>JAABUK010000830.1_pt1 | contig 62384 bp, 58 predicted proteins | sample 5559141 | NCBI WGS metagenome assembly JAABUK01 (sample SAMN10711869, study PRJNA513367) | rock metagenome | isolation source: Antarctica rocks | place: Antarctica: Victoria Land, Pudding Butte nord | collected 2016-01-03
GTTTGATTAATATGTAAAACGAGCGTGTCTGTACCATGTTTTAAATAAGTAACATTATAAGTTGGATAACCCTCGCCATAAATTTTCTGATTAAAGAAATCAGTAAGATTTTTACCGGTTACCTGTTGGGCCACGAGCTTAAAATCACCGGTAGCGGCGAAAGAATTTTTAAACTTTTGCTGGTATGTTTTTAAAGTATTAAAAAACAAGGTATCACTCTGCATTTCAAAACGAAGATTATGCAAGGCAGTTGCGCCTTTGGCGTAGGATAACCTGTAATCAAAAATTCTTGCTTCATCGTATGCATTATTTGCCGGCACGTACACGCTTCCTCCGGGTGCAGACATAACCTTTTCATCAAGACTTATCATTTGCGAAGCTGCTGATGTGGGAAAAAGATCGGGCAGCTTTTCCTGCATTAAAACCTCGATGTATGTTGCAAAGCCTTCATTCAGCCAGATGTCGCTCCAGCTTGCGCAGGTGACATTATCCCCAAACCATTGATGCCCTAACTCATGCGCTACCAGATGTTCGTCGAAATTTTTCAACGTCGTCATTGTTGCGTGTTCCATTCCGCCGCCGATGTCAGCCTGTACATGCCCGTACTTTTCTTTATAAAAAGGATAAATGCCAAACAATTCGCTCATCTTTTCAATATAACGCGGAGTTTTATCAATGGATGTCTTAACCGAATTAAAATAGGCAGAATCATTAAAAAGAAAATGCTGAATGAGAACAGAATCAGGGGCAATAGCAGCAGGCTTTGCATAATTTTTATACTCCATGTAGTTGCCAACAGCTATACAAGGCATATAATAATTCAAGGGATACCGGCATGCCCAATGATATTGTTTCAAATTGCCTGGCAAATCAATGACAGCTTTTAACAGGCCGTTTGAGCCTGCTTTGTACGCTGCTGCAGTAGTTATCCAAATATCAGTGGAATCAATTTTATCATTTAAAAGTTGCTTGGCAGGAAACCATTCACGTGCCTGAAAAGATTCGGAAAGACTTGCCGTAAAATCAAGCCCGTTTGCATCGGTGCCGGCATAAAAACCTGCAGCAACATTTCCCTGGTAAAAAAAAGTCACATCGAGCAAAGTGCCGGAAGCTGCAACGGGATTGAGTGGAATATAAACATGATCATCTTTTTGTATAAAAGCGACTTTAACTTTATTCAGATAAACCGAATCAAGATTCATTGTTTGCTTGAGCTCAATAGCGAATGTGTCTAAGGCCTGGTTTACCAAAACAGTATAATTACAATCAGCGACTATAAACTTGCTTTTAGGCTGAACAGTTATAGCAAGCTTTAAATGTTTTATGTCATAATAATTCATTTTGTCGCTCTGAAAGAAATTCGCACTGCTGATGCCTGCTCCTCCCCGTCGTTCGCAATCTAAACAATCGCTTTTTGTTTGCGCTTTTGGCACGATATGAATAAGTAAGAAAAAGATTAGTATTAATTTCTGCATCACAGTTATCATTGCATGCAATTTAATTTTTTATATGCAGTCAGCCTGCTCTTTTGATCAAATTAACTTTGAGCTATGAAAATACAGTTATGGTCAATCGGAAAAGCACATGAAAATTATGTAAAAGAAGGTGTTGAAGATTTTACCAGGCGAATAGCAAAATACTACCCGGCAGAATGGAAAATATTTGCTGCCGCAAAACAAACAGCGAATTCAGCAGAAAATGATATAAAAAAATCGGAAGCCCAAACTATTTTAAATGCACTTCAAAAAGATGATTATTTCGTGCTGCTGGATGAAAACGGGAAGCAAATAAGCTCGCCGCAACTTGCTTCATTAATTGAAAACAGGGCAAATAACAGTGTTCGACAGCTTATTTTTTTAATAGGCGGCGCTTTTGGTGTTGATGAACAGATTAAATTACGGGCAAATTTTACCTGGTCTTTTTCTCAATTGGTTTTCCCGCACCAGTTGGTGCGGCTTATGCTGGCAGAACAGATTTATCGTGCATGCACTATCATTAGAAACGAAAAATACCATCACGAATAATCATTAACTTGCCGTCCATCATGAGTATTACAATAATAATAGTTATCGCTACAGCCATCGTTTCGTTTATCGCCTTTTCAAACCAAAAGATGATGGACGATCTTATTTTTGATCCTGTGGCAATTACCAATCGAAACCAGTGGTACCGGTTTTTTTCCTGCGGGTTGATACATGCAGATATTGCCCATCTCGCGTTTAATATGATCTCTCTTTATACTTTCGGAACGTATGTCGTTGAACCTAATTTTAATTACATTTTTGGTTCATTAGGTTCCTGGCTGTATCTGGCTCTCTACGTCATATCTCAATTTCTTTGCCTGCTTCCTACTTACTTCAAAAACAAAGACAACTACTCTTACCGCAGCCTCGGAGCAAGCGGAGCGGTATCTGCGATAGTGTTTGCAGGTATATTTTTATCACCTCTGCAAAAGATGGGGCTGATTTTTATTCCTATAGGTGTCCCTGGTTTTATCTTTGGGTTCATCTATCTTGCCATAACTGCCTATCTCGATAGAAAAGGTGGTGGCAGTCTCAATCATTCGGCCCACTTTTACGGTGCATTATCAGGAATTGTGCTGCTGATTATTTTTGGTTACGTCTTTTCTCCTTACGATCTTTTACAAAACTTTATTACGCAGATTAAAAGCTTTTAATACAAATAAAAGCTTTTAATATAAATAGAGAAATGCATGGCTTCATCTAAATTACCCATCTACAGTGCCCTCGCAGCCAATCTCGCCATTGCCATAACCAAGTTTATAGCTGCTGGCCTTACGGGCAGTTCAGCAATGATTTCAGAAGGCATACACTCACTTGTAGATACCGCGAACGAAATATTTCTGTTGCTGGGAATAAGTCAAAGTAAGAAAAAGGCGGATGAAAACAGGCCTTTCGGATATGGCAAAGAATTGTATTTCTGGGCTTTCATAGTCTCTATTTTAATATTCGGCCTTGGGGGAGGAGTTTCTTTTTATGAGGGAGTTACGCACCTGCAGCATCCGTCACCCGTCAGCAATCCGTTTTGGAATTATATCGTGTTAGGTATAGCTTTTGTTTTTGATGGCATTTCATTTATCACCGCGCTAAAAGAGTTTAACAGGCAACGGGGTTCTTTACCTTTCTGGATAGCTGTAAGACGAAGTAAAGACCCCTCCACTTTTGTTGTTTTATTCGAGGACTCTGCCGACCTTCTCGGCCTTGCGGTAGCTTTTCTTGGTGTTTTCCTCGGTCACTATTTCAACAATCCGTATCTTGATGGTATCGCTTCTGTCATTATAGGTGTTATTTTAACCGTTATCTCTCTCTTGCTGGCACGTGAAAGCAGAAGCTTATTAATGGGAGAAAGTGCAGACAAAAACACTTTGGCAAAAGTGGTACAGTTAGCCGAAGCAGATAAGTCAGTTGTGAAAATACCGGTAAGACCTCTTTCGATGTACCTGGCGCCTGAAGAAATTGTTCTTGTGTTAAAAGCCATATTTCAGCCAGATTTAAGTACCGCAGAAATAACAGAGTCAATTGAAAGAATTAAGGCAGATATACAAAAAATTTGTCCTACAATTACCAGTATTTTTATTGAGCCGCAAGGAATAAAAACGTAGAATTATTTATATTTGAAATCTCAATTATTTTTGATTGATTTATTATTAAAGCACTTCTTGTTTTTGATAAATAACAGCATAAATAAAATCTTTATAAAAAGTTTTCATATCAATAGCTTTGTATTTGTGTTGATTAAAAAAAAATGGAGAGTCGGGTAAATGCGATGCTTCGATATTACAAACAATTCTAAAAAATAAATACATTAGCTTCAACAGCAGTTTTTGCCATAATTTGTTCTTTTTACTTTGAAAATCTGCAAATAGCCAAAGTCCGTCAGGAGCTAATATAGAGTCCATTTTATCAAAAATAATTTTAGCTGTGCTGTTGGAAAAATTATCAAGGAAAAATGGTGTGATCACTATATCAAATTTTTGATGAAAAGGTATATCAATTATAGATTTATTAATGAATACTATCGTATTGCTGCCAATATTTCTTTTTCTTGAAAGAGCTATCATTTTTTTTGAAATATCCACATAAGTTATTTGCAGTCCGCTTGTATGTTTTTTTAAAATTTCTTCAAGAATAAAGCCTGTTCCTCCGCCAGCGATAAGAACAGAACTTCCAGGCAAAATAGCATTAATCAGAAATTTATGAGCCTGTAAAATCGCGTCTCCATATATGAAGCGGGAAAGGCAATCATAAAAAGGGGCAACAATATCGTAGTCACCTTTCATGCCACCCAAAAATAAGGATTGAATATGAAACCCGACTATAAAATAAAATAAGAATGAGTGAACAATAAAAGTATCTCAATACAAGTCTTTTTCATTATTTTATCCCTCCGGGCATGTGTTGTATAAGCACGTTAAATATTTTAAGATAAAAAAGTTTTACTTCAATTCGTGTGCTATTTTTGCAACGCAAAATTAAAATGGTTATATGACGTGGAAGCAACTGTTTACTTCTTCAATCGGGCAAAAATTTACGATGGCTCTTACAGGTATTTTTCTTATCACTTTTTTAGTTGTTCATGTTGGTTTAAATGCCTGCATCTGGGCCAATGACAATGGCCAGATGTTTAATACAGGAGCAAATTTTATGGCTTCAATGCTGGTAATAAGAATAATTGAAATCGGGCTTTTTGCAGGCATTATCGTTCATACTATACAAGGGCTTGTATTGGCCACGAAGAATAATTCGAAGAGAAAGGTGGGTTATGAGATTGACTACGGCAATCGTGGCAGCAAATGGTACAGCCGCAGTATGGGACTGCTCGGCACGCTGCTGTTGTTGTTTCTGGTCATGCATGTTTATCACTTTTGGGTTCCTTCCCGTTTGGGCGGTATTGCCAACATCCGGCCATTGCAGGAAATAGATTATTCAAACGGATTAGGCAAGCAATATCATAACCTTTATCTGGAAATGATACAGGTTTTTAAAAATCCCCTGATTGTTATTTTATATGTTTTAGGATGCATTTCACTTGCTTATCACTTGATGCATGGTTTTGAAAGCGCTTTCAGAACTATTGGCGTTCACAACAATCGCTATTTAAAATTGTTACGTTATACAGGCCGTGGCTTTTCAATCATAGTCAGCGCTGCTTTTGCCATGATGCCGATAAGCATTTATTTAGGATGGATAAAATGATAGTCTGAATCGGGATTTGTGTGATTGTCTGAACTGGGATTTGTGTGATTTTTGGGATTAGTGGGAAATGAAGAAGGATGATTTTTGCGAATTAAAAATAACAATATTTTTTCTGCGAGCTTTCAACCAACGACTATCAACTTTTGTAATAAAGCTAAATAGAAATAATTGTATAACAAATTGTTTAAATTGGCAGTAGTTAGATTAGTGAAAATAGAGAATCAGGATTGTTGAATTTCTTAGAAAAGTTTACATTGAGATGTAAACTTTAGTTTTCTTCTGTCAATTGTCAACCAATAACTGTCAACTGCTTCAACTGTTAACTTTACAAAACTGCAAATATGTTAGATGCGAAAATACCTGAAGTACCTTTAGAACAAAAATGGGCCGATTACAAAAGTCACTGTAAACTGGTGAACCCAACTAACAAGCGGAAGATGGAAATTATTATTATCGGTACCGGACTGGCGGGAGCATCAGCGGCAGCTTCTTTGGGTGAATTAGGTTATAAAGTAAAAGCGTTTTGCTACCAGGACAGCCCGCGCCGGGCACACAGCATTGCCGCGCAAGGTGGTATAAATGCAGCAAAGAATTACCAGAATGACGGTGACAGTGTTTTCAGGTTATTTTATGATACCATAAAAGGCGGCGACTACAGGTCACGTGAGGGCAATGTGTACAGGTTGGCCGAGGTCAGCACAAGTATAATTGACCAGTGTGTGGCACAAGGCGTTCCGTTTGCACGCGAGTACGGCGGACTGCTTAGTAACAGAAGCTTTGGCGGCACGCAGGTGCAAAGAACTTTTTACGCAGCAGGGCAGACCGGACAGCAATTATTGATTGGCGCTTACCAGGCTTTGGAAAGACAAATTGCTTTAGGAAATGTAAAAATGTACAACCGGCACGAGATGCTGGATATTGTAAAAATTGACGGTAAGACACGCGGCATCATAGCACGCAACCTGGTGAGCGGCGAATTGGAAAGACATTCAGGATATGCAGTTTTATTATGCTCAGGCGGATACGGAAATGTATTTTATCTTTCCACCAATGCAATGGGCAGCAATGTAACGGCAGCCTGGAAAGCACATAAACAAGGTGCTTATTTCGGCAATCCGTGTTTTACCCAAATTCATCCTACCTGTATTCCTGTCAGCGGAGAGCACCAGAGCAAGCTTACGCTTATGAGTGAAAGCTTACGAAATGACGGCCGTATCTGGGTTCCTAAAAAACAAAACGATACGCGCAATCCGAAGGAGATACCTGAAGAGGAAAGAGACTATTATTTAGAAAGAAGATATCCTGCTTTTGGTAATCTTGTGCCACGCGACGTAGCCTCAAGAGCTGCTAAGGAAAGGTGTGATGCTGGCTATGGTGTCGGAACGTCAAGGCAAGCTGTTTACCTTGATTATGCTGATGCTATTAACCGGTACGGTACCATTGAAGCTGGCAAAAAAAATATGCACAGTGCTGAATCCTCTGCTGTAGTTTCAATGGGCAAAGAAGTGGTAAAAGAAAAATACGGCAACCTGTTTGACATGTATGAGAAAATAACAGGAGAAAATCCTTATGAAATTCCGATGCGTATTTATCCTGCAGTCCATTATACCATGGGCGGCCTTTGGGTTGATTACGAGTTGCAAACTTCTGTTCCCGGGCTATATGCGTTAGGTGAAGCTAACTTTAGTGACCATGGAGCCAACCGTTTAGGTGCATCTGCCCTTATGCAGGGGCTTGCTGACGGTTATTTTATTATTCCCTATACCATCGGTAATTTTCTTGCTGATGAGATCCGCATTCCTCCGACCTCAGTTGACCATCCAGCATTTTTAGCTGCGGAAAAAGAAGTGGAAGAGAGAATAAACAAGCTGATTAATATAAAAGGAAAAACTTCTGTAGAGACTTTTCATAAGCGCCTTGGCAAGATCATGTGGGACAAATGCGGCATGGCACGTAATGCACAGGGGCTGAAGGAAGCAATAACAGAAATACAGCAGTTAAAAGCAGCATTCTGGAGTGACGTAAAAATACCGGGCGAAGCAAATGAGATGAACAACGAACTGGACAAAGCCGGCCGTGTTGCAGACTTCATAGAATTAGGTGAATTAATGTGTTTAGACGCACTGGAACGTAATGAAAGCTGCGGCGGCCATTTCAGAGAAGAATACCAGACCGGCGAAGGCGAGGCCCTCCGTGACGATGAGCAATATATGTATGCAGCCTTATGGGACTATGAAGGCGACCATAACTGGAAATTAAATAAAGAAGAATTAAAGTATGAAGTGGTGAAGCCGTCAGCGAGGAGTTATAAATAATTTGAAAATTTGAAGGAAAAATTAATTATAAAGAATTTTGGGCCAATTAAGAATGTTGAGTTAGAACTCGGCAGGTTTAATATGCTTATTGGAGAGAATTCTACTGGGAAAAGTACGATTGCTAAAGTGTTGGATAGCATTTATAATTTTGGAAGTTTAACAGAAGGTGAGGGAGCTTCAAAAATGATTCGTTTCTCCGAACTAAGCGATATATCTTATTTTAAAAAAAAACTTGCTGTCTATGAAATAGACAGGTATATAACAAAGGAAAGCTTGATTAACTTTCATGGAAAAGATATAAAGTTTAATCTTGAGAAGGGGATTATTTATTCTAATATTGAAGAACTGGTAAAGAAAAGCGATTATCATTTATATAATAATACAACTTATATACCAGCAGACAGAATAGCCACTTCATTGTTTTCAAGTGCAACCTGGCCAGGTTTAATTGATATTGAAGAAGGCAGAATTGATATGCCTAAATATTTTCTTCGTTTTATTAATCTTTTTGAGAGATTAAAAAAAGGAAAAGATGAATTTGATTTTACAGAGATATTAGGAATAAGATTCAGGCAGGATGATGGAATTGATAAGATTATTCTTAAAGATGGGACTATAATTGGCATTAATGCAAGTGCAAGTGCTATTCAATCAAATTTGTCTCTATCAGTTATTGTCGATCATCAGGCAGACAAAAGCGGGAAAACGACATTTATTATTGAAGAACCGGAATTAAACCTTTTCCCTGCGGTACAAAATAAGCTGATACAATATCTGGTGGATAAAACTATGAACTATGGAAACAACATGTTGTTAACTACGCATAGTCCATATATTCTCACATCGTTAAATAATATGATTTATGCTTACAATGTGGGACAACGTAATGCAGAAGAAGTTAAACAAATTATTGATGAAAAATACTGGTTAAATCCAGATGAAGTTTCAGTTTATATGATGTTACCAAGTGATGAATCTGAAGAGATTGTAAATATTTTTGACAAAGAAGAAGGCATTATAATGGCTGAAAAAATTGATGATATTTCTCGCAAATTAAATAGTGATTTTGATTTAGTGCAGGATATAGAGTTGGCAATTAGTGAAGATAAATAACTAAGATGTCAATACTTGAAGAACATAAATGTGTTTGTGGTAAATGCAGGTTCAATTCAAGAGACTCGAAATTTATAGCAGCTGGCAAAAAAACTCAGTTTATTTTAGTTAACTCTAAAAATAAGATTGTTGATAAATTTATAGTGGATGATTGTTTATTGAAAACAAAAATAAGAGCAGAAAAATGTGATTATATATTTTTAATTAAAGAGGATAAAGAAGCATACTTAGTTGAGTGTAAAGGTTCGGATATTTTAAAAGCAATTGATCAGTTAAGCTCAACTTTGGATTTTTTAGAAAGCGATTTAAGCAAGTATACGTTAAAAGCTAAAATAATTCCAACTAAAGTATTTTCTCCAAATATGCGAACAGAAAATTATAAAAAGTTGCGGGCAAGGCTGAATGGGAATTTAGAAACTAAAAATATTATTTGTACAGTAACAATATAAGAGTTATTTTATGGAACACTACAATATGAACCTGTCGCTAAAAATCTGGCGGCAAAAAAACGTGAAGGCAAGAGGGGGTTTTGAAACTTACCAGGTAAAAAATATTTCGTCAGAAATGTCTTTTCTGGAGATGATTGATGTGCTGAATGAAGACTTAATCAATAATGGAAAAGACCCGATAGCTTTTGACCATGATTGCCGCGAAGGTATTTGCGGATCGTGTGCAATGTACATTAATGGCAAACCTCATGGTCCCTGGAAAGCTACCACTGTCTGCCAGTTGCACATGCGTGCATTTAAAGACGGAGAAACTGTTGTGGTTGAGCCGTGGAGAGCGAATGCTTTTCCGGTGGTAAAAGACCTTGTAGTTGACCGCTCGGCTTTTGACCGTATCATTCAGGCAGGCGGATATATAAGTGTAAACACCGGTAATGCTGTTGATGGTAATGCCATTCCCATAAATAAAGACAATGCCGATATGTCTTTTGCGGCGGCCTCTTGTATCGGTTGCGGTGCCTGTGTAGCTTCCTGCAAAAATTCTTCGGCTATGTTATTTGTGGCTGCTAAAGTTTCACACCTTGCTCTTTTACCGCAGGGAGATATTGAAAGAAAATCGCGGGCAGTAAATATGGTAGAACAGATGGATAAAGAAGGCTTCGGGAGCTGTACAAATATTGGCGCTTGTGAGGCAACTTGTCCCAAAGAAATTCAGATTACTCATATTGCACGGTTAAATGCAGAGTATTTAGGAGCCGGTTTAACGCTTGACAACAATAATTAAGGAATTTCCTATTAATCTGAAGCCATTCTAAAAGGATGGCTTTTTAGCTTACATCAACTTGTATGTCTTATACAGTTCCGGCAAATACACGAATTGGCCATATTCATTTAAAAGTATCTGATATTGATAAATCGCTTGCTTTTTATCAAGGCTTATTAGGTTTTGAAATTATGGCGCGTTATGGTTCTTCTGCGGTTTTTATTTCTGCGGGTGGTTATCATCATCACATTGGCTTAAATACCTGGCATAGTAAGGATGCACCTGCGGCCCCTGTCAGAAGCACCGGTCTGTATCATACAGCTATTGTTTATCCTGAACGCAAAGATCTTGCGGCCATTTTAAAAAGACTTTCTGATGCTCATTATCCTCTTAGCGGCGCTGCGGATCATGGTGTTTCGGAAGCAATTTATTTAAACGATCCTGATGGCAACGGCGTAGAATTATATTGGGATAAACCCAAAGAACAATGGCCTTTTGATGCAAATGGGAATTTGCAAATGGTTACCGATCCTTTAGACGTAGAATCTTTGCTAAGCGAACTGGATAATTAATGGGTAACTCATACTTTCAATTTAAGCAATTTATTATAAACCAGGAAAAAAGTGCGATGAAAGTTTGCACCGATGCATGCATTTTCGGAGCTTATGTTTCAATGAAAGAAAAAGATAAAAATAATGATAATACCTGTATGCTTGATATTGGCACCGGCACCGGCCTCCTGTCTTTAATGATAGCACAAAAGGTTAAAGGAAGTATTGACGCAGTTGAAATTGACAAAAACGCTTTTGAACAGGCACAGGAAAACTTTAGAAATAGTCCATGGAAATCAGGATTATTTGTATCTCATGCAGATATAACCCAATTTGAATTTAGCAGAAAATATGATATAATAGTTTCAAATCCTCCTTTTTTCAAAGCCTCATTAAAAAGCAGCAACGAGCAAAAAAACATTGCGAAGCATATTACTTCTTTGCCTCATAGTACGCTCGCTTCAATTGTTTTCGCCAATCTTGCTGATAAAGGGCGATTTTATATTCTTTTGCCAACAAAGGAATTTGAAATGTTTGAAAAAATTGCAACGGAAAATCAATTAGCATTGTTGGAAAAAACAAACATCAGGCACGATGTATTTTCTGAAAATTTCAGAACAATCGGTGTTTTTACTAATACAGCAGTTCAAAAATCAAACACAAAATCATTAACTATAAAAGACAGCAACAACGAATATACTCCTGAGATTATTCAATTTATAAAGGATTATTATTTGTATTTGTAGAATTGTTGAATGGAGGTGTATTCATCAAATTTTACCTTCTGCATAATCTTTTAAATAGGCGTAATGAGCCGTAAGCTTTCCTTCTTTTACTATTGTTGCCCGTTCAATTACAGGTGATTCGTCTTTTGTTACTTCCTCTAATATGTATTTTATTAATTGATCGCCAAAGTAACTGCTTGCATCTTTTGGCAACTCATTTGGCAGGTTGCCTACAGCCATTACATCCACTCCGCCTTTTTGATATGGATCAACTACTTGCCTGCTTACACGGTCAACTCCATAAACAGGTTGTCGGATAGTACCATTGCCTAAGTTGCAGGGAATGCTGCCATCTTTATCGTCACTAATGTCTGCTATTGTTTGTATACGAAAATCCGGGCTCACCAAATCCTCCCAATTGAAAAGGGCAGGAATATTTTTTGACCAATAAGTGCCGTTCATTAAAATATCCGTTTGTGAGAGAAAAGGTTCAAACTTACTAATGTAATTACCAGGACTGCTGTGAAAGTCTTCCCGACTGTACGAGCCGGAAGTTTTGTTTTTATATAAATCCTGCCCTTTCAGATGAACATAAACAGGATAAGAAAACTCTCTTTGCAAAAACTCATCCGGCTCAACCTCAATTATATCGAGCAAATTCATGACTTCCAAAACTCCGCCGGCTACCCTGCCGCTTCCGGTTACTGCAATTTTTATATTCGGCAGTTTCAAACCAAAGTAAGTATGTATGAGTTGTTTATAATTTTTACATTCACTTACGCGGCATAAATTGTATGTTCCTGTTCTCTTTCCGTAAGCCAGCATGCCATTGTGAGCGCCAACAATTCCCGCAAAAAAACCAAAGCCTAAAATACGCTGGCCGTCTTCGTGTTCAAGACATTCAAAATCAACCAGTGTAATGTGCTTCTCTATAAGGGCCTGCAGCAGCTTTTGATTGTGCGGCTGTTTTTTCTTAGTGTGCGAAAAAAACATGTACCTTTTTCCTGCGATCAATTGGTGCGCGGGCACTTCTTTTATACCTAACAAAAGATTACAACCAGATAAATCTTCTCTTAATTCAATACCGGCTAACTTATATTCTTTATCTATAAAACAGCGATTAGTGCATGGCTGTACTATCACCTGCACATTTTGCAAATTTGATTGTACCCACCTGCATTGCAAAGGCGTTAACGCAACCCGGTTGTCTGCCGGAATTTTTCCTTCCCTGATTAATCCAATTAAAAACATCAGCAAACTTTATCCGAAGTTAAATTTTTATTGCGTACGCAACTCTGTGTATTCGTTATACTAATTAACTTATTCATTTTGAAGTAATTAAAGAAGGTAAATAAATAATCAGCCAAAGAAAAGGAGCACTATTTAGAAAAGATTAAAAAGAATTTGAATGATTTAACACTTACCACAACTATTTGTATGTAATTTACGTCTGCTTACTATAATGAAATTATAAAATAAGTAACCATTACTTTTAACAATAAAAATTTTAATATGAGTCTGAGTGAGTTTCTTTCTATTTTGTTTGATGATAAAAAACCAGAATTAATACCTGTTCCTGTCAATAATAATCAGCAGAGAAGATAGTTATTTTATCAAAATTGAATTAAAAACAGTTTTAAAGCCTTGCTCAACCAAGGCTTTTTTTAATTACATTTTTTCTTCTTAAACAATTATTTCAACTAAAATAAGTATAGCTAAGGATGCAATTGCAGTATTTAAAAAGTTAACCTGATTATTATTAAGATATTCTTTTCGCTCAAAAGTGGCACCTAAAAGAGAGTCGGCAAAGTTGCCTGTTGTGCCGGCAATAACTATAAGCAAAAAATGGATAGTAAGACCGAAAAACAGTGCATATACAGCAGCAATTACACAGCTTCCCAGTACGCCAATTACTGTTCCTTCAAAACTTATAACACCATTTAATCCCCTTGTATCTTTTTTCAGGGTAACGACATTATAAAAGTTTTTACCATAAATGTTACCTAATTCAGAAGATAAAGTATCTGCAGTGGCAGAAGCAAAGGCGGCAGCCATCATCAATACAAATACGCTTGATTTTTCAGGATAAAAAAATAATAAAATACTAAGTATTGCGGCTGCGCCTGCATTGGCAATCACCTGTCCGGCTGTTCTTTTGCCTTTGTCTTTTTCTGCCAATCCGAGCTTTTGTTTTACGCCCATTCCCAACGAAGTAGCACCGGTGCCAAGCACAAAAAAAGCAGCTAACATCGCTGTTCCTGCGTAACCTGCTCCTGCAAAAATCAATAAACCCATCATCCATCCTGTTATTCCTGCAACTGCGGTAAGCTTACCGGCTTTTACACTTATAAATGCAGCCGCAGAAAGAATAACGACTATAATCAAATAATTTGAAAGCATTTGCTTAAAGTAAGAAACCTTGCTAAATTTATTAAAACACAATTAAGTATTCAACTTTACAAAACCGCCGTCAATAGAATAGTCATTTCCAGTTATAAAAGATGCTTCGTCAGAAGAAAGATATAAGATAAGGTTTGCAATTTCTTCAACAGTTCCCATTCTTCCAAGCGGCTGCGATTTGGAAAGCTTTTCAAACATTTCCTGCTCTTTGCCTGGATAATTTTTTGCAATAAAACCATCAACAAAAGGCGTATGCACTCTTGCAGGAGAAATGGTATTGCTGCGAATATTTGCATGCAGAAAATCTCTTGCGACAGAAAGACTCATCGCATGCACCGCGCCTTTGCTCATGCTATAGGCAAACCGGTCGCTGAGACCAACCAAAGCTGCAATCGAAGAAAGATTTACAATCACTCCGCCACCGTTTGCTTTCATTATTGGAACCACTGCGTGCAGACAATTATACACACCTTTTACATTTACCCTAAACACTCTTTCAAAATCCTCTTCAGATGTATTTTCAACGTTTCCTACGTGTGCAATTCCTGCATTGTTGACCAGTATATTTATTTGGGCAATCTTTTGAAATACTTCATACACCTGTTGCTGGTTGCTGACATCACAGGCATAAGTAAAAGCTTTTCCTCCGGCTGATTCTATCTCACCTGCCACTTTTTGTGCATTTTCTGCAGAAACATCAATAATATGTACGGTTGCGCCTTGCTTTGAAAATACTTTTGCAACAGCTCTGCCTATTCCGCTTCCGCCACCGGTTATGGCAGCTATTTTTTCTTCTAATTTGAACATTTTTCGTATGTTTTTATTAATGACCTCACTCCGGCCCTCTCCAAAGGAGAGGGAGAAATACGCTCCCTTTGGGGAGAAGAAGTATGATTTAATCTATTTCTACCATTGCTTTAATAACACCTGTCGCTGGATTAAGCCAGCTTTCAAACTTATCTATTACCTGGTCAAACGATACACGATGGGTAATATAATGTAAAGGATTTATGAATCCTTTTTTTATACATGCAATTACCTGTTCAAAATCCTGCCGGGCAGCATTACGGCTGCTCGTTAATGTTGCTTCACGTTTGTGAAATTCAGGATGGTTGAAAGAAATATTTCCTTTCTGCAAACCAATTAAAACATACCGGGCACCATGTGCCATGTATTGAAAAGCATGGTTGATAGCTGCAAGATTACCTGTCGCATCAATGACTGCTGTCGGCATATCGCCATTTGTTATTTGTGACAATTGCTCTGTTACGTTGGTACTGAGTGCATTTACAGTATGTTCAATTTTCAAAACTTCTTTACAAAATTGTAATCTTTTATCGTTAATATCCAAAGCAATTACGTTGCCTCCGGCGATGCGTGCAAATTCCATAGTCCCTAAACCTATCGGACCTGCGCCAATTACCAGGACAAATTCGCCCGCCTGTACATTTGCCCGACGGATGCCATGAGCGCCGATTGCCAAAGGTTCTGTCAGCGCAAGTTCATCAAGATTCAGGCCTTCGCCATGTACAAGCTTATTTGACGGAACTGATAAATATTCTGTCATTCCACCATTTATGTGCACTCCGCAAACCTGCAGATAAACGCAGCAATTTGGCTTTGATGAACGGCAGGCTATACATTTTCTACAGTTAAAATAAGGAATAAAGGTAACTGCTTCGCCAATTGTAAAACCGGGCGCATTATCGGCATCAATGAGTTCACCGGCTAATTCGTGACCAAGTATTCTCGGATAACTGAAGAAGGGCTGGGTTCCTTCAAAAGCATGCAGATCTGTTCCGCAGATACCTATCCGCTTAATTTTTATAATGGCGTTATCCTTTGTTACGAGTGGTTTTTCTTCCTGTCTATATTCCAAAGTGCCGGGAGCAGTGCAAACCAGTGTTTTCATCAGAGATAATCAGTTTAAAAAGAGTTCATTATAAATAAGAATAGTCTGCACTTATAAGTCCTTTTGCTTTCATTTGCTGCCAAAAGCCATCCGGTACTTTATTGTCAGCCATCTCTATATTTTCTTTCACCCTTTGAGGATTGTCAGCACTCAGGGCTATACTTACCACTCCCGGAGCGCTAAGTGCAAACTGAACACAAGCTTCCGCAGGCTTGATATTAAATTCTTTACATAGTCGAAAAAAGTCATTTCTCCACGTAAACAAGGCTTTGTTTTCTTCCAGATTTGGATCCATCAGCTTATAATTAAAATAATCGCCGCCTGTTAAAAAGCCGGAGTGAAAAACGGCTGCATTTATAATCTGAACGCCTTTCTGCTTTAGTGTTTCCATAAACTGAAGCAGTTCTTTCGGATGATTTTTAATGGTCATGCTGTTTGCTGTCATTACCCAGTCAAGGTCTACATCCCGTGATATTTTCTCTATTGATTTCCAGTTTTTTGCGCCAACTCCGATTGCCATTACTTTTCCCGCGTTTTTCAGATCGGCCAAAGCCCGGTAAGCTTCGAGAATGTCTTTATATAATTTTTCTCCTTCTGCATTATTTTTGGCAGTTGCAAGATATTCATCAGGATCATGGACCGAAACAAATTGTGGTATATATCCGCCAAGCAAATCATTTCCCTGGTCAAAACATTTCATAATACCGTCGTAGCTTATTTGCTGTACAGCATCGTATTTTAAATCTCTCCACACACCTGGTTCAAATGTTGGTTCGGGTGTTTTTAACTCTGTTCTGACCCACGCAAGTTTATTGCTGATAACGACTTCTTCAGGTTTTATTTGCAATTTTCTTAAACAATTACCAAGAGACTCTAAAGCAAGACCTGCTCCATATTTTCCGGCGGAATCAAAAAAAACCGGTCTTTTTGAATGAGCAAAAACCTCTTTAACTATTTCACATTTTACTTCTTCATCTAAAGCGACAAATAAATTTCCAAGGCCGCTTGTGCCAAAAATAACAGGAGGAATTTGCAGGTTCATTGTTTAAAAAGAATTTGGCGTAAATAATAAAAAGATTATTGACGAAATCGGTTTATTCCTAATATCGTTTTATTGTACATTATATTTTTTATTCATTCAGATTAAATATTTTGTTCATCAAAACCCACTTTTCACCTGGTTTTGCCCAAGGCAGCGGCTGTTGAAACTTCCATACAAACTGCTCCCAATCCTGTACTTTGTCATTCGCAGCATCCATTGTTGCTTTTTGTTCAAAACTAAAAGTATCATCTGTTTCCATAAGCATAAAAAGCCTGTTGCCAATGCGGTAAATCTCCATATTAATAACGCCTGAGTTGGTTATGCTTTTCATTATTTCCGGCCTTCGGTTTTCAGGTTTATGCCAATGCTCGTATTCATTGATTAAATCGGGATTGTCTATTAAATCAACCGCGAGGCAATATTTTTTCATTCTGAATAATTAATAATAACTTTCGGTGTTATAGATAAATGGCTATATCAGGTAATAGAAATGCCGATAAAAAAGCTGTAAATTTTTGTTTTTACGAAAATACCCTTTTAACGCATTTGTATTAAAAAGCCTCACCTAAATTAAAATAAATACCTGAGTTGCCTTTACTAATTCCGTAATCAATAGCGATATTGGTATTTGAACGTTTATTAAATTTAAGGCGCAGGCCAGCGCCGATTGCAGTATGAGGGCCGCTGTAATGATTATTTCCGGGACCGGTAGCGAAATTATAGTTAGCAAAAACAACATAACCCAGCAGTCCGTTTATAGTCAGATCTCTCCGGTATTCACCTTCTCCATACCACAAAGTCTTACCGCGATAACGGTTTTGCTGAATGCCTCTTCCTGATTTTTGATAAGAATCCCAACCAATGCCGGGCAGATCGAGGTAAGGAACATTGTTATCAAGAGCCGTCCAGACGTATGACCATAATGCAAGTATTTTCCGTTTTTTGTCAGGAAACGAAATATACTTTCTCCCATCAAGGTATAAAGACTTCCACGCATTGCTGCCATTTCCTAAAAACCGCGGATTTACCCGGTAAATAAGATTAGCATAGTTGCCTGGTAAAGGATTAACAGAATTTTTTCGGGTATCATATAAAACGTTGAACGTAAGACCTGAAGACAAAGAATTTTTACCGGCACCTGTACCATAATTGTAGCCGGTAAATTTAGTCAGCCCGATGGTGTCATTTAATGTATTTATGTTGATATGATAGTCAAAATTGTAACCAATACCAGCCAATAAATAAGGCTCTATCCGTCTTAATAAAGTCTGGTATAATCGAATGTATTTATAATTCACCAATACCTTTTCATTTTGCCTGTCATTGGTTTTTGTACCCCACGTATATTCGGGATAAAGGGAAAATCTTGTATCGCCCAAAATATTCCAGCGGTTGTAGCTTGTAAATATATTTGAACGAAAGTTTAATGAATAACGTCCTTTAAAATTGAGGTAAGGTGAAAAAGAAACGTTTGATAAAAAAGTATTTCGCCTGCTGCCGAGGTAAAAACCTGCAGAAGTAGTGGTAATTAATGCCTTTCCTCCGCCGGGAATTGCTGACGAAACAGGAAGTAAGGAAAAATAGATTTTTTTTCCCTCGCTTCGCTTTATTGTCTTTGGGCTAAATTGAAATTGTGATTTTACAATGTCTATTATGTCAACTTTTCTTGTTGTATCTTCAATAACCTCCATCGCCGTTTGCTGCTTTTGCGTTTTTTTTTGTGCAGAGGAAGAAACAGGAATTAAGCCTGTAAACAGAAATATTACAGCAAATGCAGTAGTTTTTGATAATGAAAAAATAGTACACATAAAAATCCGGGGGGAAAGTATTTGAAAAAGTTTCATTGAAGTAAATGCTGTAAATATTCTCTAAAATTCGTACAAAATACTTTAAAACATTTAAAAATAATTACTGCAAACAGTATTTTTAAATATATAGTCCAACGCTAAATTAATTTTATAAGATTCCAAACTGATGTTGATTGGAAGTGATGAAAGATTTCTTAGCTATAAAGCGTATTTGCAGTTATTATTAAAAGCTGAAAAAAAATAAATAAAAGATGGAAAAAGACACCAAAAGAGATACTGGTAAACCTAATCACCTGGATTATTAATTGTATCCATATCACTTTTTTATTTCTAAAAGTTCATTAATAGCCAAACCGGTGAAGATGGCTATGCCGACGCTCAAAAAAGTGCCTATCAAAATATACTCCGTATGTTTTCTTGAGCTGAAAGGCCTGCCCATAGTCGGATCAGGAGATAGTTTATCGGGTTTGTCAGTAACACGTAATATTGACTTTGCAGCAACCAGAAAACCTATGGCTGAAAACTGATTTATAAACACCATTGTCAAAATCAAAAGCCGTTCGAGTATTCCTATCCATTTGCCTGCATCCCGCAAACTATCGTTGTATGCTAAATCGTTGTTCCACTTACGTGTAAGAAAATTTATAATATAACCTACGGGAGTTGTTACAAAAATATAACCCAGGCCTTTTAGCCAGACGCTATAATCGCCTGCAATACTGTTTATCATTTTTGCCCAATCCGCCCAGCCATTAATTATCCATAGCCAGGTCAAAACAATAACGGTGATATGTAAAAGCTGGTCAATTACAAAAAGATAGAAATCAGCTTTTTTAAAATGCCTTTCAGCCTGCATCTTTAATCCGTCAATTAACAGGTGACTTAGTGTAATTATGAGTACTGCTCCCCCCAGAAGTATATTCCATAAAAAAAGTCCTGTTACAATGCCTGTCATTAGTACATGTATATATAAATAACCTGACGCCCATACTTTATTTTTCTTGTCCGCTACCCACGAGTTGGGCTGCAGAAAAAAATCGCTGAGGCAATGAGCGATTAACAGCTTTACGAGCAAAATATCTTCTGCGTATGTAAAAAATGAGTTCACTTTTCCAGGTTATGAATTGTTTTTTCAAAATATGTAAGCAACTTCTCAACAGCATACCATTGTGCGGTTTTTTTTCTTTGCGTTACGGCAGATTGCGTTATATGTAAAAGCAAAGCTATTTCATCATCTTTTACATACTGCAGCTTATACAGTGCCAGCGCTGCCTGGTTTTGCGTCCATTTTTGAATTAATGCGTCTGCCAGCAAAACAGACGGTTCTGTCTGCTCATCAAAGTCAGGATATACACTTTTTACCATCAGCCGCTGCGAAGTGTCTTTCATGCTATCCAGGCCTTCACCTGACAATCTGAAAGCCTGTCCGTCTGAAGCGGTGATTTTTTTTTTGTCTATAAAATCCACTTCGCCTATTCCGACAGCTAACCGTATATCGAACTTTGTCGAAAAATATCCCTTGCTGTTTTTTTCCTTCAATACTTTTTTTTCATTTCCCGGCGTATAAGCTCTGAAAAAAGCTCTTATAAGCAGCGCTGTCCGCAATGAAAGTTCAGGCAATTTTACTCTGCATTGCAAACTATCGCCTCTGAATGTTTCATAACTGCTTATATAATTTTTTTTGAGGGTTTTTAAAAAAACAGCCAGATCCTTAAATAATTTTTGCCGGTGTGCCGCCTCAATGTTTCGCGAAGAAACAATATCCCCTGTTATAATTGCCTCCATCAATAATTTTTTTTACAAATATAAGGCTGGAGCATTCAAATATAGTTTTTTAAGGCTCCAGCCTTATATAATCTGTTTTTAAGCTGCAGACTATACTAAAGTTACATACTGCTGTTTTGTAAAAGATATTTTAAAATGGCTAAAAATAATTATTTTAACAGCACAACAGAAAAATATTAAAGCAGAAGTTTTTGGCTACAAGCTAAGGTACTTTGATTAAACTTTTGTTCCGCCATTTGGCGGATTTCGTTCATCAGTTGAATTACTATTGAGCTTTTCTCATGTTTATTTTAAAAATGCAAAAAACAATATATAAATATAGTATGCTAAAATTTATAAAACCTATAACAGCAAAGTGCATCTTGCTGCCTGCAGAAAATTACATGATATACCTTTGCGAAAATTGTTTTTGATTGAAACATCTTTCGGCGATTAATAAGTACTTCTGGAAATACAGAGTCAGGTTTTTTATAGGGATTGTATTTATAGCAGCCTCCAATTATTTTGCAGTTTTAGCTCCCCAGGTTACCAGCTACATAGTTAACGAGGTGCAGCAGCGTTTGCCAAATGCAAAACACACGGCAGAACGCCGGTGGAATGATCCGCTTGTGCAATGGTTTATCCATATCCTCGATCCTGTAAAGGGGAACTTTATAAAGCTCATTACTATTTGCAGTATTGTTATTTTATTGCTTGCCATTATGAGAGGCATACTCATGTTTTTTATGCGGCAAACAATAATTGTAATGAGCCGCCTGATAGAGTTTGATCAAAAAAATGAGATATTCGGGCATTACCAGTTGCTTGACGCCAATTTTTATAAAACCCACAGCACCGGCGACATGATGAACCGGATAACCGAGGACGTAAGCAGGGTCAGAAGCTACACCGGCCCGGCTGTTATGTACCTCATCAACCTTGTTACATTGATTGTCTTTTGTGTTGTGAATATGGTAAGAAAAGATGCTATGCTTACCTTGTACGTACTGGCTCCGTTGCCGCTTCTCGCATTAACAATCTATATTGTCAACCAGGTTATTTATAAAAAAAGTGAAAAAATACAATCACTTCTATCAGACCTGACTACCAATGCGCAGGAAAGTTATTCTGGTATCAGGGTTATTAAATCTTTTGTACAGGAGAAGGCAATGCTGGGATTCTTTACAAAAAACAGTGAAGATTACCGGAATAATGCAATAAGCCTTGCAAAAGTTGAGTCGATTTATTTTCCCAGCATGGCTTTGATGATTGGTTTGAGCACTTTAATTACTATATTAATCGGAGGAATACAGGCGCTGCATGATCCGCTGAAAGTAGGAGTGATTGTAGAATTTGTAATTTATATTAATATGCTGCAGTTTCCGGTAAGCGCAATCGGATGGGTGGCAAGTATGATACAAAGAGCGTCGGCATCACAAAAAAGGCTGAATGAATTTTTGCAAACCCAACCCGCTATATCAGATCGTGGAAAAGTATTACAGAAGGTTGAGGGCGATATTTGTTTCGATAACATCGGTTTCATTTATCCTCATACAGGCATTCGTGCGCTTACAGATTTTTCGTTAGAAATCAAAAAGGGTGAAAAAGTATTGATATTAGGTAAAACAGGCTCCGGAAAATCTACTATAGCTCAGTTGCTGCTTCGTTTTTATGAGCCCCAGACAGGAGAAATTACAATAGGAGGAAAGAGTATTTCTGCTTATTCGCTTAAGCGTTTGCGCGAGCAGGTAAGCTATGTGCCGCAGGATGTGTTTTTATTTAGTGATACGGTTGCCAATAATGTAAGTTTTGGTTTGGATGGGAATTTTACCCGGGAACAGGTGAGTAAAGCGGCCAGGCAGGCAAGTGTTGAAAATGAAATTTTACAGTTTGCCAACGGGTACGAAACTATGGTAGGAGAGAGGGGCGTAACACTAAGCGGCGGCCAAAAACAAAGAATATCAATTGCCCGCGGGCTTATAAAACAACCTGAAATAGTTGTTTTTGATGATTGCTTAAGTGCAGTAGATACTGCAACTGAAAATACTATTATTTCAAACTTATACCAATACCTGCAGGATAAAACAGCCATAATAATTACCCACCGCATATTTACTCTTTTACGCTTCGACAAAATAGTGATACTGGAAGACGGGAGAATAACGGAGCAAGGCACGCATGATGAATTAATGCTTCAAAACGGCTATTATGCAGAATTATATAAGTTGCAGACTATATCATCTGATAATTAATTGGTGTTTGTACGTGCTAAAAAAAAAGCAGAAGAAACGTTCAATTTTTTTTTAAATTTTGGCAATTGAAAAGTAATTCTATATTTGTGCCTCATTGTTTTTAATGAACTCTTAACAACAAACCAACCACTGTGGCTTACGAAAACAACGAACAAAAAATTGAAAGTGTTTACAGCAAACGTATCAGAGCAGGAAAAAGAAGAACTTATTTTTTTGATGTAAGGGCTACCCGAAGCAATGATTATTTTTTGACCATTACAGAAAGCCGTAAACGGTTTAATGATAATGGATATGACAGGCATAAAATCTTTTTGTACAAAGAAGATTTTAATAAATTTACTAAAGCATTAACCGAAGCAGTTGATTATGTAAAGACCGACTTAATGCCTGATTTTGACTTCGATGCTTTCAACCATGATGAATTTGAAGAAAACGGCAGGCCGGATACACCTGCAGCAGAGGCCGAACCGGCAGAACAAACACCGGAGCCAGCACCGGTATTAAATCAAGCATCACCTTCTGCGCCTGTCATCAGCCATGACGCTGATGAGGTTGATAAATGGTAATATAGAATTTATTAGAGCGAATAAAAAAGCATCAGAGTCTTAACTGTTCTGATGCTTTTTTACTGTTTATTCGTCTTTTATATTTCTGATCAGTGCGACTTCAACAATTTTTTTTGCTGTTTGCGCATCTATGCATGATAACTCAGCCAGTTTTTCAAGAACTTTTTTCTCTTCATCTGTAACAACTCCATCTGCTAAAAATATGTCGCAGCAGTAGCAAAAAAGCTGCGGCCGTAAGCTTTCTTTAATACAGTTAAAGCTTCCCTCAATCAGCTCGTGCGCATTATAATTACTATAAGCCTTTTCTGCAATCTGCAGATACTCGGCCCCATCGTAATCTTTAAAAATATTTATTGACTGAAATAAGCAATCTATAAAAGCAACTTCGTCGTCACCTATCTTACCTTCTGTACAGGCACAGCAATAAAGAACGACAGAATAAGCCTCACGAATGTCTTGCGGAACATACTTTTTATCTGCCGGCACACTGTTAAACATTTTATCAAACAATCCCATTCGTTCTGAGTTTTTATTTTAAATCTTTTAAAGGAATATTTACCATAGCCTAACGAAATAAAATTATGATTTATTTCCGCTGTGCCAGGGTATCTTACTATTTAAATCGTTGCTGCTTAAGGTATTCCTTTACTGTTTTCATTTGCCTGTTGTGTTACAAATGTTTTTCTATAAAAAAGACCGGAAGAATAAATCGAAAGATATTAATTCAGGTGCATGTTGATTGTGTCTCAATTCAACTATTTAAAATAATTTAGCGGCAAAATATAAACAGATGAAAAGAAGGTCGTTTGTAAAGGCATCACTTGTGACAGGGTCAGTTGCAGCAGGCATAGCGCCAATAGTAAGCAAGGCGATAAAAAATGATAACATGGAAAAAATACCTGAGACTGAGTTTTATGAACTGAGAATGTATACATTGAAAGATGCGGCACAGCAAAAACTTGTTGAAGATTATTTTCAAAATGCAGCAATACCAGCTTTTAATAAACTGGGAAGTAAAAATATAGGTGTGTTTACAGAGCAGCAGCCTGAAGGGCAAACAAAGTTATATGTCATAATTCCTTATAATTCTGCAGAAAATTTTGTGGCTGTAACGAATAAACTAACAACCGATAATGCATATCAGCACGCGGGAGCAACCTACCTGAATGCACCGGCAACTGAACCTGCATACGAGCGTATTCAAAGCTCTTTTTTAAAAGCTTTTACGGGAATGCCTAAGATGCAAATACCAGGGAAAAAGCCACGAATATTTGAATTGCGCCGCTATGAAAGCGCAAGCGAAGCGGCAGGAAAAATGAAAATAAAAATGTTTAATGACATTGGTGAAATATCCATCTTTAAAAGGGTAGGGCTTACGCCGGTTTTTTTTGGAGAAACATTAATTGGAGAATTGCGGCCAAACCTGACTTATATGCTCACTTTTGATGACATGGCCGAACATGATAAAAACTGGAAAACCTTTATTGGAGATTCCGAATGGAACCGGATAAAAGCAATTCCCGGATATGAAGATGCTAAGTTAGTTTCACACATTACACGAACTTTTTTGGTACCAACAGGTTTCTCCCAGATTTGATTCTGGATTCTGAAGCTCTTCTTAGAGTCAGGTTCAGGGCAAACGCATCTTAATTTTTCAAGCCTGAGAGGCTGATAATTTTATAGAAAACGGAATTAGCGTCCGTTGAATAATCCCGAAGGGATGATATTATCACTTCTTCGGGGTTTCAAAACAGCACAGATATTTGAGTTTCTATAAATATATTATCCCTCTGGAATTAAAAAACTATTAACTCAGCGATTTTTAATTTAGATGCCTTTGTCCTGGAGTCAGGTTAGCACCTATTAATTAATTCACATCCATTTAGAACATTTTTGTTCTGCCCATATATAATATTGAAGATTGTAAAACATCTGGATGAACAGCTTTGCCTTTGGTTAAAATCTAATGCAGTAAAGTTTTAAGAAAGTCGCTTGAGAAAAGCTCAATAAAGATAAAAAAGTACAAGAGTGCGACGCAACAGGAGCTAAATAGTTATTCAAATGGTGAGTACCAAATCTTCTTTAAAATTAATTTTCTAATATTCCATTTTACGTAATGTTGGCGCTTTAAACCAGGTAATTGCAACAACGGTTAGTGTCATTACTCCGCCAAACACAACGGATGGCACTACGCCCATTAGTTTGGCTGTAAGACCGCTTTCGAACTGGCCGAGCTCGTTGCTGCTGTTGATAAACATAGAGTTGACACTCATAACGCGACCCCGCATTTCGTCAGGTGTTTTCATTTGTACGATGGTTCCCCGAACAACTACGCTTATAGCATCGAGCAGGCCGCTTACGAGCAGAACTGCAAAAGATATCCAGAATATTTTTGAGATGCCAAATACGATAATGCATAAGCCAAAACCTGCTACGACATAAAGAAGTTTCTGACCTTGGTTTGTCTTTAACGGAAAAATGGCAAGGGCGATAACCATAATGATGCTTCCCATATCTGTAGCGGCATTAAGCCAGCCAAAACCAATCGGGCCGACATGTAAAATATCTCTGGCATATACAGGCACCATAGCTACGGCTCCGCCGAATAAGACAGCAAAAAGGTCGAGGGAAAGCGCTCCCAAAACCTCTTTTGTGCTGAAAACAAAATTCAGTCCTTCGCGAACACTCTCCCAGGTACGTTTGCCGACAGTAACCGCAGCGGCGGGTTTTGGCAATATTTTAGAAAGCATAAACAAGGCTATAAGCATGAGTGCAACTATGATGACGAGGGTGCCGGTATTTTTGAAAAGAGCGATGCAAAAGCCTGCGGTAGCGTGACCGACAACAGACGCCGAAAGGTAAGTTCCCTGGTTCCAGGTAATGGCGTTAGGCAAAACTTCGCGGGGAACCATCTGGCCAAGAATAGCTCCGAAAACCGGTCCTGAAAAAGCCCTGATGATGCCTGTAATAAAAATGATTGTATAAATGCCGCCAATAATGATGGCTTTGCTGCTGTGATTGGTAAAATACTTTGTGGAAAGAAATAGCAGTACAATTATGCACAATAAATAATACGTTACTCCTTTCAGCAAAAGCTTTCTTTTTTCACTTATATCAATTACATGCCCTGCATACAAAGCAAGCGACAAAGCCGGGATTACCTCGGCCAGGCCAACGAGCCCGATAGCAAACGGATCATTTGTAAGCTCGTACATCCACCAGCCTACAAGCGTGCCAAGCATTCGTAATGCCATTACAAAACAAAAACGGCCGGTAAGCATATTGCGGTATTCGGGAATCTGAATTGCGGCTAAAGCATTGTGCCGGTAAGTTATAGTGTCGCTCAAAGTGTATGGTTAATGTAAGGTAATGCAAGATAATGCCGGCCTGCAGCATAATCTTTTTCAAGAGCGTTTAATATTATTTTCAAATGTTCTTCGTTGCCTTCAAAATCAGCATTGCCAGCATTTACAAAAAGCGTTGCAGTATTGTGCTGCTTTGTATAATTTATATAAACTTCCTCAATTTTCAATAAATATTCGTCAGGTATTGACTGCTCATATGCACGGTTTCTTTTTTTTATGTTTTGCTGCAGCTTTGTTGCCGGGGCGTGAAGATAGATAAGAATACCAGGCTGCTGCAGTTGCGGGCAAAGAATATCGAATAGCTTTTGATAAAGATTAAATTCATCTGCAGGCAAATTTACACTGGCAAAAAGCAGGCATTTAGTAAACATGTAATCACTAACTGTTACATTCTGAAACGGATCATTTGAAGGCAGCAATTTTTTCAGTTGTGTATAACGTTCTGTCATAAAAGACAGTTCAAGAGGAAAAGCATATTGTTGTTGGTTTTTGTAAAAACCGGCTAAAAAAGGGTTTTCGGCAAATTGTTCCAAAATTAATTGCGCATGCAGTTTTTTGGAAAGCTGTCGGGCAAGCGTAGTTTTTCCGGCGCCGATATTTCCCTCGATGGCAATAAAATTATACTTCATAGTTCGGTCTGAAAAACTAAGCGCCAAACCTACGCTAAAAATTTCTTTGAACAGGGATTTACAGGATAGATTGGTCTGAACTGGGATAATTCGGATTTTTTAGATTCATAGGATTTGACTAAAGTGGATTTTAGAAAACTTTTAAATTTTGTTCGAAGTGTTTTTTTTTTAAAAAAAGAGTCCTCTTGTATTTAATGGGAATTTTAAAATTCGTTTGTATCCTGTAAATCCCAAAAATCCCAATTATCCCAGTTCAAACAATCTTTCTTATTTTTGAAGAATGCTGACAGTAATATCTATTGTTTGGAATAGCTTTAAAATGGCTTTGCAGGAATTGAGCAACAATAAACTGCGGACATTCTTATCACTGTTCGGTATTACTATTGGCATTTTTTGCATTATTGGCGTACTGGCAACTGTAGAAAGCCTGGAAACTAAAATTCAGTCAGATATTAAAAGCCTGGGAAGCAATACTATTTATATTGATAAATGGGACTATGGCGGAGGGCCTGATAATCCCTGGTGGAAATTTGTAAAAAGGCCCTATCCGAAATACCGTGAGATGGAAGCAATAAAATTACGTTCTTCACTTGCTGCCGCAGTTTGCTATACGATAGATGGAACTGCTAATCTCGAATACAGAGACAATATTTTGAACAATATTTCATGTTTTGGGGTCACACAGGACTATGATAAAGTGCTTACTGTCACTACTGAGTATGGCAGATATATTAGTGAGTCAGAATTTCATCAGGCTGCTCCTGTAGCTCTTATTGGTTATACAAATGCGGAGAATCTTTTTGGCTCTGCGGAGTTGGCACTGGCAAAGGAAGTGAAAGTGAACGGCAAAACATTCAGAGTTGCAGGCGTTATTAAAAAACAAGGAAAAAGCCTGGTAGGCGGATGGCAATTTGACGAAGCGATCATAATTCCTTATACTGCCATGGCCAGTATGTTTGATGTAGAAAACAGCAATCCGAAGATTATGGCAAAAGGCAGGAATAATGTTTCTTCCGCAGGATTAGTGGATGAGCTGCGTGGGATTATGCGCTCAATACACCGCCTCAGTCCCAGGCAGGAAGATGATTTTGCTTTGAACGATGTAAACATGTTCAGTGAGCAAACTAAATCTATTTTTGGTTCGGTCAATCTGGGTGGCTGGGCAATAGCCGGCCTGTCTCTTATTGTAGGCGCTTTCGGTGTTGCAAATATTATGTTTGTAACCGTAAGAGAAAGAACAGGTCAGATCGGTTTAAAAAAAGCTATCGGTGCAAAGAGCTCAACGATACTGACTGAATTTTTACTCGAAAGTGCATTTTTGTGTCTGCTTGGCGGTTTAATTGGTTTGATACTTGTTTTTATCCTCACCAAAATTTTAAGCGCTGTCATGCCTTTTCCTATCAATATTTCTATAAACACATTAACGCTGGCAATATCTATCTGCCTTGTTGTGGGCATTCTTGCCGGTATTATTCCTGCCTCCATCGCTGCTAAAATGAACCCGGTAGTGGCTATCAGGATGAAATAAAGCCCGGCCTAAAGGGAGAAAATAAAATTTTATTTTTGCAAAATGAGTGAAGTAATGAATAACCCCTTTAGGGGCAAGGGGTTAATCTTAGCCATAGAATCTTCCTGCGATGACACTGGTGCTGCGGTTTGTCGTGACGGTGAAATGTTATCCAATCTTATTGCTTCGCAAAAAATACACGAGGAATATGGCGGCGTGGTGCCGGAACTTGCAAGCCGGGCACACATTCAGAATATTGTTCCTGTCGTTGATCTTGCTTTGAAAAAGGCAGGCGTGCAACTAAATGAATTAGATGCTGTGGCTTTTACCCGGTCGCCCGGTTTAATCGGAAGCCTGCTTGTCGGGACGCAGTTTGCAAAATCACTTGCCATGTCTCTGGGCAAACCATTAATAAGCGTGCATCATATGCAGGCGCATGTGCTTGCAAACCTGATTGATGGTCCGAAGCCTTCTTTTCCTTTTTTATGTTTAACTGTCAGCGGCGGACATACGCAGATTGTTGTATGCGAAAGCCCTTACAATATGAAGGTAATTGGCGAAACAATTGACGATGCTGCAGGCGAAGCGTTTGACAAAAGCGCAAAGATGCTTGGCTTACCTTACCCCGGCGGACCGTTGATTGATAAATATGCTAAAGACGGAAATCCTGCCCGTTTCTCTTTTCCCGAACCTAATGTACCGGCGCTTAATTTTAGCTTCAGTGGTTTAAAGACTTCTATACTATATTTTTTACAGGCAGAGAAAAATAAAAACGATCGTTTTATAGAGGAAAATCTTACTGATATCTGTGCGTCTGTTCAGCAAAGAATTGTTTCTATTTTACTGAATAAATTAAGAAAAGCATCAAAACAAACAGGCATAAAAAACATTTGCATTGCCGGCGGTGTAAGCGCCAACAGCGGATTAAGAAAAAGCCTTGAAGAGCTTGGCAAAAAAGAAGGCTGGAAAACATTTATACCAAAGTTTGAATACTGTACCGATAATGCAGCAATGATAGCGATAACTGCTTATTATAAATATTTGCAACAGGACTTTGCTGATCTTTCAGTCACCCCGACTGCACGCGCAGAATGGTAAATAAGTTAAGAAAAGCTGCTACATTGTGCAATCTAACAACAGTTTCTTTTCATATTTTTATTAACGCAACTATGTTGCAATAATAAAATATAATTCTTAGCTTTGACAAATCGTATAGCGATAAAAGACTTAAAAAAGAGATTTATTAAATACGAGTAAATGAAAAATTTTCAAATAAATAACCGAAAAAACGATAACCAGGAAGCAATTTATCAGGCAGAGCGGGGTATTTTTGGCAACATTCCCACTATCATTTTCTTCGGCAGCATTTACAAAATATAATCAGATGACAGACAATAAAAAATTTGACGTTATAATTATTGGCGGAAGTTACTCAGGGCTTTCAGCCGGAATGGCTTTAGGCAGGGCAGTAAGGAAAGTTTTAATCATTGACAGCGGAAAACCTTGTAACATACAAACACCTCATTCACATGGTTTTTTAACACAGGATGGAAAAACACCAGGAGAAATTTCAACGATTGCAAGACAACAAGTTGAAAAATATAACACGATAAAAATTTACGATGGACTTGCAACAAAGGGAGTAAAAACTGATACTGGTTTTGAAATCACAACTCAGTCGGGAGACACATTTGCTGCACAGAAATTGATATTTGCAACAGGCATAAAAGACATTATGCCAAACATTAAAGGATTTGCAGAGTGTTGGGGCATCTCAATTATTCATTGTCCGTATTGTCATGGGTATGAATACAAAAATGAGAAAACCGGAATATTTGGAAACGGTGACTATGGATTTGAATTTTCAAAAATGATCTATAACTGGACCAAAGACCTAACTTTATTTACCAATGGAAAATCAACTTTGACACATGAACAAACGGAGAAACTAAAAAACCGCAAACTTGAAATTGTTGAAGCCGAAATTGATAGTTTTGAACATACCGGCGGACAAATTAAAAATATCCTTTTCAATGACGGTTCAAAGTCGAAAGTACAAGCGTTATATTCACGGACATCATTTGAGCAACAATGCGACATCCCCAAAAAAATAGGTTGCGAGCTGATAGAACAAGGCTATATTAAAGTTGATGCCTTCCAAAAGACAAATATTCACGGTGTTTTTGCCTGTGGCGACAATACGACGATGATACGTTCCGTATCAAACGCCGTTGCAATGGGAAGTTTATCGGGCGCTATGGTAAATAAAGAACTCATAGATGAAGAATTTTAAAGATACAAAAAACTGCACGTAACAAATAAGATTTTCTGCTATGCTGGCTGACATTTCACACTTCATCATCAGTTCAGCTACTATCTTTTATTCAGGCTGTTTTGCTAATTTAGTTTCCATATTATTAATCATTTAGATGAAATGTCTGTGTCATGCTTCTGTACATGCCCGGAGCGCTCCAGTAGCCGCTTGCAATCATCCTTCTGATCGTATAGAGAGGCTCTTCCGGGTCACGTTTTGTGCTTAGCTGAAATGCAGCTTTTATACCTCTTTTTTTCAATTCCGGTATTCCTTCCTTATTCCACAAGCCATAAGGATAAGCAAAAAATTCTGCCGGTTTTTCTGTAATTTCTTCAATTCTCTTTTTGGGTTTCTCTACCTGCGTTTCCCAATCTGCCAATGTTTTATAGCCCGTAAACCTATGATGATCCCATGTGTGAGATTCTATCATATTTCCTGAATCTGACAATTCCTTTACCTGTTCGCGGGTCATGTATTTTGGCCGGTTCAATGATACAGTCATTATAAAATAAACCCCTTTAAAACCATACTTTTTCATTTCCGGCCCGGCCATATTATATTGGTCGTCATCGGTATCGTCGTAGGTAAGCATAAAAGGTTTCGCAGGCAGGGGCGCGCCGGCAGAGAGATAATTATACAACTGGTCTGGCAAAATAGTGTGATAACCGCTGTCTGCCAATATTTTCAACTGCGCTTTAAATACTTTAACAGGAACGATGAAATCTTTGGCACTTTTCCCATCCCTTCCTGTCCAGTCTCTGATTTGATGATAGCATAATACGGGAACCTCTTTTCGCACCATTATGGTTGCCGCGTCTGCGGCAGGCCTGGCAGCAACATCTTCAGGTTGTTTTGCATTTGTTGCGACTCTGCTGTCTTTTATGGCGTATTTTGTAAGATTTTCTTTTGGTGTACATGCAGAAAAGAAGGTGGTAATAATAAAAACCAGCAAAAGATTTTCTTTAAAAGCTGTAATCATTGGTTTTAAAATAAAGGTTTGTCCATTTAACGCTTATCAAACCTTTTTCATATTAATACAAGAAGAAATTTTTTTTTATAGAACGGTAGAATTAAAATGTAAACGATATTGCAAACGTTTGAGACATTGTTTAGGAATTTGTTGGATTATTCAATAGTCACGAAAGCAAAACTGTTACGGCTGTAATCAGAGTCGGTCTAAAAAAATTTCTTAAATAAATATTGGTTCTGTGACGGATAGTATGGGTAATTATGATTAAAGTGTAATTGCCACGACCTTCAGGTCAAAGTCATGTAGTTAAGGTATAGTTACCCTGAAAGGGTTAAATTTGAATAGCTGTGGGTGCAAACCCATAGAAAAAACGACAGAAAACCAACAACTACGAAGTGGTTGAACCTAATTGAATGCCTTGTTATTTAACCCTGTCGGGGTTAATTTCTGATGTTCGCTGATTCTGCAGGTTTTACCTGTGTCTGTTCAAATTAAAGCCCTTTGGGCTTAACTAAATGACATTGACCTTCAGGTCGTGGATAAAGAATAATAAATGGGAGGCTTTCGCCAAAAAAATAAACACAACATGCGATATAATAAAAGAAAGCTTTTGCTAAAGAATATGAAGAATTTTAAAATGCACCGTTTCTAAAGAGTTTTGGCTAAAGCCAATGCCTGAATTTTTATACAACCCCCCGACCTGAAGGTCAATGTCATTTAGTTGAGGTTTTGGCTCTGGAAGAGCCTCCTGTTTATAGAAGGAATCGTAGAAATATGAGCGTAGACTCCGTAGGAGTCGCCTAAATTATAAAACAGGAAGCACCTACGGAGCTTATCAAACTTTTTTATTTCTGTATTCTATAAACAGGTAGCTCCTATTGGAGCTTAACTAAATGACATTGACCTGAAGGTCGTGGCAATTTTAGCCATACAAATCATCATAGAGCCGATATTTCTGAAAACAATTATTTATGCAAAAAAATTTCCTTTAATCAATTGATTACTATAGTTTAGCAATAATATTTACGCAGTTCAAAAAGCTAATGAATAAATACAAAGGTCAACATCATTTTCTGCTTGCAGTAGATTGCATCATTTTTGGTTTTGATGGAAAAGATTTGAAATTGTTACTTATCCAGCGAGGTTTTGAACCCGAAAAAAATAAGTGGAGTTTAATGGGAGGTTTTCTGGAAGAAAAAGAAAACCTCGATGAAGCGGCAAACCGCATTCTCAAAAAACTTACAGGCCTCGAAAATATATATCTTGAACAAATAAATACTTTCAGCAAAAAAAACCGCGATCCTGCAGAAAGAACTGTTTCAGTATCTTATTTCGCTCTTATTGATATTGAGCGGTACAAAAAACAAATAAGCCACGAATATCATGCAGAATGGTTTTTGATAAATAACAAGCCAAAACTGATATTCGATCACGACGAAATGGTAATGCAGGCTCTGAAGCAACTGCGTTTTAAAGCTGCTATTGAACCCTTGCTATTTGAATTGCTGCCTGACAATTTCACAATAACCCAATTGCAAAACCTGTACGAAGGCGTGTACGAAACTGCTCTTGATAAGAGAAACTTTATCAGGAAACTAATGTCTACAGGTTTATTAATCAAGCTGGAAGTAAAAGATAAAACCGGCTCAAGAAAAGGAGCTTTTTTGTATAAATTAGATAAGAGTCAATACAATGCAAAGCTTCATATTTTTCTTACTTATATCAATGATATAAACCATTTTTCTTCAAATAAATCAATTCCTGCTGCTTCTTCACTTGTTGCTGTTTAACTAATATGAGATTTAATTGATAAGCTTCTTTGTTAAAACAAAAATTTTTAATTGTCACCATTACATTTATCTTAGCATTATAAATGCTTATTCTTTACAAGAACCGTATGTACCAAGAATCGTGTATAAAAGATACTCTTTTTTAAAGTTCAAAAAAAGTATGGAATGCTTTGCTACGGCTTCAAAAAAAAGTTTTGAAATATCAAAGATTACAATTTGAAATAAAAAATAAAGCAATTAACAAACAATAAACCGGTCAAAATCTAATATAATTACAATGCGAGAAAAGTTGTTTTTTTATTGTTTTTTGATTTTTACCGGATTTTCCACATTTGCACAAGGAAAAAGTATGGTTTTGTTTGATAACGACTGGCGCTTTCACCTGGGAGGCGCACAAGGCGCTGAAGCCATAGATTTTGATGATGCAGGATGGCGCATGCTTGATCTTCCGCACGACTGGAGCATTGAGGACAGGCCGGGCACAAACTCACCCTTTGACTCCGACGCCATTAGCCAGGTAAGCGGCGGATTTACTACCGGAGGCACCGGCTGGTATCGCAAAAAATTTATCGTTCCGGCAGCAGATAAAGGAAAGCATCTGGTTATTCAGTTTGACGGCGTGTACATGAATGCGCAGGTATGGATCAACGGTCAGCGTGCAGGAGATCATCCGTACGGGTATACTGTTTTTTTTTATGATATTACTAAATATTTAAAATTTGGTGAAACAAATGTGGTAGCTGTTGAAGTAAAAAATGAAGGACAAAACAGCCGCTGGTATTCCGGTTCAGGCATTTACCGGCATGTTTGGCTCGAAACTATAAATGAAGTGCACATAGCCAAATGGGGCACTTTTATAACTACGCCTGCAGTATCAGCAGCATCAGCTACTGTAAGTATAAAAACCAAAGTAGTTAATGAAGCAACTCACGCTTCAACCATTACATCAATCACCCGAATATTTGATAACAAAGGAGCTGAAATAGCAAAATCTGAGTCTGCTCAAAATATCAGCCCAAATTCTTTTTATGAATTCAACCAGCAGGTAACTGTTAAAAATCCAGCGTTATGGTCGGGTGAATCGCCTTCTCTTTATACTGCCGTAAATGAAATCAGAAACGGGCAGGAGTTTGCAGATAAAGCAACAAATCCGTTTGGCATCAGAACCATTTCATTTGATATAAAAAATGGTTTTCAGTTAAATGGCAAAACGGTAAAGCTCAAAGGAGGATGTTTTCATCACGATAACGGGCCCTTAGGTGCGAAAGCGTATGACCGCGCCGAAGAGCGTAAAGTAGAATTATTAAAAGCCAGCGGATTTAATGCTATACGTTGCAGCCACAATCCGCCGAGTCCGGCTTTTTTAAATGTCTGCGACCGGTTAGGAATGCTGGTAATGGATGAGACTTTTGATATGTGGAATTATGGAAAAAATCCGTACGATTATCATTTGTATTTTAAGGATTGGTGGCAGCGTGATGTGGAAAGTACGGTCAACCGTGATAAAAATCATCCCTGCATTATTATGTGGAGCATCGGAAATGAGATACCGGAAAGAGGAAATGCTGAAGGTGTTCAAACGGCAAAAATGCTTTCAGAATATGTAAAAAGTTTGGATACAACAAGAGCAATAACAGCCGCAGTAAACGGCCTGAATGAAGATAAAGATCCTTTTTTCGCAGTGCTTGATATAGCCGGTTATAACTATGCTGCCGGCGGCGACCATTTAAAAAAGAATATTTACGAGCTCGATCATGACCGCGTGCCAACGCGTATCATGGCAGGCACGGAATCTTATCCATGGGAGGCATTTCAAAGCTGGATGGATGTACTGGATCATCCTTATGTAATCGGCGATTTTGTCTGGACTGCGTTTGACTACATTGGAGAGGCAAGTCTGGGCTGGTTAGGTTATCCTCAAAATGCAAATTTTTATCCCTGGAACTTAGCTTTTTGCGGCGATTTAGATATTTGCGGATGGAAAAGGCCGCAATCTTATTACCGCGATGTTTTATGGAAAAATGACCAGTTGTCCATCTTTGTAAAATCGCCCACACCGTCTTACAGAGTAAATAAAAAACTGGAATCATGGTCTAAATGGAATTGGGAAGACGGTTGGCCAGGCTGGAACTACGAGGGAATGGAAGGTAAGCCGCTGGAAGTAAACGTGTACTCTTCCTGTACCGACGTTGAATTGTTTCTTAACAACAAATCTTTGGGCAAAAAACCAACTAACCGTTCCACAAAATTTATCGCTGCGTGGTCTGTCGCTTATTCCGCAGGAGAACTAAAAGCAATTGGATACAATGGAAATAAAAAGGTTAATACTGCTATTTTGCGTACAGCGGGAAAACCTTCACAAATACATTTAACTGCAGACAGATTATCAATAAACGCTGATGATCAGGACTTAAGTTATGTGACTGTTGAATTAAAAGATGATAATGGCAATACAAATCCTTTGGCAGAAGATTTAATAAAATTTGAAATTACAGGCAATGGCGCGATTGCAGGCGTAGGAAACGCTAACCCTGTAAGCATCGAAAGCAACCAGCTGCCGCAGCGAAAGGCATGGAAAGGAAAATGCCTGGTAATCATAAAAGCCGGCAAACAAAAAGGAAATATTGTGCTGACAGCTTCTTGCAACGGGTTAAAGGACTCGCAGATCACATTAAAAAGCAATTAAAATAAACATGAAAATCTTTATCCGAAAGTAATTTACTAAAAGCAGGAATTATGGTAAGAAAACCAACCGATTTTTCAGGTGCCGATTGAAATAATTTGTCAGTGCTCATTCCAAAACGTGTAAAAATTGGTTGCCTTCCAAAATAAATATCTTTATTGATTGCCGATATTCAAACTGCCGTTTTGTTTAAAATTTCTCATCTTCACAACATAAATAATACGATTGCTAAAAACAAATTCTATATGAAAAAAGGTTTATTAAATTTCTTGTTTCTCTTTTTTATTGCAGACATTTCTTCTGCTCAAAACAGCATTGTTGTAAACGCAGACTCTGCCGCGCCAATTATCAGTAAAAACATTTATGGTCATTTTGCAGAGCACTTGGGCCGTTCCATATATGGCGGATTTTATGTAGGGGATACATCAAAAATACCTAACACCAGGGGAGTAAGAAACGATGTGGTGGCAGCATTGAAAAAATTAAAAATACCAAATCTTCGCTGGCCCGGCGGCTGCTTTGCCGATACTTATCACTGGAAAGACGGAGTAGGCCCTAAAGCAAAGCGGCCAAAAATAGTAAATGTCTGGTGGGGCGGCGTAACGGAAGACAATAGTTTTGGCACACACGATTTTCTGAATATGTGTGAACTGCTCGGAACAGAACCTTATTTGGCCGGAAATGTAGGCAGCGGCACTGTGCAGGAACTGGCCGACTGGGTGCAATATGTAAACTTTGCCGGCGAAAGCCCGATGTCTAAGCTCAGGCGCGAAAACGGAAGAGACAAGCCGTGGAAGGTAAAGCTGTGGGGCGTAGGTAATGAAGCCTGGGGATGCGGAGGAAATATGAAACCTGAATATTACGCTGACACATATCGTAAGTATTCAACTTTTATGAGCGACTGGACTAATACAGGCGGTCTCTTCAAAATTGCTTCAGGTGCCAATTCTGCCGACTACAACTGGACAGAAGTGTTGATGAAAAATATACCGGCACACATGCTCAACGGCATAGCCTTGCATCACTACTCAGTAATAGAATGGAATAAAAAAGGCCCGGCAACAGATTTTTCAGAACAGCAGTATTTTGCTACCATGCAGTCAGCTTTATTTATGGACTCTCTTATAATAAAACATACAGCCATTATGGATAAATACGATCCTCAAAAAAAGATCGCACTGGTGGTAGACGAATGGGGCGGCTGGTACGATGTGGAAAAAGGTACAAATCCTGCGTTTTTGTACCAGCAGAACACCATGCGTGATGCTATGATTGCGGGGGCTACATTAAACATATTTAATAATCACAGCGACAGAGTAAGAATGGCTAATCTTGCACAATGCATCAATGTGTTGCAATCCGTCATTCTTACCGACCGCGAAAAAATGATTCTTACGCCTACTTATCACGTTATGGAAATGTATAACGTGCACCAGAACGCTACTTTAATGCCGGTGCAACTAAAAAGCAATGATTATGTTTTAGATAATAAAAAATTGCCTGCCGTTTCCGTTTCTGCCTCAAAAGACTCTCTGGGTGTTATGCATATTTCCCTGGTAAATATTGATGCTAAAAAAGGCCAGAATATTTCGGTTAACCTGAAAGGTGTTCACCACAATTCCATAACGGGCAGAATATTAACATCAGGAAAACTGCAGGATTTTAATTCATTTGAAAATCCTGATAAAATAAAACCGGCTGTTTTTAATGGTGCAAATTTTAGTGGTAATACACTCAATGTCAAGCTTCCGCCGTTTTCTTTAGTAGTGTTGGAAGTAAAGTAAGACGATAGAAAAAAACTATTTTTCGTAACTGTTTATAGTAAATTTTATTAGCATGTTTTTAGTTTTCTCCATATTTTCCAAATGGTAAAAAAATCTGCTTTAAATAATTTTATAGTGATGAATGAGGGTAAAAATAATGACTCAATATTTGGTGTAAATAGCTGAATAAAATTAAATATCAGAGTAAATAATCATTTTTAAAACTTTTTCAATATTTTAATAATTATGATAAGAAAGCTGAAGATTGCTTGTTTTGTTTTTGCCACCTGTCTTCTCACTTGTTATTTTAATGGCGAGGCACAGTCTCCTGTTGCGATTGCAGTAAAAGTAAACGAAATAAAATCACCCGTACAACCCACCATGTGGGGAATATTTTTTGAAGATATTAACCTCGGCGCAGACGGTGGCATTTATGCAGAATTGGTAAAAAACCGTTCATTTGAGTTTCAAAGTCCACTGATGGGCTGGAGGCAGCAAGGGAAAAACTTTAAGGAAGGAGATATTCTCGTTCAAAACCGGCAGGAGACGAATGCTGCCAATCCCAGGTTTATTCGTGTAAATGCTCATAGTAATACAAAAGGTGAACAAGGTATCACCAACGAAGGCTTCAGAGGAATGGGAATAAAAAAAGGAGTGGGTTATGACTTTTCAGTAATGTACCGAATGCAAAAACCTGGCGTGAAGCTAAATGTAGAACTCGCAGACTCAACCGGGAAAATTTTAGGCAGCGAAACATTAATTCCTTCAGCAAGCTCAGGCAAAGACTGGAAAAAACAATCCGTAAGTTTCACTGCAAATGCAACAGAACCAAAAGCTATATTAAATATCTGGTTTGAAGGCACCGGAGTGATTAATCTTGATATGATTTCACTTTTTCCTAAAGACACCTGGAAAAACAGGCCGGGCGGAATGCGGGCCGACATGGTGCAGAAATTAGCAGACCTGAAGCCTGGCTTTATCCGCTTTCCCGGCGGCTGTATAGTAGAAGGGCGTGATCTTGCCACACGTTATCAGTGGAAAAAAACAATTGGTCCTGTAGAAGACCGGCATTTGATTATAAACCGTTGGAATACAGAATTTGCTCACAGGCCCGCTCCTGATTATTACCAGACATTTGGTCTTGGTTTTTTTGAATATTTTCAGCTTGCCGAAGATATTGGTGCAGAGCCGTTGCCTATATTGAATGCAGGAATGGCCTGCCAGTTCAACACTGCAGAAGTAGCGCCGATGGATGAAATTGGCCCTTATGTGCAGGATGCACTTGACCTGATAGAATTTGCCAACGGAAATACTGCAACTAAATGGGGTAAAGTAAGAGCGCAAATGGGTCATCCTGCTCCGTTTAATCTTAAAATGATGGGCGTAGGAAATGAAAACTGGGGACCTCAATACGTGGAAAGATTGCAGGCTTTTACCAAAGCTATCAAAGCAAAATATCCTGATTTTAAATTGGATTATAGCTCAGGCACAGATCCAGGCGGAGAGCGTTTTGATTATCTCAATGATTATTTAAGAAAAATGAAAGCTGATATAATTGATGAACATTATTACCGCCGCCCCGAATGGTTTTTGTCAAATGCTAAACGCTACGACAATTATGACAGAAACGGATCCAAAGTATTTGCAGGAGAATATGCTGCGCAAAGTGATAAAACTGTAAGTATCAATAATAAAAATAATTGGGAGTCAGCCATAGCCGAAGCCGCTTTTATGACCGGTATGGAGCGAAATGCAGCAGTCGTGCACATGGCATCTTATGCACCGTTGTTTGCACATGTAGACGGATGGCAGTGGACGCCTGATCTCATCTGGGTAGACAATCTCCGCACTTACGGAACGCCTAATTATTACGTGCAAAAATTGTTTTCCAATTACAAAGGAACCGATGCAGTGCCGATATTGATGAATAATGAGGAAATTGCCGGAAAAGATAGTTTATATGCGTCTGCAGTAATTGATAAAAAAAGTAATGAAGTGATTATAAAAGTGGTAAATGCATCTGACAAACAAAAAAACACCAGCATCTCAATTGATGGTGCTGATAAGCTTGCAGGTGAAGGTTTAGTTACGCTGTTAAAAGGAAATTCACTGCAATCAGTTAACAGCCTTGATAATCCAACAGCAGTCAGCCCCGTTACCAAACCAGTTCGGTTGAAAGGTAAACAAATGGATGTTGCACTTGAGCCTTATTCTTTTTCAGTTATCAGGGTTTCTATGAAGTAGAAAGTTTTGAAACACATAGAGACATAGACAGATGAGAAAACATAGATAAAAGCTATTGTATTCTTTTCTTAAACTATACACCTATGTGTTTAGATTTCTTTGTCTAAAAATTATTGCCGTTTATGAAAAAGCTTGCCGTAGCAGTATTAATTATAATAATCATTTCAGTTAAAGCCCAATCTCAAGTCATACTAACGGGCAAAGTTTTTACAACGCGGCAAACTCCTGTACATGATCCGGTAATGATTAAACAAGACAGTATGTATTATGTCTTTTGCTCTGGTCTCGGTATTTCTGTTTTTTCTTCTAAAGACATGAAAAACTGGAAAGCAGAAAAGCCGGTTTTCGATAAAGCTCCGCAATGGGCCGCAGAGGCAGTACCTGGTTTTAAAGGTCATATCTGGGCACCTGATATCGGCTATCACAACGGTCAGTATTATTTATACTACGCCGTTTCGGCTTTCGGAAAAAATACTTCTGCTATAGGAGTGGCAACAAACAAAACGCTTAATTCTGCTTCACCTGATTTCAAATGGATTGATTACGGCAAGGTGATCCAGTCTGTACCGGGAAGAGATATGTGGAATGCTATAGACCCAAATTTAGTTATTGATGACAACAATATTCCATATCTCGTTTTTGGTTCCTTTTGGGAAGGAATGAAACAGGTGAAGCTTAATCCTGATTTGACTTCCATTGCACAACCTGAAGAATGGCATACTTTAGCCCGACGACCAAGAGATTTTTTCTCACCTGACAGTTCTGCCGGAAATGCTGCAATTGAAGGTCCTTTTATCTTTAAAAAAGATAAATATTACTACCTGTTTGTTTCCTGGGATTATTGCTGCCGTGCAGAAAAAAGTGATTACAAAGTAGTGATGGGGCGCAGTGAAAAAGTAACCGGACCTTATCTGGATAAAACAGGAAAAGATACGTTTCTCGGCGGCGGTTCTTTAGTCGTTCAGGGAGATAATAAAAACTGGTTTGGTGCAGGTCACAATGCAGCTTATACTTTTAATGGTAAAGATTACATTGTTTATCATGGATATGATGCAAAAGACAAAGGAAGGTCAAAACTGATTATAGAAGAATTGAAATGGAAAGACGGATGGCCGGTTGCGCCATCTCAGCAAAGAGCACTTTGAATTATAAAAGATTCTTTCCAAACATCTGGTACTGAACAATAAAGTATGTTTTGAAAAAGGTCTTTATAAAAATAATAATGATTAATATAAATTGCAGAGATTGCATATTTTTAAACATTAATACTAAATAAAATAAAATGAAAAAAACGGTTCAAAACTTAGCTTTGGGAGTTTCGATAACGTGTATTCTTACAGCATGCTCAAACAACGGCACAAACAAAAATGAATCTTCAGATTCAACTAACACTAAAACCACAACTACAGCTATGAAAACAGGCATTCAACAGGCAGACTGGGGAGAGTCTGATGGTAAGAAAGTGTATTTGTACACGTTGACCAATAAAAACGGCGCCCAGGTAAAAATAAGTAATTATGGCGGCACGATTACTTCATGGGTAACTCCCGACAGCAAAGGCAATAAAAGCAGTATAGTTTTAGGTTTTAATGAATTGAAAGGATATCTTGCTCATCCCCCATATTTCGGCGCAACTGTTGGCCGCTATGGAAACCGCATTGCAAAAGGCAGATTCACACTTGATGGTAAGACGTATAAGCTTGCTGTAAATAATAACGCAAACGCATTGCATGGAGGTCTGAAAGGTTTTGATAAAGTAGTCTGGGATGCTGCGGCTTTAGCAGATAATACTCCGTCTCTGACATTGAATTATACAAGCAAAGATGGCGAAGAAGGCTATCCGGGAAATTTAAAAACATCAGTAAAGTTTACGTTATCAGATGACAACGAATTGAAAATAGAATACGATGCAGAAACTGATAAAGCAACTCCCATCAACTTAACCAATCACAGTTACTTTAACCTTACCGGTGATGTAAATAATACCATTCTCAATCATTCATTAATGATAGACGCCGACCGGTATACCCCTGTTGATACCAGCCTGATACCAACAGGCGAATTAAAATCGGTAAAAGGAACTCCATTCGATTTTACAACACCGCACAAAATAGGTGAACGTATTGACCAGGTCAAAGGTGGCTACGACCATAATTTCGTATTAAACAAAAAGGGAACAAATTTAGATAAAGTAGCAGAAGTTACAGATTCCATCAGCGGAAGAAAACTGGAAGTCTATACTACCCAACCTGGTCTGCAGTTTTATTCAGGAAACTTTTTAGACGGTACTCTGAAAACCGATGATGGTAAACCAATTATGCAGCATGCTGCTTTGTGCCTGGAAACACAACATTTTCCTGATTCGCCTAATGAGCCTTCTTTTCCTTCAACTATTCTGAAGCCTGGAGAAAAATATCATACAGAAACAATGTATAAAGTATCTGTACAGTAAATTCAAGTTTTTTTTTGAACCACAAAGACACCAAGGCTCTCAGTGTCACAAAGACTTCGTGTTTCTTCGTGCCCTTTGTGCCTTTGTGGTTCGTTTTCTAAATAATAATTTTAGCCTGCCAAATCTCATTTTGAATAGATTACGTTTTTTTAAAGCTACAAGATTAAAGTTGCTCATTTTGGCAACACTTCCGGTTCTTGCCGCACTTCAAGGTTTTGCTCAAAATAATGTTTATAATATAAAAATTGATTTATCTGATAAAAAAGACTCAGTAAAACCAATATGGGCATTTTTTGGCTATGATGAGCCTAACTATACCTACATGAAAGACGGGCGAAAGCTGCTCACAGAACTTTCAGCATTGAGCCCTGTTCCGGTATATGTACGTGCGGACAATTTGCTGACTACCGGAAATGGAAAGCCCCATCTGAAATGGGGCTCAACGAATGCATACACAGAAGATGCCACCGGAAACCCTGTTTATAACTGGCATATTCCTGGCCGAAAAGTTATTGTCAATGAATATAGAATTGATGAAGAGCATAGCAACTCATATACAGCATGGAAAAAAATAGGTTTTCCTCAGCAGGTTAGCAAAGAGCAATATTCAATTTTAGAAAAGTCAGGTAAACTGCAATTATATCAAAAGCCACATTATGCATCCATACGAAATGGTGTTTTCAATACCAATATTCATTTGCCTGGTCACGCTGTATCTTTATTAAAAGTGAGCTGGTAATAATTTTTCAATTAATAGAGCAATACTTCAAATAGTAATTGTAATATTGACATTTATAACGGTTTGTTCAATTTACTTTTTTAGTTATCTTAACGATATTTTTTAAACCTAAAACTTTTGAGTGGTTTCATAAAGAATTTTGATTTCAATGCTTAAGATATGATAAATGCTGTTGACAAAGTGATAAGCAGAAAATCAGTTCTTTTATGATAAAAGTTTTAAAAAAAATTTTTATGATTACTTCAAACGAATATGTCATAGGTGTTGATTATGGTTCGGATTCTGTAAGAACGATAATCGCAAATGCACATAACGGTGATGAAATTACCGCGGCTGTTTTTTATTATCCACGATGGAAAGACCAGTTATATTGCAATGCCACCGCTAACCAGTTTCGCCAGCATCCTTTGGATTATGTTGAAGGTCTTGAAAACACTATTAAAAAATGTCTTGCACAGGCCGGTTCTTCCATAGCCGCAAATATCAAAGCAATATCAATAGATACTACCGGATCAACACCTGTGGCTGTTGATAAAACGGGAACTCCGCTTGCCCTGGTTCCCGGCTTTGAAAATAATACAAATGCCATGTTCGTGCTTTGGAAAGATCATACATCTGTTGATGAAGCGGCAGAGATAAATGCGCATGCAGAAAAGTTTGATACCAACTATCTTCAGTTTGTCGGCGGCATATATTCTTCTGAATGGTTTTGGGCAAAACTTCTTCATATTCTTCGTAAAGATGAGCAGGTAAGAAGTTCTGTTTATTCATTTGTTGAGCACTGCGACTGGATACCTTTTTTATTAACAGGTGGTAATGACGTTTTGCAGATGAGAAGAAGTGTATGTGCAGCCGGTCATAAAATATTGTGGGCAAAAGAGTGGGGCGGACTTCCGCCAAACGAATGGTTTGCAAGTCTCGACCCTTTGCTCGATGGTTTTACAGCAAAACTTTTTAAAGATACTTACACATCAGACAAAGCTGCAGGAACGATCAGTAAAGAATGGGCAGAACGGCTTGGCTTGTCTGAAAATGTAATCATAGGTGTTGGCGCTTTTGATGCACACATGGGTGCAGTGGGCGGACAAATCGAGGCATATTATTTAAGCAAGGTAATGGGAACTTCAACCTGTGATATGTTGGTAGCTCCAAGTGATGAAGTTGGAGATAAACTCATTGCCGGTATTTGCGGCCAGGTTAATGGTTCTGTTATTCCTGGTATGACTGGCATGGAAGCCGGGCAATCCGCTTTTGGTGATGCTTATGCATGGTTTAAAAAAGTGCTGACATGGCCACTGCAAAATATATTGTCAAAATCATCAATAGTAAGCGACGATGTTGTAAAGCAATTAATAGAAGAAACTGCTGATAAAATAATACCTGAACTAAGCAAACAGGCAGAGCAACTGCCTGTAGAAGACGTTGGTGAATTAGCGGTAGACTGGTTTAATGGCCGCCGCACTCCTGATGCCAACCAGCTAATGACCGGAGCAGTAACAGGAATGGATTTGGGAACTGATGCGCCAAAAATATTCAGGGCAATAGTTGAGGCAACGTGTTTCGGTGCAAAAGCGATTGTAGATCGTTTTGTTGAACAGGGTATTCCTGTAAAAGGTTTGATAGGAATGGGTGGTGTTGCAAGAAAGTCACCATTTATTATGCAGATGATGGCAGATGTAATGGATATGCCAATCCGCATTCATAAATCTGAACAGACGTGCGCTCTTGGTGCCGCCATGTTTGCTGCAACTGCCGCAGGTATTTATAACAAAGTGGAAGAAGCAATGGATGCAATGGGGCCGGGGTTTGATGCAGAATATCATCCCAACGCAGAAAAGGTTTTGATTTATAAAAAGCGTTATGAACAATATAAGCAGCTCGGAAAGTTTATCGAAATCAATAGTGAATATTGAATAATTGGCGCGTTATGCTAAAAGAATATTTACTTTATGGCAAAACAAATGAAAGGACGAGATACATTTACAATTTCTCAAATTGAAGCAATCAAGCGGCTGATTAGTAAGAAGGTGCTCGCTTCAGAAGAAGAACAAAAAAGAATAAGAGATGAAATTCGGGAAATCTTCAAATTTTATTTTTCCGATTTTAGCTCAAAAAAAGGTTATACTGTTACCGACTTAGATGATCTTATTTTGTTAGGGCGCATAAAAATAGTTGACGAAAAGTGTGCCTTGACTGCTACACCAATTGTTTTTAATAAAGTTAATCATTCAATTAAAACAAGTTATAATGGAGCGTTATTAATTGATAACATAAAAAAATCTTTTGCTCCCATTGCTTCAAATGATATAGAAATTTTGATTTTAGGAACAATACCAGGTGAATTATCATTACAAACAAACGAATATTATGCTCATTCAAGAAATAAATTTTGGAAAATAATTGCAACAATTACAGGTGAAGAAGTCCCTGTAATTTATGAACAAAAAAAGAGTTTACTTAAAAAGCATAAAATTGGACTTTGGGATGTTGCCGAAAAAGCAGAAAGAGAGGGTAGCTTAGATGCATCAATTGTAAATGAAATTCCAAACGATTTGGAAAGCTTTTTAGGTACATACAAACAAGTGAAACTTGTCGGTTTTAACGGACGGAAGGCTGAAACAATGTACGATACTTTCTTTTCAAGAAAAGCGAATATCAATTATTTGAGTTTATCAAGCACAAGTCCAGCAAATGCAGCAATTAATTTTGAGACAATTTGCAATAGGTGGATGCAAATTTTAATGTGAGAATATATTAAATGACTGTAAAGACTTACTAAGACTACTGATAAAATCAGTTAAAACAATAAAGCAAAATAATGAATGACGAAGTCGCTCAAACAGATGACGAAGAACTAGAGGATTTAATGGACATAATTATTGCGGAAGTCAGAAAAGATGATGAAAAGGTTTCTTTTGAAGAACTGGAAAGCCAGCTAAAAGCGGAAGGCCGCATATAAATAAATACAAAGTTCTCTTTGACAAGTTAATAAAATAAAATGAGTAAATACAAGCATATAAAAGAAGCAGCTTACGACGCCAATATGCAGTTACCTAAATTAGGTTTGGTACTTTTTACCTTTGGAAATGTAAGTGCAGCCGACAGAGATTTAGGTGTTTTTGCTATCAAGCCAAGCGGTGTGCCTTACGATAAGCTTTCTCCGAACGATATGGTAATTGTTGATTTTGATGGCAAAACAGTAAAAGGAAAACTTCGCCCTTCATCAGATACTTTGACCCATGCAGTTCTATACAAACAGTGGGAAAATATTGGTGGCATTGCACATACACATTCTATGTATGCAACTGCTTGGGCGCACACTCATCGCAACATACCTAATTACGGAACTACACATGCAGACCATACCACAGCAGATATTCCCTGTGCACCCCCCATGAGCGACGAAATGATCCAGGGAAATTATGAATATGAAACAGGTTTTCAGATAATAAATTGCCTGACAGAAAAAGGCTGTAGTTACGAAGAAGTCGAAATGATATTGGTTGCCAATCATGCACCTTTTAGCTGGGGCAAAACGGCTGAAAAAGCGGTATACAACAGTGCAGTGCTTGAAGCGATTGCGCAAATGGCTTTTATAACCGAACAAATAAGACCCGGAAATCCAAAGCTGAAAGATGCTTTGATACAAAAACATTTTGAAAGAAAACACGGCCCAAATTCTTATTACGGGCAGTAGTCTGAACCATGATTTAGCAGGATTTAAGGGATTTGCAGAAATTACCTGAACAGGAAGTTTTTAGATGTGTGAAACTTAGAAATATTTCTTGCCCCTCTCCAAATGGAGAGGGGTTGGGGTGAGGTCTATTCGTGTCTTTGCGCCTTAGCGGCAAAAAAATAAAAAACCCAATGATAGATTTAAAAAAGCTAGAAGTATGGTTCGTAACAGGCAGCCAGCATCTCTATGGCGAAGAAACATTGAGACAGGTTGCAGAGCATTCTCAAACTATTGCAGCTTCTTTAAACAACGCTTCTCAAATTCCGGTAACGGTAGTTTTTAAACCTACGGTAAAAACAACGGAAGAAATTTATGCTATTTGTCAGGAGGCCAATATCTCAAAAAGCTGTATTGGTATTGTTGCCTGGATGCATACTTTTTCCCCTGCAAAAATGTGGATTGGGGGATTAAAAATTTTGAAGAAGCCGTTGTTGCACTTTCATACGCAGTTTAACAGAGACATTCCCTGGAGCAGCATTGACATGGATTTTATGAACCTGAATCAAAGTGCTCACGGCGACAGGGAATTTGGTTTTATGATGACAAGAATGCGTATTAACCGCAAAGTTGTAGTAGGTTTTTGGCAGGATGAAGAGGCGCTTATGCAAATAGGTGCATGGACAAGAGCCGCCGCAGGCTGGAACGACTGGCAGGGAGCGAAATTTGTTCGTTTCGGTGATAACATGCGTTTTGTTGCAGTAACAGAAGGCGACAAAGTAGAAGCAGAATACAAGTTTGGATTTTCTGTGAATACACATGGAATTGGTGACCTTGTAAAAGTTATCAATGAAGTAAGCGCTGCAGAAATCAATATATTAATACAAGAATATGAAGACAGGTACAAGCTTTCAGACAATCTAAGAAAAGGTGCTGAAAATCATCAATCTCTGATTGAAGCCGCTAAAATTGAAATAGGATTAAGAACATTCTTACAGGAAGGAAACTTTAAAGGTTTCTCAGATACTTTTGAAGATTTGCATGGAATGGTTCAACTGCCTGGTATTGCTGCGCAACGTTTGATGAACCAGGGCTACGGCTTCGCCGGAGAAGGTGACTGGAAAACCGCTGCACTTGTACGGGCGATGAAAGTGATGGGAAGCGGGCTTCCGGGCGGCAATGCCTTTATGGAAGATTATACGTATCATTTTGATCCGGCTAATGCCATGGTATTAGGTTCTCACATGCTTGAGGTGGATGAGTCTATCGCACAAGGTGAAATTTCATGCGAAGTACATCCCTTAGGTATTGGTGGCAAAGCAGATCCGGTTCGTTTGGTATTTAATTCTGCAGCCGGTCCTGCACTGAATGCCTCTCTTGTTGATATGGGCAACCGTTTCAGGTTGATAGTTAATGAAGTGGAAGCAGTTGCAGCCGAACATGATTTACCAAAGCTTCCTGTTGCAAGAGTTTTATGGAAACCTTATCCGGATATGAAAACAGGTTGTGCTGCTTGGATATATGCCGGCGGCGCTCATCACACAGGCTACAGTCAAAACCTGACATCAGAGCACATGGAAGATTTTGCCTCTTTTGCAAGTATAGAATATGTTTTAATCGGAAAAGAAACAAACCTTTACCAATTAAAAAATGAACTGAAATGGAGTGAAGCTTATTACCAGATAAATAAATTGTAATACAATTAACAAACATAGTATCTTAACGGCCCAAATCTTCTAAAAAATTACTAACCCAGAATTTTGCCTGTATGAAAAGTAGCTTAACTACCTTAGACTTTGCTGTATTTATCATGTACTTTGTAATTGTATCTGCTTATGGCTATAGCATTTACCGGAAGCGTAAAAAGGATGAACATGATGCTAAGGCCTACTTTTTGGCAGAAGGAACGCTGACATGGTGGGCTATCGGCGCTTCTTTAATTGCATCAAATATATCTGCTGAACAATTTGTCGGAATGAGCGGAGAGGGCTTTTTTCTCGGTATTGCCGTTGCTGCATACGAATGGATTGCAGCAATAGCACTTATTATTGTTGCTGTATGGTTTATACCCGTCTACCTGAAAAACCATATTTATACCATGCCTCAATTCCTCAAAACGAGGTACAATGAGTCCGTGGCTTTGATAATGGCGATTTTCTGGTTATTCCTGTATGTCCTTATAAACCTGACTTCTATTTTGTATTTAGGTGCTGTCGCTATTAATGGACTTGCCGGAGGAGGCTATCTTCATGTAATAATGATAGGCCTTTCCGTTTTCGCACTGCTTATTTCATTAGGCGGCATGAAAGTAGTGGCTTATACAGACGTTATCCAGGTTGCAGTATTAATCATTGGCGGGGTGGTTACTTCTTATATTGCTTTGACAGTTGTAGGTAAAACATTTGGTGTAGGAAACAGTGCTATCGCTGGCTTTAATGCGCTTATTCAAAATGCTCCGGAGCATTTTAAGATGATTATTCCAAAGCCAACTGCTTCTTCTGCTCAAATTGATATTGATAAGTACATTACTTTTCCTGGCGTGCTTTCTTATCTGGCCGGTATATGGATCATTAACTTAAACTATTGGGGCTGTAATCAATATATCACTCAGCGCGCATTGGGTGCAGATCTTCAAACTGCCCGTACAGGTATTTTATTTGCGGGATTTTTAAAATTATTTATGCCCGTTATTGTTATGCTTCCGGGTATTGCTGCTTTTGTATTGCATCAGAAAGGAAATTTACCCCAGTTAGTAGGAGGCAAGGACGGTGCATATTCTGCTGTTCTTACCTTTCTTCCAACAGGTCTGAAAGGCTTATCTGTGGCTGCCTTAACTGCAGCCATCGTGGCATCTCTTGCCGGTAAAGTAAACAGTATCTCCACGATTTATACATTAGACATACATAAGAAATACTTTGGCAAACAGGCTGATGAGAAAAGTTTAGTATATACCGGAAGAGCGGCTGTGTTGATAGCCATGATACTTGCAGTTATTTTTACCTGGGATGATTTATTAGGTATCGGGGGTAAAGGAGGCTTTACTTTTATACAACAATATACAGGTTATATCAGCCCTGGAGTATTTTCAATGTTTTTTCTTGGTATGTTTTGGAAAAGAACTACGGGTGCAGCTGCAGTAGTAGGTGTCATAACAGGTTTTGTACTATCTGTTCTCTTTAATGAATTTGCACCTCAATTATTTGGTAACAATACTTTTTTATATACTGCTTATCATACTATCAGAGATGGAAAAGATGTATTTGTAATCCCTTTCCATATATGTATGGGCTTATCATTTATGTTTACCATGATAATTATGATTGCTATTAGTATGGCTGGTCCAAAAGTGAATCCTAAAGCATTTGAATTAGATACCGCCATGTTTAAGCTAAGGCCGCAAACCCTTGCAATGATAATTGTAATACTGCTGTTTATTGCTGCTTTATACGTAAAGTTCTGGTAAGAAATACGCAAGGCTTTTTTTTCCTTTCATTTTTTTGGTCGCGCTCTTGATATAGAAGCGGGCATTGCTTGCTTCTATATTACTTACCATTAAATTTTCTTTATTTCCTTGCTGTTGTTTTAGTAATGCTGTCAAATGGCAGGCAAATATCTATGCGGAAAATTACCAAAATGTGGAGTATTATAAACGCAATTAACAAAACTGCTTTTTTTGTATAAAAAATACCGCTTTTTTTAAGAATTGAATTAAATCATTCATTCACCAAATCCTTTTTTAAGGTCGAGGCATGATTATTAAAAGAACTGCACAGATATTATTTTTTTATTTTTAAACAATTTAATTATTTTAACTATGGCTGATTTAAACGTGCAACCAAAGCAAAAATCATCATGGCTTCCCTGGCTGCTTTTAGCTCTCGGTCTTATTGCTCTTATTTTCTTTTTAATGAGAGGGTGCAATAATGATAAAGGCAAAGAAATGAATACAGATAGTACTTCTGCCAGTACAGGTGCCAGTACAGGTACAACCACAGATACTGCTGGTGCCATGGGTCAGGCCTGGGGAGATGTTGACTTTAACGCCCCTGCTGTTGCTTATGGGGAAATTACCGGTAAAAATGTAGACGTAAGAGGTAATAACAATTATGGTATTTACGGTTTGGGAGAAAATATCCTTTTTGATGAAGGTAAAAGCACTATTCGCAGTGATGGGGAGCAAAACCTTAAACAGGTAGCCGGCTCTATAGATCAACGTTATAAAGGTGGTGCGGTTCGTATTTTCGGTTATACAGATGCTGTAGGCAGCGCCGGATATAATAAGGAGCTTGGCGAGCAACGTGCGGCTGCTGTACGTGACTGGCTTGTTAAAAACGGAAGCATTTCTGAAGACAGAATTACCTTGCAACCGGTTGGAGAAGCCCGCCCGGTGGCCTCGAATTCTACGTCAGAAGGTCGTCAGCAAAACCGCAGGGTTGAGATAGTTGCGAAGTCTCAAAGCGACGGTAAGTAAAACTCTTATAAGTATTAAAACAATTAGAAATTATTTAAAAACTTTTTTAAAAACTCGTAATTATGTCAAACGAAAATAAAAATAAACGGCTTCAGGAGTTAGGTGGTAGCGATTATGAAATTGCAGAAGGCCAGCCCGATATTCGCGGGTGGGATGTAAAAGACGAAAACGGTAAAACAATAGGAGAAGTAGATGAGCTTATTTTTGACGTGCAGTCACTAAAAGTAAGGTACATAGTACTTGACCTGGAAGGAAATGTTTTTGATCTTGATACCCGTAATGTATTAGTGCCCATCGGGATAGCTCAATTGCATGATAAGGGTGATGATGTAGTTTTATCAGGTGTAACTGCCGATCAGATAAGATCTCTGCCCGAATACGATAATGATATGATTGATGCGAACGCTGAAAATACGATAAGAAATGTTTTTGCAGGAGCAGGCGGCGCGGCGCTTACAGGAGCAGCTTTGACACATGGTACCGAAGGCGATAGTGATGATGATTTTTATAATCACGATCATTTTAATGAAGACAATCTGTACCGTAACCGTAATGCAAATGCAGAAAATACAACAACAATACCTGTTATAGAAGAAGAATTACAGGTAGGCAAGCGCGAGGTAGAAAAAGGTGGAATTCGCCTTCGTACAAGAGTTGTAGAAAGCCCGGTTTCTGAGAACATCAACTTACGTGAAGAGAAAGTCACTGTAAACAGGACACCCGTTGATCGCCCTGCTAACTCAAGCGATTTGCAGGAAGGGGAAATTGAGATTACTGAGCGTGCAGAAGTGCCTGTAGTATCAAAAGAGGCACGTGTGGTTGAAGAAGTATCTTTAAACAAAGAGGTAACAGAAAGGGAAGAAACAGTAAGTGATACAGTCAGGAAGACAGAAGTAGATGTGGACAAAACAGGTAAAAGTGGTAACGATAACGATAACGATAACGTAATCAGTAATACGACTAATTTATAATCTGTAATAATCTTGGCTAAATGGTTTAGAGGCTTTTTCATACAAGTGAAAAAGCCTCTTTTTATTTTCTAAATATTTCTTATAATAGAGTTCTCTGACTGCATTAATTTTCTTTTGGAGATTTTTCGATAACAGTTAAAAAGCCCGATAAATTGTTAATCTGGCTTTCATTTCCCTAATAATAATTAAATTTGTTTATAATAGCATTAATATGAAGTTTTTTAGGTTTTTATTAAATCTTTTCAAAATGTTATTTGTTCACAAAAAAGAAATGTTGTAGATAAGCGATACTGGTAGAAAGTGAAAAAGTTCTTAGTAACCATATTAGCAGTTGTATACATAGCAAGTTCCGTCGGAGCTACTGTTCACATGCACTATTGCATGGGCGCGATGTATTCCATTGATTTTATTAAAGGAAAAACTGACTGTAATAAATGTGGCATGAAAAGCAGTAATCATTGCTGTAATGATGAATTAAAAACTGTTAAACTTTATGACTCTCACTATCTTGTAACTAACAATTTTAATTTTTCGATACCTGTTGCCATTTTGAATGAAACCTATAGCAGCGTTCATTCAGATATATTAATTGTTGCTCCTTCATTCGCAACTAATAATAATTCTCCACCCGGTTTCTCCGGACGTTCTCTGTGTATTCTCAATTCCATTTTCAGACAATAGATTGAAATATTGATTCTTATTTATCAATTGGTTTACCCTTTTGATAAATTATATATCATATATTAATAATTCAATTTAAAATAAAATGAAACAGGTTATCATTCTCTTAATTGCTGCATTTTCAACGTTTTTGACTAATGCACAAACAGCACCGTCCCTCTTATTCACCCTCATTTGCAACTATGAATGCGCAGATAAGCAAAACTTTGGGTAAGAAAAATTCATTCGATATTTATTTAGGCGGTGAAAACCTTACTAACTATTTTCAAAAGAATGCAATTATTGCAGCAACGGAACCTTTTGGTCAATACTTTGACGCATCAATGATTTGGGGGCCAATTACAGGAAGAATGTTTTATGGCGGCTTGCGTTTTAAGATTAAATAAATTAATTAATAAATAAAAGTTGAACAATGAGAAGAGGAATAATTCTGCTGTTATTAATAAGCGCTGTTTTATTAAATGCTTGTAAAAGTGTAAATGATAAACAAGCAAAAGAAAGCACAATTAAACCTGCGCCAGCCGCTAATCAGAATACTTCTATAGCTGATAAAAATATAAAAGAAATATCCCCATCCTTCACTGACATAAATGAGAAAGTATCTCTTGAATTTACATTAGTTCTGAATAAATACTTCGATCTTAAGAATGCCCTGGCAAATGATAATGAAGGAGACGCAAAAGCTAAAGGAAAAGAACTGGCAGATGCATTATCAAAAATTGACAAAGCTTTATTAACTGCGGAACAGAAAAAAGTATATGAGCAGGAAGAAGATCAATTAAAGGAAAATGCGGAACATATTGGTAAAAGTAAAATTGAACATCAGCATATGCACTTTTCAAATGCTAAGCGAGGGGATATATAATATAGCAAAAGCGTTTGGAGGAGGAAGACCGTTGTATGTTATCAATTGTTCGAAAGCTGAAAACGGGGAAGGGGCTATATGGTTAAGCGAAACTGCAGAAAATAAAAATCCCTACATGCGGGATAAGACTTCAGATTGTTTCCTCATTCAGGAAACAATTAAATAAAGAATTTTAAATAGAAAAAAATGAAAAAGAAATTGTTTTCAGGCTTGATGTTAATAATTGTTTTTTGCATAAGCACATCAGCTCAGGATAAACAGGATAAAGAAGCGATGGATATGAAGGGTATGGATATGTCTTCTCATAAGCATACTGCAGGCACAAGTAAAAAGACGGTAAAGGTTGCAATAAAAAAGACAGCAGTTAAAAAGCCTTCTTCACGGATAAGTGGCAAGAACACATCTGGTCGAAATTCCAATTCTGATGATATGGAAATGGATAGCATGAGTAATATGGAGGGAATGGAGATGGATACTGCTAAATCGAAGAATGACACTACGTCTATGCATGATATGAAGGATATGGACATGAGCACCCCAAACACAGGCAACGATACCATGAAAATGAACCATAGTAATATGAGCAATAGTGATACCACGGATATGAATGGAATGAATGTGAAGGATACATCAAAAACCCGTAGAAAAGGTATTCATAACATGAATATGGATCATAATAACATGAACATGAATATGGACATGAATAAAAATGATCATGACATGGATCATATGGATATGAGCAGTATGGGCAATATGAGTCATTCTTTTTCTTTACATCTCCCCATGAGCAGAAACGGCTCAGGCACAGGCTGGTTGCCTGATGCTTCACCCATGTACGGGTATATGTACCATAGTAAAAAGTGGATGTACATGCTGCATGGCAACTTGTTTGTAAGATATAATAACCAGGACTTTACAAATAAAGGTTCAAGAGGCGACAGTAAAATCGATGCGCCTGACTGGTTAATGTTTATGGGTCAGAGACAGGTTGGTAAAAACGGTCTTTTTCATTTTAGCTCAATGTTTTCTTTAGACGCATTAATAGGCGGCGGAGCCGGTTATCCATTGCTGTTTCAAAGCGGTGAAGCATACAAAGGAAAATCAATTGTAGACCGCCAGCACCCGCACGATCTGTTTTCAGAATTATCGTTGGGCTACTCGCAGGCATTATCTAAAAAATCAGACGTATTTTTATATGTCGGTTATCCCGGCGAGCCTGCCTTAGGCCCGGTAGCTTTTATGCACCGTCCGTCAGCATTAGATAATCCTGATGCACCTCTTTCGCACCATTGGGTAGATGCTACACATATCACTTTTGGCGTAGCAACATTAGGATACCGGTATGGTAACTGGAAAATAGAAGGTTCTTCTTTTACAGGCAGGGAGCCTGACGAATACAGGTATGGATTTGATAAGCCGCTTTTTAATTCGTGGAGCAGCAGGCTATCTTATAACCCATCTCAAAACTGGGCTCTGCAGGTCTCGCACGGATTTATAAAAAGCCCCGAAGCATTACACCCTGAAGAAGATATCAACCGTACCACAGCTTCAGCCATTTACAGTTTACCTTTAGCAGGCAACAGTACCTTCAATGCAACAGCGGTATGGGGTTTAAACAAAGCAAAAGATCATGATGGAGAAAATGCATTCCTGTTAGAAGAATCATGGAGAAAAAACAAATTATCCCTGCATACCCGTTATGAATTTACCCAAAAATCAACAGAAGAATTATCGTTAGATGAAAGGCAATATGGACATGATGCAGTCTTTCCTGTCAATGCCTTTACTGCAGGGTTTAGCTATGATTTTTTAAGTATAGGTCAAACGAAGTTAGCGGGAGGAAGCCAGTTTACTTTATATCATGCTGACCCGAATTTAAATACTCTTTATGGTAAAAATCCTATGGCATTTGAAATTTATTTGAGATTGTATCCTGGTATGATGAAAATGAAAATGAAATAAAACAAAACAAATTTTTACAAAAGTTATTTTTTATTCTCTCACAAACAAATCAATTATTATGACAGGTTATCACACGTACAAAAGTTGTATTGAAGCATGTTTAAAATGTGCAGCAATTTGTAATCATTGCGCCTCTTCATGCACACAGGAAGAAGATGTTAAAATGATGGCTAAATGTATTCAGTTAGACATGGAATGCGCAGCTCTGTGTTATGCAGCAGCTCAATTAATGAGTTTAGGCAGTGAAAAGGCAAAAGACATTTGCCGCATCTGCGCAGATGTATGCGAATCTTGTGGTGCAGAATGCTCTAAACATCAGTCGGAGCATTGCCAGGAATGTGCTGAAGCATGTAAGCTGTGTGCCGAAGCATGCAGGGCTATGTAAGCTTTAATTAAAGAAGGTGTGCAAAATATTATTATTATAGTTTTAATGCCTTCTTTTAAATCCTTTTTATCTAACTATCTAAAAACTTTAAAAAATATGAAAACTACATTTTTAATCGGTATAATGTCAGTTGTTCTGATATTTTCGGCCTGTACTAAGGAGAACAACCCAAGCCAACTTCAGCCTCATGATCAAAACAAAATGATGGCCATTATGCATCTGATGATGAATCAGATGGATACTATGCAAAAAACAAAAGACCCGGAAATTGATTTTTTGCGTATGATGGTTATACATCATCAGGGAGCGATTAATATGTCGAATCTCGAATTGCAGGAAGGAAAGGACGATAGCTTAAAACGTACTGCGCAAAAGATTATCAATGAACAACAGCAAGAAATATCACAATTCAACACTTTTTTAGCTGCTAATACAGTCAACAACAGTGAGCCTGCTTTTGGCATGGAGCAAATGGATAATATGATGAAGATGGGAGATTTATCGGATGTGCAATTTATTACCGGAGACATAGATAATGATTTTGCTTCTCTGATGATTCCACATCACCAGGCAGCTATAGACAACGCACAGGCATATCTTACATACGGTAACGATACACAGGTTAAAACATGGGCGCAGAAAATCATTGATACGCAAAAAATGGAGATTATAGAACTAAGTTCCTGGTTAATAGCGAACAAACGATAGGTCTGGTATTTATTCCTTTAAAACCTCGTCTTTGATTGCAGGCAATAGTGTATTTTTTTTGAAGTAATGTGTAAGCTGCAAATACTTTTTAAACCTGCCTTTCCTTCTGAAATTATAATACTTTTGGCGTTTTAATGGCTTTTGACAGTATCAAACGTATAAGCATACATAATGGCAGAAAGTAATATTCACCCTTCCGTTACCGGAATGAAAACTACTTTATTAGGAATCGTAATAAGTATAATGCTTGTTTTTCTTAAAGGTATTGCAGGTCATTTAGGACATTCATATGCCTTGATAGCAGATGCTACGGAGACAGGTGCAGACGTCATCAGTTCTGCACTTTTATGGGTAGGATTACGCATAGCATTAAAACGCCCTGATGAAGAACATCCTTACGGACACGGAAAAGCAGAACCTTTGGCTGCTGTAGTAATTTCACTGTTTTTAATTGCTGCAGCTTTATGGATAGCCTATCATTCGTACCAGTTTATAACGACCCCGCATTCTTTGCCTGAAAAGTTTACTTTATGGGTACTGTTAATAGTAATCATTATTAAAGAAATAATGTTCAGGTACGTTTTGAAGGTTGGAAAAAAAATAAACAGCCAGGCAGTAAAGGCCGATGCATATCATCACCGCAGCGATGCCATTACTTCGGTTGCTGCCTTTATAGGTATAACTATCGCCTTAATCGGCGGAAGGGGATACGAAGGCGCAGACGACTGGGCAGCTCTTGCAGCATCAGGATTGATTTTATACAATGCTATTGGTTTACTAAGACCGGCTTTAGCCGAAATAATGGATGCAGCCCCCTCTGATGAAATTGTGATGAAGGTAAGACAGTTAGCAGCTTCTGTACCGCAGGTAAGCGCAATAGAAAAATGCTACGTAAGAAAAATGGGGTTCGATTATTATGTTGATCTGCATATTCAGGTTGATGGAAAATTTAGCGTAACTGAAGGACACCGCATAGCCCATTCGGTAAAAGATACTATTTTGAAAAGCGATTTAAGAGTAATTGATGTCTTGGTGCATATAGAGCCGTTTTAAGTCGGGCTTACCTCTTCATTAATATTAGAGATAATACTTTTTTTAAAGGAATTTTTTTATCCAACAACAAGACCTAAAGTATATTGCAAAACAAAATTTAAAAAAAATGAATGAAATATTAGAGCGTCTTGAAACAGAGGCGAACTTAACACCTGATCAGGCAAAAAAAGCAATTGAAACAATTGCGAATTATGTAAAAGAAAAATTTCCAATGCTGGGAGGAGCAGTTGACCAGATTTTTACATCCGGAGGATCAGGCTTTGGTAGTTTTGGGGAATAATTTTTTTTGCTAATAATCAACACAGAGGTTAGAGAGATACAGAGTTTCACAGAGAAGGTTAAAACTCTGTGAAACTCTGTTTTCTCCGTACCTCCGTGTTGAGAAAACCAAGCGCGAATAATCAACACAAAGGTTAAGAAAGCACTTCTCTTGCAATAACTATTTTTTGGATTTCGCTGGTTCCTTCACCAATAGTACATAGTTTGGAGTCGCGGTAAAACTTTTCAACAGGAAAATCTTTCGTATAACCATATCCCCCAAAAATCTGAACAGCTTCTGTGGACACTTTTACGGCTACTTCGCTTGCATAATATTTTGCCATTGCTGCCTGCTTTGTCATTTTTTCTCCTCTCATCTTCAGATCGCAGGCTTGTTGCGTCAGTAATTCGGCTGCCTCTATTTCTGTGGCCATATCGGCAAGCTTAAAGCTTATTCCCTGGAAGCTGGAAATGGGTTTGTCAAACTGGTATCGTTCTTTTGAATATTGCACTGCTGCCTCAAAAGCTCCTCTTGCAATACCAATACTTAACGCGGCAATTGATATTCTTCCACCGTCCAGCACTTTCATAGCTTGCCTGAAGCCGTCACCGACTGAGCCAATTCTTTGATTATCATTTATGCGACAATTATCAAAAATCATTTCAGCAGTTTCGCTTGCCCGCATGCCAAGCTTATTTTCTTTTTTACCACCTTTAAATCCTGGCGTTCCTCTCTCTACAATAAAAGTAGTGCTGTTGCCGCTGGTTCGGGGTTCTCCGGTACGGGCAATTACTACAGCAACATCACCTGAAATGCCATGTGTTATCCAATTTTTGGTTCCGTTTAATATCCATTCATCACCTTCGCGCACTGCGGTAGTTTGCATGTTGCCTGCGTCGCTGCCGGTGTTTGGTTCTGTTAATCCCCACGCTCCTAAAAACTCCGCATTGGCAAGTTTAGGAAGGTATTTTCTTTTTTGCTCATCATTACCAAAAAGCAAAATATGACCCGTGCATAAGGAATTGTGTGCTGCCAGACTTAATCCTATAGAGCCGCAAACTTTTGAGATCTCCTGGATAACAGCGTTGTATTCAAAATAGGATAAACCGGCACCGCCATATTCTTCGGGCACCAACACGCCCATCAGTCCTAATTCTCCTAACTTTTTAAACACTTCTGTGGGAAATTCCTGGGCTTCATCCCATTTCATTACAAACGGCCTAATGTGTTGTAAGGCAAAGTCACGTGCTGTTTGTGCAACCTGTTGCGTCAATTCCGAAACTTCAAAATCCATATTATTATAAAATTTATTAAATACAAAATTACGGGAAGGATAGAAGAGAATCGAGGATATAACATTTACATTAAATAATAATACAATTGTCTTCCCGACAGCTTATATAACAAGATATGGAGTTAATTTATTGTATAATTCTTCTGTTATTATATCAATCTTCTTTATATCTTCTACGGCTTTATAATTTCCATGCTGTTGCCTGTAATTAATGATCGCATTAGCAATATTCCAGCGAAAATAAGGATGGGCACGAAGTTCATTGATATCTGCAGTATTAATATTAATGGTTTTTAAATCCGGATGATTACATTGTAATCGTGTTTTAATATTTTGAAACGTAGTGTCAGGTATTCCATAAGTTTCTCCTAACTGGGCAACTGAACTAAACCCGCCAAGCTTTTGCCGGAAATTTACAATACGGGCGGCAAGTTTATTTCCAATGCCTGGCAAAGAAATAAATTCAGAAGTATCTGCTGTATTGATATCAATAATGTGCGTCTTCCTGGTTTCGGTGAAAGCATCAGATGAATTTGCTGCATTACCACGGTTAGCAAAAGAACCGCTTGCAGAAGCTTCTTTTTGAGAAATATGAATATAAGGAATAAATCTTTCAGCATCTTTCTGACTAAGCCCGTACACTTTTTTTATATCTTCCGGCTGCCGGAATGTAAATCCTTTAGCTAAAAACTTTTGAATAGTGCTTATCGTTTTTTCGCGAACGCCTAATCTTTTCCACCCGGCAGCGTCAAGCGTGTTCGGGTCAAAATCGAATAATTCTCCTTTACTATTCTTCGGATATTCATCATGCTTTGGCCGGGCGTAATCCGCAAAGTCTTCATTTCGCTGGTAACCCTGGTTATTTCGGGAGCTGTCAATAACAATTTTTAGTTTCGTTAATTCCTGCTGAAAAGCATCTTTGCTTACAGAAGCTTTTGTTACAGGAAAATACCGGGAAAAAAGAAAAATGGTAATTGCTGCCAAAAACATGATTATTAATCCATTTCTTTCTTTGGATGAGAAAGTAAAATAATCTTTGACAACATTGCGCCACCAATATTTCATACAAAAATTTTATTTAAAAAGGAATGTATTGCGTTTATATTTCAATCTTTAATCCGTCGTATGCCAGGGCCATGCCTTCAGGTAAATGCGCATTTACAGCTTCGTGCACACCTAACTGGTGACTAATATGCGTAAAATATGCCTGCGGAACCTTTAATTCTTTAACAACATTTATCGCTTCTTTTAATGTAAAATGAGAAATATGAGCTTCATTTCTTAAAGCATTTAAAATAATAATTTCGCTGCCCATAATTTTTTTCTTTTCAGAATCATCTATACGGTTAGCGTCTGTAATGTAGGTAAACCCGCCAAACCTAAACCCGTATACCGGCATTTTATAATGCCAAACCAATATCGGAGTTATCGGAATATCTCCGATTATGAAAGGTTCTAAAGAAAGCTCATGAAGATTTACTTTTGGAATGCCGGGATATTGTAAATTTTCAAAAGCATAAGGGATTTCACTTTTTACACCTTCTAAAGACATCTTATTGCCATAAATTTGGGTTGGCCTGTGAGAAAAAAACTGGAAGGGACGTGTGTCGTCTACTCCTGCAATGTGGTCTTTGTGCGAATGCGTTAAAAGTACGGCGTCAATATGATGTACCTTTTCCCTCAGCATCTGGTACCTGAAATCCGGCGTAGCATCAACAATGATGGTCGTATCAGCAGACTGAACCATAATGCTGCTGCGAAGCCTGGTATCGTGGGTATCTGGGGAAGTGCAAACTTCGCAATTGCAGGCTACCATAGGAACACCGGTGCTGGTGCCGGTGCCTAAAAAAGTTATTTTTAAATGAGGAAAGGTCACACCGCAAACCTACACGAAATTGACAATCTTCTGAAAGAGAAATTTATTTGCGGTAATTTCTTTGATTTTTTAGAGATATAATAAATAAAAACATTTTAAATTTAGGTATAACTTTTACAGCTTAAGAAGTAAGGGAATTAATGCGCTTCAGCTTCATTTACTTCCAAATGTTAATTGAAGATAATTTTTTCAAAACATATTCTTCCGCCCTTATTTTTTAAACCTGCTGTTATGTGTAGCTTATCCAATGTTTAATCTTTAAAATAAAATTTAGCAATTTTATCAATTATCTCTTCTGGTGAACAACCTGTCAAATTTGTCAATAAGATAATTGACAAATGATCCTGCGGATAGATAAAAAATGCCGCTCTTCCTCCCCCAATTGGAGCAACAGCAGGATGTTGTGTTCTTTCCACAACCGGCCAGCCTAAAGCATACCCATTTAAAATACCACCAAAACCACCAAGTTGTCCATTATTTAGCCTAACCGGAGTCCACATTGTTTTTAAGCTATTCTCATCCTTAAGAAGCCGTTTAGATTGTAAGGCAATTATCCACCTAGCCATTTCGTAAGCTGTACTGAACATCCCTGCATCTGTCCTCAACATTTTTGCAAACTTTTCATATACCTGTACAAATTCATTACCCTTGACATATTCACCAGTATTGTTATCCAGGTAATAATACGAATAGGTAGGAGCCTTATTCTTCACTACATCATAAGAATTTCCATAAATAGGGTCTGCTGAATAAGTAAAAGTTAGTTTACTGATTGCCAATTTTGGAAATTATATTCTTCCAAAATTTTTAAACTGCTCTTTAATTTTTTTAATTGTCTTGCTGAATAAGTAAAAACA
>JAABUK010000832.1_pt1 | contig 62352 bp, 51 predicted proteins | sample 5559141 | NCBI WGS metagenome assembly JAABUK01 (sample SAMN10711869, study PRJNA513367) | rock metagenome | isolation source: Antarctica rocks | place: Antarctica: Victoria Land, Pudding Butte nord | collected 2016-01-03
AAATTCCAAAAATTCCGGCTAGGTACACGGAAGGCGGGTTCTAGGGCACTCTATCGGGGGTCTACGGCCTTCAGCCCTACGAGTGGACGGTTCAGCGGTTTGGACGGTTCAGGGGTGACCCCTTCTACCTGCTCCCACTCTAGTCCGATTGCCCTGCTTCCCATATGCCAAATGATCCTCAAATATGCGTTATCGGGGTTCCTTCTTGAACTGCTTTCCAGCGGTCTCGTTGCGACGGTCGTCCACGTTATGTACGCATCAGCAGCCACCATCGCTCATCTTGTTATCGAGGCGGTTTTGGCGTCAGGACGGAACGTGGCATAAAGACATAAGAGCTTGAGAACGGAATGAGTATGTTGAGTTTTGTATTTGCGTCAGTCCACCTAATGTGCCAAGCTCGGCTAAGCCCCTTCGGGTTAGTGCCTTATTCTTACTTCTAGAAAAGACTTTTGTACCGCGGCGCCGGATACATTAGGTTCGCCGTTCAGCTGCGGAGTCAGCAGGCTAACCCTAAGGGGCTTAGCCGGCTCGCTTGGTCTGGTATGGAGACCTGGAAGTGGCTGACTAATCATGTTTGCCAAGCCAGCGACGGTATCTGCGACAATCTCCAACATTGCTCCTCGCGCCTAAGGGGCTGCGGTGCCAGATCGGTCACCGACCACAGTTGCGTAGAGGCCACAATGATCCGCCCGACACGGTCCACCATCTTCCTCCTCGCTGTCTTCCTTCTCTTCTCCACCGTCAGCTTTCTCGACAGCAGCCTCCAATCCTGGACTCACAACCGCTTCTCGATTATATTCGCCCCTAGCCACGAACCCATACCGCCCTTACCGAAGATAGTACACTTCTGGGAGAAATGGGCAAAAGTATTCGACAAAGCAAAGCCGCGGATCAAGAAGATTGAGTTGCAATGGCGCGCTAGTGTCGATGGCAGTGATCAGGCGAATGGGGATCGGGTGCCGAGCCAACAAAGCATTGGGATACCAGAGAAAGATGTTGAGAGCTTGCATAAGAGCCATATGAAGTTGATTGACCATGAGGATTTCAAGGCTCTCAAATCCCAAGCGTCGCTCCTCTTCTCCGAGGCAGGCGTTGTCATAGTCGGGGGAGGACCCTACATGCCCCCTGCACTCGTCAGCATACGCATGTTGCGTAAGGTCAACAAAGACCTTCCCGTGCAGGTCTTTCTTCCCTCGAAGCATGAATACGAGCCTGAGATCTGCGAACAGGTGCTGCCCGCGCTCGGCGCTGAGTGCTTCGTAGTTGAAGACTACCTGGGGAAGGATAACCCAGTCAAGGTTGACCATTTCCAGCTGAAGGTCATGGCCATTCTTTTCTCCTCCTTTGAAACAGTCTTATACCTCGACAGCGATTGCATGGTACTCCGTAATCCAATGGAGCTGATCGAATCGGAGCCGTTCCTTTCCACAGGCATGCTGAGTTGGCCAGACTATTGGATCGCGACTGAGGACCCTGTCTTCTATGAGATCGCAGGGCTGAAGGGATTTCCCAGTCACATTCCCGCACGAAGTAGCGAGGCAGGCCAAATGCTGGTCTCTAAGAGGAAGCATCTTGACTCTTTGCTACTCGCAGCCTACTATAACGTCTATGGCCCGGACTACTACTACCCCCTTATGAGCATGGGCGCCCTCGGTCAAGGAGACAAGGAGACATTCCTTGCTGGGGCAATTGTTGCAGGAAACCCTTTCTACCGCGTAAAAGAAAAGATTGGGACAGTCGGCTATTTCGACCCCAATAAAGAATTCCACGGTGGCGCTATGGTGCAATGGCACGCTGTCGACGAGTATAACTCGCGGAATATCACCGATGCAAGCAAGAAGAAGAAGCCACGACCATTCTTCCTCCATGCCAATATCCCAAAAATGAACGTTGGCCGTTTGCTTGATGACAACCCTGGTATTTACCTCGAGGGCACTGAGCAGCGTATAAGAGTCTGGGGCAAAGAAGAGTCTATGATGGCGATGTTTGGATACGATGTCGAGCGATTCGTGTGGAATGAAATGAGAGATCTAGCATGCCAGTTGAAAGACACAATGAAGGATTTCCAGGGTCGGTGGCAGATTTGTCGACGGGCGCAGGAGCATTACAGGGAGATGTTTGAGCCGAAGACTGGGGGTGGTGTCTGAACTGGAGGCACTATTGCACCATTTGTTCCACGACGTTAGCATGGAGTTTAAAGAGAGGGAGCTTTACATACCACCTTTGACAGGTATATACCCTTCATAAGATAAATATTAGGGCGGGAAGGATGGATATAGGGACAAGATATGGGGACTGGGCAGATTGGTGTATAGTATTTGGGGGGCTAAATATTAGGGCGGGAAGGATGGATATAGGGACGAGATATGGGGACTGGGCAGATTGGTGTATAGTATTTGGGGGGCTAAATATTGGCTCAGTTCTAGTTGATAATGTCTGTATAATACCAACCCTTCTGTCGTTAAACGAGTGCTGCAAAGCCCGTTGCTATCATTATTGCTTACAGCTCCGCCGCGCTCGGAATGTCTTCGACCAGACGATGAACTACCCGGCGTGTGGTCTACCGACGTCGTTCCACACGAACCTATTGGCCAGTGCTTGGGAGCTCTCTAAGAGAAGGAGTAGAAATCAAGATCCTAGGACTTGAAAGTGCAATGTTCGGTCGTGCACTGCATATTATCTATTGCATTCATAGCGACGATCTCTCTGGGCTGTAATCCATAGCACGCGAATATCCAGTGCTTCGAGCTGCCCCATTCCCCACACACAACTGGCAGATATCATCTAATGCACTGCAACAACGCAAACGTAGACCCAACATCAAGGCTCGCAACCCCCATCCACCCAACCCCAACCCTCAAGCACCTCGAACGGTATTGCCCCCACCAGCAACTCTGGAATCGAATCCCCAATCTGATAAGCCCGGTTACCATCATGGTATCTCTCCGCCGGATCCACCCCATCAGTAAATGGCGTTCTAGGCGCCGCAAGAAAGAAGTTCAACGTCGACCGGGCAAGTTCGGCAGCGAGGCTTGGGGTTCGTTGGATCCGTCCGAGTCTTGCAGGCTCTTCCATCCGTGCAGGAGGGGCATGGCATAGCATCCAATCGGCTAGCAATCGGCGCAGGCCGGATCCGGATACCGTATTTTTTGAAGATCGAAACGATCACTGCGAAGGAGGGAATTTGATATAATGGCTTTCTCTTCCCCCATGTGAAGAGCCCGTCGATGAGATTGGATTTTAATTTTCGGATCTCGAATAGCTCCGCGAAAACGTACATCTCCGTAACCTTACCTATGTAGGCTCCTTTCCGAAGCGTGTCATTTGTGAAGGGAATCCTGAACTTGAGATTCTTGTCGTAGAGCGAGCAGACCAAAGCCTCGAAAGGCTTGGCACATGCCTCGGAAAGCGTCATGGTAGCATCCGGAGGTTGGCGCGCGAAGCATTCTGCAGTGACTCGGCAGTGTTGGAAGAGGGTGTCTGTATGGACATGGTAGACGGTCCTGGCATTTCCGACGAAGAATGTGGCGACGCCCACATTAGCGAAGCTGTAGCGTGTCAGTGTTGATATCTTGGGGAGGGTTTCGAGAGGGAAAGTCTACCTGCGTGGCATACTCGAGCTTGGTGGGAGTGAGGTGAGAAGCAGCGCGGCTGAGTCGAAATGATAGCTGATGTTTTAAGCTGATTAGTTGATTGCGAGGTGTGTCTTTCCAATACAGAGACTTAGAGTATGCATGGCAAGTCTTGATGCAGTGGGTTAAGCGATAGCGTGTAATCGTTGATGTAGACCGAGCAAGGTTGCGAAAATCTTGTTGAGTCGATGCTGTCATGGGAATGGGAGAAAGAAGACGATGGAAGGTTGGATTTTGTTCTAAAAAAATGAGCTAATAGAGACGCGGAGACTACTTGGAGACCACCCGGGTCAAGCTGTTTGAAGGACGCAAGTCTGTTGACCGGCCGGCTCAAGTATGTTGCTGTGCAATATGGCCATAGTCCTTTGTCGAAGTGATTCAGTGTGGTCGTTTCAGCAATACTTACGAGCTCGTATGGACTACGAGAAGCAATCAGGCTTTACAGGAGCTGGCAATATGAAATGGACAGACGTGATCAAAATGGCCTACAAGCACTAAGACACAGTATGGCACAGGTCGCGGTGGTAAAAAGAAGCTGATTGCAGGTTGAGTTATGTCAGCTTTGTATTGTGCATAAACTTCTGACATTTCCGCAATCCAGGTCATTCAATCGTGTTCGTATGAGTTCCTTGCCCCAGAGATCGTTTTGTAGAGACGTCCTTCAACAAGCCATCTCTGGATCAATGCGTGATGTAACCTTTAGAATGGCACTCGGAATTCCCCGCAATTACTTGCCAATGAAATTGTAAGTGCGAAGCAGACTAGGATGCAGTTTTGTGGAACATCAGGCTCAAGATGACTCGGTGCCGAACCCCTCGCGATCTTTGTGGTATTTCAAACCGCTAGAAAGGCTCTTGAAGTAATCATTCTTCTGGGAATTGGTTTCAAACCTGGCCATCGCCGCAACCATATCCGCGGCGAAGTCGGGACGTTCTCGAAGCCAGGTGTTTGTAGTAGGTTCTTGAAGCCACGATGGCGGTGCCTGGCAAGCATACCAATCCGCAAGCAGTACACGTATGCCTGAGCCAGGAGGGGTGAACTCGTAGATCTGATGGATAGCAAAACGCGAAGGCGGCGTTCTCTTCGATTGCGCGTTCCGAACGAGCGCATCGATGATTCCGTTCTTCAATTTGGCAACTCCGTGTTTGTCTGCAAGGATAAAGAGCTGCATGGTCTGGGACAAGTACCGCGCTTGTTCATGTCTCAGGTCCGATGCAGGAATCTCGTAATACTGATGATAGAGCCACTGCACAAAGGCTTCGAAAACCTCAGGGTCATCTTCAGGGAGAGTCATCTTCTTCTCGGAACCTTCTTTGAATTTGGAAGTGAAAGCTGCGTCAAAGAATGTGGAAGCGCCGCACAACAGGTTTTGGTGAATATGGAATTCGTTCTTTACGTCGCCCACGTAGACTGTCACGGTAGGACTGTTGCAGAACCTACCCAGTGTCAGTCAACTATATTGTCAAAATCGATCAAATCCACCTACTTGTGCTCAATTGACTTTGTGTCTTCCATTGTGGCGCCTTGATTGTTTCTTTCTATCGAAGTTGCGACAAAAGTTGGGTACACCGCAGCTACTGTCTCTTTTGGTAGTCGCGCGCTTCGAAGTTTGGAGAGTGAAGCAGAATAGTAGTCACCCAGCATCCCACTTTGGAAACCACGCTAATCAATCCTTGCTAAAGTAGTTCATCAAATTATTCTTTTGTGGACTCTTTTCCAACATTTTCTTCTTTGTTCCCTCACCTTCTAATTTAGGATCAGGCTTCTCTCCAATCTGCATTAGCTTCATCAACTCCTCAAATTCAGCCGCCGGAACGATACCGCCAGAAGCTTCTTTGTGGCCTCTAGCAAAGCTCTCACCCAGTCGCTCAACTAAGTCACCAGTATCGAGGTCTGCAGCAGCTTTGAGCGATGCGATGATATTGACTGGTGGATTACGACTGCGTGCACAGCGGGCGATGCGACAAGAGAAGTTCACGAAGCCAGGGCGATAGCCCGAGTTGGCTACCATAATGATCTCGAGCGCTTTGGAATTGAGATAGCCCGCCTAGGAATAATGAGTGATTTGTTGGCATGATATATGACAGGCAGCTTACCCATCGTGTCGCTATCACACCGTGAACTTGAGCCTCGCTGTTGATTTTGAGGACGGCGATTTTGCCGTCTTTGCTGAATTTCGGTGGTGTGTGCGTCTGCCTTTCAACTTCTTCGTTGATTTCGGCACGAGCGTTGAGTAATCGCGTATTGTTCAGGATTTCCTTTGGGTTCTTCGCTTCGAGCAGCGCCCGCCATGCTGATATCACGTCGAACTTTGAAGTTCGCCGCGCTAGGAGTACACAGTGAGTGTGGAGGCGACTCTCATAGATGTAAATATGGCTTACGGGCGTTGATGAGGGCTACGGCATCATTGATAGCCTTTTTGGTATGCGTTTTAAATACCTCAGTCATATCTGGGAACGGCGATCTCCATTTAAAAGTGTTTCCGAGATCTCCGTGCGTACCCATGGCACATAAAAAGCCGCACGAGGAAGCGATATCGGGATGTAGTGTCTTGCATATCTCGTAAGTCAACAAGGCTGACGTCGCCACAGGTGGGTAGTGGCATGCCGATACGACCTGGGGCGCAGTAAGCCAATGATTCCGCAAGGCCGAAGATAAGTTCTGATGGGCGTCAGAATGCCGTACAATTGCATTCTTGGGAAACTCATCACTAAGATGATGATCAATTATGAGGGATTTCGTGCCTTCCAAATCAACTATTGGTGGCGCGGCGCGGCTTCCTTGATCCACGACGATAACGTATCTGGGATTTCTTGCCTGCATTGCGGCTCTTTCGGCATCATCGTGGACCGAAGAATTCTTCCCAATCAGATGCACACCAAGTTTTTCAGCTGGAAGCCCCAGAGCGATGAGCGTTTTATGGAGAATGACGCCTGCGTCTAGGCCATCAGCATCCTTATCCGGAACAAGCAATGTCGTTGCACAGGATGCAGCACTGCAACACTCGCGATCAGTGGGAACATTCGTATACCGTTGAGATCATTTCTATTTCAACGAGGATCTTACCATTCTTGTATAAATGCCCGAGCGTTCTCAACAGAGTCTACTGAAGCAGGCCATATGGGTTTTCCGTGTACGTCTTTCTGTGGCGTTGCATCGCAGTAGTCGGGTTCGGGCTCTTTCGCGCGTTTCGTCGCCCTACTAGAACTATGGCTTTCATTGGGTTTGCGCTTCATACCTGTTGTATGGTTCCTAACAAACGGGGCGTCCTTCAGGAACGGGCGCCAAGCCTGGTGTCTAAGGCGACGAATAGGGAGCACACGGCGGGTCAAAACAAATTCTACCGTTGATATCATCCCATGGTCGGGGTCCGTCGCGGAATCTGGGTTGCGATCAAGCGGTCAACCGATATATAAAGATGAGCCTTATGTCATCAACTGAGGTTGTATCTTCATTGTCCAGGAACTCGTCGATGATGCTTCGATCGACGTGACCCGGAATCATTCTGGCGGCTCCGCGCTTCTCCTACCCAATCGCAACCGATCTTTTACGGATCACCCTCTAGGGGACTCATGGCATATGCTTTTACCAACGTGCAGTGAGTCGATCCAACATACCACGCCGTTACTATTACACTTGATCAAATCACTGAGATGTCTTGCACCTTCCGTCAGACTTCGCGATGTGCCCATCGTTACCCTCTACGTCGGCCCAGCCAACGCTACCTACCACGTCCATCTCACTCTGCTCTGCCATGCCTCAACCGTTCTCAAGAAGGCTTTCACTGGCCTACGGTATCAAGAAGCGGCCAGAGGATCAATGGACATGATTGACGATGATGTAGATGCCGTTGATCGCTTCGTCCAATGGCTCTACTCAAAGAAATATCAACTTTCAAGATTTGACGTCGATGAGAAAACAGCAAACGAGCGTTTCCATGAATTAGCCAAGCTAAACACCTTTGCGGACAAATACAACATCGGAGATCTCACGAATGACATCATCGATCGCATGTGGGAGCCGTGGAACCTGTTCGCGGACCACTTACTCTCCAGCAAACTCCTCTTCTGTCCCAGAATGTCTCTGGTGGCATACGTCTATGACAACACTAATGATAATTCCTCGTTTCGGCAATTGATGGTTGCATGGTATGCGTGGGAAATATCACTGACATGGTATGATCACGCCAAGACGAAAGAGGCGCTGAGCGACGTGTCTCAAGACTTTGTCGTAGATTTGGCGATGGCGCTGGGGCAGAGGATTGGATTTGAAGACCGGACGAGTCCGTTTGCATTGCCTAAAGAGGTGTTCTATGTCGGCTTGGGAGAGGTGGATGGGGAGATTGAAGGCGTTCGCATGACGCAAGGGGAAGAGGATTGATCGTGTTGTATTTCAAAAAGGCTCTCACTGATAGTATGTTCAACTCTGTGGATACCTGAAAAGAAAGCTTACAAGTCTTTGAATTTAGCGCATGTTCTGTTCTTGCATCGAATGTCAACCATTTGAATCCAAAACTTTCTAGACAATAGACCTAAAGCGGTAATACTAATTCAAGATACAAAGGAGCATCGATTGAAAACCATTGGTATTATTCTACCATTGTTCTCCAGTGACTATAGTCTCTGAATCGTATCATATCTCTGTCATGCACCTACCCAAACTTTCAGGCAAGACGGCTGTCTCTCCAAGAATTACGTTTTTTTCGGTTGACTTCAGACAAGGGATCTGCGCATGATGGAGTACTGATGTACCATGGCAAACAAGCAGAAGACGTGGTATTGAAGGCTTGAAACAACATCTGAGACTCGCATGAAAGAAGCCATTGTTATAACGAGTTCCAGAACATCTCAAACCGCAACACTTGATCCAGTACCCAGCCATAAAGTCGTCAAAATCCCCCTATCAGGCATTCACTCCATCAAAAATCACAATCAAGACGAAACTACTGAACATCTTCTCACAATCACCATTCGTCGCCTTCCACGGATATGCATTGAAAGCAGCGTAATGGATCAAAATCTTGCTTATCTGAAGTATGTAGACACCAATCTCTGTCCCTTTTAAGGCGGGAATGCAATACTCACTATCTCTCAGGCTCCGCAGCGTCCCCATCGTGACTCTTTACGTTGGTGCAGAAAAGGCTATTTACCATGTTCACGAGAAACTCCTATTCGATGTCTCTCCTGTATTCAAAGCCGGGTTTTCTGGAGAATTCGCAGAGTCCGACACTCGCTCAATGAACCTTTCAGACGACGATGTTGATGCTGTGGAGCGCATGCTACAATGGCTCTATACAAGGCAGCTCGAGCTTAGCGATGTGGTCTCAGAGGCTACTCCCAACGATTGCTATTGGGAGTTGGCTAGGCTCAACACATTGGCGGACAAATACGACATCGTAGCTTTGAAGAACATCATCGTTGATAAGCTCTTCGAGCTCTGTCGACTTACAAATTCAGACCCGAAGATAAAGCCTCCACAGTTGCCAGTAATAATCTACATTTACAACAACACCACTAGACTGTCAGCATTCCGCAAAATCATGGTCGCATGGTATACCTGGGGCATCAACATGACATTCTATCAAAAATTGACAACCGGACACCTCCTCGCTCAGATTCCCAAATTTGCCGCGGACCTAGCGGTCTCCTTTGCCCTCAAGTCCGCTTTCAAGGAGAAGAATCCCATGTTGTCCTCCAGTTCCATGCTTTACGAGAAGGGTTCCGAGGAAGTCAAAGAGGATAAAGCTGAATGAGCATTCATGGTTGCCATGGCACTAGGGGTACGTTGTGCTTAGTCGAATCTTGAGCGACAAAGCTAATTCAGAGAAGGAAATGGGTTCAAAGTCATGCATGAAGAGGGGATACTCAACCCCTTCGCGGGTCAGGAAGCGATAAAAGGTCTGAGGAGTGATAACGGAGGGTCGTCTTGGATACTCGTACATCTTGTACTCCACCCTGAAGAAAACTGAACGATTCCCGCTACTGAGTGTCATTTCCTGTTGGAAATTGGGTCCCGTCTCGCGAGCAAGGTTTCCCTGGGATCCAACATACCATGTTACTTAATGCAGGTCGAAGATACTGTATGGGATGTGCAACATTTCATGCCTCTCTTTTTTCCTAATAGAATGTCAATGCGGTAATTAAGTTCGCGGTACAATCGTTGCGGTCACACTATGAGGACTTTTTGGTGGCAATTGTCTAGCCTGGGCTCTTGGGCTGGCTCATAATAAAGCCTTGGAAGACGATAACAAACGTAAGGAAGTAGAAAAGCCAAGATCATTGCGTGGGTGATAGAATTGAGAGTTTTTATCGCGCAGAGTCTCAATTTCACAGGCCATCGTCCTACGTTTCCAGTCTTTCGTTCAATGTTGGTCGTTGGAGTTCTTATCCTGGCTTCACATCTCCTCACAACTGTATGGTATCAGTCATCAACCTCAGCACACATAGAAGTGCGTCCAGGAATACTGCACAGCCGCATGCTACTAGCGCACAACGAACTGAGGTCTGGGCTCGGGCACAAGTTGGTCCACTAAAGTATCGAGTGCCTATCAAAAACAAGACTGCTACGACGTATCAACCAATGAGAACAATAACATCATTCGAAAACGTTAAACGTGGCACCTGTCATCAGTGGCGCAAAGCGGCCTGGCCGTTATCCTAGTTCTGGCGCATGTTCCATGGTCAAAAACAGGTTCTGGACGCTCAAAGAAAGCCAATGGTTTTCCAATACGGTAATTGATCGGCGATAAGCCACAGGTTTTTTTGCTTACAAGAGCAAGCAAGGCAGTCGACCTCCTGCCATGATGTTATGCTGTATGTCAGCACGTCACTTAGAAACAATTAAATATTATACGGTCAACATGGACTTTTCTGTCACAAATTGGGATTTTTGGCTCCAAATGCCTCCCTATACTTAGCCATCACCGCTACGTCAAACAGACAGTAGCCCTGATGAAGTTTACACTCACCCTTTCGCTCTTCAATGCTCTATTTTCTGTACTCGTTACCAGTGCCCCGATTTTCCTACCAACCATACTCCCCAACCTAATTGCAACACGCACAATCGAGAAGCACTCCCGACTTACTTATCCTTCTCTCTATGATGTCTGCTTAACATGGAAAACACCTTCCGCGCCTGCTCATCTCTGCAGTCGAATGAGACTCGATAGAGCCCTGCTAATGCAGATCCAAGCGGCTGCTTTACTTGAAAGCGCGGCGACACTACCAACCATGGTACTACTCTCCTTGTCCCCGCCTCCGGTCTCCGATGATGGGGAATCCGGGCATCGTGCGATCACAGGTGCGGGAGGTAAGGCAGGCAAGATACTGCAGAGTTACAGGGCGATGGGAGGTGTGGCCGTGAGGTTGAGATGTGGGATAGGGCGTATGTTGGCAGCGATAGCTGGCTGGTTTGACTCTATAGACCAAAGGGTGATTGTTGCGTTGTTGGCGCTATCGGGCATAGCCCAGGTTGTATTGGTGTGCTTGATTGCGAATGACCTGATGAATGTGAGTTGGATCCCCGTGGATACAAATCGAGTCACTTGTCTAATCGGCTCTTGGCGAATAGGGACGAAAATCGCAATTGCGGTTATAGACGACTTAATGATCATGACTGAGAATGATGGGTAGCGATCTTTGTTCTTTAAGAGGATGTACACATATTGCTCTCTTCCGTGAACAGGGACAAGACAGATCTGTGACCACCATCGTAATGCATCCTGGAAGAATCAGGCTTCTCGCGAAGGGCAGGGTCTGAGGACTGGCGGATGCACCGGCGCAATCTGCAAAGCAACGGTGTGGCTCACACACCGTTTGCTCTACGATGTTTGCTTGAGCTGGAAGACATCATACTCCTCCAATCATTTCTGCCGAATCGACATCGATAGCGCCCTAGTTGCCTAAATAACCAATGTACAAGCGACTGGCTGCTTCGACAGCGCTGTACCTGCGCCGCCCACTGCTGTATTAGCCTTGGCTTTTCAGCATGGGCACAGTAGCACCGAGACTGTCGCATCATACAGTCGTGTGCGTGGGAGATGGGACACGGAAGATGTAACGTGCGCTGAGAGACGGTATGGCGAGGTTGAGATGCGGGGCAGGAGATGTGACGACATATGTATGTGGTTGGTTGGGTCAATTTCGTAGACGAAAAAGTGGCTGTCGCACTGTTGGTTGTGTGCCGTGGGTAGTGCAGGTTGTGTTGTATTGTTTGATGGTTAATGACTCTATGAATGTGATTCGAATAATCGTGTAGTTAGGCATCTCATGCGAACAGGAACGAAAAGCGGAATGCCTGGATGAAGACGAGTTGAAGCACGTGCGTTGAAAATTTTGAGTGCTGGATAAAGCACAATCTTGCCAATCACATCAGAGCGAGAGAAATGGGAATGATTTACGGTCAAGCCGCATATATAGTCCCCATGCCATCCTAGAACAGTCGTCGTCGGTACGACATCGTGACAACGGAGACCACGGATTGGATACGAGCGCCGTACTCCATGAAATGTTCGACTCCACCCTGGGACTTTGGCTCTCGCAAAAAACAACAGTGTCAAGCAATCCCAGGGGTGTTGATACTGAGACTCCTCCCTTTACTTTTGGTTTCTGCAAGAATCCACCAACTCGGCCAATCCGAGCGATGGTAGACATAAGTCACAAATCAACGGAAAAAGCATGGTAGCCTGTTTCTACATCCAGGCCTTCAGCCGCGAAGCGGCTTCTCATAATGAATTGTACACGGCAACATACCTTTCAGAGCCCACTGCATCTGTTTTGACAATATGCATTGCCGTAGCCGCATCTGTTGACCAGGCGCAGATTGTGCGAACGATTTGGCGTAGTGCCAAACGCAGAAATGCCATTGTGGATGATGATGTAGTTGCCAATATTCCCGAAGGTCAGGATATGCAGATTGCCATTACTAACATCCGATCAGACTCCTCTACCGAAGAAGAAATCGAGAGTCTGTATGGATCGCAGGGCAAATCGACTAAGTATGAATCCAGTTTGGATACCCAAGAGCACTTTGAATTGAATCTTCTATTCTGAAGGAGATGCGTCATTGGAGCATCACTCCTAGTTGTGCGAGCCTGAGTTTGGAGTATGATTACTGTAAGCATCGGGATGCTCTTCGCGATTGGGTTCGTGACGAAGGAAATGGCGCGAAGGAAAGAAGTATAGGAATTGGAACGGGCGCTACGCGGAAATGACGACATGATGACGGCTAAAATTTCCTTCAACCGAAAATTGAGGCGCATCTTTAAGCAATGAAATCTCACACATTTGCTGAATAAGAATAGACCACAGTGAATCGGCTGAATTACAGACAACCAGCCATTTTTATCCTACACCGACAGTAGGACAGCTTCAAATCAACCTTGTGCAGATCGATATTTTTTCTCTTGACAAAGAGAAAGTATGCTAGTCAATGTTAGGAATGCACCAGCGGCGAAGAAACTAGACATATCTTTGCTGGCGAACACCGTGGAGATCATTCCATTACGGTCACTTATCTCTGCTGTTTCCTGTAGACTTGCCGCGATCACAATGCTCATGATTGCTTTCGAAGTTTGAATTACGTTGCGAACAGTTGTGTCGCAGCGAAGGCAGGATAGCGACTATGATTTGATTTGGCAGTGGGTGAAATGACGTTTCGCGTTTTGGTACGCCGGGGAAAGCGTAGACTGATAGAGTACCCTTCGGTCCTCGCGCGGTGGTTGAGTGGTGCCACTGGGTGCGAGTGGGTCGGGGCTTGTTCGAATGGATCGCAGAAGAACGAAGGTTCGTACGACTGGCTTGGTCATATGACTGCGTTGCCGTAGATATCAGACGAAGTCTATGGCATTTCGAATGGTGTTGAAGATTCTTCCAACCTGAAATTCATAATGCAATTCGTTGGGTTGGAGGATGGGGTTTTACTCTCGGTGAATGTACTCTGATGCAAGAATGCTCAAAGATAAAGTGAGATTGGAACGAAGTGAATGAAGATCACCTTGTGATAACTCTTCCATTACTTTTAATACCAACACCCATCTCTATTCTTAAATTCCGACATCTCATACCCAACCCATGAACAACTCCTCCTTCAATCAGCACCATGGAGGTTACAGCGTCATCCTCAAACACTACGATGACTGACAACACCCCGGCTAAGACAGACCAGGCGTCCTCGCATCCTGAGTGAGCTCAAGATTTGACCTTAACACCTTAGCTTTGTTAGACTGACCGTTCCTAGGTTCTGCGATGCGCCAGTGGTCACCCTTTACGTGGGGCCAGATCGCAATGCCTTCCACGTCCATCTAGATCTTCTGTGTGCTGCGTCTCCAGTCTTCAAGGCGGCATTCTCAGGCGAGTTCAAGGAATCCACTGAGCGCTCAATGGATCTACCTGAAGACGATCATAAGGCAGTCAATCGCCTGGTGCAGTGGCTCTACAGTAAGGAGTATCAACTTCCCGAAAGTCTGAAGTCCGTAACAGACAACAAGCGCCTTGATGCTCTAGCCAGACTGAACACTTTAGTTGAGAAGTATCAGATTAATGGACTCAAGAACAACATCATCAGAAAACTTTTTCAAACACAACGGGACATGGGGTTTGTTCCTGGCCCAATGATGGTGGCGTACGTCTACGAAAACACTAGCCAAGGCTCTTCTTTTCGAAAGGTCCTCGTCGACTGGTACAGCTGGGGTTGGTTCAGTAAAATCGGTAATAAAAGTATCCTTACTAGAACCCCGGAATTTGCTGCGGATCTAGCCATCGCTCTAGTTCAGAGGGTCGAGGACCCAACTAGAAACCCTCTTAAAGGCGATAGATCCAAGTACTACGAGGTTTCGGAAAGCGAAGATTCGGGAGATGAGAACGATCGATCCGCTAAAAGAGCAAGGGTGGCCTGATGTTCGCAAGACGTGCAAGGGCAAGGAGCCTCCTCTAGATTGTGGGCACAATAACGGTGGTAGTTTGTCTTCTCTAGGGCTTTGAATACATTGCTAACAGAGCCTAGTTGTGACTCTGTGGTGGAGCTCGTTTCATCACCTAGTGAAGTGGCGAAATCCTATGGCATTCGGAGTGTGGAAGAAATGAACTGGAATGCTTGACTGTGGTATTTGCGCAACTGAGCTAAGAGTGTGCACAGTGTGAGGAGGATATCTTGCACAGGAGGACGAAGCATATAGTACCTCAAGTCCTATGTCCACATAACCCAATTCAATCAGATGATGCAATGGAAGATTGTGTTGAGCGACAATGCTCTAGCACAAAGTCGCCCAAGGTTAATGAGGAAACTTGGTTCTTCCGTTGACTATGTCCATGACGAGAATTTTAACAAGCTACATAACATAACATTTTGTTACACGTAGGCCACATATACAGTGACGCAAGTCGGTGTCCATTCTCACTCGCAAGCACTACTCACAATTCAGCAGCCCACGCTCGAATACATAATTTCCGACTTGTTGGTGTGATATTCATCGGAAGAGAAGTCTCAGGTGCGCGGCCAACGGCGCCCAGTTCTCTACCTAGAGTCTTCAGCCCTCATATGTTTCAATTGCGTTCGTTCAGATAGCAGTGGAGGATAGGTTGGGCCTAACGAAGTTATCTTTGTCGTACTCCGGTAGGCGATATGTGAGGCTTCCATCGAACTCAAAGCAGCTTTTCTCGGCATTCTCTAGGGAGCTGAGTAGCTGTCGATTGACATTCCCGAAGACGACATCGTTGTTGTCAAGCAAGCTATGTCGTAGCTTTGGAGTGGGAAATTCAAGCTTTCCTCGGCACCTACCCCAGAAGATACCAACAAACGATCATGGGAGCTTGTGAAGCTGAGCCTGTTTGCGGACAATCCTGATATCACGGGTCTTCAAAAAAGTATTATCGACCTAATGTACAGATACAAGCAGCGAAATGTTTCGAAGAAAGACCGCTTTGCGCCATCTCTTGATTTCGAGTTCTTTCATGACACCACCGCTAAAGATTCGGGGTATAGAGAGATGCATATCGCTGATAATACGTGTATCGACTCCGAATGATATGGAAGCGAAGACGCCCGACACTTATCTGGAATCATTTCGGAGTTTGAGGTGGATTTGGCTATTTCGCTGAAATCTGACTTGCATGCTTTCAAGATCGCCAAGCAGAACTACCCTGACAAAGGATCTGTAAAAGCAAAGGGAAACAGAAGCAAGGGCCGAAAGTTTGCGGTAGCTACGACTCACAAAGAGAAAAAGGACGGAAATATGAGAAGAAATTTGTGTGAGCTTCATTCAACCACCGATCCCATGTGCTTTGGCGGGTCGCCTAATCATGATTCTGTCCCACATCCAACCGACATTGTGTAGAGCGCATAGAGACGTGCGATGAGCCACGCTGAATGCGTCGATCAGAAGGAGAAGGGCGTCGTTAGCTTGCCGACTAGGCTAAGCTAACGATGTAGCATTGATGATACTGTGAAAACAAGACCTGTACCTCGAGGCCCACGTTGTACGATGTTGTATGATGCCCATAGCTCTTGGGAATCGCTTTGCTGAGGGATTAGTGCGAAGTGGGCCTCATGTTGTGATAGCATTTGGAACTAATTGAAAACGCCATATGACATCGATCATCATCTAGAGCATAACGGTAATGATCCAGCAACGTCGCACTGGTCTGTCTGCAACAAAGCTTGCTTCGCTCCTTTTCATACCAACGTCGCCCAGTGACCAGAGCTGACAGGCCCCAACTTGAAAGCTATTACCTCAGTCACTCTCGACCCTCTGACGTAGGTAGTTTCCCGTGAGATCTGGCTGCCTAATCATTCACTTCGAGGACCCGACGGTAGAATAACCGCGCGTGTAATAGGAGATTATACCTGTGAAGTTAAATTCTTACTTTACTTTCCTCGTTCTCACCTCACCATCTGCCACTCTCCACAGAAACCAACCACCATCAAAGTCTTAAACATGGCCGAAACCAATGTTCCTAAGGGAGAGTAAGTTACCAGACCTCTCCCCTATACTTCGATCTGAACATGCTAATCAGACGATATAGCTTCGCTGGCACTGACATCGTTACATTGATCATCGGTGAAAACAAACAAAAATTCCACATCCACGACGAAAAACTGTTTTCAGCATCGCCAATATTCAAACAGGCATTCAAAGAAGCCGGGTCCAATCGAATCCTCGAAGTTCCAGATGGCGACGTCGTCCTCTTCGACAGCTTCATCCACTGGCTGTATTCCAGCAAACTCAAAGTGCCCACCTTCGCCCCGAATCAGCAAGAGAACGGGACCGTCATGTTCGCCGTGCGTCTCTACGTGATGGCACATCAATTCAAGATCGTCAACTTAAAAAACGACATCTGCACACTCCTCTTCCTTGTTGTGCCAAAGGCAAACTTTCAAGCACCACCACGCTGTGCGGTCCTTCTCGCCTACCGTCAGACACCGAGTAAATCTCCAATTCGCCGTCTGCTCGTTGATTGGCTCGTTTATAACACGCACACCAACTGGTTCAAGGTGCCCGGTAATCAAGCTTGGCTCGTCTCGCTTCCTCGCTTCGCTGTGGACATCGCGGTTGGGTTTTCGCAGGGTGGTGCCTGTGATGCTGAGGATGGGCCGTTCGGGAAAGGCAACGTCGACTTCTATGCGGAGACTGCATCAGCTGTCAGCTCTCAGCAGGCCATAGTCATCGACTAAATCTTTCGCTGGTCTTCGGTCATGATGAGTTGGTATGGAAGAATATGGTGTAGCATTGATAGGTAAGGTCTTGCTCACACAGGAACGAAGTATTGAAACTGACTCTTTTTGTTAGGATGGATTAATATTTGAGCATGTGGCACATACCCATCGTTTCGCATGGTAGCAGTGTGGGAGATCAATGTGGTGGTGTTATACGAGCACCGAAGCACACATAATGGACAAGCACAATGAAGAGATAGGATACGGTTTCAGTAGCAACATCAGATATACAGCGCAGCGCAATCAATGAATTCCATGAGTTGCTTGACCTACGCTCTCCAATGCTCTTTATGTTTTACAGCTGTCCTATGACCCTCCTTGTCCTCAAAAGCTTCTACACTTCAATTCGTCACCGCATACAAATTTTGTAATCGATACTCTCTCACTGCCCCTTAGAGCTTCCAGGCACAGGCGTAGGCGTCGTGCTCAAGTTCTTGGGCAGATACTGCACCCCCTCAACAGGACAAGAGCTTCGACCCTCTGCACCGTTGTCAGCACATCCCCATCCAAACACCCGCTACCATTTCTCTCCACGGAAAAGTATCAAACTCACCAGGCTGAGTAGGCACATAAATCCCATTCTGCGCACTCCCCGCCACATGGAAATGGTAGTACACCTGATTCAACTGATTATCGGTGCACTGAATGCTCGCATTGACACCGCCCCTGAATGCACCAAGCGCCTTCTCGATTTGGGCGCTGGTGTAGGTCTTTGTCGTGCTGGGAACTATACCGGCAATAGCGAGGAAAGTGTAGGTATCTAGCGTCTTGAAGAGGTCGATTGTCTTTTGGAAGTAATCCCGGACTTCCTCCTGCGGTGTGTAGTTGACGTAGCAGTTCGGGTCGAACGTCGAGATGCAAGTGCCGTGCTTGCCCCATTCGTGCTCCCAGAATGATTCATCCTTGCCGCGGTCGTCTTTCCAATACGTCTCCATGTATCTCAGTAGTCTTGTCTTTCCATAGGACTTGAGGATGGCGGAGATGTTGGTATACTGCCGGGATTCGTCGCAGTATTGGCTATAAGTGCCATCGCAGTGGTCCGGCCTGTTGAATTGTCAGCATCTCAATATCTCAGAGGCGGAAAGAAGGAGCGTACCATAGGCCGTGAACAGTCCAGTGGTTTGCGGGGCCAGTGGCAGGGTCTGTATCCCAGAACTGAGTCTGAAGAAGCTCACCACCGGGGTAGTTGAAGCAGCAGAGGTTCGGGACCGCGGTAGTGTTCGAGCAGCTGAGAGGGAAGTCGAGGCAGTATTCGGAGTGGCCTGCGAGGGCGGTGCGAGAGAGGAGGGCTAGCGCCGCAGAGGCCAGGCTTAATTTCGAGAATGAAGGCATTTTGAATTGATCACGGTACGCCAGGCCAGGATTGGGTTTTTGCGTTGTTTTATAGCTTGGTTTGCACCAGAAATATATGGAAATCAAAACGCAGAAGGCAGGTACTTTGGGAGGCCACAATTGGCATCGTGATAGTTTGATTGGTATGTGAGATCTGGTACCTGCAGTCCGACTTGGCATATTATCCAGTCAAATATGCAACGTGCAGAGTATGACGTTCAGCCTGCGAGGAGCTTCCTGAATAGGAAGCTCGAAAAAGATTCGTACCTGTACAGCCGCAAATCATCGGTCCGCTCCGAGCTGGACAACGAATCATTTTCGCTGTCGAATGAGACTACCACTCGGTAGATATTGAATCTAGGTTGCTCCAAACGGACAATAGATTCGCTCAGTTAGTTATTCATACATATAAATTGCCACAGCATTTTAGGACATCAGCCAGCCCACAAGCCAATCCTTTCAGCTTCTGGACTTCCATGATGCGCCTGATCGAACCAGTTCGGGGCACCCAATCCGGCAAATGGCCCAATATACGGCCCATACGAAGCTGGCGCACTCCACGCTGAGGAGGTTGGACTCATAAAACCTTCAGACATGTGGCCACTGTGTGGGATCGGGATAGGCACCGACTGCACATCGGTCGATGCGTCAACCGATACGTCTTCCATGGTGTCATCATTGTCCTCCTCATATTCTTCGTCTTCTGGTGGAGGTATTAGGCGCGTGAGAGGCAAAGGTACGGGCGCAGGCGGAGCCACTTGACGTAAGTCCAGATCATCGAGTTTTGGCTTTACGGGCATATTCTTCAGTAGACCGGTCGATGATTCCAGGGATTCGATAGCGAAGTTTAGGAAGCCTGCGCTCTTAGCACTGACGCTAAGCGCCCAGCGATATTCCGATAGCCTTGCACGATAGAACTCTGCTTCCTCCTGGCAGGGTGCTGTAGCTAATAGAAGACTACCGAAAGTGGCTATCAGTGCGAAGTTCACTCGCGAAGGAAAGTACCAAAAGGATGTAAGGTGTGTCGGACGCAGGCGGTTTACGAATTCCATGGCGCTGATAAGACGTGCTTTGGCGGCCGAGCGACAGACGTGGGTAAGATATACATCAGTGGGAGTAGAGCTGAGGGATCGGATGATACATCGGTGGAGGGTTATTTCTGTGGCGAAATAGGCAAGATGGAGGTGGCCTGTATAGATGTTAATGAATTACCGGGCCGGAAAGGGAGCGTAGCATACCAATGGTTGCAGGTGCTTGGCCATTGTCCATTTTAAGATCCTTTGGCAGGCGTGTGAACCATTCCTTGAGCGTCACTTGTATAGGCTTTGCTCTTGAAAGGACCAACCGTGTCCCGTTCTCGCCCGCATCATCAAATTCTTGCATGGCTTTCTGCGTGTAGAGGGTTTCCAAGATGCTTGATAGAGTTTCTGTCAGTGAAACCATCTGACAAAAGCAATCTCGCCCAAGCTTTGAGTCCTCGAGTACTGCCTGGTTTTCGACATTCCTATCTAGCGTTTCAAAGTCCGCCACCTCCAGTTCCTGTACCGCCCAGTGAGCTTTCGATAATAGCGATGGGCGGCCGTGTACTAATGAGCACCACTGATCCTCCATATAGAAAGCCCATGCTAATCTTTTTCTCAATCCACGTTCAAAAGCGGAGATCGTCCATGCCGAGCAATCGAGATGTAGCCCAAGCTCGAACGCAGCCCCAACGAGCTGCGTATTCAGGAACTTAGAGTCGATATTCGACCTTTGCATGAGAAGTAATCCAGCTTGAATGGTTGGTAGTGTTGGTTTTGCAAGGGCGTTTTCGAACAGTCTAAAGACTAGGTCTTCTAGTTGAGTGATGTCAATGTTTTGCCATCTTGCATTCTCCAATTCGTGGGTGCCTGACGCGGCTGCAACAACATATACGGCGCCGAGGAGCGCAGGATCGAGGGTATTTCGCCGAGAGCTGTTGTGGGTCTCGAAGAATGTGTCCTCGATAATGGGCAGGCTGCGATTTATAGCTCGAAAATGATGTACCAGAGAAGTGCCCTGGGATCCGACGAGCTTCTCTATACTCTGTATCAAGCTCGACTGCGACTCGCTATACTGAAGAGCACCTGGCTGATGTATGAGGAAGGCGTTACGTCCGTCCGACTTCTGGTAGATTGACCCTCCAGACGGAGAAACGTCAAACAGGATAGGATCGAGTTCCGTAGTGTATCCCATGTGTGTTCCCTGGTATTGCCAGCTATTCACAGCCGCTTCGGAGCTGGATCCGTTTGAATCGCCAGATTCCTCCCGCTTCAATTTCACTACTCCTTGAGGGTTGCTCAGCGTCTGTAGTTCCACAACGGACCTATGTCCCCATTGTCAGCGACTGCCTTCAATTCTTTGTACCATTGAGATCGCCATGTACAGACCTTCGCTTGCCAAGATTGTTGGCGTCTTTGCCGTCAGACTCTAACCGTCTTTTTCGTGGACGAGGGTCCTCCAAGAAGGTACACTGATGTCCATGAGTACTACACGCCGCACATGTATTCGTCTGACCCTCATTCATGATACACTTGCTCTTCCTTCTCCGACAAGAATCACATGGGCGCTCCTTGCGTCCTCGGATGGTTTTGGTGATTGCCGATTGGCTCGGTCTCGATATCTCTGAGGACATGCTTTCATTTGACCGTTCAGAAGATGGGGCTGGAGGTGGTCTCGAAGCAGACGCTGCTGGAAGGAGAGGCTGGCGAAAAGCAACTGCGGCGGCCATGTTCGGATTGGTAGAGTTGGTAGCAGAGGTTCGGGGTTTTGGTAGGCTTGAGACGAAAGCCTCGGACCTTTCACAGCCTCTCGGGAGTAGCTAAAGTCTGCAGAAAAGTGGAGTGGTCCAAAGACCTAGCTGTCATTGAACTTTGAAACAATTGCTGCCAAGGGACGCAGGGTTCTCCTGTGACTATCAATAATACCAGGTGGGAACTTCAGGATGATACTTTCTGGTATCTACTAAATCTGCACGTGCGGGTGGTCCCGATGCAGCCGTTGAGCATATATTTTTGATAAATTGGTTGGTTGGTGTACTTGTTACTCGATGGGAATACATCAATATTATATAAAAGGGAAGACGGCGGCATCAATGGGTGTTGCTTTTTCGACTTCACAACCACTTGTGCGGCAATTGGCTACTGCGTGGGATGGCCTCACGTAAGAGAAACCCTCTCACGTTTTAGAGCTGTCACATAAAGAACAGGCTGTTGGGCGTTCGGAGGATTTCAATGAAATTCCAGTGCGTAGATCTGAAATTGCAGCTCTTTGATAGGGCGAAGCGACGTTGAGGTCTTGGCTTATCAAATTTCCACCTAAGAGGGGGCACTGGGGGCAAGATAAGCATCTCTATTCTCTGTGGCTAAGGCACGTACATCTTACCTAAACGTTATGTCATAGGCTCGGCCCAGAATTTAGAATCCAACCTGGTCATGCTCTGCGGACCATGTCGTCGCTATCAGCAGCATGGTCATCGGTAGTGACAACAATATACCTCAATCAAAGTATCCGCTGGCGGGGAAGGGTAAACGCATGGGCCACAAAGAGGTCACTGTTGCCTTAGTCAGCACGCGAGGTAGGCTCCTCAGAAAGCAGACCGATGTCGGATCCTCTTGCGACAACGATTGTAGGAGCTCCAACTGCACGCGTCTCAGGAACGTGTCGAGTATCATCTGCAGAGCGTGGGCAGCCTCCTTATTTGACCAGGGATCACCACTGAGTGTCTCTGTGACCTGCGAAGACGGTGTCGATGTAGCTTTTTCTGTCTAGCATAAGACAAGCTCTCTCTTTCAGTGTCTCTTACTATTCTGGCTATCTACAGTGCCTCTCTAGAACGTTTCTCATGACTCTCTCCTACCGTGTTGTTAACAAACTTAATATGACTGCAGAAAAGCCCGAACGCTCAGACGAGCAAGCCAAAGAAGACCTTCTGAGCCAATCGAAGCAGGAGGGCCAAGAAGCAACCCGCCGCCAACCCAAGGATGGCGAAGCAACATCTCAATCCAAAGATCATTGGACTCACGCAGCCTACCGCGCCTCCGCCTCCTTCGTCCCCCTCCTCACTCAGGAGATCGTCCTCTGGCTCTCCCCCCAGCCTACCGATTGTATCCTCGATCTCGGCTGCGGCGACGGAGTCCTTACAGCCAAGATAGCCGACTCGTGCCCCAACATTGTCGGTGTCGATGCATCTGCCAACCTCATCTCGGCAGCCCGAGAATCCTACGGCGATGACCCGGTCTCGTGGCACGTGCTAGATTGTAGGTATATGGAGAACAGTGATATGCTTGTTGAAGGGTTTTACGAGAAGGTATTCTCGAATGCCGCACTACATTGGATCCTGAGAGATGAAGAGACGAGGATGTCTATCCTGAGGGGCGTATACAAAACACTGAGACTAGGCGGGTCATTTGTCTTTGAAATGGGTGGGGCAGGCAATGTCGCAGATGTGCACACAGCGTTGTTAGCTGCTCTCGTACATCAGGGTGTGTCTGTTAAGAAAGCGCGAGAAGCCTGTCCGTGGTTCTTTCCCTCAGAACAGCTCATTACAAACATGCTTCAAGACGTGGGCTTTGCTGTGGAGAGGACCAGATTAGAATATAGGCCTACGAAGCTTACGCTAGAGGAAGGCGGGGGCTTAGAGGGTTGGGTGAGGCTCATGGGAGCGCAATTCCTGGAAGTGTTGCCAGAAGTGGCCACAAGAGAGGCTGTGGTAAGAGAGGTTTGTGACGTCCTCGGAAGCGTAGTCACGCGTGAGGAAGATGGTAGTATGTGGTTGGGCTACGTGAGGTTGAAGGTGCTTGCTCGGAAGACGTAGCACCGGGGAGCTGGCCATTGCACTGCTCAGCTACTCGCATGGGAAACAGTTCTTCAAGAAAACGAAAGATGATCTGATCCCAAGACTGCTCCAGTCTTCACTTGAGGGATTTTTGTTACGGATTTTGGGGCCCTTTGTTCCACATAACCATCTAATTTTCCCTTGGAATTCGCGACGACTGGCGCAATCTCTTAGGTAGGCATGAAAGGGGATTCATGGTTCCAGCGAGAATTTTTTTACCGGGAGACTTCCATATAGTCCACCATACTGCGGTAGCACTGTAGCTGCGTACGATTCTTTGGTGCTTATGTGGAATCTTTGAACAGGTCGACCAATGCGAGATTAGTTGGTACGGGGGCTCTGCTCCAGGAAGCTCGCCTCAGTCGCCCCTATTGTAACTTGGAACCAGGGCCTGAGTCATGGCCCAAAGTAGTGAATCTTCGCTCATGTGAGGCCTGAACATGCATGACCTCCAATGCCATCGCGTTTTTTGTCCTTCCGCTCTGTGTCTCTCGCAAACCACTATTCATCGTCCAAAGAAACTCTTCGCATGCCGTTCATCTGGTGCATTTGCACTTTGAAAGAATCGTCCAAACAGAATTAAATTGATTGCAATGGCCAAACGGAGACCACACTTGTCAATGTGGAAAGCAAAATCGAAGCCGAGCAGATCGGTCTACCATGTGGCCATATCACGCGCAATGTTAGTGTAGCCGTCCTACCTATCACATGGATTCTGGGCATCCCCGGTGGCAGCTGTGAGGCTGTGTGGTCGACTGCTTGTTAGAGAGTCTTGTCGGGGCTTCTCGCCATGGCCCGGGCATTTCAACTGCAGCCTATCGCATAAAGGATGAAATCTCGCTTCGGAGTCACTCGTACGTCCTCACGCGACAGCCTGCGGCAGGAGAAGGAAGAAATTATCAAAACCTTCCACCTGACCATTGGCCGCGTATTCCGATGCGTAAATTACTCGAAAATTCGCTCGCTCTTAAATTGGGCCGTAACGTAGAGGTCCGCAAGGCCCACCATTTCCTGAGTCCTCCCAGCTTCTAATTACGAATGTACGATACCGTCAAAACGTACTCGCTCATGATCCTCGTCTGTCTTGTCGAATAATCAATCAGCCTCACTCCACCCTTTCAATTCCCAGATGCTCTCCAGGGAACCTCTTCAAGAGATCTCTCCCAAAATTTCACCTATACCCATTTGACAGCTTGGCCCAGGCTTCCATTAAGAGAAAGATTCTCCAAAGACCTCTCCCACGACATCACCGGCCTCGGCAATCAAGTAGACCAATTTCTGGAATGGGAAGTGTGCGAAAGCCTCGAACTCATCAATCTAGATATTCAGGAAGAAGAGGGCAAACCCAATGACTTCGTCAATTTCGATAAGATTTCCGACTGGGTCAGAGTCATTGTGCCGGGAGGGTGGGGGATTGGCGATATCACCAGAAAGGAGGTACATAGTCTACTTGATGTCGTCTGTGGCCTGATTTTTGCTCATGGGCCGATAGAGATTCGGGCATCAACTATATGGAGATGGCCACCGTTGAAGATTGAAGCATGTTTTGAAGTAAAATTCTACCCTGATTGAGGATCGTCACTGATCACGTCTGCACTGGTGTACGAAAGAAGACGAGGAAGCACGAAGTGCAAAAAATGGATCAGGCTTTGTGATATGCCTGGCAACTTACGCACTCTCTAAATCGCTTCACTACTTCGATTCCCATTCATCTTCTCATTTAGACGTTCCAGCGTAAGCGGCGAAAGCTTCTCGAGGTTGAAGTTCAAGCCATCACAGATACTGAAAGCATAAGTATGATGGAAGATGCCTCCACCCAGATACAAACACTCCCTTAATCTCAAGGCTTCGGGGGAGAAAATGTTGGTAGGGACACCTGCGGTCACACATATATTGGAACAGTAGTCAAGGATCGAGCGAATGTTCTCAACGGAAACCTTGGGCTTCAAGGTCAGACTTCGCATTCCTATCATGGTACTCAGGCCCATGATGAGGCACACATGGTACAAGGTGATATATAGAACGAGGCAGCAATGGCATTCTTCAAATAACGAGGATTTTTAAAGGTGATGCTTCTTCCAACTGCCGAAAGCTGCATAGCCGAAAGCAAGGATTAGATATATTAACATCCCAGATTCTAGTGGAATCTTTCTATCTTGTTGCACCAAATTTTCTCCTCGTTCAGCTTTCCTAGCACGAGAATTCATCATAGCAATAAGAATGCGAGAGCTAGCAAGCTTAAGGTCGGAATCTGCCCAAGCATAGAGACAAAGAATTCAATTTAGGAATATCTGAAGGCTGGAGCTTGACGTGTTAGCACAAAAATGTTGAGAAAGACGCCTTGAAATGCAGGTAAGGGCTTTCTCCGGTTCCGATGGACACGGACTGTTGTGTTCGTAAAGCACCTATAGTGCTAGCGGATCCTGGCCGCCAAAACACTAAGTGATTAGATACTATCTTTTATATCCTTGTTCGACCAGGCAGCCGTAGCGATATAATAACCAGGTTGAAGCGACGAAGGTGGGCTCCATATAGTAAGATCTTCTTCAAGCAGATCGAATGAAATACAGTGTGGAATGTAATGGGAGTGGATACGGTGGAAGGGAAGGTGAACTTGGAGTAAGGGGCGTGTACGGTGGTTGAAGGGTTCCTAGTGCAGGAACAGGCGTTTACGAAAGTGGATACTTTGCCTGCCTGACATAGAGCCCCTGGGGGTCGAGGGAGATTTTTAGATGTGAGGAGATCGGGGATTGGGAGTAGTACGGGAGAACCATGATCGCGCGATTTTCGGAAATGAGAGTTGAGATCTTTCTCGCATATCAGGATGTGAGCGTTCATATCGTAGTCTCTCATCTTCCACAGAACAGCCACAGGGAAAAAGTGACCACGTAGCTAGCATCCTCTCCTTACCCAAAGAGAAAATACCTGCGTATCCTACGAGCTGTTTAAGAAGAGGAAGAAACCGAGGCGAAACACCTTGTCTACCATAGCCTCAGACCATCCATCAGGATGAATTTTCCACACACCTCCTCACCTCCTCCGCAACAGCCAACACCTTTTCCTCCTCTAATCTCCTCCCCATAATCTGCAAGCCGATCGGCATCCCGTGAAAGACCTCCGGGTCATCTGACGCTCCCCAACTATCAGCCAAACACGACTTACAAAATATCTCTCTACACAAAAACGGTAATAGAACAACAGTCCGCGCGATGCAAACAGAAAAATTTGCGACACTCACAACTCTCCCAAATCTCCCGATCCATATCCCCCTTAGCTTCATAACCTTGCTGCTCTGAGTTCTTCACATCAACATTTTTATCCACCCAACCCACAGGTACAGTCACTGCCGATAAATCCAAAACGTTCCCCACGCCCGTATACCCAAAATACCTCCCCTCCCCCGGTTTCACAGATGCACTCGGCGCCACGGGCATGACCACTGCATCTACCATCTTTTTATCTTTTGTAAGGGAAGCGGTGGAGTTCCAGTACGCCAAGTATCGCTGTTGATATTCTGTTTTGCGTTTTTGGAGCGCCCAGTGAGCTGTTATGGTTGAAGTTGGGAGGGTGTCTAGTTTGGTGCCGTAGGAGAGGGCGAGTTGCGGGACGGGGGGTTCGGAGGTGAGGGCAAGGGTGGAGTGGATTTCTTGGCCGCCGTCTGCGGTGAAGATTTGGAACTTGAGATGGTGTTAGTGGTGCGGTTGCTTTGTGTTTGGCTTGAAAAGGGTGAATGTCCAGAGCGATGGGCTTCTGGACGGGCGAAGAGGTGTTGAATTAAGAGAATAGAGATGGGAAGACTTACCAAAATTTCAGACGCTTCAGAGTGAGACGGTGGTGACCATTCGATGACCTGAGCAGAACATAATCAGCGTAAGTCCATAGCAATCACAGTGGCTTTCTTCGGTCAGTCAGAGTGTACCTCATGTCCCTGCTTCTTCAACTTCTCAACCATCTCTTCAATCACTCGCTGGATAGGCGGATGCGGCATAACCAGGCCATCCCACTTCATCACGCCAAAGCAGAGACCTGACGTCTTTGCTCTCTCGCGGATTTCAGTTTGCTCCTCGCTCCGCCAGGGAAGTTTGATGACTTGTGGATCAGACTGCCATGGCTCAGCGTCTAGGATCAGTTTAGTGATAAACCCCAAGTCTGCGGGGGAGTGAGCGATGGGGCCCATGACAGAGGGGACGATGTTTTGTCCTTCCATCTGTTCATTTACTGGGTTAGTGTCTTCACTTCTCAATGTGTTTGTACAGAGTACAAAGAGAAGGGACAAACAGTATTGGCAACGCCCTTGTAGGGTAGCCTTCCGTGTGAAGGCTTTAATCCATAGAGACTGCTCACACCGGCAGGCAAACGAATGGAGGCGCCTATGAGATGAGTTAACGCTCTTTCCAGCAAGTTTTAGGAGGTGAACGGATACAGACCAACATCAGTGCCAAGTCCGAGAAGACTGCCTCTCATGGCGATGAGTGATGCCTCTCCTGAAGAAATGCCCAGGTCAGTCAATTAGTTATCCAACTCATTAGAGTTCTGAAAGCCTCATTGGATCTCAAATATTACGGGACGAAGAACGTAAGAGACATACCTCCCGACGACCCTCCCGAGGAGAGATTCCGATTATATGCGTTCCACGTATATCCAGTGATGTTGTTATTGGTCTCAATCGCCTAGTGGGCAGAAGAATCAAGGTCAGCAAAATCAACATCTATATGAATATCAATCTCCATTTCCGTTTCCATCTTACCACCCCAACCTACGAACCACCCAAACCTTCTCTTACGATCTCACATCACAGTCTCCTCTCACTACTCCACCGTATTCCTTGAAGGACCAACCCAGCACAAATTTAGGAAAGGAAAAGGGAAGAAAAAGCAATAAGCTCACCATCAAACTCGTCGGCACATTAGTCTTGACGAACACCACCCCTCCTGCCCTCCTAACAATCTTCACCATCTCCGCCTCCACCTCCTCCTCCCCCTCTTTTAACCCCCCATTTCCATCCTTCCCACTACCCTCTCCCAAAAGCCCGCCAACAAACCCCAACCCCGTATCCACCCCCTTCACTCTAAATGCCTCCTTCAAACTAACCGGCAGCCCATGTAAAGACCCCACCGTCTTCCCCTGATTTTCCTCCATGAAGCGATCCAATCTTTCTGCTTGCCGGAGGGCAGATTCGAACATTACATCACTGAGACAATTCACCTAGCTCACTCGTTCATCAGCTACCACCTTAATCCTCTACCCCAAAAGTTGATGGGGGGAAAAAGGAACAAAAGGGAAATGAACAGAACGAACAAGCTGATGCGCTATCACAGCACGATGACAAAATGCCTCTGTGACTTCCACCGCACTATATTCCCTCTTGGCCAATTTCCCCAACAACTCTCTTGCTGTACGACATTCTGTGATTTCGATTTCACGCTCTGTCAGATATTTCCGGGGTAAAAGTGTTGCGTTGGGTTGTTCGGCAGCTGTGGGGATTGGGGAGGTGGATGGGATGTGCCATTCTGCTGGGAGGAGGGCGGTGAGGGCTGCGCGTTTGGCTGCGGCGGTTTGTTGCCATGTCGTCGTTGGGGGTGGGTCTTCTTTGGGAAGGGAGGTATTTCCCTCATTGGGGTCGTTGAGGGGCATTTCGAGTCCTTTTTTTCTTCTTTTTAAAAAAAAGAAGACAAAAAGAGGGGAAAACCCACAGTAGAGGGGAAGAGGAATAGGATGGTGATGGTGATTGGTGATGGTAAAAAAAGGTGGGTTGAAAAATAAAGACGACTTGTTTTTGTTTTTTTCTGGAAGTGAATTGAAAGGAAGAAGGAAGATGGGAAATGGGAAATGGGCGCAGAGAGAGTGATATATAAATTTTGAGAAATCCAAAAAAGGAGATCGATTGGGGAAAGAGAGAGGAGGACTGGCGGGGTCATTTTCTATATGTAATACTATGACTATTGGCAATATTAGGGAGAAGGGGCCCGGAGCGTAAGCATGTATCAGCAAGGCCGAATGGTCTCATGCGGTGTTTCCTTCTTCGAGGGGTATAGACTGGGTGACCTTCTAATAGGTTACACCGTAGCCGAGGTTCAAGTTTTTGCTACATATACTATGCTAATGTTTCTACCAAATATGCTATACTCCGCTATCTGCTCTTCGCTATGCTATGCTATGCTTGTCTGTCTCAGAGACCTATACACTGTCTACAACCTTTCTAACTCGTCTCCTCTGGCCAAGCCATCCATTTTAACCTTCCAAATCAGCTAATTATGTGATCAAAGCTCCATCACAGCTCTTCTTCAGCGTTTCGACTTCTTTCAGACCTCATCAATGGCCTTTGCGAGAAGGCTCACTGCGTTGCTATCAGCTCCAATACGCCCTTCAGGCACCCATCTAATGTTATCATATCATATGCTATCGCCTAATTATGGCCAAAGCAGATCCCTTTAGGCCTTGACCTTCAGTCCAAGCCCAACTTTGAAGAAGCGGGCGGCAAGCACCGCGACGGATGCTGCAGCTACAGTCCCACCGCAGAAGGCTTGTACACCTGTGAAGTTCGTACCCGAACCAAGAATGGCGCCTGCGACAGGACTGCCCACCAACAGACCGAATCCAGCAAAGGCAAAGCTCATGCCCATGCGTGTTCCGACAACAGCCAAGCTGGGTGATAGGCTGACTACTGTTGTAGGCGGAAGTGAGACAAACGTGCCTGAGAAGAAACCGTACAGGATGCAGAAGATGATCAGTCCGGCTTTGCTGCTGATGGCTATCCAGCAGAACGCTAAAAGGGAGGAAATGGCAGCACAGGGCAAGAGCATGTTGAGCGGTCCAGTATTGTCAGCCAGGAAATTTGGTATAATACGACCGAAGAGTGAGGCTGCATTGAGGATGACAAGCAGCCAGAAGGCGAATGATTCGTCGAGTTTTGTATTTGGGGAGTTGATGGCGTAAGACTGGATGTAGAAGAACGGTATGTAGAGGCCCATGAAGCCAAAGAACTCGGCGAAGCTGAACAAAGTGTAGGGTAGTTCTTTGAATGCGGAGAGTTGAAAGAGTTGACGCTTCGCAGGTGGTGCAACTCTGATCTTCATGACCACAAGTGAGATGGTCAATGTCCCGCCCATAATGAAGGCTAAGACGCGTGTGGCCCAACCAAAGCCAATCTGGGGGACAAGTTGATGAAAGACAATGGGATAGATGACTCCGCCTGGTTGAAAAATTATGCTCTGTCAGCTGAAAGCCCTCTTTCGAGATGGAATCAGCATGGTGTGTGGATTCGAAAACTCACCGAGACTACTTCCGCTGGCTGCGATGCCTGTGGCAAACGATTTCTTAGTGGTGAAGTAGGTCGACACGATTGCAACGCTGGGTATGAAAAGGCAGCCACTGCCCAGCCCAATACACACGGCTTGGGCGAGCATGACCTGCCAGTAAGTTGTAGAAATGCTAGTCATCATCATGCCAAAGACGGTGAGAAATGAGCCAACTAAGACGAGTGTACGAAAGTAGCCTGCATCATACATAGGGCCTGTCGCTACGCCTATGATGAGAAGCAAAAACGCCTGGATGGAGCCGATCCACGAGATGTTCGAGGGCGATTGAGAACTAAGGAGGTTGATTTCGTAGTAAGTCTGGAAGACGCCGAATGTGTTGGCGATGCCCCTGCGCAAGCACGACGAGGGAGTTTGTTAGCGGGCGTGCGTAGGAAAAAAAAGAGATGTACGAGAAGAAATTTCTAAGGGACCTACCAGGAGTTGAAGATGAGAAAGAAGGATCCAACCACCTGTAGCCATGCTATAAGGCCGCCATTCGGTATGGCATCGGCTGGGGATGGTTCTGGCTTTGTCTCATTGACAGCATCGTCCGAGCCTCTCGCCGTTGGAGTATCATCTTTTTTTTCGTTGTCCATTCCAGCCATAGCTTCAATTCCCTCGCTAGCGTTTTGTGACGCGAAGGATGGGATTGACTATTGAAGCTTGCTGTCGGGACGATGAAGGGGACAAGGTCGAGCTACCGAGTAGGCAGTTGTTCCCATGTTAAGGAGCACTATAGCAAAAAATGCACGAAACGCTTAAACACGTCAGATGTTGAAAGACCAAAGAAACCCAGCAGTTGAAACGACCTTCTATTTGTGCTATGGATAATGATCTAGCTAAGCGCAAGTTTTGCTAAGATGCAGGCCTCATATGGCTGCTGACTAAACCCACTACTCACGTGAACCCTACGAGAGAAATGATTGGAGGGCAAAGCAAGAGAGAGAGAGACGGAAAGACCAAAGGACGTGGACCCCATCCACGACGGATATTATTCCAAGCCAACTCACAGAGATCTGCAGTCACATTGCGTCATGCAGGAACAAGCGGTATCCACCATCCTTTTTCCCATCTAAGACTTGTTACTCTATTATTTACGTAAAATCGATACTAACCGTAATGTTACGTGTAAAGTAAAGTACGCATGCACGCACGTATCGTCCAAAAGGGAAATTTGACCGGCTATCCGCTCTCCGCCCGCCCACACGTGGAGCCGAGGAATGGCGACTCGCGGTCCTTCACCCTGCCGCCTCGCACCGCTCTTTAGTATGCATTTACTCTTAGCGAGTTCTTCCTGGATGCGGCACATTCTGCAGCCATCTTGAGGGGGGTGGTTGGCTAAGGGATCAGGGGGTGGAGGATCAAAGCACGTCAATCGTGGGTGGATGGTTGGCTTAGGGATCAAAAATTCAGCCACGGCGGAGCTCGCCCCGAAACGCCCTCCCGCCCGCTTCCCCTCTTCTCATTCTCTTTCTTCCGTGCCTCCCACCACCTCGATCCTCCAGCCGTGCCGTGCTGCTATGAGAACGGCACGCCTAACGATGGACCTGGGAGATTCGTCGCACTGGGCAATTATGTATGTCAGAAGATGAGACGCCACGACAAACACGTGTCTCCAAAGACACACACCTCACATTCGACGCCTGTACGCTACCGTTGGCTTCCTGCACGTCTTCGAGACATACAATGCCATTCTTGCCTAGATCACATTGCGTCTTCGAATACGAGCTTTATTGGCTGTGTTTAGCGAGAGAGTAATTATCCGCCAAGCACCTACACGGCTTCTTGTTGGAATTCTGGATGGGGTGCATGTTGTTCATTAAGAAGGTCTATGCTGTGGGAGCTATCTAGCGATATGCCAAGGCGCTAGGCCATATGCCAGCACTTCTGCCGTCCAGTATTCAGCATCGACGATGGTCGGCGAGAAGATCGTCTGGATTGATGCCTCAAGGTTGACTTGCATCCTCTAACCCCGTATTCCCTCCTTCCCTCTGGTACTCATCGTCACAATTTTGATCCCACAACACTACGCATTTCTCCATCAATCGTGATGGCTTCTTGGGACAACAAAGACGTTACGGACCGCCATCTACTCCCCTATGTCGATTCCAATACTGCTCCTCCAGACCTACAAGCCGCTCTCCGAACACTGCCATTCGAAAGAAACGTATTCAAGGTATAGAACAAGCCCTTCAATTCGACTCCCCTTTGGCCGGTTCATTGCTAACAGGCTGGAAAGCTCATTGCAAATGCTGGATCTTTCTTCCCCTCATTCATGAAGCTTCTAGGCTGTGCTTGGTCTGAAAATGCCACTATACGATCCACAGACTGGCAGATGATTGTTCTCCGTACGGCCTCTCTCCTCGACGCTCCCTATGAATGGGAAGTCAACGAGCCAGTCGCTCGCATTTTTGGCTTCGACGACGAGAAGCTTGCCTCGATCCGCAAGGGAGACTTGTCCTCGCCCAAGCTCTTCACTGACCGTCAAAGACTCCTCGGCGAGATGGTGGCACAACTAGTCAAAGACAACAAGGTCTCCAAAGTTATCATGCTGCGCGGTAAGGAGGTGTTTGGAGATACGGGTGTCATGGAAATACTCCTCGTCCATGGCATCTACGCTCTACTGGCAAAGACTATGGAGTCGGCACAAATTGACTACGATCCACCAGTTCCCGGACTCGAGGACCAGCTGAGAAAGTTCAACGCAAAGGCGATCGAAAAGGAGAATTCTTACACAGACTAAGCGTGTCTCGATAGGATTTACATGGGTGGAGCAATCCTGCGTATGCTGGTGGTGGTGCGAGTTCTCAAGCCCTCCGTTGATTATGTTTAAGGCCGAAGGCTACTGCTCCGTCAAATATTTCCGTGTCCTGCCAGCCTGGGCAAATCCGTTCTCGCCCAGCATCTGTACTTATGCGCCACAATAGTGTCTTGCTCCGGGACACTGCGGGTCAGCCTTGTAGTCAAAGACTTCTTACACGTTCCTTGCCTGTCCATGAGATACTTTTCCTTTATTATGTTTATCTGTCAGACGAGAGAGTGGTGGCACTGACCTGGTATCGAAACTTTTCTTTCTTTTTCTAGTGCTTGGGTTTTAGTTAGTCTTTGCAGCATCCGCTTCGGGTTTGGACGCACCGCCCGTCGTAGTCCCCGCGGCGGTATGGAAATTCCTTGAGGGGGGTAAGGGGGAACATGAGCTGCTGGTAGGTAATTTTTTCGCTGGATCCGCGAGAGTTTTTTAGAGTCCACTAGTTTGTAAAGCCAATGGCCGATCTAAGCATCATATCACTGCAATCTGCAGGGCTAGGTTGGGAATGTAAGGACCATCACCACGTCTGACCACTCAGGCCTGTAGCTGAGAGCATTACCGCCTGTGCGTGGCAGTCGTCTCCCGTCTTACACAATGACTGCTTGAGTAAGCTAAAGAAGGCCACTAAGTCACCCGGTTGGGAGCATGGTCTGTTTCCTCATATGTTAGCAAAGCGCATCTGGGTGTCAGAGAGGAGTATTCAATACGTAATTTTCGTTCAGTGGTACGTACGCTCTGCCAGAAAGACCGATGTCACCTTTTTCGATTTCTCTCTGACCCGCTAATCTACCTCTAGACACCAACATTGTCCTGCCAACACTTCTCACCGTCACATCAAATTCTTCCTAGCACCACACCTCAAGATTCGTGGCAACAACGCTAGATCCCTCATATCCTCCTAGTAGCGAAATTGGAAAAGCTGTTTCTTAGCTTCGCCGACGCCACTAGCTCCAGTCCGAACGAGGGCCTGTACCAGGTGTACCCCAATATCATCCGTCGCCGTCTTGGCCACATTGCTGTGCCATAGAACAGTATCCACATCTGCGGCCTTGAGAGCACCCCTTTCGAACAGATCGACGAACCAGACCATCATGTCGCGTATCTCAGCCTCGGACCGTGTGCCCATGCATGCAGACAGGCGAAAGTTCCGAAATGTCAACTGCTTCCAAAACAGCAGATCCTGCGACAGGCCAAAGCTTCCAGACCCACCGCCTAGCGAACCGTAGTTGACAAACAAGCCATTGGGCGACAAATGTCCGGCTAGAATTGCAGCTTGCGCTCCAAAGACAGAGTCCAGCGCAAGCGTGATACGCCTTGATTTGCTGAGAGGTTCACTGGCGGCGAGCTCAGATTCGGTCAAGACGAGGTCAGCTCCTAGATGGAGCAATTGCCTCTTTCGCTCTTCGCTTGACTGCGGATCTGCACGGTCCCGAATGATGCTAATGGTTTGCACGCCTTTCAGGCGAGCAAACTGAGACACCATCTGAGCAACGATGCCTGAGGCGGCGTTTTGAATAATCCAGTCCCCAGGCTTGAGCTGCTTCATGTCTTCAAGTAGCAGGTAAGCTGGAGCGACACACATCCTCAGCGTAGCGGCAAACTTGGGATCCACTGCGGAAGAGACCTTGAGCAGGCTATCTTCTTGAAACACGGCATGCGTACGCCAGGTGCCCAGCCCGTGTTGCTTTGGAATCACCCATTCGCCAATTTTCAACTCTTCGACACCTTCTCCGCATTGCAGGATCTCTGCTACGCCGTCGTAGCCCGGGATAGCGTCGTCTCCTACATGGTTAGCTGGCTTTACGGGATATTTCCCTGCCAGCACCATGACATCTAGGGGATTGATCGGAGCCATCAACATCCGTACCAACACCTCATTTTTGCCGGGACTGGGAGTCTCGTATTGCTTGGCATGGAGATACTGGCCAGGCTGATCGCTGACATGTGAAAAAGTAAGTGCTTGAGACATGGTTGAGGGGGAATTGCCCGTGGCCATTTGAACGTTCATGTGGGCGCGGACAAGAGGTGAGATTTGGTTTTATTTTATGATCGCAAAATAAATCATGTGCTTACAAATAGGTTACCAATTTTCATGGATCATGTCATATGTACCTATCCTGATAAGCTGACAAGGCATGATAAGCAACATCCCTACCAAAGAACCATTTCCAATTCTTTCGTGTCATATCATCCGAGCTTACTATCACATCCCACGTGTACGTCCGACGTTGCATCGTGAAGTCGAATGATTCCTTCGCTAGGTTCACACGGCCCGGTCTAGTCGTTGCTATACAAAACAATTTGACATGGCAAATCGGAGTATAGAGCTTACCGAAAGATGTAACCCACCATTCCATCACAGCATAGTTCAACTGCCAGGCGGGTGATACTAGCGCGTTGCTGCACAAAAGGCTGGCATTGTACACCATGTATGATACAAGGAGGCTGGACTTACATATTTTCCACCAATGCCGCTTTCCAAGCACTCCCAAATCCTACTAGGACATTTCCCGCCATGGTTTCTGTCCTTGGTCCAACGCCTGCAGTTCAGGCCCCTGAAGTCGTCTTTGGCCCAGAAGTCCTCCTGAACGACTCCTGGCTGGCCAGCAGCCTACTATGGCAGGTAGCATCTGCAGCCACAGGAGACAGCAATGATGTAGACTATGAGCATATTGCGACTCCAATGCAAGAGGAGACTTTTCACTCTGGCAATCCTCAGTGGTGTCAATTGATGCTCGCCCTTCCGACGGATTGCGCCAGGACTGTAGACAAGATTGAAGCAACATGGCGGACTCTCTCAACTTTTTATCCCTGTCTTCGGACCATCCTCTATGTCAATCCACAAGATGAGCGAGTCCACCATCGTATTATGAAGCGATCATCATACATACGCAAAATGCAACAGTTTGGTGAGAGGGGCACTCCAGCAGGGGAAGAGGAACCAGAGGACCAGATTGCCTATCTCACAATCAGCAATTCAGAGGGTCAGAGTCTAATGGTCACGCTTCATATTCGACGAGCTCTTGTGGATCTGACTTCTCTGGGTATATTGAAATTTGATTTTGTTCTCGTCTACATTGGACTTCCACTTCGAAATACGACGTCAATGACAAGATACATCGAACACATAGAGCCAAAATCGAAGTCCGAGCAAGCTCAAGAGTTTTGGCGCAAGACACTGAAAGGGGCAAATGTCACTCGCGTGGCGTCGAAAGCCTCGACATTGCATGTTTCTAATTTCAACGAAGTTAAAAGCAACTCATTACAACTCGAATCAGCCACCCTTCAGCAACTTTCGCAGCTTGAGAGGAGCGGTACCTGCTCGCGGAAATGCTTTTTTGAGTCTCTTTGGGCACTTGTCCTCTCGCACCATGCTGGAACGCAAGACGTGGTTTTTGCTGTGGCGGAGCGCGATCGCAGCTTTGACGGCTATGCCACATGTGTCGGTGGTTTTGACCAGATCTATCCTTTACGAGCCCATATCAACGAAGAGCAATCATTTGCGGACCTGGCGAAAAGTGTGAATGCATATCACAACAAGGCTTCTCTTCATGCTCATTTAGGTCACAAGTCCATTCTAGCGACATCAGGACTACCCGTTGCAGAAAGTCTCTTTAATTATTCTTCGACTATGGCCTATCCCTCCATGGCCGGGACTGTGACGAAATTTCCACTCATCATGTTTGTCAATGACTACAACCCTATCAAGCTCACACTTTTCTATACTCCCGACACCAATGTGGAGAACGCGCAGCTGGTCCTTGAGCATTATGCCAATGCCATAGGAGACACCTTGGAGAAATCGTTCACGCAAGAACTAGCCATTCAACAGATTGATCTCAGCTCAGACGCAGAGCGAAAATCTATTCTGGATGGTGCTGTACCTACCAAAAGACTTGAGAGCAAGTCACCCTCTCACATAGTCACTTGGTTTGAGACACAAGTGAACTCTGGTCCATTCGAACCCGCTGTTCAGTATGAAAGCGATAAAGCTGTCACTTTTGCCGAGTTGAACAGTCTCGCAAATCGCATCGCTCGGGGCCTGCAAATCAGCAAGCAGACTTTGATCCCTGTCTGTATGGATAGATCGGTAGACTTTATTGCCTGTCTTTTCGCAATTCTCAAGTCGGGAGCTGCATATATCGTTCTTGACCCTGAAAGCGCTCCACAGCGAAATACACATATTGTCGAGGATTGCGAGGCTCCATTTGTGCTCACAAATCGTCACTATGCAGCCAACTTCAAGCAGTCCCGGGTTGTGGAAGATCTGGAAGGCGTTCGCGAAAGCAAGTCCGTCGGTCAGGACGATTCCAATCTCCAGTGCGATCTCAATCCAGACGATCCTTGCTACGTGATCTATACTTCTGGATCCACTGGCGTGCCTAAAGGTGTCGTACTGACGCACCGAGCTGCGACGAGCGGTATGTCTTTCTTCTCGCTCAATGAAAGGCGACGTTGGCTTCTATTCTACAATCCCATCTTCTCAGCCGCACAGCGAACCATGATTGCAGCGCTTGTCAGGGGAGGCTGCCTTCTTCTCGCGTCGAAGAAAAGCCTGACTACATCACTCGCCAAGATAATTGACAGCACGAAAGCAGACTCACTTGGTATCACGCCATCTGCCTTGTCATTACTATCACCGTCTGATGTTCCAACGTTAAAACAAATCACCCTGGTAGGTGAATCAGTTGGTCCATCAATTCTTGAGAAATGGTGCAACTATGTCGAGCTACGTAATACTTTTGGATTGAGCGAATGCACACAGTTGAATTTTGGTAGGCGGCTGTACCCAGATAGCAACCCTCGCGTCGTTGGAAGACCCAGCGATACCACAAGTGCCTTTGTCTTGCGACCAGGATGCATAGACCTCGCGCCCCTAGGAACCACCGGTGAACTCTGTCTCGCTGGACCGCAACTTGGTCGCGAGTATCTGAAAAAGCCTGAACAAACAGGCAAAGTCTTTGTTCAAAATCCCTTTGGCCCTGGTAGGCTCTACCGTACTGGTGATGGCGCTCGTCAACATCGTGATGGTGCCATTGAAATTGTTGGACGCTTAGACTTCCAGATCAAAATCAATGGGCAGCGTGTTGAGCCCAACGAGATCAATGAGGCTCTGTTGAAGCATCCTAATCTCAAAGCATGTGCTACTGTCGCTGCCACAATGCGTGATTCCAAATCATTAGTGGTGGCCATTGTGCCGGATAATAAAGGAGAATTTCGCGAGCTCGTCGCCGATCTGCGTCGGCATGTCGAGACGCTGCTGCCATCTTACATGGTTCCTTCTTACTGGTTACCTCAAGACGAGCTGCCGACAAACGCTAATGGCAAGATCGATGTAAGTTGAGCTCCTTGGACGTCTGACCTTATGATCAGAAGTTGATGCTCTGCAGATTCCAAAAATTCGCTCAGAAGCCGAGTATTTGGGTCCACAACGGCTGCTCGAGTTTTCGCAAGGCAAGAAAGAGGATGAAAAGCCCTTCACAGACGAGAAAGAGATTACGGTCAGGAGAGTATGGTCAGGTATTCTCCAGCTGGACGTCAATTCTATTCATCATCAAGACTCCTTTGTCGCACTTGGAGGGAGCTCCTTGCAGGCCATTACGGCAGTGACAAAGCTTCGCCAGAATTGTCTCTCTGTCGACCTTACCGATATCGTGGGCTCAGCAACTCTAGATGAAGTGGCCGCATCCTGTACTGCTATCGACCCGGGTGCGTCAGAAGATTCGGAACCCTTCACCCTCATCAAGGACAAAACTGTACGAGAACGTCTCGAGACTGAAAGTAGTACTAGTGACGCATATCCGGTCACGCCACTACAGGAGAGCTTGTTGGCTGCTTCGTTGGGTGGGAGCGGCGGATACGTCTACCAGCGGACATGGGACATGACCGGAGTAGAAGTTGAAAAGCTACAAGATGCTATTCAAAAGGTGTTTAGACAGAGCGACATTCTCCGTACGACGTTTATTCCTCACGGAAGAAGCTACATTCAGGTCGTCAGGACTGACATGAAGTTGCATTGGAAAGTCTCCTCGAATCGCCTCACACAGTATCAGAAATCCGGTGAAGACAAGGATATTGCAATCGGCCAGCCTCTATTCAATGTTGCATTTGTTCAAGAACGGTATCTAGTTGTTTCGATGCACCATTCCCTCTTCGATTTCTGGTCACACCGCTTCTTCTATCAAGACGTCTCTGCAAATTTCTTCGGAGAGTCTCCTGTAGAGAGACCACCGTTCAAGCGATTCGTCAAGCATGTTTTGAGTGCAGATAAGAAAGCTATGGATGCTTTCTGGAAAGATTATCTGACGGGTGCTGGTCGCACCGTTCTGAATAACATTCCTGGAGACAAACAGCTCACGGTTGAGAGAGGTCTCGATATTGACTTTAAGAAAAGATCGCAGGCCCTTGGAACGACGACTGGTAAGCACTGCCTATTTCTTTCGGCTACCTTGTTTTATGTTTGATGCTAATGAATTAACAGGTTCAGTATTGTATGCAGCCTGGGCGCTGGTCCTATCGCGACACACCGGCACCCAAGACGTCTCTTTTGCAACAACGCTGTCTGGCCGTGAAGCTCCAATTTCGGATATTGACCGCTTGGATGGGCCGACACTAACGACCGTCCCCCAACGTATTGCGATTCATTCGACAAGCAAGGCGTTGGAGTTTGCAAAGTCGGTCAATACAGGACTCTTCAAATTGATGAAATTTGCTCAACATGGGATGCGCAGAGCTCTTGCTGCAGGAAATCAGCCAGCGGATTACTTTGATACCCTGGTCAACGTTCTGGTTCATGATCAAGATGACGAATTATCACAGAAGCTCTTCAAACGCCAAGGTCCTAAGCCAACATGGTCCTCTGAATACGCTACCCTTGAGATGGAGGAGCTTGATAACGAATTCCAATTGCGTCTTTCCTCGACGATAGGACCCTGGCGTGCAGAGTTTCTCTTGGATTCTGTGGCTCGTACCATCAAGGCCATTCTCGAGACGCCAGAGATTGAGATTGGCCAAATTGATATCCTTGGGGACCGAGAGCGTAAATTTCTCGCCAGGAAAGATGAGGTTGAGGACGTTCCAGCTCATCTGGCTTTCCTTTATTCGCGCTTCGAGTCGTTTGCTCACACAGATCCCGAGAGAGTGGCTATCGACTGGGATGCTTCCAAGATGATCACGTACAAGGAGCTCAACGAGCGAGCCGACAAGGTTGCAGCGTATCTTCACCAGCACAGCATCGGTCGTGGAGACGTTGTCCCGCTCTACCTAGACAAATCGATCGACACGATTGTGGCCATTCTTGGTACGATGAAAGCAGGAGCTGCTTATGTTCCTCTCAGCCCCGACAATCCATTGGAACGCAATCGTTATATCGTCAAGGATGTCGGTGGAAAGATGATACTCACTCAAGATGTTTATCAGGAGACCTGGCAGAATGAGGACGTACAAGCTGTCAACGTCTCGGACGTAGTCTCCAGCAAAGATTTATCTGCCCCGCCATCAATCGGTCATTCTCCAGAGGATATTGCCTATGTTATCTACACGTCGGGCAGCACAGGCAATCCCAAAGGAGTAAAGATTCCACATCGCTCAGCTTCGGCCGCTGTGACCAGTATGCTTGAAGTGGAAGGACGCATGGATGGCGAGTGGCGTACTCTCCAATTCGCAAATTACGTCTTTGACGCCTCCGTTCAAGACATCTTCAATACTCTTTCCTCAGGTATGGACAGGTCCTCCATTTCTTCATAGAAGTGACTGACTGGTTGTGTGTCACAGGAGGAACGCTCTGCATGGCGCCAACCGAGAAGCTTCTTTCTAACCTCTCCGGCGCCATCAATAAGATGAATGTCAAACAAGCTATTCTCACCCCCACAGTTGCAAAGCTTATTGAGCCAAAGGATGTTCCAGGACTCGAAACTTTGATTGTAGGTGGTGAATCGCTGACTGCTGATGTAGTGGAGAAATGGGCTTCTTCTCGCAAGCTTCTCAATGTATATGGACCAACAGAGACTTCAATGGTTGTCACTACCAAGGCTATACACACAGACGACAATCCGCATAATATTGGGCGGCCATTCAAGACGTCAATGGTGTTCATTGTGAATCAAGATGGTACAGACTTGGTTCCTTATGGTGCTATTGGTGAGCTCTGTGTAGCTGGGCCTCAGCTTAGCAACGGGTACATCAACAACAAATCAGCCACGAATGCCAGTTTCATGAGCTTCGAGCGACTGGGGATAGAGAGGATGTACAAGACTGGAGATCTTGCACGATGGTATCCCAGTGAGTTGCCCACTTCCCTCCTGATGTTGGCCGTAAATTAATGATCTGTATAGATGGTGACCTCGAATGTCTGGGCAGAAAAGACAACCAGCTCAAGATCCACGGACATCGCATCGAGCTTGGCGAGGTTGAACAAGCTATTGTGCGAACTCATACCGTTCATGACACGGTCGTTGTCGCCTCGGAAGTTAATAACAAGCCCCAACTCACGGCCCTGGCAGTCTTCGATCCAACTTCAGATACACATTTCGATAGGCCAGATGCTCACCGCGATGAAGTGGGTGAGCTGAATGAGAATCTTGAAGGCCTTACTCCTTATATGATTCCTAAATTTGTCATATCAGTGGGCAAGCTTCCTAAGCTACCCTCCGGAAAGGTCGATCGAAAGCTTTTGAAGAGGTGGATTGAAGAAATGAATGCCACCGATCTTAACAAATATTCCATGGATAAGGCCGGCTCAGCAGCCGAAGTTGTGCCAGTCGTGACGGAAGCAGAGTCCGATCTGGAAAAAATGTGGTCCGAGATTTTGGGACAGGAGCGCAGCACAATTGGGGCTCTTGGTAATTTTTATTCTCTGGGTGGAGATTCTGTTTCTGCAATCAACCTTGTCAGCGCTTGTCGGACGGCAGGGTACAGCCTTTCCGTCAGTCATGTCTTGAAATCTCCAGTCTTGAGGGAGATGGCTCTTAAGCTTAAAAAGGCCGATGCCACCAGGAACGCCAACGCCGATAAAAAGTTCACCACACCTGATTCTTTACTAAGGCAATTCGAATCTCGGGGATTTGATGCTGAAAAGGATATTGATTACACGTATCCCGCTCCTCCCGGACAGGTTGAATTTCTCAATCAAGGACAAAGAGCTGACCGTTACTGGATCATGATGAATATCAGACCGCTTGCTAAATCTACCAGTGTTGAGAAGTGGATCGAGACTGTCACGGAATTGACTCGAATCAACGATATCCTGCGCACTTTTTACACCAAGGAAGAAAGTACGAATGAATGGATTGGCATCGTTCTGAAGAAACCTATTGTTGACATCTCTTTTCATGATTGCAAGAATACGGATCACAGATCAAAGATTGTCGAAAGTATCTGGGAGGAACCTTTTGGCTTTGGCAAGCCTTGGATTCGATATGCATTCTTGACACTGTCTGACGGTACTCGAGAAGTACTCACCAAGATGGACCACGCAGTCTACGATGGTACACTGTTGCGCATTTTCGCAGATCATTTTGCTGCTATACAAAAGAAGGCCCAAATCCCCAGTCACGAGGACTTCAGAACTTTTTCCATGCATATGTGGCGCAGAGACAAGACTGAATCTTTGAAATTCTGGACAGAGCTTATGGCCGAACACAACTTTGTCTACCCTGTCGCCAAAGATCCAAAGATTACTGCTTTAGTAGTCAAGCCTACCGATATTCAGCTCGACGACTTTGCGACACGATGCAGCGTTACACCGTCCATCATCTTCCAAACCGCCTTTCAACTCTGGCTTATGCGTCACTCTCACCAAGAAGACGTTGCATTCGACTACCTCCTCAGCGGTCGCAACGTCGAGCTGCCAAACCCACAACTCATCAATGGCAATCTCGCCAACATCCACCCCTTGCGCTCCCGTCTTCCAAGCACCGCCGACCAGACAACCCTCGCCACTTACCTAGAAGAAACCCAAAAGCTCTTCTGGGACGTCACCGAACAGGGAAATGTAGGTCTTGATGAGATTTACACCGCCTCCAACCTCTCCCGTGAACAATTTGGCAATCGCGCCATGTTCCTCTTCCAACCTTTTGAGCCTGCCGCCACTAGTCCTGCACCAGATGATATGAGGTGGGTCGTGATGAAGGGAGCGGAAGTGAGGATGTATCAGCCGTATGCACTCGTGGTGGAGATTTCCAGGACGCTGTCGGGGCATTTGGTTAAAGTCATGTATGATGAAGGTGTGTATGGGAAGGAAGATGCGGAAGGGATTGCAGAGGAGATAGTGGAGATTGTAGAGGAGATGACGGAACGAGGGGGTGAGGTTGCTGTTGAGAAATTTTTGTAAAGAAGATTGAGAGACGGTGAGGAGCGAAACCTTTCTTTTTGACAGACGGTGTTTTGTTTTGTTTTGGTGTTGTGCGTGGATTGGTATGTTCTCAGCGCTAGATTGTGTGCGTCGATTTTGCTCACAGCGTTGGAAATACATAAGATGGTCTTTTCTTTATAGATATCGTCCCGTTTACACCGATCTTGATATCTGTACAGAAGCGCAATGGACTGAGTAAATCATCCACCCTCCCTCTATCCCTATATATAATGCCACCGCCCTCTAACCCCTTCCTTCTATACCTCCTCTTCGACTCCTTACCTCTACTCTCTATCTAAATATCCCCGTATTCACCCCGCTATGGTAGCTTTAGGCGGATACATCTTCCCCTCCCTCTTAACCATGGGCTCGCGCCCGCACCGTTCCTGCTCGGGGATCTGATCCATGACGGCGGGGATGTGGTTGCCCCACCACCACCAGGTGGACTTTATCTGCCTTGGTTGTAAGTAGGATAGACGGCTATTGGGCGTAGGTTAGTAGAATTTAAGCTAGCTATTAGGGGAAGATAGGTACGTACGGCAGGTGGCACAGGTTGCTTTTTTGCACATTGTGGTGGTGTGTTGGTATATGTATTATGTCATGTCTCGCTCGCTGGTTTGTTTTAATTCAATGTTCCTGGATGCAATAGAAGAATTGAGGGGTGTTTTTTTTTCTTTTTTTTAATTCGGGCGGTCGAGTTTGAGAGAGATGTAATAGAGGGGTAAAAAGAGGTCGGGTTTTTAGGCTTCGCCTGGGTACTAAGGGTTCTAATCGACTTGATCGGGGACTTGTATTTCCTGATCTGGACGCTCCAGATCCATCCCCGAAAAAACAACGGGTTGGAGAGGAATGGAACGGTAGGGTACAAAAGTAGATGAGGACGAACAGAGGAGGGTTAGTTAGGTATGATAAATCTTTATTTTTAAGGAGAGTATGGGTCCTGGTGAAGAGGGGCGATAACAACAGAGATCAACGTCATTTTTACAAAATTACGAGTTGCTTCCAAATACCTATTCAGGCTGTAATACAAGACGAAGACGAAGATGAAGATAAAGAAGAAGGTTCCAGTGAAGAAGGTTCTGGTGAAGAAGGTTTCAGTGAAGAAATCATCAACAGTCTAGCGAGATGTGGAATACAGCGAAGTCTATTCTGATTGACCCGCAGGCCTGTACCGTCTAAATCCTGATATAGCTGAACATATTGATGATTATTACTATTACAGCCTCTACCAGTTCCCTGTTCCGCGGCGTACTTGTACTGTATACTTTAAAGACGATAAAAAGTTTTTCTAGAATAATAACTATATACCTTAGTACTAGTAGAATTCTTACCCGAAAATATTCCATTACCTTTTATATACCCAAAATCTTTGAATAAATTTGATATATAAAAAGATTTCATTATTTTGAAAATTGACGAGATTTTCTCAACGACGTATAGTATTAAGATACGGTGATACCGAGTCAATAGTAATTTAATACTAGGGTCTAGATATCGCGGTATAGTATTAATTAACGTACTCTAAAGTATTTATTTTACTCTATTAGGCGCTAAATTATTACTCGGGGTTAACTGAAATCGACTGAATTTTTCGAATCCGTCGTCGAATTTATTCTAGCGTTAATATATCTCCTAGTATTTAATACTCGAATAACTTGTATAGAATTTTAATAAATTTTAATATCTCGTAACTAACTAAACCTTGCCCTAGAGAAATATCCGGATAAATTACTATATATTTATCTAACAAGTATCTTAGGTACATTCTCTTAATACTAGTTATTATATATATAACTTTGTCTAATTATAAGGTTTTATACTATTACATAAACTAGGATAATTGTAATTTTCATAAGACAATTACGATACTTGCTCCCGAGGGGATTCATTCAGGATGTTTACGAAAAACCGCCTACCGCCCTTAAAGTAGGGCCTCCCGAATTATAAGCGCCGCGCGAGGTTGTCTCCTCCTTCCAATCCAGGGATCTAAGGTGAGTTGGAGGTTGAGAGAAAGTGAGTGTAGCACCTCGTCAGGACGACATCCAGTATGATCCCTTGTCAACCCCAAATCAATCCATCTTATAGACATTGATCGAGCAGTGGCGTGAGATTTCATATCTCAGATGAGCTTCGTCACCCTGAAGGATGGTGAAGTGAGTAGAATGGTGGTTGGGGCAAGACTCCTTTCGCCTCGAGCTGCCAAGCCTGCAACGGCCCCACCTCTGGGCAGCGTCATCAATCATCAAGCTCCCCCACCCTGTCCTCTATCATCACGCCCATATCCTCAATATCATTGAAACATTTACACAACTCGAAACCCACAACCGATCCAGACTAAGCTCCAAATCCTCAAATTTCCCCCCTCACAAGATGTCCTACAACGACTCCTACGGCAGCGGCGGTGGTGGTGGAGGAGGATACGGCGGGGGTGGCCGTGACGAATACGGCGGTGGTCGTCAAGAACACCACGGCGGCGGAGGCCGCGACGAGTACGGAGGGGGAGGACGTCAAGAGCAATACGGCGGAGGACGTCAAGAACAATACGGCGGAGGGCAAGGCGGAGGCTACGGCGTTGGCGGTGGCGAACAATACAACCGCCCCGGCGGCCAAGGAGGCTACGGCGGTGGTGGTGGTGACGACAGCGAATTCGGCGGCGCGATGCACCATGCCCAACAGCATTCTGGCGGCTCTGGCGATTCGAGCATGTTCTCTTCTGCTCTCGGCTATTTACAGGGCAATAAGCAAAATATCCAGAATTCGAATGTCGATGAAGGCCAAGCTGTTAATGCGCACCAGGCTATGTATGGTGGTGGAGGCGGTGGGGGGAGTCATAGCAGTGAGACGGTAGGCGCGGGTGCGGCGATGGAGGCGTTGAAGATGTTCACTGGTGGAGGAGGAGGTGGTGGTGGTGGTAGTGGTGGTATGATGGGTGGTGCTGGTGGAGGAATGGGTGCTGGATCCCAAGGTGGAGGGGGAGACCAGAATCAATTCATTGGGATGGCGATGGCGCAGGCGAGTAAGCTGTTTGATGAGCAGAGCGGCCAGGGGAACTTGAAGCAAGGGGCCAACAAGCAGAGCGCTGTCACCAGCGCTGGGGAGATGGCGCTGAAGATGTACTTGAAGAGCCAGGGCGGAGGAATGGGCGGGCTGATGAGCAAGTTCATGTGATCTGAGGGAGAAAAGTCATAAGGCAGTCGCAGAGGGGGTACAGTGGCAGATACGACTTGCATGCATAGCTAGGGATAACGAAAATGACGAAGCAATGAGAGATCTTATAGCATAAACAGTGACGATCAATAGTGGTGACACTCAAGTCGACCACCTAACTAGAAGTATGATACAAGAAGGCATGCAGGGTATATCCATCCCAAAGGAACAAGGTCCTCCCTGAACCAAACACCATCTTAAAGCATCCAGCCATCCGTAACTCCACGCGCCTCTTGAAACATCCCCAAATCCTTATTGCTCCTCGCCAAACATATACGCACATCCCCAACTCGTCTCCACGTCGAATTCTCCACCATCCTTCCACTCCTCATCCTGAAAGCCCAAGAATACACTTCTCCCACCCGCCTGCTCCTTGATGCTATTGATCGCCACCATCTGATCAAGGACACTGGGAATGGCATATCCATTACTTCTCCCCCTCTTCGGCCATCCAGTCTCCAGATTCACCGCCTCAAGCCCTTCGCATACTTCTGCCAGTCGATCAAGCTGCTCCAAAACGTATTCGCCAGCAGCATCCGCGCTAATCTCGGCGTGGAAGAAAGGATGAATGTTTGCAGCCGCGACATCGAGGACAGGACATAGAATGTGCGCGTGGTCGGCGAGGATGGAAAGTGGCTCTGTAGTCGTGATTGGACCGTTGTAGCCTACTAGCCGGAGAGTGGTGCGTGCAGTCTGGATGAAGGCGGCCAATGAAGCAGCATCGGTGAATTCGTTGAAGATTGCTTCGTTGCCGATGACTATCATTTCCACTAGGTTCCAGCTTCCCGCTCTTTCAGCCCACGTCGCGATCTCGGTTATCTGGGGTTGTGCAAGGCCTAGTATCAGGTCGTCGATGTGCACGCCAATTATCATTTTAAGCCCATGGGTGGCTGCGGCAGCGCCAACATGCTGAAGGGCGAGACAGTCGGTTGCGTACAATCGAACGGATGTGAAGCCTTTGCTGGCTATGCTAGCCACATCCGTTGAGATAGCGGAAGCAGTTTTACAGGTTAGGTCATCGTTGTAGGGAGTGTAGGTTATGGCCCACTGTGATGTTGAAGTGCCAACGGAGAACTTATGCTTGTGGGAGGAGAGATATGGATGAAGTTTGGTTGCTGCAGTGTCGTCTGCATCATAAAGGGAAGCGGTATTGCCTGCGTCCAGGACTTCGATGGGGATAGGTATTTTTAAAGTGTGAAATTCCAATCCTTGGGCGAGTGCTATGTCCGCCTCACCAGTTAACGGTGTGACGTTCGTGCTCTTCCTGACTCCCTCTGCCAGGCCCAGTACATCTTGTCCTCGTTTGTGGTATGCCTGGTGGTCGTGATGATTAGAGAGAACAGCGGCAACAAATCTGAGCAGCGCAATGAGCGCGCTCAGGTATATTAGATACTTCATCATTTGTATTAGATTAAGCATTAAAGAAGTAAATATAATCAAGACGTGAACCGAGGGGTCGTCAAATTATGGCATTTTCTTTGTTATAGCTGTCACTCGTCCCTTGTTCCAAAACTTATAGAAACAAAGTGCAACGTGCAAGAAATTCCGAACGCCACAATGTCAGACCACTGTCGCTGTGCCATAGAGAATGAGAGAGGAGAAGATTCCATATACAGCAGAGAAATTCAAGCAATATACCCCAACTTCTAGTGCTGAGGATCGTTGGGCGACAGGAGATGAGTTTTTGCCGGATTTGGTAGCGGCCCTTACGTTGACTTCTGACCCAAATTCCTTGCCTTATAGTGCCCCACAAAACTCAGACCTCCTTGATATTGCTCCCACATGGCCACGGGACAAAGTGTGCATGGACTTGCGCAGGTACACGGCCCAGCTCGTCATGGTAAAGATGCGATTTGAGCAACGATGAATAAAGAGAAAAGAACGTTGCATCGCGCAAGATCCTGCCCAGCCGGAAGGAGTGGATTAGCGAATCTTGGCGAGCTTGGCTCGCGGGCTGAACGCTAATTGGCTTCGTCCAGCCGCTAGTCTCACTACCTCTGAATATTAAGATTGAGGCCTCTGTGGCACAGACATTTGGAGTCTGAAGATCGAGAGTCTACACAGCATCTCCAGTAGATGGGCTTCCAAGTCTCAATTAATACCTATGTGGGAATTAGGACTGGAGAACAGGCGTCTAGATCCGCTGTCTATTGGGGTATCCTACCCAAGAAAAGTGCAAGATGAATGGTATCGCAGCATATCATCTGAAGACTGGATAAAAGATAAAAGCCACCCTCATGCAGCACCTGATACTTGACACGTAGGGGCTTCTTCCCACGAAAGATGTGAAAATCTTGAAACCTTGAAGCTGCAATCCTGCCAATCCTGCGGCTTCACGGTCAGCTGCACCTATAGAAGACATGGCTATATCCCTCAAAAGCCAGCGCAATACGTAGAGTATCAATATCATCATCATCAACAGCAATGTGGATTATGTCCTTCAGCTAAGCTGTCTAAGGGTCCTCTGACTCACGAAACTCACATCTCTCGCCAGCTAGGTCCTGCTCAACGCAAGCTGCGTGGGGTCCAAATTCACTGTCATTGGTCTCGGGGTGACCTCGAGCCCCTCATCCTCTAGACCCTCCTCAGCACTACCCTCGTCTTCACCGCCGTCGTCGGAAATACTATCATGCCTTACAAGCAGATCGAACGGATTTATCTCCGAATTGCGATCAAGACGCCCCAGATTTCCCTCCGTGAGTGCAGGCGTAGGCAGGTTAGATCGTTTAGATCGCGTTGATGGTGCATTCGAAGGCAGGTTCATGCCTCGACGCTCCGGCGTAGGGTTGCTAGCCTCTATAAGCTTCTCGTCGCGGAGTATGATGGCCCGTTTCGCCGCTTCAAGCCAAGTTCCATCCCAGGAATATGTGTCATTGTCTGGACGTTCACTCGAAATAGATTGGTTGCGAGTGCGGTTACCCTCGTCGTCGGAATCGCAAGCGGAGCCTTTGAGTTCCGAGCTGGGATCGGTGCATATACTGTCCTGTTCTACATGTAGGGGGGGAAGTGTTGCGAAAGTTTTCTTGAGTTGAGACTTTCTTTTGCCCTCGACGGCCCATTTGAGGAGCATTTCTTCCAGTAACGGTCCCTTGACAGGTTTGGCTAGGTAATCGTCCATACCCGCTCGTGTGCATTTCTCCCTGTCCCCCTGAATGGCGGAGGCGGTCATTGCTACTATCGGAAGCGAGCGGAGGTCCGGGAGGGCGGTATAAGGATTGTGATGGCGAAGAATATGGGTGGCACGGTAGCCGTCAAGGATAGGCATCTGGCAGTCCATGAGAATGATGTCGGCTTTAGGATGAGCAGGAGAAGGTGGTTCTAGGAGATAATCAAGTGCTTCTTGTCCATTCCAAACGGCGTTGGCCGAGAAGCCAAGCTTCTTGATGGTTTTGACGGCAATCGTTTGGTTGATGGCACTACGCGGTCAGTCTTGTATTCGAGGCCCTCATCTCAGAGCACAAACTTACTTGTCTTCCACAACTAGTACATGTACGCTTTTTCGGTCAATCTCTGACGCAAATGAATCTTCTGCGACAGGCTCGAATGGAAGCGGATCCAAACCAACACCGAGTATGCTTCTACGACGAGACTGCGAAATCTCCGACCCTACGTTACCGCTGCCTATTTGTAGGCCAGGTGCGCAATCCGATTCCATCGAGTCTCTCTGCTGTGCTCGAGTTGTAGGCCCAGGATTAACTGGGGGCGACTTGGAAATCTTGAGTCGCGTCTTGTTAAATGGCAACCAGAAAGTAGTCGTAGTGCCACGGCCGAGCTCAGACTCGAGTTCAATTTCGCCGCGCATAAGGTCAACAAGCTAGGAACTATCAGCGAAGATCTCAATCGGGAAGGGATAGTGGTCGCACATTTCTGCAGATGATCAAGCCCAGACCAGTGCCGCCGTATTTCCGTGCGGTGCTTGGATCGGCTTGACTGAAAGGCTTGAACAAGCGTTTCTGATTCTCCTCGGAGATACCAATACCCGTATCCTCGATAGCGAAAGATACCTCGATCTCCGACTCATTTTCCGCCTTCTTCCTCACCGTGAGTTTGACGTGACCTTGTGAAGTGAACTTGATGCTGTTGGTGAGAAGGTTCGTCAAGATCTGCCGGACTCGTCCTGGATCGCCCATGACGAATAGATCGTGCTCGACGCACACGCGGACATCACTTATGAAGTCGAAGTTCTTCCTTTGTGCGGCAAAGGATAGCATCTTGCAAACGTCCTGGACCACTAAGGATAAGGAAAATGGAATCTCTTCGATGTCAACGTGCCCTGATTCGACCTTGGAGAGGTCCAAAATGTCATTGATGACTGTCAGCAAGCCATTAGCAGACCTTTGTATGCTCTCTGCATACTCTCTCTGCTCGTCATTCAGATCAGTATCCATCAGAAGCTCTGCCATGCCAATAACGCCTGCGATTGGAGTCCGAATTTCGTGTGACATGTTCGCCAGAAACTGGCTCTTGATTTTACTGGCTTCTTTGGCGGCGCTAGACAGTCGAATGTTCTCGGTCGCCTGAAGTTGTAAGGCTTCATTCGTCAATTTGGCTTCGGTCACATCTATACTACACCCCATGAGCCCTTCAATGTAGGCCTCATCGCGCGTTCCACATTCAGACTTCCTATAACCCATGACTGGAGCCAGGCGTGTTCGATACCATCGACCTTTTCCCTCAACAAGTTGGTGCTCAGAGGTCCAACTCTCAATTTTCCCATCAAGAATCTGTTCAATAAGCCCCTGAAACTCGTCCCAGTCCTTTTTATGCTGGTGTTTACCAAAAGCATGGAAAACATCCTTGCCTAGGACATCTTGCATGAACTCCGGCGGTTCATCTTTCCACATTAGAGCTCCTTCCAGAAGAGTCATGGATCGATTGTTGTCAATGGCCCATACGGTGACCTGTGCATGTGTGATAACATTGAGCAGGTGCTCTCGGGTTTGTTTGGCCTTCAATCTAGCGTCTACGAGGTCGTGTATATCGGTGTTTGTTCCGAACCATTTGATGATTTTGTTGGACTGATCTCGCAAGGGCGACGCTCTCCCTTGCATCCAGCGCCAGATGCCATCATGCCTTCTGACACGGTGCTCGATGTGATGATCCTCGCCGGTGGCCAGACAGTGCTGCCACCTCTTGATTGATTCGGCGATATCTTCGCTGTGGACTCGCTTCAGCCATTCCTCGCTTTTCAAGCAGTCTTCTGTCAAGCCGGTGAACTGGTACCACCGTGGTGAGAAGTAATCTAGATGCATATGAGCAATGACGCCAGCGAAAAAACTCGTTGTCCTCACCCGGATTCCCACTGGCATCGGTGGTCCAGACCTGCAGTGATACTTGAGCCAATTCATTCATGTCAAAAGAAGGTTTCGGTCTGCTTACCATATGAGGGATCTTCTCGCATATAAGCTGGAACTGCCTATTATTTTGTTCACTTTGCGCCTTGATCAATTGTAAGTACCATGTCACTTCTTTCCAAGCGGAAACTCCGGCTTGAAATTGCCCAGTCTTCTCATTGTATATCGCACTGCCAACGCACTCGAAGACTCTTTTGTTCGACTTCGAGTCTATGATGCCAAATCTGACCCCTGGGGTCCCCTTGAGATCACGACAGATTTTGACAATAGGATACTCATGCGTCTCTAGTCTCCTTCCGAAGTCTTCGGTATAGACTTTCATCCGAGAAAGGATATCGCCAGCATCTTCAGACACGGGATCCCCGTCTTTTTGCAGTAAGCGAGTGACTGCTTTATTGTGGGTAGCTGAGCTACCATCCCCCCACATAGCGATTATCGGAATGTCTGTTGCATCGAGCATGGCGTCCTTCATCCCTACCAAATTCTTCAGTGCAAATACAGACTGCTCGATTGCTTTTTCAGATATTCGGAGAGTTGAAACAGACAATGAAGAGAAAGGACTATTCGCTGGAGATGCGGTTCTCGAGATTGAGTCATATCCACAATATGGACATTCTTTAGGAGTGTTCAGCGTTTGCGGCTGGGCATAGCTTGGTGGCCATTGTTCCTCGGAGACTGGTCCCATAGCCACAGTAGAACGTCGGCCCGGAGCCGGAGGTAGAGATTTTGGAGGTATAGATAGTGTGATTGTGAAGTAGCGGTTGTATTCCCAGGTCCAAGTTGAGACTGTCATCTCGGTGTTTATCCTCAGATCATGGGCTGAAGACTCAAGGCCAAATGCAATGTGAGCGTGGCAGGTTTCACTGCGATCGTATGTAATGAGAACCTCAACTTTTACGTGACGTAATGGGGGCCTGCTCTTGAATTGGCTAGCTGAGAAGCCAGAAGCGCTTTTAGGAGTGCTCCTTAGTCGAGCTTGGGGAGTACTCCCAGATACCGGTATAAGTGTGGTCCTTCTTTGCTGGTCGGTGCTTCGGAGCCTAGTCGAGACTCTATCAACATCCGGACTCTGGTCATGATCCACTGCCAGACCGTCCAAGAACCTCTGCGCACTACGTCAGCCGCTGTGATCTTTGGAACGCCCATACAATCCTACCCCCCAGGTTCCCCATGTCTGCTCTTCTTCCGGGGCCATGGCAATGCCCATCTGGGATAGCGTCTGACCACCCAATATACCCCCACCGGGGGGCTCGTCCTTTTCGTCTTCGTCAGATTCAGAACTGCCTGACTCGCCGGACTCCGCCTCAAGCAATCTACCCATAGCTTCATTGGCCATCAAGACAGTCTTCGAGCCCGACAGAATCATCGAAGGTGTAGGATGATACCGCAAAGCTGCGAGTGCTGCATCAAGCAGCATGATAATAATATCCAATACCTTAGGGATCTTAGGAATTGCATGAAGACTATTGATGGGATGTCACCGCTAGAACGACACTTTGACAAATTTGACAGCTGTCCTGGATAGCTCTTACCGGTTTCATACCGTTCAACATTGCATTTAGCTTGGTCTTGGCCGCGACTTCCTTCCTTGATCTCTGGTATCATTCCCGGAAATGGCACTCAATTATGGCATCCAACATCACGAATACTGCCATTAGCGAGGCGGTTTTGTTTTCAATGAAGTTCGTATCAGTCTTTGTACTCTATTAGCTATTCAACAGTAGCCAAATATAATATATGAGTACAACGGAAGCTACCTGCAAAATGCTGGAACGAAATTCATCATATACAGCAAGAAATCCTTTCCGTCGCTTGCGCTTCGAAGGTTCATCAAGAGCAATGTCATTCCACCGTTGGGCACCCAGACTTCCATTCGTAGTGCCATCCGCTTTCTCGCTTATTCGTGGCGAAGCTTCTTCCCCAGAGTTGTATGCGTAGCCATATCCATTAGAAGGGCTCACAGCTCTGGATTTACCAGCGGATGCTCTGACCGAGGCTGTGTTTGGTGCAGAGGAAGACTGGGTGGAAGCAGATGTGACATCCTGCCGCTTGGGCTGCGATGGATCGAACTTTCTAAGTGGGAGCAGATGACCCTGGGTCTGGCTCACGACCGATCTTGGACCATATCCAATCCTGACTGCGCGGACAAGTAGCACCAATAGGGTAGCAGCCAGGAGCAAGCCGTATCGGATGAAGATTGAGAGCTGATCTGGTAGCAAGCAGAGCTGTGTCTGTATAGTTGTATCTTCTGTGCTGAGGGACTTCCCGTCAACGACGACAGGGTTCCATAGACTCAGCAACAGGAACCCAGGTGTGCGAATGCCCATTGCCCAAGATATTGACTTGACAGTGATCTCTCGGATCCCACCGTGCTTGGAGGTGTAGCCATGATGAATCACATCGCAGTAGTCATGGTCATCTCCAGAGAAGACGTGCGTGACATTCCTAACCAGATCGACGATTTCATTCGATACAGCCTGTGTGAGGACGTTTTGATATTGTTCCCCCGCCTGAACCTTGATCGAATTGCCTTCGTCCTTTTCTGGCGGCTCACCGCTGGAATCACCGGACGTATGTGGAGGGAAACGTTCTCGAAAAGGTCCACAAGGTGTCCCAGGAGCCCGGTAGAAAGGGACATGAGTCAGTACGACTGATGGTATCTCGGTATCTCTTTCAGTCTCTATCGGTACTCTATGGGCGCGTGGGTCATCCAGCTCTACGGGAGTATTGTCCAACATCTCATTCTCTGCAAAGCCGTAGCGCACCCGTAGCTCTCGATCAATGGTTCTGGATTTCTCCGCGTTCGCTGTATGGAGGAAATGGTCAACAGGGCCCCATACATCCTTGTTGTGCTCTTCTCCTTCGCGTATTCCTGCAGTGCCAGGCTCCGTACTTGGCTGACCTTTGGCGCTCAGAGAAACGGTATCCAGAGACACGAATGTGTGATTACCAACAAGATCGATCCTGTTGCCGTTGCCGAAGTAGGCCTGGAACCTTTTTCTCACTGGTATTCGTATGCCATTCCCAAGTCCAAGATCATGATTTCCAGGAAGCCCTGCGACTAGCTTACGTTGGCCATCCCAACTCTTAGATTCTCCATGTAGCCATGGGTCGAAGAATATTCGGCTGAAACGCCCATACTCCTTTATCCAATATCTCGAATCATATTTTCTCCACCTCTTTTCCGGGCTCTCCCTCTCATCACTGTAGCCCGAGTCGGTTGTCCACTCACGTCCCCCATCGAAAAGATCCCCTAGGAAGAAGACGGAGTCCGGAGCTAGAACCTGAGTGATTTGCTGGAAGGACTTCCGCATATATAAGTCGGTATAGCGGACTGTAAGGGACGAGAGGGGCCATGGACGTCCCGGGTACGTATGAGGATCCACGAGCTGAGGGTCTGCCACGAGGACGACGTGGTGGGGAGCTGAAGCAGTTGGCCAGCTTTCCCACCGGTCCCAAGCACAAGCTTCCACGCTGCGCCTAAAGACGGCCTCTTCGCCCCACCACAACGCTACCAGCCAGATTATGGTTAATGCAAGAGGTATGCCGAGTATGTCTTTCGGTCTCCATGATCTTATCATTTCGATCAATTGTCCAATCACCAATTGTCCGAGTCCGATTAGCCGTCCTCCTAGCTCCTGCCAGTATGGGGGCCCCACGGGCCTTGAGCTTGAGCCATAGTCAGGCCCTGATCTATTCGGAAGTACTGGAACGTAGTCCGCGAAGCCAGGTGGCAGGTCATTGGAGTTGCGCCGCTTTCTTCCTGCTTTATGTATTAAGCCGTTGCGGAATGTTGGTGGCGCATAACGGTGAGATGTCATCGTACTCCGCCGGTGGAGCTGCGGTGCATGGTGAAGAAGTGGGCTTTGGAAGCCCCAGCAAGGAAATCTGTTCAAAAAAATGCGATAGGATTTACCGCAAATCATTACAGAATTTTGCGGAACCATTGACGCCGACGCTAAACGGATGGTCCGCGCACCAAATTTTAGGTTGCGCAACCACCAATATCAAGTAGAATAGGATATAGACCTATAATAAGGTCAAAGACGGGTATATAGTAGAGTGATAGACCGATATATATTAGCTTTATAGTATGGCCATAGTTAGTAGTATAATAGAGCTATAGTAGGGTAGGTAATAAGACTATATATAGTATATACTATAGAATAAACTAGAATGGGGCGTACTATAAAGTAATAATATAATATATTATGAAGTAATAACGGGGTATATTATAAAATAGAAATAAAATATATTATAAAATAGTAATAGAGAATACTATAAAGTAATAATAAAGTATATTATAGAGTAATAATAAAATATATTATAAAATAATAATAAAGTATATTATAGAGTAGTAATAAAATATATTATAAAGTAATAATAAGGTATACTATAGAGTAATAATAAAGTATATTATAAAATATATTATAAAGTAATGATAGGGTATACTATAGAGTAATAATAGAGAAAAATATAAAATAGTAATAGAGTATATTATAGGGTAGGAATAGAGTATACTATAAAATAATAATAAAATATATATAGAAGTAGTAATAAACTATATTATAGAGTAATTGTTAGGTTATAGTACCTAGGGTGTTTATAATAATATAAAAGTAAATATAAAGCCTTAGTAGGAAAATAATCTCTATATTTAAATAATAGAATTAATCTCTAAAGAGTTAGAGCGAGGGCTCCGAGCCTCCTATTTCTAAGGGGGCTCCGGAGTACCGGAAATTATAATATAATACTATAATATAAATAGTGTAACTACGCCGTATACTCCCTATATAGGATCTATATATTATATTTAATAGTTATTATAAAGTTAGTTTTAATATAATATAATAATTACCTCCCCTTCTAGGGGTTTCGCCCTCGAAACTAGTAGATATTAATTTAATATTTTAATACTCCGACGAAGGAGTATAATATAGGAGAATCTAAATTAAATAGGGTATACGCGTAACGCCTACGCCTCCTATCTAATTCTATTAATCTCTTATCTTTATAATAATAATATATTAAGAAAAACCTCTAAACCTAATAGGAAAAAGGGAGGGAAATAAATTATATCTTAAAGTTTAATAATACGTCGCGTATAGTTCGTAATCGGCGTAGTTATATAATTATAGATTATATTAGGTATTTAATAAAAACCTCTAAACTTAAAGAGAAAAGTAAGGGAAAGAATATTATAATTACCGTCGAAAATTATAAACCTTTACTACTAATAAGGCTTTAGCGATATCGGCGGTAAAGTAAATTATTTTACTTTATTATTTAGGAAGAACTCTAGTTATAAGAGTGAATATATACGGGTAACGGTCTTAACGTAGGTATAAAGCCTTCGCCGACCTTCTAACTTTTCTTCTTTTATAATATCCTATTATCTTTTATATATATAAACTCTTATATACTACTATCGATAACTATACTATATTTAGACTTTTATTAATTTATAATAATCTCGGCCGTATCTTTAAGCTCTTTCTTTAAGGTCGTAAATATTATATATATATTTCGTAGGTAAGGCTAGAGTTAATATATCGTAGTTTAAATAAGTCTTTTTTTTTTCCTTCTTTTAAATTCTTTCTTTAAATTTATAATTATTAAAGTAAATAAATAACTTATTCTATCTTTAAATAAAGTATTTATTTATATTTTAAAAGAATTAATATTATCGTAATATTTATTTTATTTTTAAATTATTAGTTCTATATTTTACTTTATTAGCGATATATATATAACTAGATTACTTTAATACTTAATATATTAGTTTAATCTTTATAATATATAATATTAATAATAATATCTAGATATTTAATACGTCCTTAACCCTCGCTCCCCGTAAAATAATTATTTATTCTACTCCTACCCCACGTTTATCCGTACTTTTATACCTCCGTTACTTTAAGCGGATAAACCTAAATAACTACGTTTTATATAATAAGGTATTATATATAAAGTATATTTATTACGTAAAGAATAAATACCTATATAATCTTATATATCGTTAATATTTTAAAACCGAATTATATTAACGTATCTAGATTCCGTCTAAATTTTATACCTTTATGAATTTTCTTCTTAATCGTTTAAAACGTCGAGGCTTTAATAAATATCTTCGCGAGTAGGTCGTTAGGTATACGAAAGATATCGTAGCCTTTCTTCGGGAGATTAAGTTTAAAAACGGCGACGTTAAAAAAGAGAAGGATATATTATAATTAATATCTCGGCTTATTATAAACGTCGAGGGTATAAATAATACCTTTTATATTTTAATAAATTAATATAATTTAGATATAATTTATATATTAATAATTTTTTAGGGAGGGATTATTACCTAGGATACGGGTACGCCTTAAAGTAGGATTATATAATATTAGTTTAATAATCTTCTCGAATCGACGGACGAAAATAAAGCCGACGATAAAGACGAAGACGATACTTGTACTCGTTATATACGAGACGCCTCCGAATATAACTCTTCTCCCGGCCTTAATCCCGTTACCGATTAATTTAAAATACCTATTATTAACGATCTCGATATTATCGATCCTACTTTATTCTTTAATAGTATATAAAGAGTTATAACGTCTAGTTATAAAGTTTTTTTAGTTAAAAATACCGTAGAGCCTCGCCTTTAATACGCCGGTATAAAAGGTATAAGTCGTTATATCTTAAATAAATTAATATCTTCTCGCGAGGCTTTTAAAGAAGAAGTTAAAGATAAAGTTAATAATTTTAATCTTAATTCTACTTCTACCCCTCGTCTTTTAATTTAATTTCCCGGCCCCGGCCCTACTTGTAAATAACCGAGTTTTAATATTAAGAAAGTTAGCCGTTATAGATATAAGCCTACCTATAAGCGCCCTACTAGCCGTAAAAATATATCTCGCTCGAAGTCTACTAGTAAGAAATAACTAGTAATAACTAGTAATTAATAACGCTTCCTCTTTTTACTCTTTACTTTTTATACTTTTTTTATCTTCGTATTCTCTTCGAATATTTCTCGTAATTCTAACGCGTTATTTAAAGTATTTATATTAACCTATTTATTAAAGGTCTTTAATTATTCTAGTTATTTTATAAAGTAAAGTACCTCGCCCTTTACCTTCTTCTTTTTTAGTACCCTTTCTACTTTTTATTTATTTATATTATTTATTAATTCCGGTAAAGGTATATTAGGAATCGAAACGTCGCTTTACCATTAATAATACGGCTCTAAAAGCGATATATAGAAAATATTATAAATACGATAGCTAGTTAATAATCCTAGGCGGTACGTTTATATTCCGACGGTATCTAAAATCTTAAATAATTTAATTACTTTATAAAAGAGCTTCTTACTTAGTCGTTTTTATATTAAATTTTTAGTTAATAATAATATAAAGTTATTCATATTAAATGATTTCGGCTTATACCTTTTATTATAGTTACGCTTCTACGCTTTAATCGCGATAATCTATACTTTTATTAAATACTCTCTTAAAATATTTAATTTTTTAATTCTTTTTTATACCGACGGTATTTCTCCTTTATATATCTCGCCCTCGAGACGCGGTTTAAGAAAAGGATTATAATTATATATAACTATAAATAGTATTTATTTTATTATCGTATATTACGTATTATAATATACCTATTTTATTATAAGTAAGAATATTACCTAGTTATTTTACTCGCTTAAATAGAAGGTTCTTAAATAATATTCTAGGATTTAGTTCTAACGTTTTATCTAATTATCCGTCTATAGATAAAATACGGTATTTAGGCGCCTCTTAATTTTTATTAAATAATATACCTTTAATTAAAATATATTTATAAAGATAAAATCTTTATTAGAAATAATCTTATTAGGAACTCTAAACTTTAAGATAATTTCTTCGAATATTAACTTTATTAACCCCGTAGAGTCGATTATTTTAGTAGTTAAGATATATTATAATATCTTTATATATTTATTTATAACTATAAAGACCGTATTATAAACGCGCCCGTATCGTTTATTTAGAGATAAACTAGTAATAAAATTTATTATAATTTCTTTTTACGGCCCCGTAGGATATAATAAAGAATTAATCTTATTATAAAGGCGGTATCGATATACCTTAACCCGTTAATATATATTATATATATCGATATATTCCCGTATATTAGCCTTAAGAGTACTTTAGAAATATTTTTTAGTAAATAACTCTGTTATTTTCTTAACGTTAAAGTACCCCGTTAATATATCGTTATAATATCGTTTTAATAACTCTTCGCGGATTAATCTTTCTTTAGATATATAAATCTTATTATTATATTTAAGAATTAATATAAAATCTAAAGTTTATACTCCGGCGGAACGCTAGTAATCCGCCTATATAATTTCGGCGATTCTTATTTACGAGAAGGAATTATCCTTTAATAAAGCGCGAATTATTTTAATTATTAATAAACTTTTAGCGTTATAAACCGTTTCGTAAAATATTATTAATTTAATAATAATACGTAGAATAAATAGTTTATAACTTATAGTTCTAGCGATAAAATTAAATAGTTTCTTTACTACGTTATAATCGATTTAAATAAACGTCTTGTTTAAACTCTTTAGAATTTCCCGTTTAGGTATTAACTCCTTAGGCCTAAATAAATATATTATTAAAGAATATACCTTTTTTACGGTAAGCCTTAAAGACCTTAATAATATAAATCTTACGTATACTAGGTTTTACGCGACGCCTACGGATATATTATTTAACGCCGGCGAAATATTATCTACCTTTAAATCTTCTATATTTATAAATATATTCTATATTATAACGAAAATAAGGCCTTAATTAATACCTTTTAAATTTAATAACTTTTATTATAATATAAATAATATATTATCTAAAAAGTTATTTTAGTTTTTATAATTAAGACGACGTAAGGGGTTATTAATTAAATTACTCTTCCTAAAATAATATAAAATTAAGAAATTAAAAGATAAGAGTCTTATTACCTAGCGCGCCTAATAATTATTTAATTATTTAATATTTATAAAACCCCTTAAGTTATTATAATTAGTTAAGATTTTTATTTTATATAAACTACTTTTAAAGTAATATCGTTATTATTTAAATATTATAATAATTACGAGGAGCTCCTTATTATAAGTCTCGTATCGAATTTTTAAACCCTATATCTTATAGGATTAGAAAGCGACGGGATATTATTCGTTATTATTTTATAACTACGTTAAAATCGTAGCTATAATGAAATTAAAAATATTTATTTTAATCCGAATTTTTAATTCTAGATTAAAGTATACTAGAATAAATATATATAAAAATAAATCGCGAAGTAAATAAAACGCTTACTCTACCTCTTTAAGTTATTTAAATAAAATAAATTTTTTATTATTTTAACTACCTTTTAATAAACCCGTTAATAGGCCTATTATTTATAAATAACGATGAATAAATTAACGATAAAAATTAATAAAGCTTAAAAATATTTATATATTATAAAAGGACTTTAATTTTGGCTAGGACTAAATCGTATTAATCCTATATTCGTTTATCGAGATACCTTCGGTGTTTACGATAAACCCTAGAAACTTAATTAACCGAGTAAAGAGCTCGTATTTCTTAAGACTCGCGAATAAAGAATATTTTCGTAGGCGTTCGAGTATTTACTATATATAGTTAATATACTCCTCTTTTAAATTTAAATAAATTAAGATATTATCTAGATAAACGACGTAAAATATATCTATTAAGCCCGTTAACGATTTATTAATATAAGCTTAAAAAGTAGTAAATATATTCG
>JAABUK010000833.1_pt1 | contig 62344 bp, 96 predicted proteins | sample 5559141 | NCBI WGS metagenome assembly JAABUK01 (sample SAMN10711869, study PRJNA513367) | rock metagenome | isolation source: Antarctica rocks | place: Antarctica: Victoria Land, Pudding Butte nord | collected 2016-01-03
CACTGAAAGTCTGTAGATAGGCCTCTGCGTGTCTTCATCTGCTGAGGAGTAAGGTCCTCATCCAATCTGACCTTCATAGCTCTGAGGCGCTTAGAGGCCTGGAAGGCTGTATGTTTGGCAGTCACAGAAAGCAGCTCCACCAAAACAGCACGAGGCTTGCCCTGGTCCTGTTTCCACTTGCCCAGCCTGAAAGCTGTTCTGACCTTTGTCAACTCAGAACCTGTGGGTGTCTGAAAGAGCAGCCCTTGCATGTGGCACGCCAGCGCTGCCAGGGTGTTGAAGGCCATTGACTCAGGAACACCAAAGACCACCAAGTTGTTCCGCTTGGAATGTCTGTGCAGGTGCTCCAATCGCTCAGCGCTGGACTGTTTCTCCTGCTGCAGCTGGTCACTGGTGCCAAAAGCTCTGACCTGGCTAACCTCCATGGTCAGCCTCTGAACCTCGCTAATCAGATCCGAAACGGCCTGCTCTGGTGTGGTTCTGCCCGCCACCACGTCAGCAAAAGAAGGCTTGGCAGGAGGTGCTGCTTGTGTAGATCCCGAGGCACCCGGAGAGGCTGCCGCTGTCGCTGCGGTCCGCTGCTGGCTGGCCTTGCGCTTCCTCCCAGCAGATTTCGGAGCACCTTTAGCTGCCGGCACTTGCGGCGCTGAGACCGTAGCCCTTGCCGGAGGCGAAGGAGATGCATTAGCTGCCTCGAACTGCTTCCGAACTCGCGCCACCCGGCCCTCAGCGGACCTGGGAGCCTTGCTGGCGCGGGCAGGACTGCCCGCGCTGTCCGCGTCGCTCATTGCGCCGTCGCGCATATAAACTGGACCGAGCGCCCAAGACCAAGCTACGTTAGTCATCACTTCAACATTCATTTTTGAACAGGAGACAATCCAGTCAGCGTGTACCAAGTATTTTTGAGTTGTGAAAGACAGGCTGCTTCACCACCAGAGATCAGTGTCAGAGTGAAAAGCCAACAGGTGACGGTCCAATGCTCCCAACATAGCATGCTGACGTTTGTTAGCAGCAGCAAGATCGTGGCCCACAGATCTTGCTGCTTTGCCACTGGTTTAATCTCAAGTCTGCTGCTCTAGAGTATTGCAATATTGCAGAGCTGGTACAAAACAGCAAGCATGAAAGTGTTGTGAAACCGAGCCAGTTGCTTCATTGCATATGCTGGAAGTTCGTTTAGAGGCTCTGAGATGTCAGAGTCCCGTCATGGTGCCAGATGTGGTAAGGCCACAAACACAACATTGATGCAAGCTACAGCAATCAGCAATCACATCATTTGCCCATGCAGAAGATATTGCTATGAGCAACTTGGTTTCAGCCACACTATCATCAGCTTCTATGCACAGTCTTAGCTGCTGCATCCATGTGAGTGAAATATGCAAAGCGGTGTCACTAAGGTTTAATCAGCTCAGCATACCAGCAGAATTCTGAATACTGTTCTGCATGCAGCCTCTGGTCATGCAGCAAGAAAAAAATTGTGAAGCTATGCACGCTGCACCAGCCTTGTTGCCGACATGACCTTCAGAATAGCTGAAGGCAGCTTGAGCAGACGTTAAGTGTACTTGTTGCTGAGATGTCTGTCTAACAACATAGTGAAGTTGCAACAAAGCCCTGTCAGCCAACTGTGTCTCTAGAAAATTTGCTACTATGGCACTGTACAGCGCACAGTGGCGGGCACATGATTGGTTTGCTGAGCAAGACAGGTTGCCTACAAAATTATGCAGCAATGCATTGTTCTGTTCACCGATCCAACATTGACTGACTGGTGGCCTGAGCATGCTGCAACTCTCATCGTGTATGCTGAGGTGGAGGTGGGGGATAATGACGAGAAGGTTGTTCCTGTGGCTTGGTTGTCGTGCTGACTGCTGCTGCTGCCCCGCCTGTATGCCAATAACTTTCCAAGGTTGCAAGGAGCGTGTTCTAGATGCTGTCAATTCCTTGATGCTGTGCTGGCTCACATGCCCCAATGAGGTACTATGGGAGCCGCAGCGACTTCGCAGCTTTTGACAAGCAGATCACAGAAACTTGGTGCAGGTTGTATTGGACATGTCAGTGTCTGACTGCTACCGCAGGATATGGTGCTGGCACATCCAAATTGCAATCTTGCAAGTTTGAGCACATTCATACAATGGCAGGCATCACCTGCCGCTGTCAAGGCTCCAATGCCTTTAAGGACACCACTGGCACCCCCACCAGCTTTTGCCATCATTGCCACTTTTGACCCAAGAGCGATCCCACCTGCTGCCAGGCCCCTGCAGTAGGGAAGTCAGACAGAAGTCAAACAGATAACACTGTGTCCACAACTAGCATGACTGCTGCATGTGTCTTGTAGTTTCATAAGACTCAAGCAGCCATGCCCATGAGTGCGTGCTACAAGCGGACTAGACAGGATACCTGAAGACGATACCCAGATTGGTTTTCGCCATGAGTTTTCGGCCAGCCCAAATCCAAAGCCTGGAGTGATCACCAGTGCTGTAGCAGTCTTTCAAGAGTAGACAATCGGCACAAAACGAAACCTGTGGACCCGATCAGATCGTTGAGGAAGAGATATCTAAGCTGAAGTGGCTTCCCTACAGCAAGGAAAAGCACAAGCAATCTCGAGGGTCTCCACGCAGTCGAATGTAAGAAACGCCGTGATTGATTGATCGGCTTTGCGACAGGATGGCAGTTCTGCACCAGGTTGCACAACTACGTTCGAAGCCTCGCCACAGGCATTAATCATTTTCTGCTGTTCGAGGGTTGTATGGTCTCTGGCATGCATGCTACGGTCGTGCAAGCGATCAGTGCAGCCGTGTCAGGTCCGTCTGTGTGGATACCGCACGGGTGTGAACTAGAGGTGACAAACGCAGGCTTGCGTAGCCTCTCTACAAAGGCATAAGAAACATTACTTGGTCGGATCTGGATCTCTAATACCTTCGGCACCTCCTGCTGTTGCTTCACTTGTTGCCACCTCACATTCGTTGAGTTGTTCATTTTTTAAATTAGTTTTGGGGCAAAATACCTACCTCAGAGATTCAGGGTCCGTAAACATATACACCTCCTCCTCAGTAGCCTGTCTGCAAACCCAACATGGGAGGACAAAGGCATAGTAAAAATGCCGGCACTATGGGAGTAGAAGGGCTTACCTATCACGAGAAGAAGGCACTGGGTTTTGGGACTGTCAAGCAGCGCCTTGGCAAGGTGTGGCTGGCTTGCCTCGTTTTGTCAACGCAGCACAGCACAGCTTTTGCTTCAGACAATCATTGCAGGCCTTGCAACATTTTTGACAGCATACTAGTACATTTACATCACTTTTGATGTACAGGATTCTGTTGGCAATTACTACGACTGCCGACTCACCTTGCAACCAGCTGTGGTAAGCTCATATCTGATTTGTTGCTTGTGAGCTCACTGCTGCCTCTCTGCTGCCCCAGGGCATTGTGCATGTAGCGCTGTGGTAACATGTAGATCTAGAGCTTGCAGGATCCTGTCTGCACTCCAGAGGGCTTTCTGTTCAGCAAAGAAGCAATCATTGAGAATTTGATACAGCAGAAGAAGGCCATCAAGCGAAAGCATGCTGCCTGGGAGGCTCAGCAGGCAGATGATCATCAGAAGGTATACTCACCTGCTGTGTTTACTGCATGCAGTGGTCATCGAAGCTGCTTTTGCATTTGTTGCATGCTGCAAGTGCCGCTCCAGCTTTTTCTGAGGGAATATGCTCACTTGTTTTCAGGAACCCATATGTCACCACATGGACACCACGTCTGTGCAAGGTCCTTCACTATACCTGCATCTGTAGTCTCAATTGCAGATAACATGTTGGCGGATCCACTGTGCACTGAGTTGTTGAGCATCCCAATCAATGCATGCCTGGTGTGTTACTGTTTTGCAGGTGGAAGAGCGTAACGCTGTTGATCAGCAGGCTCAGCTGCTGGCTTTTGACAGGCAAAATCACATGGGTGCCAGTGACCGGCAGGCCAGCAATCTGCAGCTAGCCATTGCTGAAGAGGCAGATGCTCAGATGCAGGAGAAGCGAGTCGTGAACTCAGCTGTCAATATTGCAGAAAACAAGACGAAGATGAAGGTAACATATCTTCAGCTGGTCTGTGACACATCTGGCATGCCTGCTTAGCCGCAGATATAAGTAGCAGCGTCAGCAATTAGCAAACCATTAGTCCTGTTGGGTTACAGACGTCCAAAGCAGTTTTCCAGTCCTGAGACCAGTCTGTATATGTTTGCCGTATTGCATGTATCCTGCAATGCCTTTTCGTACTTGAGCTGAGCTGACTTGCAACCCATGCGTTTGATGCCTGTAAATAGTAGAAATAACTACTCGTTATCTCATGCAATTAGTTTACAAAATGCTTCTGCCACCCGCAAAACTGGGTGTCCATTTTGCGTAGGAAATGAAGGCGTTTTGGGTGCCCAGCCAAGGCAAGGAGGCTCGCCAGATTTTGGCCAAGCCAGATGAGCACACCTACTGCCCAGCCAGCAGCAAGAAGCTGAGACTAAAAGATCTCATACCTGTTCGATTCAGCAGAGTGCCTGAGGAGGACTCTGGTGTGTTCATGGACCCTGTGACTAAGGATACCTTCACCAATGCCAGCTCACTGGTGGTGTTGAAACCCACAGGTAAACTTGTCAGCACAGACCGCCAACAGGCGCTGTAAGAAGAGAAAAGAAAAGACTACACCTTTCGGCGTCCATTTAATGAGAAGCCAAGTATTATACCAGGCTGCCCCGGGCGCTGTAAGCCTTACTTTTGCAAAGCAAAAAATGCAATCAGCTGCACATGACAGTCTGATGCTCATCCCCATGATCATCAGGGTGAAACACATGGCAAGCCATAGCAACAGATCATTGGCATGATGCTCTGCTCAAGGATATGTGTGTTGCAGGTGATGTCATGCTTTCCGAGACATATAAAAGCTGTGTCAAGCCAGATGGCAATTACAACGGCCACAAGATCAAAGACAAGGATGCCATTGAGCTCAAGAAGGGTGGCACAGGCTTTGCCTTGCATGACGGGAAAGATGTGCAGGCTAGCAAATATTATGCTCTGGGTCCTGGCAGCGGCAAAGCAGACTTGCGAGGGCAGCATCAGGGACCAAGAAGTGCAACTGGCTTGATCTTCATGAACTGAGACTTGTTGAATTTGATTTGTGACCATCATTGTACCATATGTGTTGTGATCTGCTGCAGAGGTGGTGCGTGCTGGGTTATTTGCAGCCCTTATGTGGCGCACCGTGTATGTGTGTATTGCTACAAGCAAGAAAATGATGCTGATACATGGAAGGAACCAACAAAAGTCATTTATTGTCCATACTGTCATCAGACTAAACATTCGCCACTTTCAATACACAAGTATTGAAAGCTTGTCTGCAAACCCATGGTTCTGTGGGCGCAACCAGCGAGCTGGACAAAGTAAGCAGTGGTAATCATTATAGTTGAAGTTTGGTGACTGGCAAACCCAGTCATTGTGTACAAGTGAATTGTCTGTCTGGTTTGCGTTATGCATGTCAATGTCAAGGCATGCAATATCCATTCTTGTCAGAGTTTTAGGCGGTCATAGATGAGCTTTGTCAACCGTTCTGCATCCACACCAATGGCAACCTTAACATGAGGCCGATTCATCCAGCCATTTGGGCTATTCCAGGTCTTGCTGCCAAAATCCATGATTGTTGCACCACATGCTAAGCCCTCAGTCACAACTCTGACCGCGCCAGCCTTCCACGTGAAGCACTCAGGGGCTATGACTCCAGCAAAGGCTGTGGGGTCATGCAGAAACATGGCCTCCATTCCATAAGTCTCCCTGCAGCAACACAATGGGCCGATGTTTGACGCAGGCAGTCACAGACCCTCACGCACAATGAACACCAGTCAGTAAGTTGAGTCAAACTCGATTGGCGCTGTTGAAAGCTATGCTGTGTCACTCATGTCATGGTTGTGCGTGTGCATTGGGATGTGTATGCAGCTCAGAAACAAACTGGACGGAAGCAAGTGAGCACAATTGCAAGCTGGGGACACATGTGCAAGCACTTGAGCTGGATGACGGATGACATAGCAAGTGGATCTAGACAGCAGATCAACGTGAATACCAAGTGATCTTAGAAGAGATTGGCAAATTGGCCACCATGCATTGTTACATAGGCAAAAGGCAATGGTCAAGCCACGCGCCTACCTGTGATACTGCAGATAGAACTGGCATATCTGCTGCAGGAAGGTGCCATATCTACCCTGCCCTTTCAGGTCATCCATTTGCTGTCTGGTCATGGTGCACTTGTGGGTCACGTCCAATCCCACTAGTCTTGTGTTTGGCGTTTGTCCCAACACAAAGTCTGCTGCATCAGGGTCGCCATGGATGTTTGCTTCAGAACATGGCGTGACATTGCCATTGCAGAACACGGCTCCTCCCAGAATGACCAGTTCTTGCTGCAGACCAGTACATACTCAGCAACTGGGAACATGCTATCAGAACCTTGACCTTGAGACCAATGCGTATGCAGGCATGCATATGCTTTCACACCTGTATTGTGAGATGATCATTTGCTGATGCGCTGGGTAACGTTCCAACTATGCTGCATTTCGTTTAGATGTATATACTTTGGTAGAAGCAGCAATTGACCGGCACTTTGCTTTGGATGTAGCAGAGCTTGAGCATGGGAAATGCAGCATTGACACGTTTGAGCATGATGCCTGCCTGATGCTTTCATCACCAGTCATTGAGGCAGAGGTGCCACTCCTCTGCAGAGGTTGCATTTTCGCAATTCCACGCAGTGCATAAAAGCCAGCAGTGCATGCAATGCAAGAGCAATAGAAAGAGAGCTGAATCTCACCAGCTGTGGTGCAAGCTGAGCATCCAGTTGCATAGCCAGTGCAATGTTTGTGAGGGGTCCCAAGGCCAGAATAGAGATTTCCCCGGGGTGGGCTCTGACCATGTCAGCAATGAAGGTGGCAGCTGGTGTCTCTACTGCTATGCCCTGCAATCACAGTTCATGCACAGTCCTTGACGCATCTGATTCTGGGGTCAGGTGCGTGCACCATGCACCATTGCGCCAATCCTCTGAAGTACCGTGCAATGGCAACATATTGATGAGGTGTATGTCACCAAGGCTGCAATGCTACAGACAGATGCAGCGAGCTGCAACAGGACTGATAAAGTTGCAAGCATAGAGGGTGAAGTTGCAAGCATAGAGGGTCGTGGCAAACAGGTACTCAGTTTCAGAGACGCAAGCACTTGTCTGACCTTGACTGACGGCTGGTTTGTGTTGCCAAAGCCATCTTGACCATGCACAAAGTCAGCATACATGGACTTTGCAAACCCATTCAAAGTTGTTGACGCTCCCTCTGCTATTGGCACCTGCAACCACCCCAGGCAGTTGTACATCTATGCTGTGTTTATCACCATTGCCACTGTGTGTCTGTAAGTGCTGTGTCTGCAGTCAGTGCTACCTGCTCTTGACCTGCAAGCTCCCGCAGCCTAACAGCATTCTGTGTTGCTTTCGAAGTGGGAACGTTGCCGTATATGGTAGTCATGCCAACGATCTCTACCTCAGGAGAGTTGAACGCTGCCAAGATTGCAAGTGCATCGTCTGCATATTTGACCAAAAGCAAGGTATCTTTAGCAATTCATCAACGGAAAAACCAAGCAATTGTAGGACTTGCTGCACGGCAGAACAACCTTCACGATGCAACGCAGACGATGGTAGCATTCATACCAACCTATTCCGGGATCTGTGTCGATGATCAGCTTTTTGCGTGGCATGTCTCGGGTGGCTGCTGCTGTGGCGCGACCGCTTCGGGCTCAACTTGGGTACTGACGATCTGCCTCAGTCATCATCGGATTTTAAAATACGCAGGGCAGCATCTGCAGCCCAAAGATCGGTGAATAACTCGTCTTTGTGGGTGTAGTCATCGTCTCTGACTAACAGACACATATTAGTACCAGGGGCCCCTATGTATCCAAACAGATTATCAAACCTGCAGCAGGTAGCAAAGCCCAATGCCCCACCTATCAGATTGGTGACAAAATGCAAAGTCAGACAAAGCTGTGTCACCTTCTGCTAGGCATGCACTGCACTCAAATGCTTCTGAAAATTCCGCAGTGAACAATGCAGCACAGCTCCTGTGTCTCATCAATGATCTAATGTTATACAAAGATCTGCAATTGCCATTACCCCCCTAAGCTGCAGTGCGCATGCAGCACTCCAGCTTGCTGATACACAGTGCTCACATGGGCTCCAGCAGCACAGCATTGTTTGACGGTGTGCTATCTGCCAATTGTCGCCATGCTACAGTGACTTGCTGCTCCAGCCTGTTGTGCGGATACACATTGCTCAGGCAAGTTGATGGCATATGGTGCAATCAGTGAGGCAGCGTTGTTGATGCTGAAGTATTACAAGGAAAGCCAGTCAGGCTTGATTGCCAGTCGGAAAAGTTCAACAAATCGTTTAAACCCCTTGGCGACTGAGTGTAAAACGCAACAAGTCCTTGCACATGATCTAGCAAAGCTGCCCAAAACTGAACAAGTGCAGGATACAACGACTCTGTTCTGTTTCCATGAACGTCATTGCATTGTGGCTTATGGAATGTGGACACCTTGATAACTGCTCTAGCCATCTATCATCAGCATTAACACCACTGTACCATCAGATAAACTGCAGAGCTAAGATACCCAAACACTGCTGCTACTAACGCAACAGAAAGTTCTAACACGTGGGCTGCTAAAATTGACTCAGCCTGTGGAAGCAGCAGCTGCTGCAGCAGATCCACCACCAGAGTTGTAGTTGCCATGCTCATCGCCGTAGTAGCCACGCTGGTAGTCATGGTTGTAGTTGTTACCGTAGCCATGATCAAAGTCATCTGCAAAGCACATTTCAAATAACACACTGCACAGGGAGGATGCACAAAGACCTGTGTCTGTGCAGTGCTGTGTTGGAACACCATTGTTCCCATGCTGGCAGAGGACATTGTGTTCTGCATGCAGAATGTGTACACACCATGCAAAAGCAGCACCCTGCTGGTCTACATGTAGTTGCTGGCATGAGCTGCAGCTGCCGACTCATGAGGTATTGGCTTTATAGACAACAGCTGTCAACTGCTGAAAACTACTCTGTGCTGCCATGGTGTTTGTGAAAGTACTGATGTGGCGCTAAGGGCAACAGCTGTCAACTGCTGTAAATTTCTCTGTGCTGCTGTAGTGTTTGTAGAAGTGCTGATGTGCTGCAGATTTACAAACTACAGAGAAGCTGGGGCGAGGCTCAGGGCAGGAATTTGAGTATAGGGCTGTACCTGAGCTGGAGGCAGCAGCAGCAGCAGAAGCAGCGCTACCCTTGAAGTAGCCATCATACCCACCTGCACAAGCAGTGTCATTCAAACAAACATGTAGCTTACAGTCTGTGTACAAAGCAGCTGTAATTCAGGCCCAAGTGGCTCGCAATCAAAGTTACAAGACGCAAGATGAGCTGTTGTCATGTGGAAGACGTCGGCTTCAGGTTACAGTAGCATTTACCAGATACAGTGGCATTTATTACATGTACCAGTGAAGAATACCTGCATGTATGGAGCATTCTTGCAGAGCAAGACAACTGCATGTAGACAAGAGAGCAGGAGCAGAATATCCTCACAGCAATGTATGGAGCATCTCATGTTGAGCATGAGCAACATGAGATGCTCAAGTTGCACATGCAGCCATGTTAAACCAGCAGCCAAGTTTGTGGGTCAGCACTCCTGACCAAATCCTATCTTGCAAAATGATGTGTCATCACTTTTGCATGGTGGATTGGATTGCAATGCAAAAGAGTCACACCTGAGCTGGCAGCAGATGCAGCAGCAGAAGAGTCGCCACCAGAAGCAGCAGCAGCAGCTGCAGCAGCACCTCCCTCATGGTAGTTGTGGTAGCCATAGTAATAGCCATCACCTAGGAGGCGCCTGCCAGAAGATGATGCAGCAGCAGAAGCAGCACTGCTCTGGAAGTTCCCATTCTCATCGCCGTAGAAACCTCTGCCATAGTGATCATTGTAGTTGTCACCGTAGCCATGGTCAAAGTCATCTGCAGAGTGAAGAATACTCAGTTACTGTGAAACACACTACACATGTGTAAGCCAATATGCCATCCATACTATGCAAATGCACATGCAACAGCCTGGAAAAGACTAGCACCACACAAATGTGCTCAGGGAGTAACATGGCAATGACACACTTCAAATGCACAAGAACAAAAGCAGGTTGTTGCACACAGCACTGACAGACAATACCTGAGCTGGAGGCAGCAGCGGCAGCAGAGGCAGCACTGCCCTTGAAGTACCCATCATACCCACCTGCACAAGCAATGTCATTCAGTGAGAAAACATGGTTGTCAGCAAGCCTGTAAGGTCAAGACACATGCACTGCAGTGTTGTCTGTTGTACGCATCAGCAAGGTAGGCCGGAATTCCACATTCATACCCTTGAACATTTTGACAGCAGTACCCAAGTCAGCTGAGTGTGCTCATGGCGAGGAAAGCCTGTCAAGACAGCTGGTTAGGCTGCGTGCTGATGAAGATGCTGGTGTGCAAAGTCAAACTGCCAAGCTTTTGCAGCAAGACATAGGGGCACGGGATTTCATCTTTTGACTGCAATGCAATCTGCAAGCTGATGTGTGCATGAGCAGCTTCAGCAGGTATGCCTTACAGGTTGGATCACACTACAAGCAGTTGATACCTGAGCTGGCAGCAGATGCAGCAGCAGAAGAGTCGCCACCAGAAGCAGCAGCAGCAGCTGCAGCAGCACCTCCCTCATGGTAGTTGTGGTAGCCGTAGTAATAGCCATCACCTAGGAGGCGCCTACCAGAGCACGATGCAGCAGCAGAAGCAGCACTGCTCTGGAAGTTGCCATACTCATCACCATAGTAGCCGCTGCCATAGTGCTCGTTGTAGTTGTCACCGTAGCCATGGTCGTAATCATCTGCAGACATCAGCCAAGGTGATTTGCAGCTAGACTGTGCTGAGCAGTAATGGCAGTGAATGTGAACTGCTGCAAACAGGGGTGTGCTGTGCTAGCAGGACTTGTGACAATTTTGGGTACAAGCTGGTGCTAGTGACCCGGAAGGTACTGACATGCTGAGTCACTGTTTAGCTGCTGTGTTGTATTTTGTGACAGGCTGTGTTCATATATCTGACAAATACACAGACATACCTGAACTGGAGGCAGCAGCAGCAGCAGAGGCAGCACTGCCCTTGAAGTACCCATCATACCCACCTGCATTTAACAGCAACAGATGTGTCTGCAAAGAGGTTGATGGGTGTTAATGCAGCTCAAGCAGTCAAATACCGCAGCCCCTCTTGACACACTGTACAGGAAGAGAGAGAGAGAGAGAGAGAAAGAGAGTTGACAATGCTTAAGCTAGCCATGGCCAACACGTCTGTTCACATGTGCTGTCAGCCAAACAGTTTGCATTGAGGGACAGCAGAGACAGTCACTGTGCATCATGGTGTAGAATCACCAGAGCTGGCAGCTGATGCAGCTGCAGAAGTGTCTTCTCCTGATGCAGCTGCGGCAGCAGCTGCAGAACTACCTTCGTGGTAGTTGTGGTAACCAAAATAATTCCCATCTGCAGGAGAGCAGACGTCATTTGTCGATTGGATCAGCTGTGAAGATTAGACAAGAAGAAGGATTTTACAAGTTTCTGCCAGCCAACGCAGCTCAGCCTTACATTACGTAAGCAGGCAAGCAGAGTTGCGGCAGACAAGCACGCATGGCCACCGTTATTGCAGAACAACCATATGCGAGCCGTACGAAGCAAAGCTGCCGCATTCGCCAAACGATACACCAAAGCGGTCAACGGAGTAACCACATGAGGCCGACAGGGCCATGTCAAGGCCGACAATTATTGTACACGTACCTCCTTTGAGGGTCCTGACGGCATTGGCAACCAGGCTTGATGACAGCATCAGGATGAAGCAGGTCAGGCCAGTGGCCTTCATGGTCGCTGAGATTGAGCTTTATGACCTGCGGAGCAACAACGAAGTCAGCGGTGCCGGAGTCAGGGGTCTTCGCGGCTGCTGGAGCGCGGTCAGCGGTCAGGGCGATAGAGCACACTGCTTATGCACCATAGCGGCAATGCAATCACCCATGCAGGTAACCGCGCGTGAGTCAGAAAGTTACCGGGTGAAACTCGTCGGCTGCCGCAGCCACTGATCAGCTCGAGCAGCTCTGGCTGCGCCTCACGCAATGCTGAAGCCTGCTGCTGAGTTGCGCTCTTGTGAAATCAGGAATGGCGGTTTGTGGTGTGCGGACGGGATTGAGCTTTTGTAGGCTGCAGCGTTGCGTACAGCTGCCTGCAGGGTCAAAGTTTGACTTGACTTACGGCAGCAAGGGGTCGTTGTTCACCTATATCCCACGTGATCGGTACACTTGCTGCATGCAAAGCTCGCCACGACACCACATGTGCGCACCTGACATGCACTGACGACTAACCACCACTTCATACCTTTTCACCTTTCAGATGATGCAAGAATATGCAGAATTTATCTAAGATCAATACAGCCCCTAAGTACCGAAGGACTTACGGATGAGGGTTTCGGATAAGCAGTTCAGCGAAGGTGCTTGGAGATATTTCAACCTCGGTCAGACTGGCTCTGTTGATGCAGTCATTTGGCTACGACACAATGTGATGTCATCCACAGGTGTCAAAAAAACCTTTAGTCAATGAATATCAAACGTGGTGCCTCGTCATCTGCAGGTTCTTATGAGAGCCGGAACACCTTTGCAAGAGATTGGGCGTCACCCAGCTACGGCCTGAAGCAGTATGCTCTGTGCTGCATACATCAACATTATGTAATGCTCCCTTCAAGGCTTCACACGTACATTCCTTCATTCCTGAAGTTGTACGCAAATGATCTTCTTTCTCTTCTGTTTGTTGATGCAGCTGCTGCTGCTGCTGCTGCTGAGCAGAACACCTGACAATCAATGCATATGACAGTCACAGACCTGAAATTGCTATGACTGCCATTCTGAGCATGCAATTGACAAAGGTCCCAGTCTCAGCTGCTGTGCTGAAGCAGCGGCAGGCTGTGTGCACCAGCAGTGGTTGAAGAAAGCAACGGCCTGTAGCGACATGCAGCAAGGCATCCTGTTACAACAGCAGTTCACTGCAGTGTGTTCAGTGCGCTGGGCTCACAGCTGTGTCATTCGTTTCAAGCCCCCCGAGCAGGATAGGGACTTCAACTTGATCTTTTCAGGTTGTGGTCCACACTGGCGAGTGGTATGTCTGTATGCGAGAGGGTGCAGTGGCAATGAATGACAGACGGGACACCTGCAAGTGCAGCATTGAGACTGAAAGCGCAACTGTACACAATAAAAACTGCCTACTGGACAATGTGCAGAGGCTGATCACAAGCACAGTACAGTCATACCTTCATCTTATCGCGGTGCCTCTCAACCATCTGTTGGACAAACATGCTTGATGTTCACTGATGCCACAGATGTACGCACACCTGGACAGGGCTGCAGACAATGTTTGAGCACTGCTACTAGTACTAGGCTAGACACAAACATGTGGTCCTGCATTGTTGCAAGTGGCATTGACTGCTGTCCACGTACAGTGCTGCAAGCACGGGCAATTGATGTGTGGCCTAGTAGGGCAATGTTGCTTCTGACAATGTCTGCTATCAGCTGCAATTCCTGTCTGTAAGCTAAAGCTTGAGGCATGGTGGCTAGCGGGCACCATTGTCATGGCAATTGAAACTCTAAATCTGCTCTAACACAAGCATTGGGCCCTGACAAATCTCATAACGCCCCAGGGCAACAGGAAGCAAACAGAACATGGAGGGTGGGGCAATTCTGTCAAATCCATCCCTGCCACCAGATAAGCTTAACTTGAGCAATTCCAACGCAGCAACAACATGTCTTGCTGCTGGTCTGATGGCACCTCACAAAGCAAGCAGGCTGCATGCAATTGGACCATGCCAACAGGCATCCCCAGAGAGGCGCAAGTGTACCTCACATGCTGTATACACATGCTGTATACACAGCATTGGCTTTTCAGCCTTGCAGGGTCCATGACAGCAGATGGAGAGCTCATAGCAGCACCAAGCCAGCTTGTCAAGCACCGAGTCTCACCTCTGCAGTGATGTTGAACAGCTGGGCTGCAGCCATCTGGAACTCAGCCAACCAGACAGGCAACCCTGTGCTCAGTGCTCAGGTCAGCCCCATGCTGAAAGATCGTGGGAGCCATGCTACCCAGCTGGGCCACCACAAGAAAGGAGCATTGCCACAGACAGAGCATCTGCTACTCCAAAGCATGCATCAGACTTGCAGCAACACCAGCACAGATCCCCACACCAGCAAATGTTGTTGCTTCAAGATGGCATGCTGGTTGGCTTGCTGTGACATTCATACTTCAGAGGCTTCGATGCAGGTGCACTGAGACCTCCACATCAGCAAATGTTGTCGCTGTAAAATGGCATGCTGACTAGCTTGCTGGGACAGTCATACTTCAGAGGCTTTGATGCAGGTGCACTGAGATTGGGTGACATTGTGCTGCCAACTGTGGAAGTGCACTGCCATAGTGTCGGTATCAAAGCTGCAGGCTGCGACAGTGCTGCACCTTTTGCCAGATACCACACAGAAATGCAAGATTGTGGAGATAGCGCTGGGGAGGGCACTGTAAGATTACCTTGTCCAGAGGTGCAACTCACAAGTGACTTACTCACAAGTGACTCATTGACAAGTGACTTGCCAGTGACATATCAACAACATGCTTCCTCACCTACTTTCAGATGGGTGTGCATCACCATGCAGGCTAGCCCAATACCAACTACATCATCGATATCATTGATATCAGGCATTTGGGAGTGAAAACCACACAGCTCTCTGAGGAGCCAATTTCTTGCAGCAACGCTTGGACACGCATAACCAAATGCTTGAAGTCATAAGACATGTACACAGGGCAGGAGCAATTCTCAACTCAAGCAGAGGCAACACAACTTACAGGTCTGCAGCAAAGTCACAAAGAAGTTGGATAACCTTTCAAATGGCTCTCCTGGAGCACAGTACATATGCGTGAATAGCTAGCAGGCTTCACCAGCAGCATTCAGTGACAGTCAGCAACAACTCGCAGCAGCAACATTCCCCAGCAGCAATCGGCAAAAATACAGCAGCTGCAGCAGCAGCAGCAGCAGCACTCAGCAGCAGTCAGCAGCAGCAGCGGTAAGCAGAATCACTTAGCAGCAGGCAGCAGCAGCAGCTTCAGCAGCACAGCAGCAGCAGCAACAGCGGTCAGCAGCAGCAGCAGCAGCAGCAGCAGCCATCAGCAGCCATCAACATCCTGTCTGCAAATGAAGCATCGATGACTCAACATTGATCACAGACTCAAACACATTGAGTCATGCTGTAGCCTACATGTGGCACTGGTAATGGGATTGGCTGTCATCCCTTGCCACAGAATGAGCACAATTCACAACAGCAGGTCCCTGCACTGTCCTGCCAAGCCTCACATACAGTGCCGAGCAAGGCAGGTAGTTGCAGATCTTCTTATGAGTGCATCTGACATCAGGCTTTATCATATCAAGTACACGATCAAGAGCATTGCAGCATTTGTGCTGCTATGTTTTGTTCTGTTCAAGGATCAATACTTTTGCTGACACAACATGTGGCTTGCAATGATATTTACAAAGAGTGGTTGGACCTTCAGCGTAGCTAGGTGTTGAACATCACGCACTGCAGTTGATTCAATTCTCAAAAACAGCAAGAATGCACCAAGGAATAAACAGCAGCACTACTAGCAATACTTTGGAGCAAAGCTAACACAAAAAAGATTAGTCTGCAGTGTACTTCAAAGCGGGGAGGCAGCTTGACACTTTCAAAGGCAAAATTTTAATCTTGAACACAAGCAAAGAATGGTATGAAAGGCATTGAAAAATCATCAGCACCAAAGCACAAACCAGACTACTCAGGACTACAGCTGGGCAGGGAGGGACTATCTATTTCTGGCTAGCAATGTTCAGGCTAGTAGTCCTGCACTAATTCCTTCAGCATCGCTGCATCATTGGAAACTGCAGGCAAGTAAAGCATCCTCTTGACTTAGCCAGAAGCTGCTGCAGCAGCTGCACCACCACCAGCTGCTGCAGCAGCTGCAGATCCACCAGAGCGGTAGTAGTTGCCATACTGATCACCATAGTAGCCACGCTGGTAGTCATGGTTGTAGTGCACACCATACCCATGGTCGTAGTCATCTGCAGGTCAGAGTTAACATCAGAACAGCAGAAGTGCACTGTGATGAGACAGTGCAACACTGCACGTTGTGCACCAAGTCCAATGCACTGCATACAGCAGATGGAAGGTATGTTATCAGTCCAGAATCACATCAGAAGCGCACTGTGAATGTATAGTGTGACACTGCACTTTGTGCACCAAGTCCAATGGACTGCATGCAGCATGTGGAAGGTATGTCACTACAGTGGGAAGCTGATGCACCCTTGCAGCGCAACATCACAAATCAGCAAAAAGGCTTCCCTTAGGGAAAGACAACGCACACAGGAAAGCCATCAAAAGCAGCAAGATGAGGCAGTGCAGTACCTGATGTGGAAGCTGCAGCGGCGGCAGCAGCAGCATCGTGTTTGAAGTACCCATCATACCCACCTGCATAGTCAAGCTGGTCAGAGCTTGCATTAGTACTCATGTCATTGCATAAGAGTCTGTCCAGTGCCTGTCAAGCGCTGCACAGAGTTGCAATCAAGCAGCAGACAGCAGCACGACGCTAAACAGGTGTGAAAATGCAAAACAGTGGCAAAACACATACTGTTTCTGCAGAAGATGGCACTGCATAAATGCTTGCAAAATGCCATACCATAGCAAACATCAGGAAATGTGACCTGCCACAACAGAGTGGCAGACTAGTGCCATTTGCACAGAGACATGCTAAAGTTACAAGTCACATTGCCTGCTGCCGCAGACGTACCAGCAGCGTACTCAGTCAGTCATACAGCCAGTGATCAGGCAGTACAGCTTGTACCTGAAGTGGCAACTGCAGAAGCAGATGCACCATTGCCACCTGCTGCAGCAGCAGCAGCTGCAGCAGCACCTCCCTCATGGTAGTTGTGGTAGCCGTAGTAATACTCTGTTTGAAGGAGGCGTCTGCCACCAGCAGCTGCTGCAGCAGCTGCACCACCACCAGCTGCTGCAGCAGCTGCAGCTCCACCAGAGCGCAGGTAGTTGCCATGCTCATCACCGTAGTAGCCACGCTGGTAGTCATGGTTGTAGTGCCCACCATACCCATGGTCATAGTCATCTGCAAGCCAGGCAGACAGTGAAGAACCTGACAGCCACATGCTTTACATGACTTAAGAAACCCTTTGCTAGTACATTTGTCATACTGCACAGCAGACAGTCAACCAAGATGCACACAATAACATGTGTCACAGCACACAGCGCAAACTCAGCCAAGATGGGTAAATCTGGATGGGGAAAGTCCTGCTGTGATGTCACTAGCTGAGTCACTAGGCAGCAACATTGCTGGTGCACAAGTTTTGGCCAGCTTGTGATATGCTGGGTGAGGCAGCATGCAGAGCGTCACAGGATCCATGACACACCTGAGTTGGAAGCAGCAGCAGCAGCAGCAGCAGCACTGTGTTTGAAGTAGCCATCATACCCACCTGCACAGACCCAAAAGAGCTTAACGGAGTGATTCACAGAGGTAATAAGCATAAGCACTGACAGCACCCATGTACTGGCATTGAACAATGACACAGAAGCTCAGCAGCATGCCAAAGTAAGTAGCACTGAATGTGCTTATGGAGAGAAAATGGATGGCAAAGCATGCAGACTAACAATGAGGATGTTCGATGAAGAGGCATACTTCAAACCATTGCTAGTGCTGCATCATATAGTACTACTCTTCACTGTACAGCAACTTAGTCTTTGAGCAAAACTTCTTGTTTGAGTCATACCTGAGGTGGCAGCTGCAGAAGCAGATGCACCGTTACCACCAGAAGTAGCAGCAGCCGCTGCAGCAGCACCTCCCTCATGATAGTTGTGGTAGCCATAGTAATACTCTGTTTGAAGGAGATGTCTGCTAGAAGTTGTCTCTAGCTGGTCAACACCAGTACCTGCAAACAGATTCAAGTTTTGCATTCAACTGATTCCTCAACGCCCTTACACGTTTGCTGAATCAGATGTCGCAGAAAGCTGCTGACATTAATGAAACAAAACTGCAGCCATGAGTAGGCGTTTGTGACACACCAGAACGCAGCTTTGCAGGCTTAGGACGGCGCACACGACAAGCAGCAACGCGACGGATGCAACGGTCATTGCACGGCAGTGCTGCAGAAAGGCATGTGGGGGGGCAACTCTTCACAGAGGAGGACAGGGCACTGGTGTGGCCGTACGCGTGCAGCAAGGCAAACCTTCAAGGCGGCTTACCTTCTTGTAGGTTTCGCGCCGCGTTGGCCAGCAGGCACGAAGACAGCACCAGTAGCACGCATTGCACGGTAGTCGTCTTCATGGTGACCCGAATAGAAGCCAGACGGCGTACACTGGCAAACACCTGAAAATGGCGGTCATATTGCATTCAGTCACTCCGTCGCAGCAAGAACACACCCAGTGCAGATGTTGTTAAGTGAAACAGGCAGAGCATTCATAGCATGCATGTAGCAAGGAGAGCGGCATGCGCAACAACGCTTCAGACAAGTACCAGCGCGGGAAGCTGACTGGGTGCGACACCGCCGTGATACAAAGGCGCCTACCTTGTGTCGCAGCGTTAGGACAAGGGGATCGTGTCACGTATGGAGGCTGCAAGTGCACGCCGAGAGCAATGAACAAACTCCAAAAGACTGGTGAGCAAGCCGAAAGCAGGTCGCGGCCTTTATAGCCTGGACGGTTTCTGCATGCGGTCATAGTTTGACTTGGTCAACTTTGACCGTATTATGTAACACTGATGTCCCGCCTGTTCGATGCTTCTGCAGCTTGACACGCTACCATCTGTCGTACTGGGATACATCGCTAGGACGCAGGCAACAGCTTCCTGAGCTTTCAGGCCAGGCATGTGCGTGAGACGGAATCACGTGAGATGATGACAAGATTCAGTGTACAGCCATAATGTACTGAGTGGTGAGAAGGTCCCTAGCTTTTAAGTGGGAAAACAGATCAATTGACAGGTGATGAAGATATTTCACACTGTGTCAGACCAGCCGACGGTAGCCACACACCAACAGGCTGAAATTGGCGACATTAAATCTCATCTGCGTCACTGTTACCTACATGACTGTAAGGCATGGAGTATTGCAGTTGCACTGTGCTCTAGTGACCAGGAGATTCACTCTCTTTGCCAACAATATTGAGAGATGCAGATGGGAATGTAACAGAGCTGCTCTTGAGCCTGCATTTGGATATACCTGTGCCAAGCTGAGCTAATTCATCAGCCTCACCACTGATGATCACCGTCGGGCCATACATAAGGAGCTGCCACCCATTTTCCGCTTTGCAGTAGGCCTGTGAGTATAGGCTGAAGTGTAAATGTACTGCTGACCGACTCTGACAAATTGCATCCAAAATATCTGTTACTGCAGAGCATTTGTGCATACTATTTACAACCACAATTATTGCTGCTAATTGTGCCCCCAACAACTGAAAAGTCCCTAACTGACTGACTGACTGTGCGTGGCTAGAAACAACAGCATGCTGCGCAGGGTTCTGCAGTACGTTTGCAGATACAGGTGGTCAAAACCAATGTTGTTGAAAAGTGTGCTCTACCAGAAAAGCATGCATGCATACAGTGTAGAGTCAACAGGACTGATAATAACCATAGCTGCTAGTTGTAAGTGCGTATTCACACCTTGTGTGCTGTACAGGGTCCCAAAATAGCTGGTTGAGATGAATGAAATGGTATGTTGAATAAGATTGCTCGTATCAAATACAAAGAAGCTGCATGATTACTTGTAGTCCCAGGGCAGAAAATCAGGCCGACTCTTGCTCTGATGTGTATCTGGCCACACTGCCGCCAGACCTGACAGCAGCACTGTGCTCTTTGACCCACTTTGCTGCCCGGTCTGCAACAGCCTTCTCCACTCCTTGGTTCTCCCCTTCACAGTAGTCTGCTGCCTCACCATCCTCAGGAGCACCAAACCCACCACCACCTGCATTGAATAAAAGTAATAAAAATTATTATCAAAACGCTTTCTAGCTCATGGTGAGCTAGGTACATGCAGAACAAGTCTTGTCTCTTCATTGAATGAGCTGATCAAACCAAGGTGCTGACCACATGGCCCAGCTGCAGCTTGAGTGTGCAAAGGAAACGCACATCAGGGCTTGTTCAGCATCCTTACTCTTGCGCAAGTCAAACAGCATCTCTGTGCGCAACATCTCATGCTAGGTCAAGGCCTCAGAAGATTTTGTCAGTTTCTTGTACTGTTGCACCAGGACGGCTGCATAGCCTTTACTGTTGTCAGTCCTGGGCAGCCCGGTGTACCATTGGGCTTCTCATGAAATTGACGCCGAAAGGTCTTTTCTTTTCTTACTGTTGTCAGGTATTGCGTACCTGGGGTAAGAATACGGATGCGGTCGCCAGCCTTGACCTGGACGCTGGTCTTGCCGCCCATGTTGACTTTTCTGCCGTCAGGATGTAACAGCAGATTCAAGCCTGGCAGAGCTGAATGCCCTCCCAAGAGTCCATATGGCCGCAGAGCTCGCCTCTCTGACAGAATGGAGCATGTCAAAGGCCTGAGATACTCCATCTACATGGCAGCATGGAGTCAGACAGCACACAACTCCCTCAGATGCATGACGTCAGACTTTCAACAGGTGCAAGAAAGCGCTGCCTGTTGACTATTGCCTGTTCACAACTCTGTGAAGTTTTCAGGTTGTGATGCTCAGCGCCTGCAGTGCTTGGCTGCTCAAAGCGGTCCCTTGAGCAAAGTAATAGCTGGCCTTGATGCAGACTTTATTTCATACTCAGGTAACAAGTCACAGGTCCTCATTGCATCCTCACAATCAGCTCGAGCTCACCTCTCTGATATCAATATTTCATAACCAGGTCACATGTCACAGGTCACAATTGCATGCTCACAACCAGCTGGTGCTCACCTCTCTGATAACACCATCACCCCCTCTGTACTTGCCAGCACCTCCTGAGCCCTTCCTGAGGGAAAAGTCATGCAGTACAACAGGGTACCGCCTTTCCAGGATCTCAGGGTCGGTGATCCTGGTGTTGGTCATGTGAGTGTGCACCCCGCTGCGACCCACCCACCCAGGGCCTGCCCCCGCCCCTCCCGCAATGGTCTCATAGTAGGTGATGTTAGAGTCACCAAAGGTGAAATTGTTCATACAGCCCTGCACGGCAATTGCCTCTGTCATGCTGTTATGCCACACTACAGAGGCAGTGTATATAACATTGTGTTCTTGCATTGAATTGCAAATGCATTGATACATTGGCATCAGTTTCCTGAAGACAATGGCTTCATAGGTATCTCAAAGTTCTGTCATCACAATGAGACTGCATCAGTCATCTCCACAGTTCCAACAGCTTGTCAATTAAAACCTCAACTCATGGCCTATTGCCTTGTGAAGAGACATTTGTCAGCAGCTGCATGCCTGAAGAAAGCATGGTTGGCATAGAAAGCAAGATTGGTACAGTAAGAATTGCAAAGTCAGAATCACCTGAGACGCAGCAGCTGCTTTGAAGCACTTGAGCACAACATCAGTCACTCTCTGGCTGGTCAGCACATTGCCACCAACCACAGCAGCCTCAGATGAGGGGCTCAGCAGGCAGTGGGGGGGTATCCGCACAGTCAAGGGGGCTAGGCAGCCCTGGTTGAGGGGGATCTCCTGGGGTACCATGCACCTCATGGAGTAGATGATGGCCGAGTAGGTCACTGCTGGTGGCGCATTTGTGTTGCCGAAAACCTCCGGTCCAGTGCCTGCAGTGTGAAGTTGTGACGCGAGAGTCAGGAAGCAAACTAGCATGAAAGGCCACTGCACATGATGCAGACCTTGCCAAACATGAAATGCTTGGTGGTTTCTCCCCCTGCCCCCTCGCCATGGCCCCGCAGTCCCACTCATCATGTGATATAGATGCAAGCATGTGCTCTACTGCAGCATGTGACTGGTGACAATGACAACACAAGCTGCGTGCCAATGCCAAAAGGGTGCAAGGCAACTGAAAGCATGCAAAGCAACTGAAAGCATGCAAAGCAACCCAAAACATGCAAAGCAACTGAAAGCATGCAAAGCGACCCAAAATATGCAAAGCAACTGAAAGCATACAAAGCAACCCAAAGCATGCAAAGCAACCCAAAATATGCAAAGCAACTGAAAGCATGCAAAGCAACCCAAAGCAACTGAAAGCATGCAAAGCAACTGAAAGCATGCAGAGCAAGCCTGGCCATGCAAGGGTGCAATTTGCACACCTTCGAAGTCAAGCAGCGCAGAGCCTTCCTTCCTGTCAATGGTGACAGCCAGGCGGATGGGGGTGCCATCATCCATGTGCTCCTCACCCGACACAGTGTCAACCTCCTTCAGCCCTTGCTCCTGGCTGAAATCTCGCAGCAGCTGCCTCACTGCTTGCTCCGCATTTGCCTGTGTGACAAGCAACAGCTCAGCACATGCGCTGACCCCGCAATGTTGTCCTGACATAACATCAGCAAGCATTGGACACAGCTTTTGCTAAGGGATGCCTAGTGAGGCGTGTGTCGTGCCGACATAGTTCTGGGCTGCCACCACAGGAGGCTCCCAAGATGGTTGCCAATCAAGGCATAGGACCTTTTCCTTCCTTTCTTTCTGTTATGCTGATTGGATGCCAGGGTTGCGCAGGGACCAACACAGCAACAGCCCTTACCGCGTGCAAGTCCAAACAATGCGCGCAGCTGTTTCTGCTACAATCTTTTAAGGTTTATCAGCAGCAGAGTTGACAGTGTCGCTGTCCACTACAACAAGGCTGAATGTTATGAAAGGCATCGGCCACGAAGGTTGCATGGGAAGACACTTACAGGCTGGAACACCTGTATGCACCTAAACAGATTCTCCACCTGGGTAATTTGCAATGCTATAAACTTTGCGCACACACCTCCACTGTAAAACCTGATACAAACCCTAATCACGGACCCTTACCTGGATGTGATGCATGTAGGCCTGCACCACCTCCAGGGTGTACTCCTCAATCAGGGCTGTTACCAGGCCAATGCCCTTGAAGTTGGAGGCCACCTGAGCCTTCATGTCACTCAGATTATCATTCAATGCTCTGGTGCCGCTGATCCCCGGGATCTGATCCTTGAGGTCTGCAGGGGCCATAAGCAGCTTCGTGATCCCCTCCTCCTGTAGCAGACAGCAAACATTGTGGGGAAGAGCACTTGTTTACCTGTGTACAAGCTGCGGCAATGACATGGTCATGCACGCAACAGATGGAGGTTTTGAGGGTGCATAGAATGACTTGACATCACACTTGAATCAGCGCAAGCTCTTGTGCACGGCGTTTGCGAATGGACAACATGCGCACAACCAAGAGTATGTGAGAGGCAGCGCAGATAGTGTGCAATGCAAGGTCTGTCACACGGCGTTCGCGAATGGACAACATGCGCACAACCAAGAGTATGTGAGAGGCAGCGCAGACAGTGTGCAATGCAAGGTCTGTCACGCACAGCAATCAGCTATTTCCCGTTTGGAATGCCTCTGCTGGGATAGAATCCCAGTACAACCAGAAATGGGGACTAGGGATTGTGTGGAGGAAAGGAATGATGCTGACCTGGAATTTGCCGCCCTTGACAAGCTTGAAGGAGAGGATTGCAGCTCCCTCCTCAGCCAGAGTGTGACTCATGGGAGGCATGCTGCCTGGAGTGATGCCTCCCACATCCTACAGACAGACAACGCTTTTTCAAGGCAGCACTCACATGAACCACTGTTTACACTGCTGTCTCACCTGTTGTTACGGTTTTGCTGCACAAAATGATGGAAAGGAAATAGTGAGCTATAGCAGAAATTGGCCCGGAATGACCATGCATGAGCTGCGTCAGAAGATGAAAGGAATGCAATAAAACTAAAACCCTCAGGAATGGCCAGGTATGACAACAAGGCAGCATTATCACAAGACAGCATAACCACAAGACAGCATTTCCACAAAACAACAATACCACAAGACAACATTACAACATACAAAGCAAGATTTGCATCAGACCAATTAGACAAGGTGAGAGTGAGGTGAGGCTTCTAAGGTGGCCAGGGCTGTACCTGGTGATGCCCTCTGGAGGCCACAAAGAAGACAATCTTGCCCTGGTTGAAGACCGGGGTGATGACAGTGATGTCAGGCAGGTGGCTGCCCCCTGCCAACTGGGGGTTGTTGCTGACCAGCACGTCGCCCTCCTGAATGCCTTCATCCTTGCCGGGGCCCTCTGTGTAATACCTCAACTGCACAATCATAGACACGTTATGACGCTTTAGCAACTATTTGCTAGAGTCTGAAGAGATATGCTAGGGCCCTCTGTGTATTACCTCAACTGCATGATCACAGACACGTTATGACGCTTTAGCAACCATTTGCTAGATTCTTTTTGGAGAGAGCTGGTAGGGCCCTCTGAGTAATGCCTCAAATGCATGATTGTAGACATGTTTTGACATTGGATAGACTCAAGTTTGCACTGCAATGTTGTTGGCAGATGAGCGCTCCTCTGTGGTGAAACACATGGCCGTGGTGTGAGGCAACATGCAGATGGACACAAGCTAGAGCCGACACCTCCTCGTGGGGTAGGGCCTTAGCCACGGCAGAGATGAAGATTTCATGCTGGCAACCATCGGGGTATGCCATGTACACTAGGCCAATCACGACCAAATAAACAAAATGGACACAAGGTAGAAAGGGTCACCTGGAACCTGTTGGCCTCAGACATGGCAACCAGGTGGACAGACAGGTGAGGGGCGTTGGCCACAAGGGAGTGTTGCATGACCTAAGAGACCAGCAAGTGACAACAGCACAAGGTAGAAGGGGTCACCTGGAACCTGTTGGCCTCAGACATGGCACCCAGGTGGACAGGCAGGTGGGGGGCGTTGGCCACAAGGGACCCATCTGGCCCAAACAGGGCGCATGAGAAGTCAAGGCGCTCCTTGATGTTAACACTGATGCTGGTGCGCTGCAGTGTGCGGCCCATCTGCTCTGCAATGCCCATGAACCTGCAGAAGATGTCTCTCAGAGTGCATAAGGGAAGGAGAAGAAGACTACAAGCTTTGGCCATAGGGTGCATAGCGGTAGACATGCAATGCCCATGAACCTGCAGAAAAAAAATGGTTACGCTGTTCAGCGTTTGTAAGGGAGCCTGCTAAGGCGGCAGCCCAGAGCTGGATGAACCTGCTGAAGTGTCACAGAGTGCTCAACAGCAGACATGCAATGCTGACACTTGCAGTCATACAGCTGTTCTCAATCCTGAAACGTCTAACTTGATTCAGAAACGTCATCCCTACACTGGTATTCTCAACTCAGAAACGCCTGGGGACAGCAGAAACGCATTTCTACCTTCGCAAGATGTCACAGTCATGCTTGAACCATGTTTACAACTTGTAAGCCCTAAAATCAGTCAACTGTATTGTGTGTATTCATAGGGTAACGCTGTACCATACCTGTGGGAGAAGATAGCCAGCTGCACAGGGTCGCACTCAGTCAGCAGGTCTTCCTTCTTGACTTCAGGGCGCTGCACGTCCACCTTGATGTCCATGTTGGCAGTAATCAAGGCTTTGCATTTGGGCTCCACCACAATGGTGCTGATGTCATCGATCAGAATGGCGGGGCCCGGAATCTCATGGCCCGGCTTGAACTTCTTCAGCAGGTAGGCAGGCGTGTCTTGCAGACCGCCAATCTGTAAACCAATCAATTAAATAATCAATCAATCAATCCATTGACATTTCCTCACATATTTATTTATTCATTTATTCATTGATTTATTTGTGTTCATACGTATATTTATATTTATTTATTTATTCTATGTCACCTCTGTTTCTTAGGACTCAGCAGGAGAGTGAACTGGGTGTGCATCAGCGCATGCATGTCAGCACATCAGCATGTGTGCCTGCTAAGGGATCTTAAGAGTCCAAGCGCTGAGGTGATTGCGCATGTCTGCAGCCTCTCAATGCGTTTGATGACGACAAGGCACCAGAAACCTCACTGCTATTTGCACATCACCGCATAGTGATGCTCCCTCCTGTGGCGTTCACAGCAGCATACCACATGCCAGGCCCTGCTGAGGGGGAGTGCAACAGCACAGCTTCTCAGCACCAGCATGAGTGACAGAAACAGCACAAGCAGCAGCAGCAGCAGAGCCAGTTCATATGTTGACTCTAAGTCGCCCTTCTGGTGGTGAAGCTTTGCTGTTGACAGTGAAGCGCAGTGATGGGGGGGGGTGGGGAGCAAACTTACCTCAAAGTAAGCTTTGGTGACCTTGTCAGGCTGTGGCAGCTTGCCGGGGTCCTCTGTCACCTCCTTCGCCTCTGGCAATGCTACTGCCTGCATAGAAAGAAAAGAAAAGTTTACGCTTTCAGCGATCATAACAGGAGCCTCCAGAGACGGCAGCCCGGAGCGCTGCCTGCATGCACAGCCAGTTTCTAAAGCATTGCCTTACAGCAAATCATAAGGCTTGGCAGGACGCTTCATGAATAGCAGTGTTGCGCACACAGCCAGTCTGCAACGCATTGCCTCTACAGCAAACCATAAGGCGTGGCAGGACGCTTCATGAATGGCAGTGTTTCAACATTTGCTTAGGGTACACATGGGTGTGCGTGCACAGACAGTGCATGTGAATTCAGACAGCACAGTGAGTACGTATGTGTAGTCAACAAGCCTGCAATCAATTAGCATGCAAGAACACTCTACTCACATGACAATCCGACGATTGCCTTCTGAGGCCTCACAACTGGACCGATGCAACTTTCTTTCGAGTCTGTGGACAAGTAGACATCAGCAGAAGTGTGCATACATGCTGCACAACATGCGTGACCCTGACTCTGTGCCTTATCAGTACAGCACCCAGCACTAGCTTGCCTAGAAAATAGACACCCTCTAGAGGACTTCAAACCAAATTTTTTAACATTATATAATTGTATACTCTTAGTGAAATTATTACTTTATCTTTTATTTTGAGTGCTCTTGGATTGTTTCTGGTGGTTGAACAGTCAGGGATGAAGGATTACCTTGCCAGTGGCGCGCACTCTGAGATCATCCACAATGATGCTGCGCTGCTCAAGCACAAAACCAAACTCGCGCTTGTAGGTCTCCTCAAAAGCCTGCATCCGGCAATTGCATGTGAAATTGCTGCAGCAACATGGCATGATGAACAGGGCCAAGCAGGGCAGGGCAGGGCAGGGCAAGGGCAGGGCAGGGCAGGGCAGGGCAGGGCAGGGCTGTGCTGGGCTGGGCTGGGCCGGGCTGGGCTGGGCAGGGCAGGGCAGGGCAGGGCAAGGTGTAACAGGGCAGGGCAAACTTCAGCAGGGAAGGGTGTAGCAGGGCAGGGCAGGGTGCAGCAGGGCAGGGCAACAGGCAGCAAGGCTGAACCTGTCAGCGCTTTGAGCTGCATCTGCTTGCCAATTGAACAGCAGGACGTCAGCAAGGCTAGTCATCGAAAATTGCACAAGCCAAACTTGCTGGCTCATGTGCAAATGGGCCTCATAGACAAAATTTGCAAGCATGATCTGGTAAAGTGTCCACCTTGGCATAGTCATCACCCTCAGCGCACTGAGTCATGACTGGCACATCAGTGCCATCATACCGTAGGTTCAGGAAGTGCTCTGTATTCAGGTCATCCCGCTTGAAACCCTGCAGCCGCCCATTGTATTTTGTCAGAACTCAGCGAGGCCATGAGGTGCAGGCATGGTGATGCGCACAGCATGTCGCTGCACAGAACTGGCGCATGAAACCTCAGTGTCACCACATCCAGTGCATTCAGGTGTCGCGCCCACAATCTGAGCGCAGTCTCATCACACAAGGGGTTGATCAGATGCAAAGCTTCACAAGGATTAAACAAAACAGTTGGAATTAAGGCTGTCTACTGGGAGCTGTCCTGGTAGTAGGGCACCAGACTGGGCCCCCAGTTTGAAGGGGCTTGTCAACAACAGCACAGTGTGGAGCATGGGCTGACCTGTTCCACTAGCTTGTCCTTGGCGGCCGCCTCCAGGCTGTCCAGGCGTTTGTTCAGGCCTTCTAGGGAGGTCTCGTCCAGAGCCTCAGCCGCTGGTGCCTGCAGGAAAGAAAAGTTTACGCTTTCAGCGACGATACTGGGAGCCTCCTAAATCGGCAGCCCAAAGCTGGTGCCTGCAAAATTGACACTAGTCAGCCAAGACCTCTATCCCCACAGTAGACACACCTGAGACTGATCCCCACACGCTTCTGAGTAACAATACACCAATGAAATGGGCACTTGTCATAAAAACAGCAGGGAGTTTTCTGTATCCTGAAGAGCTTGTGTAACGCCTTGGCAACCACTCTGTCTGCGTGCGACCACTTAACAAGGTTTCACCTTGAACGCTGCTAGCACTCGTGTAGAAGACCTTATGACAACAAACCTGACAAAGCCTGACACCACCAACCCAAGTTTCAGTATGCAGGCTGCTGCTCTTGACCAATGCACTGCATGATTGTAGCAAAACTGTGTGGATGCAACCAAGAGATGTGCTGCACACCTGTTCTTCTGCCACTACATCAGCAAGGCCAATGCCTACAGCAGACAGAATGCAACTAACAGATGCGTCGCACACCTGTTCTTCTGCCACAACATCAGCGAGGCCAATGCCCACAGCAGACAGAATGCAACCAAGAGATGTGTTGCATACCTGTTCTTCTGCCACTACATCAGCAAGGCCGATGCCCACAGCAGACAGAATGCCGGAGTATCTGTGGATGAAGATAGTCTTCATGCCCAGGGAGCGAGCAATGGCACATGCATGCTGTCCCCCGGCCCCCCCAAAGCACGCGAGTGCGTGCGCGGCCACATCGTACCCTTTCATTTGGGTCAGGGCCCTGATGGGGCGGCACATGGTCTCATTTGCCACCTTGATGAATCCCATGGCAACCTGGGGATACAGCACATAGTGTTGACGGAGGTGTGCATGGAGGTGTGGAAGGGTGTGAGCAGGCATGTGATGTTGGATTACAGAGGATCAGCTTGGCTAATGTTATTGAGGCAGCAGTCCTGCTTTGTTAGCGGTAGATGTCAAAAGATGATCAGCAAACAAGATGTGACTGTGTCAGTCATCAGAAACCAGGGAGTGATGCAAAGCAAATGTGGTGCTTGCAATAAGCTTCTTTCGGGTTGCACATGAGATGCATAGGCTGCAGCCATGTATAGTCCAGAGGCTTTAAATGGGGCCACAAGAAGCCAAAAACCCCTTCCATACATGAAGAGTTGCAGCAGTGATTAAGGCCAGACGTGTGGTTACATACACACACCAGACAGATGCATACATGTGTATATGGACAGACTGGCAAAATTACAGAAACACAGGCGGACATCAAAGACCAGCTTTGCATACCTCTTCAACGCTCTTCTCAGGCTGGCCAGTGGACTTGGCCTGCTCATTCACCTCATGAGCAATCTTCTGCAGGGCCTTTTTTGAGGCCTCAGCATCCAAGGGCTGTTTCTCATCCTCCCCAAAGATGGAGGGGAAGAACTCTGGCAGAATTCGACCCAGCACCAAATTTGCATCTGTGATGGCAGGATAGCCATTCTTCCTGCCAAAGACAGACAGCAGTTGGACGGGCACATACACATTGGCATGTAAAGTCTGATGACCATGTAAAAGTCCTGATTGACCAAACAGGACAGACAAGAGGCAACCCTAAGGCCAACAGAAATGGGAAACAGCTAAGAGAGATGAGAAGCAGCTGAACAGGTGAAAGAAGAAGAGGTGTGCATGACCACAAACCCCTGAAGAAGTGGTGTGCATGACCCTGAAACCCTAAAGAAGAGGTGTGCATGACCCTGAAACCCTAAAGAAGAGGTGTGCATGACCCTAAAAGCCTAAAGAAGAGGTGTGACCTGTAGCAGACAGGACCAGGGTGGGCCCCAGCAGACTCAGGGCCGACTTGGAAGATGCCTGCCCTGAAGAAGAGGCGCGACCCTCCACCAGCGGCCACTGTGTTGATGTCCAACTGTGGGGCCTGGATTGTCACACCTGCACACACACTGACACTTTCTTAAAACCACGGTCACATCGCACAAGCAATGGCATCGCTGACGGTAGAGTTGTTGCTGTCGGGAGCAGATGTGATCTGCGACCAAGATGTGGTGCAGCTTGCCATGGAACATCATGCATGCAAATGGGACAAACGGAAGACATGCTAGAGAAATTACCCTTGTGATGCTTGACAGAAAGTCACAAGCAAAAGAAGGGGTATGGCCTGGGCTATGAGGATGGGGTGTGTGCAATTGCTGCGTGACACTGCTCAACAGATGGGTTGTGACCCAAGTGAAAGCAAACATACATACATGTGTGCACAAGCACAATGAGTTGTAAAGAAGGTTGACCTGCCAGAGTGGCCTCAAAGACATGCTCATAAGAGCCAGCGAATCTGGAGACATCAGTAGAGGTTCCACCCATGTCAAACCCAATCAGTTGCAGCTTCTCAGCATTGTAGCCGTGCCACTTGGTGGTGAGGGCATAGCCCACGTAGCCCCCAGCAGGGCCGGACAGAACTGCCCTGTGCCCTGAGAATCGGTTGGTCGGCGCCAGGCCTCCATCTGATTGCATGAATGACAACTGCACGTCTTTCAGGTCTGCGAAGCCGGATTCAAAGGTTTCAATGTACCTGCACAGCAAGTCTAATGAGTTTGCTACCAGGCAAAATCCAAGGCAGCAACTTACAAGTCACATCCTGTACATGCAGGGTGAAGTCAAAGCTAGAGAGCATCAGAACAAAGACAGGCATGCATTGCCTAGCTTGGAGACTGGTGGGATGCAAAGCTGATGGCATATACATTGAGTCCTTCACAGGCCATGTGAGCATGTATGACAGCAGGCTGCACAGTGCATGTATGACAACAGGCTGCATACTGCATGTATGACAGCAGGCTACGCAAGGAGGGCTGCAGAAGTGTGAGGGACAAGCCATGCTTGACTTCATGACACAAGGAGATTACAACAAACAGCAGCAGTAGGTCCTCAGGAAAAAGAAAAAGTTGGCTGGAAAAGGAACAGGGGAACAAAAACCACTCTGGGCATCATACAGTCTAGATGCAAGGAGAGCAGCAGCAAAGGCCAACCACTTGGGTGTCCACACATGCCACCAGCAGCGACAACTATGGGATCCCATCAGCACCTAGACCCTATGCAAACCCTACTACATATGTATACATATTGGCCCTGAAATATATGTAAACCCTCAACCCTAAGACAAGACTTGACGCCGGACATACTTCATGATGTGAGGGGTGAGATAGGCGTCAGCAGCAGCAGTGTAGCCTCTAGGCACCATCTTGACCATAGGCATGATTTTACTAGACAGGCTGACCACATGGGTACACATGCATGTCACAAGACAAGATGCAGCGCAGGACATACTTCATGATGTGAGGGGTGAGGTAGGCATCAGCAGCAGCAGTGTAGCCTCTGGGCACCATCTTGACCATGGGCATGACCTCACTAGAGAGGCTGATCTGGGTGAAGCCCATGCTCTTGGCCAGCGCCCCCACCTGCTCCTCATGCTCTGGGAACAGGAAGGAGTGCTTCAGCACCACTGCCAGACTGGTGATGCCGCTGTCTAACACTTCCTGCAGCAGCCAGGAGCAGCTGTGCATGGTAGAATAATAGTAGTAATAGTGATAACATTGCTTTCCGGCTCATGATGAGCTAGGTACATGCGGGAGCAGCTGTGAATGGTATGATCTTTTTGTAGTGGCATTGCAAGTGTGGGCGTGTGTTGTGCCGAAATGCTTCAGGAGCACTGCTACCAAAGTGGTGATGTCAGTATCTAGCACTTCCTGCAGAAGTTTTGCCAGTGTGATCCTGTTCTCAAAAAGGGATGAAGGGATGCTGTTACAGGGTTTAGGGGTTTCCTGGTACAAACAGGAGCGGTTGTAACCACAAATGATTTTTTGTGATGCCAACAATCTAGTTTGGTGGGAGGGATGCTGCAGCACCACTGCCGAATGGTGATACGTCCTGTAGCTTTTCATATGGTACCCAAGCATGCATGCGGCTTCAGAAGGCTTGTGTCAGTTCTTGTGATATGCAAAAGTCAGCCGAACAAGAGCCGATGCCCCCTCGTGGGGTAGGGCTTCAGTCTCAGCAGGATGTGTAAATCTATGCTGGCAACCATCGGGTTATGCCCTGTGAAATAGGCCTACCACGATAAAATATATAAAATGTAAATAAGTATAATAATAATAATGATAACAAAATGAATATATAGCCAGCCGAACCTTGAGAGCAGATCTGAGGGAGTCCATGTCAGGGCTACGCCGCACAATGCCCACCTCCCCTGTCTGACTAGTGATCTTCTTCCCCTCGATTGGGTAGATCTCAGAGTCGCGAGAGGGGTTCTTGCCAGCTCGCTTGGAAGCCTCGTCCCCCAACGGCAGCACAATCTGCGCAAGCAGCAAACAAGCAGTGATGTACAAGGACACACATGTGTACATATATGTACTGTATGAACCTACCATATATAATTTGATTGACGCACACACTGAAAATGCATGGAAGCTCAGCATTGTATGCTGCATGTTTGCTATGCTCGGCCAAATTGCAGCTCTGATGCAGAATCTGCCTCTGTAATGCCAGTCATGAGAACAGCAATTGATGAATGACACCTGCTGTTGCCAATGACAACTGATGCTGCTTTGGTTTGGATGTAAGTATGTTCAGTGTCTACATGCATGTAGCTGCAAGATAGGTCAGAAGGCAATGTGCATAATGCAGATGCAGGTGTTGCCACAGCCTGAATGCCAACATGTGGTCATGCCAGACCGTCCTCACTGTGTTGCTCCAAGGTTCCCTATGAGCTTGTATACCATTGGAAGCTCATGAATTCATGGCTGCATGGCAAGCGCTATGAGTGAAGACTGACCTGTTCATCAACTTCCACCACACTTTCGTATAGTACATCTTGCAGCTTGATTTCCAGGTCAAAGATACGAGGTCTGGCTTGATTGCCAATGTACAGCAGGTCCTTGAAGCCCTTGGTCGTGACCAGGGCGCAGCGCTCTCCCTTGCGCTCCAGCAATGCATTGGTGGCCACCTGCATGCATTTCAGTGGTGAGATGCTTTTGTCAAATAAGCTGACTTGCATGGACAGCGGCTTGAGAGCAACAAGGGCTTGTGCATGGCAGCTTGAGCTGCAGGTCACTGCACTGGTGAGCATATGTTGCTGACAGGACGGCTTTGAGCAGCACTGCAGCATGTAGACCGCAACTTATGTATGTTTTGCCAATAGCAATGCCTGCATGCTCTAGCCTTACAGTGGTGCCCATCCTGATGCTTGATATGCGGCTGGTATCCAGTTTCTCATCTCGCGGATGCTTCTTGCCAGTCAGTTGCTCCAGAATACGTCTGATACCCTCTCGTGGTGCATCTGGGTAATTTTGGGGATCAACTGACAAAAGCTTCAATGCACTGCAAACATGACATTGTGCTCAGCACAAGCATTCTCGTGGAAACAAGTTGTAGCAGGGAATGACAGATACGCTTGCTCTAAAACCGGTGCATGCAAGTTGAAACCCAGCAGCATGCAAACTGAAATTCTTCTGCAAGCAATGTGATGCTTGTGCCTGAGCTGTGCCTACGTTTGCTTACTACTGCCATCGGACTGTGGTGCCTGCATATCCACGTCAAATAGAGGCCACTCAGTCAAAGTAACGCAACCAGAAACAGAAGGCGACCCTGGCAAACTTGGCCCCAGCGATGCGCAGCAATGAACGCCATGATCGCACTCACAGCGCACAACATCCTACAAAGACAATCATACCTCGACAAACACATCCGTAAAAGTGCCGCCACGGTCTATGGAGAAGCGCAGGAATCTGCCAGGCATGCTGTCGGAACGATCCAGTCGCGCCGGGTCAACAGATACTACGAAGTCTGCAGATCGGAAGTGCCTGAGATTCTGACTCTAGCTGCAGGACACTTGACTAATGTACCATATACGCGCTGCATAAATATGTCAAACCCTTGCCTGTGCAAACGAGTCAGGAGATCAATGTTAGTCATCAGGTTCTCGTAAGGCATGCATCATACAGTCAAAAACTGACCTTGCTTTAGCAAAACGATTCGTGTGCGACGACGGCTCAATCTGACTCGCGGAATGGCCAGGTAGGCCTAGTACACCATTGAATGCGTGAGTAGGTGGGACCAATGCAGCAGATATTGTCCGTAGCGCTGGCTGCAGAGCTTGAACCGGACTTTCCGTTTACCTAGGTCAGCAGGAGGGCAAGTTTGCTGCACAGCAGCAAGCAAAAGCCATAGGTAAGCAGGCTTCAGGAGGGCAGTGCTGTCTGTAAACACAGGCCGTTTGCAGTATCCAGTTTGTGAAGCAATGCAGTGTGCTGTGTGCCAGGGCATGTTTACAGGAGGCAAGGAGTCTGCTTGTTGAGCAAGCTTTGCTGTCAGTTGAAGCAAAGCTTGTGCAACCAGCAAGCCCCTGCTTGCAGTGCAATCACCTGCGGTTGCCACGAAATTTGCCAGAGTGGTTATTGTTTGGCTTTTTAACTCTGACTTAGACGGCAAACAAACACAAAGATAATCCACACCTCAGTATATCTGCGCCTTTGGCTGCATCCAGGCAAAGCAGATTGCTGTACCCCTCGCTGACAGCTGAACTTCAACGCTACTCCTTTCAGATTTGATCACATAACTTCCAGTGATGAGCTGATACCAGGGCATTTGGGGAATGCTGCCAGGAACAGCAATGCAAATGTTCGGACGCAGACTTTTGCTGCTGTGTGCGTGGGCTGCATTTTGACATAGCACTGTAGTGTGAGCGTACCTTGAGCAGAGAGCAGCAGTGACTAAAGTTTACATCACACACACACACATCGTCTCTCCAGTTCGTACTATGCAGGCATGCCAAGCATCATATGAGTCTGTGTTCTGCTGTCAACTCGTAGATTTGGCAATGTGAGTCAAGCTCAACGTGTCAAGGCATTAACCAATTTTATAAAATGCATTTGTGTTTTGTCTTAAGGCTAGGAGGGCTAGGCAGACATGGGAACTAACTAGGCTCATAGGACTGCGCCCTAATTGTTTGCCTACATGGGACCCTTGCAGTTCACTCTGTCCCTCATACTGCCAAAATACTTGCTCAGCTGTACAGCAAATAATTGCAGTCAGCTTAATTTACGACTCTGTTGTGTCCTTGATGCCACTCCTGTCCCCTGTTTTGTCCATTGTAGCCCCTGGGCTTTCAATGGGACAGATCAGGAGAACTGGGGCCATGCGTGGAAGTGCCTTCCTTAAACAGTGGCAGCAGGAATTTTTGCTGTCTGTGATGAGCACATGCTGAAAGCTTGACTTCAGGACTGCCTTGGCAAAGGCATACACTCTGCTTACCTGCCTGGGTTGCACACATGGAGCCATATAGGGAACTGGGATGGGTTGGCAGTCGGGGTGCACTCAGGTGGATTGAGAGGGGGGGGGGGGGGGGGGCTGCCAAGTGGTTGTTGGTTGGGGGAAAGGGCCTGAGTTGCAAGGTCCGAGACATTCCAAGCAGTAATTGCACATGTGCCTAGTGAGCCCCCTTGCATTAAAAAACTGCAAGAGGAGAGGGCGGCCAAAGCGCCCTATGATGTTTAAGCAACACTCAAGGTATAATGCACTGTCACCCAGCAATAGAGACCTTAAAATTGGTTGTCACACAATAACAATTTGCAAAGCATTAATGATACATGATACAAAGCACACATTGAGCTAGTAAGGATATTGATTTGCACATGAATTGGTCTGCTGAGCTGTTGAATGTGGGTGGATTTTCCTGCCAACTTGTGAATTGTGGACATGGCCTTATTTAGGGTGAATTGGGTGTTGGAGGGTTGGCAACCGTTGACAGGTTACGCAGTTGGAGTGGGTGGGGGTTTGGAGCAGGGTTGGGGTAAAAAATTGGGGTGGGAGTTAAAAATGAGGGTATGGGGTGCCGGGGGGGGGGGTGTTGGGGCGGGGGGTTTGGGGCGGGGGGGGTTTTGGGGTGGGGGGGCTTGGGGCGGGTCTGAGCTGCATCTCCAAGCGGTACCTGCGCATGTACCTGCAAACCCCCTTGCATGTAAAAACTGCAAGAGGGGAGGATCCTCTTCGAGGTATACATGTGTATATCTCGTGGGGGGGCCGAAGGAGGGATGGAACGGTCCATTTGAGCTGTTTAAGCAGCGCTCAAGGTATTATGAACAGTCACCCAGCTGCGACCTAGCCACTGTCAAAGAGAGTTGAATAGCGCCAGTGAAGCCGAATGCACATCATCATTCAGTGAACAGATGGTTTCGATTCTGCAAAATGGCATTATTGAATTGTCCCCAGTGCCGATGTCAACAAGCGAGTATGGGTAGGATTTCCAGGTACACGGTCAACAGACTGGCATTCCCGATTGCACATCCGACGCAGGAAGGCAGCGCCATGGGTTATTGCGCCACACGTCGAGTAGAACTTCTGCATTAGTCGCCGCAACATCCGCTGCCGTTGGGACGGGAGTCATAGCGCATCCGATCAAAATCTAAGCCAGATACAAAGTAGCAGCTTATTTGTGTGCTTGTCGCAACAATGGAGACACAGATGCCATTGGGCGTCCTTCAGCTACAGATGGACGAGTTTGCGCAGCAAAACATGGATCTGGAGGACGCAGACTTTGCTTACCAACTCCAGATGCAAGAAGCCTTGAAAGCGAGCGCACCTGCTGATGAGATCGATTGCACAGCTTTCAACGGCAGTCTCCGAGACGATGAGGCAAACAATCAGCTTCAGGTATCAAGCTTCACTAGCGCGCTTGACGCTGCTCACAAACCGCATGTTGAGCAACTGTTGCACCGCTGCAGACTGCCGTTCTGAGGCAAGCAGCGGTTGCATTGACGGATGCAGAGCAAGCTCGCAAGCTTCAGCAAGACATGCAGCAGCTCGCATCCCTCGAAGCTCATGATCTGCGCGTTGCACGCTGGCTGGACGAAGCAACAGAGGATGAGTGGGACAACTGTGGGGACCATATGGAGTACCCTGTGAATGTGGCAGAGCTTTGACAGAACAAGATGACAGGCTTCCTCATCTTTGTAGGCCATGTGCAAGGCTGCAATGCTGGTCATGCAGCACTCCTGAGAGCCGAGTCAGGTATGGCCGTGCAGAACACCGAGGTAGCTTAAACATCAAGCTCCGACAGAACTCAAAACAGCTCTGACACTCTGACGTTGTCCTTCAGGTAAGCAGATGTGGCAGGGATCAAAGTCTGAGGCTGGCACTGCCCCTATACACAAGGTTGTGGCACAATTGCAAGGGCTGCACATGGGCTTGCTTGCTGCACACCAGCTGGGCTTCCAGAGTCTTGTGGTGCAAGCACCAAACAGCAGGCAGCTTTTGCAGGTAGACCAAGTCATGAGAGGTCACTGACTGCATTCAGCAATGCTGGCAACAGTGCTTGTGAATGACTGTGGAGTATCAGCAATCCCATTCAATAAGCACCATATGAGCCCATGTTTGTGGTCTGGCCTCTGTCATCATGTTGTTATGCATGCAATTCCAACCCCATGCATCAAATTGGTTGATTTTGAATTTTGCAAAATCAGATCACCTGAAACTGGTTGTGCATGTGCAACAGCAGATCAGCTGCATGTGCAGTCTGATGTCTGAAGCAAAAGCCATGTGTACAGCCAGGTGTGAAGATGTCAGTGTCTGCCCCACCTATGTCACCCATTAGCCTTTGATGCAGGCTCTTGATGATGGGTGCGCGTGCAGCTCACAGCTTACTCCGCATGCTGACGCTGTGCATGAGATCATGGACCTATTTGACTCGGCACATGTGGAACTTGGAGACTCTGAAGAGACATGGGCTGTCTACAAAGCAGCTGCACATGCATGCAAGCAATGCTTGAGAGGCATACTCGGCACAAGCTATATGCAGTGCGTCCTTGCATCATTTACACTTTACAAATACGCGACTGCGCTGATATACATGCGGATATATATACTTATCTCATGTTGAGCAGTGTTAGCTGTAGCGTAACAAATGTGAAAGTCAGCAAGCTTCTATACTGCTTGCTGCAGGAGAAGGTGTCAGAAGCAGATGTGGATCCAGAAGCATTGGGTATGCTGATAGCCAGGTAATCACACTATTCGTGATGTCATTGACAAGCAAATATTGGCAGCATTGATGTTGCTTGCATTGTCCAATCCAACGCTGGCGCTTAGTTCTTGCAGCTGAGTGCCATGTCTGCATTTCATCACATGTAAAGTGAGCCAGGATGTAATGTCTCTGTGCATCTGCAGGTAATGTGTTGGTCTTGCTAAGCGCTGATGTGCACACAGAGTTCAGCTTACCAACTGGCATGCTGGGCATTGCATCATTCTGTGTATCCTCCCTCGGCCTTGCGTCCTTCTGCATTGTATCATTCTGCGTTGTATCATTCTGCATTGCATCCTTCTGCACTGGGTACTTGGCTGTGATACCAGGCTTTGTTGATATCACTGCTCTTGCTTGTACAGCGCATAAACGAGACTCACATAATATTTTGGCCAGCGACTGAGAGGTTATTGCAGGCCGGAAGCCTTGCTGACATCATGGACCTGACAGGCGATGATACAGCTACTGAGTCCTGCACCATCTGTCTTGAGGATGTAGCTCTGTCAAGCCTCCATGTTGTGGGCGGCTGCTTGCACAGATTCTGCGTAAGCTGTCTTCAGACACACACTTACAAGAAGCTGGAGGATCGGCAGTAGCCTATACCCTGCCCCCACCCAGGCTGCACCACAGGCATTGCGGATGCTGAGTGTGCCTCAATTCTGAGAAGCACTCAAGACAGACAACTCCTGGCCGAGGTCAATTCCCAGCATGTTATTCTCACTGCTTGTTGGCAAATCAAGGGGGATCAGTCTTGTGAGCCAATCTAAGCATTTTGCGATCATTATTATTATTATCATCATCATCATTATCATCATCATCATCATGATTATTATTGTTACGATTGTTTTTGTTTTTGTTATTATTATTGTTATTGTTATTATTATTATCATTACTATTATTATCAACAACATGCAGATGGCAGCAGAAGCATCCATACCAGAGGCTTCCAAGCTATATTGCCCCTACCCCAAGTGCAGCACCCTCATGGTGGCAGATGAGAGGGGTCCCAACATGCATGCAGAGTGCCCGGCCTGCCACCGCATGCTGTGCCTGTGGTGCAGGACACCTTGGCATCAGGGCCAAACCTGTGGAGAGGCAAAGGTATATCCTGGCTCTGCAAAAGGCAAGAAAGAAACGAAAAGGCTGTGCTTTTTGGCATTGATCAATACAGGGCTTTTCTGTGGACTGGCTTTGCAAACTGTATGAAGCAGCCAAAGGCCGGTGAGGTGCAGTGGGCTTCCCTGTGGACTGACTTTGCAAACTGTTTGAAGCAGCCAAGGACCTACAACAAGAATGTCCATCTCGCACATCATGACATGCATGCACAGGAGGCTATGAGTTTGAGTGAATATGCTGTTTGCATGCAGCAGTCTCATTGCGGCATTGGTCCAAGTCATGTCAACAACACCCATATGACAGTCTGCAAGATCATAAATTGCTGTCATGAAAGTTTTGACGCCATTTTTCACCTTAATGAGAAGCTGTCATGTTTTGCATTTCTGTACATGTGTCGAAAGTGTTGTGTTAAGATTGAGGAAGTCTGCAGTCTGGCAGCTGGTAGCAGCAACATGAACAATAATAATAATAATAAGAACGCTTTCCAGCTCATGATGAGCTAGGTACATGCAGGACAAGTCTTGTCTTTCCACAGCAGTCTGTCTTGCGCACATGAATGACAGGGTCAAATAAGTTGCTTGGTTTGGTGGAGTGCAGGCTGCAACAACAGAGGATGGTAGCTTGATGCAATTGGCCAAGCAGTGCCGCTGGAGGCAGCGCTGCAAGTAAGCCCTTTGTGCTCTGTTGTGCCTGCACAAAAGGTACACAGAATATATACATACAATATACAACACGTATTATACAATATATAGTACATATATAATATGCATACTATGTAACATGCATATAATATAATATGCCCAAAATATAATACGCATATAATGAATTATATACACGTATGAAAGATTTCACAGAATACAGGTGAACACACTGTGCTGGAGCAGTAACCTGATGACTGGACAGATGCATTGACCTAGCATCCCCCAGTGCTCGCTAGCAGGACCTGTTCTGCACAGAAAAGCCATATAGCTTTAATGTTGCCTTCCAATGATGCACACATCAGCAATGTCTCAGAAGTTGGAATGTTCATGACACGCACCACTTTGCTGCACATGTCTGACACATCAGTAATGTGCCGACAGAGCTGCATCATGTAAACATACCACGCATGTACCACTCACTTAGAGCTGGGTCCACAAGCGCTTCTAATATGCCCCAACAGCATCAGCATCATGTTCATGCCATGCATGTTGCTCCAGACAGTGTTGTAAATAGCACCAAACTATGCATGAGCATAGGGTTTAGGGTTTATGGCTATAGTCTTGCAGGCACATGATTGAGTTGAGCCACAGTTGCAAATGAGCGTCAAAACATGCATGAGCATGTCTTGCAGGCACATGATCGAGTTGAGTCATGGCTGCAACCACATGAAGTGCCGCTGCGGCACTGACTTCTGCTACCAATGCGGTGTAGAGTATCGTGATGGGGTCGTGCAATGTAAATGTGACATCTGGGACGAGACTATGCTGCTGGCAGAAGAGCAACGGCAGAGACAGCATGCTGTAGCTCAAGGGTGAGATCCTGTTCTTCTTATGAAGGTCTTTGGCTTCACATGTGCATCATGTTTGATATTGCTTGTCCAGAAGCCTGTAGTTCCACCTGCACAGAATACGCCCCTGGGACACCTCAGTGAGTCCAATTATGAGCGATCCTAGCAATGTTGTTTTTGGTGCAATACCATGTAGTGTCCTGGGACTCTATTTTGCTGCAAGCCATGCCTGTAAGTGCAATGAGCATCAAAAGATGGCTGCAGATTCGATTTATTTCTGACACTGCCTGTCAAAACATAGAAAACATGCCTGTCAATGCCATCAGTGCCAGACGCGCGCTGCAGTTCCCCCAACAACTGCCATGCAAAATTGTCTGGACAGCGTCTGATCTGATCCTGATCAGCTCCATGCAGCACAAATGTTTTGCATGTGGAGCCATGTGAGCATTAGCAGCTGACTCTGGGCAGATCGGTATAACACTTGCCTTCTCACTCAATTGACGCCGAAAGGTGTAGCTGTTTCTTTCTTTTTCCTTTTCATTAGCAGCTGACAATGCATGCAATGTTGTGTGCATGACAGGCACCAGCCTGTGCCGAACAACCCACATTATCGCACCCAGATGTGCCGCCACTACATGAGAGGGAACTGCTGGCGTGGTGAGGAATGTCAATTCGCTCATGCCTGGGAACAGACCAGGCCTGGCCTGGGCTGACAGGCTTGTGGTGGACATGAAACTTGGTCAGGCTTGTGCATAGCAGTGTGGCTTGGCTGGCTTGAGTCATATTGGCAGCTGCATCGAGACAGCTGCATCTGTCATAGAGACCATGTGGACCCAGCTCATCCGCTGCACACTGCTGTGGGACGTGAGGAAGACCTCATGCTGAGTGCTGGTGAGCTGGATTTGGCAGAGTTATTGAAGAACGTAAACATGAATTCCGAAGCTGGTGTTCTGGTGATATGTAGTGGGGTGCTCTGGTGATGTGTAGTGGGGCTCTTCACCAGAGATGGCAAGACAAAGCATCTGTCAAGTGCAATGAACTGGGTTGATTTCAATCTGATTTGACTGCCAGGCTTGTACTGTCAAAAGCTGTCTGCTGTGTTGTGCGCCCTTGGTTGAACGGTCAGATGCAAATTTGGCTTTGGCACTGGTAGCCTTGTATGCGTTTGGCTGTGCCTGAGATTTGTTTCGTCGACCCTGACATGCTGAAGGTACAGAAGGGGTGAGCTGTCTCCCACAGCAATGGAAGCTCACACAGGAAGTTGTGACTGTGGCAATTGCAACCTTATTGCATGTTGAATGCTGCAAGGTCTGTACTGCATCACAACTGACTCTTACAATGAAGCACAGTGACTGCAATTCTTGTTTATCAAAATGATGTGGTACGCTGGCTACTAAAAGCAGTTTCACAATATCCAAAAAGCCTAAGCAAGAAGCTGTGCGCTTGTTTAGTGCTATCACTTGCAGTAGCACCACAACACAGGAACATCTTCTGTTTTGGAAGTAGCATCAATGTCGCTGCTACTCAGCAATGCTGATGTTGATGACAAATCGCTGCAACAGTCGTAACAAGTAGTCTACCTGTATCCCACTGCATTGTATCCATGTTTCACTGGAAATGCGCTGTGTACTTCAGTACCCTGTTACATTGTTGACATGATTTCACACATTGCCTCTATATAAAAATGAATTGCTGTAAATGCACATATCAGTCATAATTGTCAGGTACTATTTTCACTCAAGTATTCAAAAGAATGACGCTGAAGCTTCCTGATGTGTGTACACAAGAAGATGTTGACAAAAAGATGAACAGATTCTGTCTTGGCACAAGATCTCCACATGCACAGGTCTGCACAGTCAAAATATATATATACATGCACTATGATCTGGGTCGTATCCAGGACTTGTTACACCTCAGAAGCACTTTGGGGGGTTTCGGCAGGTGTATGATCTGGATACAACTGGAGTTGGCTCAGCTGCCATCTGAAGGGGCCTTACTTCACCGGGAGCAAAGGCAAAGTCATGATGGCGTCTCAGGTCAATGCCTAAGACACCAGCTTGCAATATAGACAAGTTGTCAGAGTCTGGAGATATGATAATGACATTGTTGTTGGTCCACTGGGTCTCACATATAGACATGACCTGCACACCAGAAGTTTGCATCCTTCAGCCACATGTTAGGAACAGTCATGATTGTTGCCTCATGAGTGTGGCTGCATAGTAAGTCTGGGTGTGGCATGATATTGCTACACAGTCCTTGCATAGGTTATGCACCATGCTTGCTGTACTTTCCTGTGCCACTCATCGGGCATGGTACAGATGCAGCACATCAGGACAAGTCACCCTGACTGCATTCATGTGCTTGGAGATTGCCTTGTGATTATGGCCCATAATGACATGTCAGAGCAATTTGACAGATGGCCTTTCAAAACACACCTAGCTAGATCAACAGCTGCAGCACATGCCAACATTGTACGTCCATGCTGCTACACGCCTAGCCATGCTGTAAACCAAGATGCAAAGGCTTCGGACACATTTCTGCACCATTTCTCATGTATGATGTCCTGGGCAGCAACTAGAAGACAGCCGCAGTTGCTGTAGTGGTCATAAGCAAGCCTACCTGTCTGACCCTGACTAGGACGTCTTGTGAGCTCTCGTTGGGGGTGCCATCAGTCCCCAGGCGTGGTCGCCAATTGGGAGAGAGCAAGTCACCCTCTTGGATCTGCTGATTGGCAGACTCGTAGGACAGGCCTTCCAAACTGCCCACACCCCTGCACCCATTTACGAATGTTTGTCAGTCATAATCTGACTTCAGTGCAGTATGGTCTGGGCTGTAGAGTGAGATGTGACTCAAGGCATTTGGGCTCAAAACACAGGTGATCACGCCGCAGCATCACACTGCAAAGGGTGGACAACATGGAGTTGTTCTGATGCAAATATCTCCATGCCATGTGCTGTCCAGTTTAAGATGCCTTGCAGCCCATTGACTTTTGTCAGCAGCTTGCAAAGGCGCTTGACGACATTGATCAAATGCAGTGAAATGTCAAAACGATGACTCATTGGCAACAACACGCCCAAGCAGAAACTCAAAGTCTTTGTCATGCATTGTGAGGGATAGCAACACAAGCTGACATATTGTAAGGTGGCTGGTACAACCCCGGCAGTTTGTACCTGGGATCCAGGAAGCTGTACTCTGGCACAATACGGCTGTAGCCTGTTCCCAAGAGCGATGCCAAAATCTCTGCTGTCTGGTAGCTGCGTTGTGTGATGGACGGCCAAAGCCAACATCCGCCATCTGGACAAGCATCTAGCTCCCGCAGCGCTGGGACGATCTGCAGTGCAGTCAACAGGTTTTTGTTGAGGATGTGGCACACAATACAAACAGGCAACCTGGACAACAGCAGTGAGCCTCGCTACCTGACGAGCAACTTGCCTTTTGCCTGTTTTGCTCAATCCATTGCTGATGGATGTCTTGAAGACTGTGTTGGTCAAAACATAATTATCAGCTTCGCATTGGCCTTCCCCAGCTCGCACCTGCAAGCAAAACCAATCTTGCTGCATGCAGCTGCAAACCAACCCATTGTTGCAACATTAGGGCAGTGTGTCAGTGCGCTGATGCAGAAGAGTCAATCTGCTTGTCGACCAGTGGACTTGCAAGTTGTCCCCTTTGCAACAACGCACTGCAACTGCTTTTCTGGTCGGGCTTACCAAGTAGTACGAGTTTCGCAGGTCCGCTGCAGGAAATTGCACCAGAGCTGCCTCAGCTCTATGAGGGTGTACAACGTGAGATGTAACGTTCAAAGACAGAGCTGCCGCAGCTAACATCAGTTGTTGCAAGGTCTGCCGCCTGCTCAGATCGCTTGCAAGCGTAGAGTTTTGTTTATTGACAGAAGATGCTGCGAGGACAAAAGGCAGAAACCGAGCTGGCGCTTTGCGAGCAGCACGCCGTCCTGCTTGCGTCCATCGACTGCTGCTGGGCCTGGAGTGCGCGGTACCAGTGCCTGTAGCACACTCCATGTCGAATCTTCTGCTGTGCCAAATGCTCACAAAGCAGAACACATGGACGAAGCAGAACACAAAGATGACACCCAAGTGACATTCCAACGCAAATCCGAAGATCAAAGTTGCCGCTGTGCGTGCGTGCGTGCGTGCGTTCGTGCATGCGTGCGTGCGTGCGACGGTTTTACCGCCCCCCCCCTTGTACTTACGGTGCGAAGGCAGGCAAAATATATATATTTGCGTGACTGACTGCATTTCACCATTTGGCTGCTTGGGCATGCAAGAGGTTGACAAGGTTTGGTTTTACTCAAGCACAAATTAAGACTGGAATGCGTTTTTTTTGTTTTTAGAAAATTCTTATTTTACAAAAAAACTGACAAAAAAGGCTTAATGAAAAGTGTTTCATTGGCCTTTTGACAATTTGATTGATGGTACAGGGCCGAAGAGGGACCATCTAGCTTGCTCAGAGCTATGGATGTCAGTGGGCGCCCATGCGTTGTCAAACTTCTGAACATGAGTGTACCCTTGGACAGCTCAGAGCAACCAGGTGGTGGTGAAGCTGCTGCAATTCTGCGTGTCTGTGACACCACTGCTCTCCAAGAAGCAGTTCCAATTGTGCAGGCTGAATTGATCAGCCTGCACCGGTCTGCTGATCAAGGACCTCAAAAATATGCTGCCATAGTCATGCCTCAATATTGTGGCAGTCTTGCTGCACAGCTTCAGATGAGCGAGGCTGCAATTGAGGCTGGAGGCCAAAGGATGCTACGTGCGCTTGAGTATATACACTCAAAAAACTGGTGCACATGGACGTGAAGGTACAAACATCCCCTTCCACATCATGTGGAAGTGAGCATGACGTTGACAAGCCGCTTCCATTAATCATGTTGCCTGGCCGAAGCTTGTCTTCTTCTTCTTCTACCTTCTCTGTGGTAGGCAAATGTATGAATGTTCAATTTGTAGCTTGTTGTATGTCATGTAGGGCGATAACATATTTGTGGACATATTTGGGAACTGGTGGCTTGGTGATTTGGGCTCTGCTGTACAAATGGAGGGCTTCGTACACAGCACCACTACATGGTGCAGCCAAGAGAACTTGATATGGCACACAGCCAAGGCTAGCTTTGATTGGTACATGCTAGCAGTAGCGCTTGCTCTTGAGGTAGACAAGGCCAACTGGAGAGAAAAGCTTTCTGAGAACGGCCACTGCCCTGCATACAAGCTTGTTGCTGCTGTCCAGGAGTTCCAGACACAATCTTTGAAAGATCTGCTGCAAAACATTTTGCATCGTGCTGAAGTGTAGTGTTCCTCGCATGGTTTCAGTCAGATTGCATTGTATTGGCAAGCATATGTTATATGCCACCTCAGTACCAATAAAAGCTGAACATGTGTCTGCAAAAGATTGTAGAGCAGGGCAAGGGTAGTACCCAGCCCCATTCTGGTCCTGCCTCTCAAATTAGGCTACGGCGTAAACAGAAATGCATAGTTCTACCCCAGGCTTTCCTTTATAGAACACCTAATGGCGTAGTTGTGTTAATTTCTCACAAGGTTACAATTCGGATGTCTTAAATCTTTTTTACCACTTCACCAGGGTTTCTGTCCAGGCCCTCTGCAATAGCTCTCTGTTTGTCAGGATGTGACTGCAGCCATCAGCAAAGCTTGTAACCATACTAGCGATAGTTTTTATTTATGCTTGATCTTGACGGAATGTCACAGCTGTACAGCATGTTACAAGCTTCCACTTTTGCTGCGGATGCAAAAATGTTTTTTTTTTCTCGTCTGTCTCTTGGTAAGTCACACCAACAGCGTCCATGCATAGTTTTCAATGCAATGGGTTCACAGCTGCTGTACTAGTGTAATTATGTAAAACATGGCAGTGTCAGAACGAACACTCAGGCTGATCAGTACAGCAATGCACAACACAGCAAAATCACACACTTTTACACAAAAACAACAACCGTCCCCATGCATCCTAGCTTTGGTATCCCTTGGCTGGCCAAATGCTGTCGATCACAGGAGATCACAGCTTGCTTATGTGCACAACTGCAGCCTGGCTGGGTCTGCCAACTGGTTTGTTGCCAGCATTGACTGAGCTGGCCATGGAAGGCCGATGTAGTGCCAGGGTCTGCCTCAGGATCTGATCAGCTCTTTCAATGGCCAGTTTCTCTTCTGCAGTCAAATTGTCTCTGAAGGTGTCGGGGCGTGCGAACACGGCCTTGGGCAGAATGAGTGATGACAGCTCTCGTCTCCACTTTGCTGATGTGGGCACATCCGGCCCACACAAACGTGCCAGCTCATCATTGTATTGCCATTGGTTGATTGGCATTGCGTCCGACTGCACAGCAGATCATGCAAAGTTCATCAGCTGTACTGCTACAATAGTAAGTATGACTCCCTGAAAGGTCTTTCTTGAGTGTAAACGTTTGATGCTGAACTTAGCTTGAGCTGATGGCTGACGTGACCAAGACATTTGATGCCTCGTTATTCTTGTATCCATATAGTGAGGACACTTATCATGAAGCAGAAGATGAAGGGTTTTACAAGATTCTGCCAGCCAACACGGCCGATCACTTGTGCCAATCATGGCAACCATGTTCAAATCATCATGAAATCTAGACAGTCCACTATGTAGTGGAAAATTTGACTTGAGCGACGAATGGGGTGATGTCATGTCATGCATGGGGAGGTCTGGCGCCAGCATCATCAGTCATGTGTCAACCAGTTGAAAGGGGGAGAACAGAGGTGAAGGTACCTGGTTGAAGAAGTACCGAACAGGCACATGCTTATCTTGGTACAGCTTGTACAGTCTCTGAGTGTCCTCAGCCATCTCTACTTGTGAGGGCAATGTGCTGCGGCCAGACAGCACACGTGCTACCAGCTTTGCCTGCATAGACTCAGGGTTCATGGAATTCAGGGCAGGGTATGGGACAGAGCATGCCAGGCACACACAGCCATTGACTTGGCCAGCAGTTGTGTGTGCAAAAGCTGCAACCGTGATCATAATATATGGTCTGCTCATGATTCCAATGATCTGCTCATGATTCCAATGAAAAAGCATAACATCAGTCACACATTTGATGGAACACTTGATGTGTCGTGCATTGCACCAGCTATTGCATTGACTGGAACAAAGCTACAAGGCAGGTGAAGCCTTCACTTTCAGTAGGCATATACAACGCATGCAGAGTGCACAGCCCCCAGGTGTGATGTGCAAGCATACAATCAGGCATGCATGCATGCGTTACATGCATGCAGCAGATTGAGCACCTGAAGCTCAAACTGAGGGAATCTGACAGATTTCCAAGGCAGGCCCACAAAGGCCAAAGTGGGAGCGGTGGGAATCAAAAAGATGGCTTTGAACAGGGGGGTGACATGCATGTTGTCTGCAAAACAGCTCACACACAGTCAGTCAGTCAGAAGTTCGGCTAGGTGGCCACTCGAATCAAAAGCAGAAGCAGGATCCCACAGGCATGATGACAAGCATGAAGCAACTTCTTTGTTTTACACATTCTTGGGCAAACAAAAGCAGCGGGCACTATTCACCCCCTCAAAAAAGGACTCAAAGTCTATGAATGGTGACCCCAAGGTAAGGCAGGCAGGCAGGCAGGCAGGCAGGCAGGCAGGCAGGCAGGCAGGCAGGCAGGCAGGCAGGCAGGCAGGCAGGCAGGCAGGGCTTTGGAGCATGCATTCAAATGCAGACAAGCAAAGTATGAAGAAGCCAGAGTGGATAGCAGGTGACCTGTTTTGAGCAACCCAGTTTGGTGCAGGAAGGGGTAAGTGTACTTGTAGCCTGTAGCATAAATGATGCTGTCTGCATGCAAGGATTCCCCTCCCACAAAAGATGCGCTGCCATCAGGATTCAGGCTCTTCAGCCATGACAGATGCTGTATGTTGCTGCGTGGCTCTGGCCTGTTTGGGTTGGTGTAGGTTCGTGCCGTCACATACACCGCTTTTGCGACTTCAGCAATCTTGCGCGCGATCTCATCGCCTGCAGAACGCTGTGAACATTTTCCTATAGGCATTGTTCTCATTGATGGAAATTCATCATGATGCAAATGATAATCTTTCGCCCTGTGCTGATTGAAGAGCTGTCATGAATCCTGTGACTTAATCACAATGGACATGCATGTCAAGCATGCATGTGAGCCTCGTATCAGCAGCCCAAAGCTCATGAGGGCATTGTGGTTGACGCTCAACAGCTTGAAAGGGGCATGCATGTCAAGTGCAGAAGCAATACTGCAGCAAATCCCATGCAGGTAAGCTGCTGAACAAGCAAAGCTATCTCATGCACTGTGATCCATTCAGACATGAACATTCTGCAAATGCACATATGGTACAGCACATTTCCTCACCCTTGCCCACCTGAGAAAGAGGCTCCAACCACTAGAACAGTCTTGCCAGCAAATCTGTCATTGCTTCTGTAGTTATGACAGTGTAGCTGCTCCCCGGGGTAGGTGTCAATCCCCACCACGTCAGGCAGATTTGGCTCATGGTAGTTGCCCACTGCACTGACAACTGCATTGTACACTCTTGTTCTTTCCTGCAGGTGACAGTAGTCAATCATTGCTTCAGCACTGCTGCGCGAGCAACTGCTGTTCATATAACACTCTGCAGCAGATGAGACTATTTTTAAGGCCTCAACAAGATCATGCAACATATACAGGCTTGCTGCTAGCTTGACGCTTTGGCTGGTTATGAGCTGATGCAACAGCAGCAGGCTATCATGCTGCATCAGGCTTTTGATCAGGGCCAGCTTTCTGCAGGAAGCCAGCAAATGGTCTGCTGACTTGAAAACCTGGAGATGAAGCCTTCAAGTGCTGGAGAATCGTAGAGCATAGACATCTTTGTTACCTGTCCAGAGGTGACAGTGGTGACGCTCCACCTGGGGCCACACTCCTGATGCCCCTGATCTGTGTGTACCACCCAAGCATCAACAAGCAGCAGTTTTTAAAGCAGTTCACACCTCGCCACAGTGCATGCTGCAGTTCTGTTGCATGCATACCAGGCGTGCCACGCTCTGTGCTGTTGTGTTGTGGGCATTTTATGGAATGCTGAATGTGTGCCATATGGACGCAAAGTGACATGGTGAAGATGACATGCATGCGCGTTTGTGCTGCGGATGATCATGGCCAATGATAAACCCAGCATAAAGGGTTGCTAGGAGGTAAGAGCAAAATAGTCACCTGGTTGTGTAGATGAGACAGGCTGCATACCCACAACGCTGGTGTTGAAGGATATGTGTCGCTTGAGGTCATACTCTTCAGCAAAGGCATTCAAGTATGCAAGCACCTGCACATTGTTCTGAGCTTGTAGTTGCCAGTCAGCAACTCAGGAGGACTGCAAGCTGATTGACCTGAGATGATGATGTGACGGCCATACTAGATTGAGGCAGATGAGTGCACGAATTGCAGTTGCTCAACATGGCATGAGTTGAACTCTTGTCGTGAGTGCTTGATCTTGCATCTGGCCCCTGCATGTGAGTGTGACCGTGGCCAAACTACAATGTTACCTCTTCATGCTTGGGGTACGTACGAGCATCAACAGACCTTCCTCTCATGGCCTCAGGTATCTGTACAAACCCAAAGATGGTCATGACTGATTAATGCAAGCTCAGCTGAGCAGCGGATGGTGTAATTGCATGCACAGACAAAAGATGTAGATCTGTGGATGGGCTCCACAGCCAACTTGCAGATGCACTTATATGCAGGACTTGAGCAGAATTTATGTGCATTGCTGCATAGTTATAGGCTTGTAATCTTATTCTTCTTTTTCTTCTTCTAGGCTGAGACTACTTACCAGGGGGAAGTCGCTGAAACTCATGATCTGGCGAGGGATGTTAGTGCGTACAGAATTGTACCTGTAGTCACCAAGAAGCAGTTTGATGCCTTGCATTGGATATCATGCTGACAATGCTGAGGTTGTGAGTGTTTCACCTAGTATGACTACTGCATACTGCTTAGTAAGCATCAAGCAACGTTGTATGCACTCTTGCCAGCTTTCGTCGGGTCCGGATGCGACTTACAAGCTGCTATGGACATGCCTACGATCTGACTTCAGTCCCAGTGAGTCCTCCTAGAAGTCGTCGCTGTAAATCCAGATGCCTCCCAGATCACTTCCCTGCTCGAAGACTGTAACGGAGTGGCCTTCACGGAGCAGCTCGCGTACACTGACTAGACCTGCTGCTCCAGCACCCACGACTGCCTGTGAGAAGGTATGCTAGTCAGAACCAAGGCCCAAGGTGCGAGGAGTTGACGTGCGCACGCGTTTAAAACAAAGCAGCACTGCAGCTGCAGCGGTGCAGACACACAGCTTTTGCGAGCTTACCACCGATAGTTGCCGACAAGGAGGCATGTTGCTCGCGTGCTTGGTTGTATATTTGTGTACCGCAGGGTTTACTGCGCTGACGTCGCTCTGCATCCTGATGCTGGGCTGTGGTCTTGTGCCAAGCCTCAATTAGTAAGTTGCAACTCACAAGACCTTCAGCACGTGCAGGCGCGTGACTTCCCTCACCGATTGCCCTTTCCTTTGATGGGCATGTGTTGAAAGGCGTCCCCTCATTGGACCATGCTGAGCCTTTCCCTGACATCAGTCATGCAAGGGGCGGCCTTCCGTTGTCTCCTTGCGGGTCTTACGTACCTTCAGTGAGTAATAACCTTGTGTCTGCACGTGCCGATATCTATGAGCTTGCCAGCCCCCAAGTCGGATTGCAGCAAACATTCTAAAAGCTTGTGTGCGATCGCCGCAACTGATATGGCGACAGCGCCCAAAGGGATGGACGATACAACGGCTGTGCAAGATGTTGCCCCTGGAATCACCTACCTGAGCCCATCAAGGTACTTGCTCAGACCTCGGTGATCATGATCCGTCCTGAGTAACTTGTGTCAGCTTGCACAGGTGTCTCGCGCGTTGCATTAGCACAATCGGGAGCTGAAGACAGGATTTTGAATCGATGTACGACGTTTCTGGTGCTGCTGCAGACTATTTCACGCCATTGTGAAGGTGGGGGCGGAGAAGGCACTCATGCCATGGTGAGTGTTCTCTGGAAGTGCACAAATGCATGTGCATGTGTCACTCAGTGACTAGCCGGAATGCGTCGAAAAACAACACTGGCGCGGCAGTTCATCGAATTTGACAATAACGACACGAGCGACATCGATGTACAGGTGGAAGGTGTTTTGGCTGGCTATTTTGGCTGGAGCTTATATCGGCCTTGGGGCTGCTTTTTTCCTTTCCGTAGGCGGACAAATGCCGGGCGTTCAGTCCACCAACCTCGGTTTGCAAAAACTTGTTTTGGGAGCTTTTGGCCTGCCTATGTCACTGGGCTTGATCCTTGTTTGTGGGGCTGAACTGTTGACAGCAAACAGCGCCTACATCTCGGCTGCTGTGTTTGAGGTAAACTGCTGTCTTCACCTGTTTGATGTATGGTTATTTCAGAACCTTACCTGCGAAGTTGTGGCTTCAAGGATGACCGTCCTTTTGCAGTGCATTTCGGTGCATTTCTGGTGCATGCGCACATGCCACAGTGCATGCAGCTGTGGTACATAAGTACACACAAAATGCCTGTTACAGCTTTTGCAAGCACTACAAGCGCTTGCAAGCTTGCCACAACTGCATGGTCCACGCCCTGTCAAAGCACTCATCTGCATCCGGCTGCATCTCCGAATTTGTCAGCAAAATATGATGCAGAGCAAACATCATGAGTGCAGACTGATTGTCCACAAGCAGCCCGCTGGATTGCATGGCTTGCAGTGCGTCTCTTAGTGCCTGCAGCTGCCTGCCTTCATGCTCTACGTCCCCCATCACTCTACAGCTGCAGTCAATGGACATCTTTGAGGGATTGCTGCCATGTCTGCAGGGCCAAGCCAGCGTCATGCACATGATGGGGAACCTTGCAGTCTGTTTCTTGGGCAACCTTGTGGGATCACTTCTCATTGTGGGCCTGACATACTCTACACACCTCTTTGAGGTGGCACCAGCAGCGCTGACATATGCTGAGACCCTGTCACACACCAAGGCATACGCTGGCTGGGGTCATGTCATGGCAAGAGGCTTCTTGTGCAATTGGCTTGTGGTCCTGGCTGTTTGGCAGGCTGCAGCAGCTCAGGATATCATTGGCAAGCTTGCAGCTGTGTTCTTTCCAGTCATGGCCTTTGTGTCAACAGGCTATGACCATGTGGTTGCAAACATGTTCATCATCCCTTTTGGCATTCGCCTGGGGAATCACCTACCAATTGGTCACTACATTGTTTACAGCATGATTCCAACATTTCTGGGCAACTTCTTGTCCTCTGTGTTCATGGTGTCTTTCACCTACAGCATGTGCTATGGCACGCTGCCTGACAGGATTGGAGACTGGTTGGCATCCTGCAGGAACAAGCAGCCCAGACCTTCTGACCACTCAGCTGCAAAGCAGACTGGCACTGTTTATGGAGTTGACAGTGTTTAGTCTATATATATATATCATGCAGACCAATCCCATGCAAGCTATGGCAATGCCCAGCAAATAGCTGCGGCACATGGACTGCTTGTCTTCACTTATCGTTTGCTGATCATGACCATAACTATTTGTTTTTCTTTGTGGTTGATAAACCTTTGTCTGCTTCTCTGCACCAAATTCTGCCGTAGCTACGTACAGAACCAACACAATGGTTTATGCTCTAGATCTAGTGCAGTGCATGGCCATGTCTCCATCATGAAGCACATATGGTGTGTTGACACCGTAGTATAACATAGCTCTGTGCATATGCGCTGCCTGTACATGTATAACAGAATCAGTGACGCTACTAAACTATATCAATATCTGTAGACAGCTGCTCTGTGGAACACTGACAACAGGTGCAGGTGTAAATAAATCTCTAAGCCACAAGTTACAAAGCTCAAGCGGTTATCAACACAGCATCCTGCATCACAATGCAACTGTACCAGCCTGTGTACATGGTATTATACAATCCATTGATATTTGCAAAGCATGCTTGTGACTGCATGCGCAAAGGAGAGCTACAGAGAGCCGATGAAGGTATGTTTGCATGTGATAGACATTATTGTAGCAGGCTCAAGAGCCAGTAGGCACATCACATTTGCCTGCGTGTACGCCAAGTAGTTCCATGTATAGCGCAGCCTACCACAGCCTTGCATGACTGCATACTGTCTCTACCACAACACCTATGATTTCAGGCATTTCATCGTGCTCTGCAAACCAGTGTATCCTTGGGGACATGTATCCGGGATCCAATCAAGGGAACAAGTAGTTTCGGACTCGTGTGCACAAACATCTCAATCCAGTTTGCTGACATCATGCCTACAGGTACCACAACCATCAGCGGCCACAGACCGACTTCTGTGCAAGTGCAGTGGTGCTGTCAATTGTGTCCACTGGACTCCTAGTAGAGATCTTGCCAGTTACTGCTAGCCAGCTTGCTGTGGCAAGCTGTAGCTATGACAAGCTGTAGCTGTGGCAAGCTGTAGCTGTGACAAGCTGACACACAAGCTGACTGAGGAGCTGAGTACACAGACTCAGCACAGAGGGGGCACAGAGTCTGTGTACTCAGTGCTGTGCCTCACAGCTCGGCCGAGTGTGCCTCTGTTGAGGTAACTTGTGGCCTTTACTCATTATAATTAGTAAGGGGTTTTGAAGAGAGTCTCAAAGTGACCCCAGCATGCGGAGCGGAAGTCATCGTGGGTCTGATTGCGCATCTTGCGTCGCGACTGCAGCTTGCGATTCGATAGAGGTCATGGCCGGTACAATGCAGGAAATTGTTGACGAGTACGCAGCTCGCCGTGAGCAATATAACTCAGTCCAGTCTTGTCAGTCAGCTGCTTCAGACTGCGAAAAGTGGCTGTTGGACAAAGACGTTCCTGTCACCAAAATCGTCGGTATCCTCGCTTCTTCTGAACCGCTGACTCTTGCAGAAAACGATGAGACGCTCCCTACCCAGCAGTATCCTTGCAGCATGAGCTATGTCTTGACGAGAGGGTGCATTTGGGCGCTTGACGACGAATACGACGACAAACGTATGATTACTGGAACGCAACACCAGCTGGTATGGCCTTCATTTGCTGCTGCTTGTTGCAGATCGACGACAAAGCTGGGCGACTTGCAGATCTACAAACCACCAGCCTGACCTTGACCTTGTCATGCAGGTCAAACTGGGAGCTGACGGCATCATTCTGCCTGATTGGGCCCTTGGCCAATTCAAGAAGCTTCCTGAATCTGCAAGACTTTACCTGCAAGATCAGATAACAACCCAAGCATTCTGCTTCACAAACCATTAGATGTCTACTACCCACACAAGGAGAGAAGGGGAGTCACGGTGCAGGATGAGCGTATTCCTTTTGCCAGTTTATGTGTGTCCAGCTACTTCACTAGTCTGCAGTAACCTCTGAGAGACTTCCTGCGTCATCCCATTTGTGTACCTGGCATGCAACGTAGGATTGCACATTTCTCAGCAACAACTACGTTTCAAACCAGCGTCACTTGCACACAGCAATACTGACACACATGTCTGGGGGTCAGTAGCTGCGTGTGATTGTAAGGGACAGTCGACCTTTAAGGGCAGGATGTCCCCTAGCCAAGTCTAGTAGCACCGTTGTGCTTAGCTCAGCCTGCAGCTGCATACCGATTTGTCCTCCTTTTTTGTCTTCCTGTTTCTGGGTGCAATGGACAAGAGGCATCCTCAAGGCAGAGATCTCTAGTAATAAGGCAGGCTAACATCATGAGATATAGATGTGGATCGAATGTATGAAAGACACAAACATCAGCGCTTAACAGTAGGTGGACAACCAGATTTTGTACATACAATCATCTGCTAGTGCTTCTGCTTCATGATTCAATGTAGCATGATAAGTAGGCTTTCTTTGCAATGACTGCACAAAACAGGCTTCCAGAGCCTGCAGGGATTGATTTAGCTTGACTGCTATCCTAGTTAAATCACCTGTATCATCTGCTTATGCTACCCAGACTTACAATCATGTCAAGCCAAGTCGTGTCATGTCAAGTCACGTCATGTCAAGTCATGTGAAGGATACACCAGCTATGCAGCAACAGATTCCTACATGTAAAAACATGTCAGCCGAACCCTAGAACACTGTTGATCCCCACTCAAATGGGCTTGTATTATTTACAAAGAGCTGAAACAGTCACTAGTGTACAAACTGCTTGAGGCATACTTGACTGATGGGCCACTCAGGGAGAAAGGTACTTAGGTCACTGATAGCCACAAGGTTCACGTGTCATGCTTTTTGCACCAACTCATGATCATCCTGGTGTTGTTCTTAATCACTGGCCAGTTGGCATCCTCAGCTTGCTGCAGAACACTCATGGCTCGCCATTCAGGCATTCTGCTCAGCCTGTCAAGGATCAGACCATCAAAATCTTCTTCTCTCACATATGAGCTGCACTTGGCGACAACATGATGCAGACGCACTTTGATGCGTTGAGACATGGCAACAGGAAACGCCCTTCTGCCAAAATACTCCATGGAGACCGGGGCTACTGGGGCTCCTTGTAGTGGAATAGGGCTGTTGGCAGCACCCTGAAACCGCCCTGTGTGCAATCCAGCATTGCTGGGCCCTGCCCCTGGACTCAAACCAGCAGATGCAGGTCTGTGAGCAATGCCTTTGTCAGGCCACAGTTGCCGTTGAGCAGAGTTTGGACCTGGGATTGCAACTCCAGAGGCAGGGAGACTTGTGCCCTTGCTTATGAGTAGGCCAGGACTTGTAGAACCGGTCCCAGGGCTGCTTGCAGCCGCGCCAGCACTGGATGGCAATAGGCCAGGGCTTCTGGCAGGTGCCCCAGGGCTGCTGGCTGGAGTGCTGGGCGGCTGGAGATGCCTGATCTGGTGCATGCACACAGCACTTGGGTTCTTCGGCCAGCCGGCCTTCACATCCCTGGCAACACGCTCCAAAGCACCCACCACATCAGCAGCAGCAAGCAAGGACAGAGCCTTGAGACATGACTCATCCAGCAAGGATTTGAGGTCCACACCAAACTGATGTAGCACGCGTTGCATCCAGGAAGCTAAGCCATGGGGCCCTACAGGAGTGGCAGGGTCTAGGTGACTGCCCTGTTGGTCACCGTTCTGGGGCTGCTGCCCTGAGGGCTGTTGGGGCTGCCCATGTGGCTGTCTGGGAAAGCCCTGTGGCCCTGGCTCCACATGGGCTCCTTCAACATCCTCCATGTGAGTGTCCTCATCAGGCAGTGGGACTGCAGCTGCTGCTAGCAGATGCAGTGGAGGCGCTGATGTTGACACTGCTGGTCCTTGCACGCTGCCAGTCACCGCTGCAGAACTTGGCATACCTGCTGGGACAGGCATGGCATGCATCTGCTGCTGCTGCTGCTGCTGCTGCTGCTGACCTTGCCAGTGAGGCGGGTGCTGCTGTAGCTGCTGTGGTTGCTGTTGCTGTGGCTGCTGTGCTTGCTGTTGCTGTGGCTGCGCTACTGGCTGTAGCTGTGAAGGATGACTGTAGGCCTCCTCTGGTGTGTTTGGCACCACATCAGCCTCCATGGCTTGTGCACAGAACAGAGGACCGTACTCAGACCCATGCTCAGATGGCACACTCACACGGCTGCTGCCCAAGCCCTCACAGGCCTCTTTGGTAAGCTTCACAAACTGCTGGTAAGCCTCCTGCTCCCAGAAGACGTTCTCAGGGGGCTTGAGGCCCTTGACAATGTAGTGGATGTTGAGCTGTGCCACCCAATGGAGCATCTGGTTGCACCACTGCTTGTGCAAGGGGATGGTGAACATAGCGCTGCCACCTCTGACTGTGTAGCACACCAGGTGACAAGCCTGGGAGTCTGTCACCAGCATGTTGAGCTGGGCCTGAGCAAAATATTGCGGCAGGATTCTGACATACCTGTAAAAGCAGCAAGAATAGGTTGCCTGCTTTGGCAAGACGCTATATGGGAGGACTCAGCACCACAGCTTGCAAGAGTGTTCTCAAAACTGCCCACATAAGCAACATGACACCCATAGATAAACCTCGCATGTCAAACTTGTATGCAGATTCAGGACCATGTAACAAAAGTGCAACGAAATCTTGCTGTCAGAGATGGGCACATTCTCTGGTGGGCTTAATCTCAACATCACACTCATGCAGCAGCATCATGATAGTGACGACAGCAGGGAGCTTACGGTTTGCAGCTCTTGCCTAGCCAGTGCCAGATTCCCAATGCAGCATGAGGTCTAAATGGAGTCTTGGCCTTGATCTCAAGCACAAGCCGATGGACTGAATCAGACTCCCTCCAATGCTGGTGAAGCTGCCTGGTCACTGCCTCTTCATGCTGCACTATGACACCATCTGGGCTGCTGCCAATGACTGGCAGATCAGCTGGATCAATGCCCCTTCGCACCTCTTCTGGTAGTCTCTGGAGGGAAGGGTCCATCAGGACAAACCCAACCTCATGCACTGTGTATCTTGGGTTGTCACAAAGGTAGCTGAGGATGCCGTTGGCTTCATGCTTGTGTCCCCAGTCGAAGTAGACTTGTGTCTGGGCGTCCACTGCTGCAGGCGCTTGGTTGGGGTTCTGGAGAGAGGTGACCTTGGAGAGAAGCTTGTTGTGGTCACGCATGTAGGGTGAGACTCCTACACCTGACAGGGCTTTCCCCGCACACTGCTCAAACAGCCCTAAGGCCTCTGCCAAGCTGCTGCCTGTCACTTTACCTGCAAGCAATCAGACAAGGTATCATGTGGCGGGCTGCTGACCCACCTCACTGATTTAGTCAAGGAACACGCGCTGGGACAAGCGCAGTATCAATGTCACGCAAGTGCGTTTTCACAGCTGTCTGTTACCATTATCAGGCTTTAATTTGTGCATAATGAGATGCTGTGTGACGCTTGTAATGCATATTCAGAGCACAGCATTCCGGCAAGGATGATGCATTGTACCTGAACGCAGGTTCTGCCATTCTGGGTGGTCCTGAGGGATCAGCTCTGAGACCTCAGGCTTTGTAGCCGCTGCAAGCATCCCTGCTGTTGGCAAAGCCAGTGGCACAAACTGGTGTCCAGCTCTGACTGTCAGCTCCGCTTTGCTGATGGCATACAAGTTTGTGTTAGGGTGTGGACCTCTATATTGGTTGAAGACTGGAGCCTCTGGTGTAAAAAGTTGAGGTATCAGATCAGCAGGGATCTCTTCAGCCAGTTCATGGATCTGTGCAGCTTCTTCTGCAGGGCTCAACTCCTCGTTGTTGCTGGTGTACTCCAAAATGTCATCAATAGAAACTTGGGACTCTGGCCGAGAAGGAACCATCACAGTCTGTAACAGCACACCTTGCAGTGAGCCAGCAGTGGACAACGCAGAACTCGGCTCACTCGCGACACGCGCAGCTTTTGCTGCGATGCACGCGGACTGTCACCTTAGGTGTGTGGTTCAATAGATGATGCTGGAGGCCGTTAGCTCGCCGGCTGTTGACGCCTAGGGGATGCCGTGCGTGCACTGTCAGAGTTACGACGACGCTAGCACGACATCAATGCCTCCTTTTGAAGCACGAAGCCTTACAGCATCATGTCTGAGTCGCCCGAGCCGCTGCTGGCAGGCAGCGTCAACAGAACACCAACTAAGCTTGACCTATCGTGAGCAAAGGATCGTGACCAGTGACAGCAAATGCAACGTTGGTCAAGGCACTGATGCGATCCGCTTTGATGTACGGCGCTCTGTCGGAATGGCTGCGCTGCAGCTGTATGACCGGAGTGGCACTGGAACTGATATGTCATGCTGCGTGCTGCGCTAGCGGTGACTCAGCAGCGCTCTGAAACCAAATGAGTCGCTACTAGCTATAGCTTGACCCTTCCTGTGCATGCAGTGTGCGCCTGCTCGTACATATGTTCGTGACACAGTGAGCAAAGATAACGTTGAGAACGTCACGCATCCTGCAGCTCTGGCGATCGCAACAGAAGTCGGTACAGCCAGCAAGCACCCGCTGCTGTCAGCTAAAAGTTGTTGCTTGTCTCCACGTCTGTCTCATCGTCAGAGACGACATCTTGTCTTGAAATCACGTTGCGCGGTGGTATCAATGAGTTCGTCAGGTCTCGTGCTCCTCAAAGGTGCAAGTCATTGTGGTTGGCTACAGCGTTTCACCTCTGTTTGGGTTTTGCAGAAACTCATCACGCTGCAAGACAACGCGATGCAGAAGAAGTCGCACATCCCAGTGAGGCGACCATCAGCTCGATTGAGGAGCTTGGAGGCGACACAGTGCTGCATGCAGAGCCAGACTCAAGTTCTGAGGCAGATGTAGGGCAGCTACTGTGTTGCACTGCAGTTGACATTCGCTGCCCCCTTTGGATTGTGACCTGCAGCTGGAATGCAGGAAGAACTTGATCTGAATGCATTACTGTCAGGCCTAAACTTAGCCCCTGGAGGAGCTCAGGTACACATCACTGATCCATACTGCCTTTGCTTTGCATGTGCAGCTCAACCAAGCCCAAACACCTGCTTGACACAGTTCACAGGTTGCGCTGAGCAAGCACATTGCCATCGGCCTGGGCGCAGTGCAGTTTGCTGCACCAGCATGGGTTGGCTGAAGCTCGAAGTCCTTGTTGGTTGGGTTCTCCATAGTGAGTGAGTTATCTGATGGTATGTGTTCAGGAAGCCAAGCGGCAGCCGCTCCTGAACAGCTTTGACCTGAAAGGCGTTGCTGAGCGCGTCAAGTCAGGCAAGTGCATGCACTCCATACTAGTCCCAAACACAACTGTGCGTCTCACCAATGGTAAACTTGACAAACTGCTCTGCCATGGTGCCAGTGTTAAGCCATCAGTTATGTTTGTGGGCGGCGCTGCATTTTCTTTGTTTGCGGCTTGCCATGATGCTGTTGCCTGCAGCTACGCAGTGGCTTTGACTAGACGCATGCATGTTCTCAGCAGGAACTTGCATTGCTTGGACCTGCACTGTGGTAGTCTGCATGATTGTTGTGTTACTGCCAAACGGGCACAAATATGCATACATACTGCTTACACATAGTTCACAGCATCATGTGTATGATGACTGCCTCACTACTGCAGGTAAAGCCAAGAGGATAGTGTGCATGTGTGGAGCAGGTCTGAGTGTCAGTGCCGGCATCCCAGACTTCAGAACACCAGGCACAGGCTTGTACAGCAATCTGCAGAAGTTTGATCTGCCATACCCAGAAGCTGTCTTTGAGATCAACTACTTCAAAAGGAATCCTGCACCCTTTTTCATGCTTGCCAAGGTGGAACATCCTGCCTGACATCCTGTTGCAACACCTGACCCAAGTAGTGTACCATTGCTACAGTCTGTTTCTGCTGGAACTGTCTTGGTGCATGATGAGGCATGCCTACTGCTATGTCAAGTCCAGTCAAGTAGCATGTGTTTACATTCACTAGCCTGGATGCAAAAACATGTGATGCTAATGTCAGCAGTGTGGGGTCACTCAGCAACTTACTGCTTGCATAGTAAGATGCAACTGTGGTTGCACAAAAAGTTTGTCAGAAAGGCAGCCAGGAGTTGCTGCATTTCTGAGCCAGACCTGCTCCAGAGCTGAGCAGCAAACACTAAGTCACTCTTAGCTTGAGGAACAATGTCCACGTCTGAGTCTGATATTGGTTCTGAGCTCAAGTCTGAGTGTGAGTGTGAACCTGGAGCATGATTTGAGAAAGTGAATGCGGTACTGTGCATGCAGGAGCTGTTTCCTGGTACCTTCCAGCCAACTCCGGCTCACTTCTTCATGAAGCTGTTGCATGACAAAGGCCTGTTACTGCGCTGCTTCACTCAGAATATCGATTCACTGGAGAACCAAGCTGGCCTTGACAAAGAGCAGATTGTGGCTGCTCACGGCAACTTTGACAGTGAGTGTTGTATGCTAGGACATGTTCAATGATACTTGCTCACTGGTCCCTCATGTGCTGTGCTGTGCTGTGCTGTGCTGTGCTGTGCTGTGTGCCACGCCTGGCTTGCAAAATTCATGCTGCTGCCACTCAAGTTGTACATTGCATGCGTTTGATACGCCGTATCCTGTGCACCTGGGCAAGATCTGACAGCTGATGAAGGTGCCTTTAGGGCATCCAGTGCGCGTGTCTGCTGCCTGAAGCTGCTGCAACAGTTTGCTGTTGACCTCTTTTGCACAGTAGATCTCCAGCCACCTTCAGGGAAATGTGCCATCAGCTGTAAATTGTGTACAAAGTTAATGCTCTGCAACTAAGCACATCAAACTATGCATGCATGATCCTGTGGTCAAAGCCATTTGTGTGTGATGCATGCAGGTGCTCACTGTGTACGATGTCAGAAAGAGCACAGCTTGGAGCATGTGAGGCAGGCCGTCTCCCAGGGCCATACAAGATGTGACTGTACCAAATGTGGTGAGACTTACCTCTACTTCCTCGCACCCAGTACTTTCATTTGGTTGCAAATAACAGAACGCTAGCTGTGCCACCTATGCCATGCTGATCTATACTATACCATACCATACCATACCATACCATACCATACCATACCATACCATACCATACCATACCATACCATACCATACCATACCATACCATACCATACCATACCATACCATACCATACCATACCATACCAT
>JAABUK010000834.1_pt1 | contig 62329 bp, 89 predicted proteins | sample 5559141 | NCBI WGS metagenome assembly JAABUK01 (sample SAMN10711869, study PRJNA513367) | rock metagenome | isolation source: Antarctica rocks | place: Antarctica: Victoria Land, Pudding Butte nord | collected 2016-01-03
CCTTTGCCTTTGCCTTTGCCTTTGCCTTTGCCTTTGCCTTTGCCTTTGCCTTTGCCTTTGCCTTTGCCTTTGCCTTTGCCTTTGCCTTTGCCTTTGCCTTTGCCTTTGCCTTCTCTGCCTGTGCATGTGCCTTCAAAGCCAACTTTGCCTTGGCTTTGGTTCTTGCCTTTGCCTCTGTACGAGTGCCTGGCCAGCTTTACAACCTGGGCTTGTGTTTGCATGTCTAGTGTGGGCTTCATAAAGTCAGGAATCAGGACGTGTTCTTGCTTTATGCGCCTTCAGGGAGCCAAGAGCCATCTGCAGGGCACAGCCAGCTCGCGTTTGTTGGACACAGTTTGATTATTTGTTGAGCATGGTCAGCTACCGTTCAGTTCTGCTGATGTTGTATGCTTCAATGGACTGCAGGCATGAAGACTCTCAACCCTCTCCCTGTGAGGATCCCCTGGTCTCCCATTTGCTGTTTCTGTTCTGCAATGGTTGATCAAGCTGTGTTGCTTGGCAGGTGACAGTTTCGCTCTGGAGAAGGTTCATGAGGCAATCCTTGAGACTGAGAAGACAGGCCGCAAGGGGAAAGTGTTCCTTGAAGGCTGATATGGCATTGTTTTTTGCATTCTTTCAATATCACAGGCATTCATCTCGGAGTCCAACAGTGTACACAGCACTGTACATGTCTTGCAATGCTTCTGCATGCCCATTCCGTGTTTTGTCTGTGGCTTCTCACTCAACTTTACAAGTTTCGCATTGCAGGAGAGTGTGTCCTGAGTATGTAGTTCAAATCAATCCTGGTTTTACTGCAGTACTGTGAACAGTGCATTATGCGCAATGTATGAAAAAGTTTGAGCTGACACAGCCTTGCTTGTTACAGTGCTTGGTTTGCCAAGGTGCATTTCATGAATTTGATGTAGTGATGACTTTCACAATGATTGAGTACTTCTGGGCAGGACATGCCATGATGTCCTGCATGCTTGGACAAAGCCTGACACTGCCTTTGTGTAACACCATACCAAAGAAAGTTTCATTTAATGCCTGCATTACTGTGCCTATCAATCTCATCATTGTCATCAAAGGGCTCAGCTTAGAGCCTGCACTTTCTGGCCATGCATGGATGGTACAGCACAGGCTGGCATTCTTTGACATTCCACCTTCTTCTGCCTCGAGTCCTTTGTGTATACATCATAGCAACAGCAGCCTTGGCATGAACTACTTGTTCTTGCTGCTGACAAGATTTTCATTGGACCTTGCCAGACCCAGAGCCTGTAGAAAGAAACGTAAAGTCGGCATCCAACACCACACACACATCCATACGCCATTTTGCATAACCGTCACATCAATACACCATCTGCCAAGATCAAATGCCAACTGCAGCACATGCACGATCTGGGGCATGCAGCAGACCATCGTACAATCAGCTGTTGGTCACATTTGATGACTTTCCATTCAAGCACATATTTTGCATGTAAATAATATGAATGACATGTTCAGACACACATCAAGCTGTGTGAAAACCCTACACTGCAAGGCTGTAACAGCTGTAGCTTCAAGGTGTTGTATCACCTGCTTGTATTGCTGCAGCTGTTGAGCACGCTCCTGTTGTTTCTGCTTGGCTTTGCGCTCTTCTTGTAGCTTGCTGACCAGCCAGATGTCCTCTAGGTTGTCCACCACTGGCACATCAGGATGTGCCTGAACAGTAGACAGCTTGACAAGCATGCACACCATGCGGCCTCCACCGGTGTCCAAGGCAAAGTAAGGTGTTGAATGCAAACAACTGTGCATTGTGTTGCACAGAAAGCAAGTCTGGTATTGGGGGGTTACAGCATAGGAAGATATGTGCACTGCAGACTAAATCATTGTTTGTATCATTGTCCACGCATAATGTCCACCATTCTTGTCAATGGAACCAAGTCATGGCCATCTTGCTTGAAACTAGTGCTGTTGTTTGGCTCCAGAAACAGACAGCAGGAGAAAGCAGTTAGCAATTGGATTACCAGAAGGTACTTGTCCTCAGAGCTTTGGGATTGCTTCTTGTCATCATCCCAACCATCCATGCTTCCATCAACAGCATACTCAGCTGCTGCAATGCCCTCCCAAGCTTTCACCTGATCTACAAGCGGTCGGCAGACATCTTACACAGCATTTGACTGCTGTAACTTGTGTGTCTTGCCTTTGCCTGCTGCTGTGTCACTGGGTTCTGAAACCTGAAGGTTCAGGCACAGCATACAGTGTGAAGCTTGACAGCACATCAAGGCTTGAGTCACCAGGCTAGACATGCAGATTGCCGACAGCACATCAGACTGGTATGACCCACACTGGTGCGACTAGAGTTCATTCCTTGCGAGTATATAGGGCAGTCTACAGCAAGCTTATAGTCTGCGCTAATATAGCCTCGACTCGCCACAGTATTCTGCCAGACCAGCATCTTGACCAAGCAGAGTTCAACCAGGATTGTGTATTGAGCTGTGCAAATAGGCAGCCACGAGTGTGCAGGAGCAACAGGACAACAAGAGCAAAGAAGACAAGCAAGAACAAAAAGAGACTGGGACATCAGGTGCAAACAAGACAGGCAAAAGGACAGCAAGAGGGAAAAAAGACAAGCAAGAACAAAGGGAGACCAGGACAGCAGGTGCACACAAGACAGGCATAGCCATGAGGGCAGGGTACCGTGACAGAGAAGGGGCTGCCACAAACGTGTATGCCTTGAGATGTAACTTCCAGGCGGTAGAAGCCTGATCTGTCAGGAGTGTATGCGCAGCTATAGCGCCCGTCATCAGTGGGAGTGACAGAGACTGCGCATGTGAAGGGCATGCAGCTGAGCTCGACCATCACCGGCATCTGACTTGCCAGATCACCATCACACCTGCTCAGATGAGTCAAAGATGTGAGTCAGCTTGCTGCATGGACATAGCACCTGCCTGAGCACAGCAGCTGCAGTGATGCCAGCATGTGTATGTGGATCTTTGCAGTGTGCGGCCACAAGGGTCATGTCATGACAGTAAGAGTGTATTTGCAGCATGCTTGCTTTAGGCACCACCAGCAGAGTTCGTGCAGGACGTTTTTGTGCAATACCAGATTTATTTTACATACGCTGGCCATTGTCCAGATGATCAGCTCAAGGGGAAGGCATGCATTGCATCTGTTGAGTAAAAGCACTGACAGCAGAATCTGGGTAGCAACACTTTCACTCCTCAGTATCAAACAAGTAGTGTAAAGAAGCAGTGTATGGTAAGCTCAAGCAGCACCTGTTGCCAAATTGGTCTCGGCATTCGATGATGAACTCAGCTAGCTCTCCTATTGTACTGTGTATACGGCCAGGGCCGATGACAGTGCACTTGCGTGGTACTGGCTGCACAGGCAGCACCCTGACACTGTATGGTGACTCTGCAACACGCTCCAGCCCACCTGTCGTCCATCCATCAATCCACGAATCAATCCATGAATAAATCAATAAATCAATAACTCAATAAATCAGTCAACCAGTCAATCAATCAATCAACCAATCACTGAGTCGATCGATGAATTAATCAATCAAATGTCCATCCAGCAACAAGAATATCTCAAGGCTTTGTAGTCCAGTCCAGGTCGTCAGAACTCAGCAGACGCAACATCTGCTGTCTTACCTATAGTGCGTCATGCATGCTAGTGTGAGTCATGCTAGTATGAGTCATCACACTAGCATGCAGTCTGAGTCACGCAACATCTGCTGTCTTACCTACAGTGATGTGCAGGTCATGCATGCCAGCTGCAGTGCAGCAGTATGTCACCAGGTAGGTCCCATCCTCTTTGTCTTCAAGCCTAGCATGTGTGATGACACCAGCAGGACCCACCAAATGAGCCATGAAATTGTCACCACCACTCAGACGCTTGTTCTTCAGCTCATCATATGCCTGTAAGCATGCATGACCAGGTGCTATGCCACAGCTGCCTTAGGGAACGAATCTTGCAGCAGACATTCAGCTGTTGATACGCAGGCACCTGGTTGCACGTCAACATGCAGAGGCATTGCAGCCATTGGTTCAAGTGTACTAGCATTGGGATTGCTGACATGCTGGATGCATTGCAACAATCAGCTGACAGTGGCACAGTGTCATGTCACAAAGTCTACTAGAGACTGGATGAAGCTGCATGATGTTTGTGAATGCATAACAAGAAATCACCTGGATGACAAACGAGGCAGTCTGTCCTGCGAGGGCTTTTGTGAGGCCCGGCCCTAACACCCTGGTCAGGGCTGGTTCAGCTGCTGACTGCAGCCATGCATCTTCTTCCCACTCCCCTCTGAATCTGGTGCCATCAGCAAACAAGCATGTGCCTTGCCCATGTCGCTTATCATCCCTCCATTGGCCTGCAGCAGAATGTTTTGAAGATCAGCAACATGCTACTGTAATCTGTTGATGTAGCAAGGACAGTGCACAGTCATGTGTACTCAGACTTGGGTCATTATACCATCTCTCACCGCATCAAAGGGAACTCCTGCGCAAAACAAGGGGTTTGAAAGGGGTTGGGAAATACTGGGCATTGTATCAAACGCTGTTGTGTTGGAATATCACCATGCTTTGCATCAAGGTCAGGTCAAGTATTGCTGGCATATGCCTTCCTCTGTGGCCCATATTTTACTTTGAAGCAGAGCAGCGCATACAGTTCTGCTGCAGCCTTGCATGCAAAGTGCCCATCACGTCTTGTGCAGGCACACGTCAACTTCATATGACCCTTGTTGAGCCTAGAGCACTGCCAACAGTGAAGAACCCCAGACTTTATTTAGTTAACATTCAAAGGAAAACCAGTTTGACTGAGCACATGCTGCGTCCTTGTTGCACAGCGCTGACACACAGAGCCTGTACAAGTGTACGAAAGCACAAAAGCATGCGTGCCTTTGTACTTGTCCCCTGAAGCATAGATGCAGCCTCCCTGCCCATGCCGCACATCTTCTTCCCACTGACCCTCATACTGGTCCCCAGAGGCATACATGCATCTGCCCTGGCCATGACGTTTGCCAGCCTGCCAGCCCCCAACATACTTGCTGCCATCAGGCATCCTGCACATCCCTGCATGCACGCATGATACTTCTGCCAAGAATGTATCGGCCTGAAACCTTGATGGATTGGTTCTGAGAGTAGGCGTTAGCCAAGATGTGTCTGCACACTTGCTGCCTTTGTGAGATGCTCGGCATTTCATCAGTTGCAGAGTTCAAGCTGACTTGCAGACTGATGCTAGACACTGCCTATGTGAATGCTGAGGTGGGCAGTGACGGGTGGCAGAGGGGGAGTCAAGTTGGGGGGATCACTGGGGTTTGGGAGGGTTAGCAGAGTGAAAGACTGTACCATGGCCATGAGGCTGGTCATCAAGCCACTGGCCAGAATACTGGTACCCATCTCCCCTGCTCACCTTGCCCTGCCCGCATCTGCAGCACAACACACACATGGCTTTGTGTTCTGAACAAAATCTGGCTCACGAGATGTGCAAGTGTGAGAGCTGTATATGCTCAATCTGTGCGGCAGACTTGATGTCATGAGGTGCCTGCAGAGAAACGTTGCAAGATCTTGGTTGGTCTTGAGTAAACAAGTTGGCAGCAGGAAGGGCAAGGGTAGGGGCAAGAGCAGGAGCATTGGCAAGGGCAGGAGCATAGGCAAGGGCAGCAGCATAGGCATGGGCAAGGGCATGGGCAAGGGCAAGGGCAAGAGCAAGGGCAAGATTTGGCTGTAGGCAGCATCTGGCATACCTGACGCCAGCTTCCCATTGGCCATCATATGCGGCACCATCAGCTGTGACACACCGTCCATGGCCCTGCTCAAGCCCTTCCTCCCATTGCCCTGTTGCAATCATAGCTGCACCTCTCACACCGCCCATACAATGTTGTCACATGCTGTATGCCGGCAAAAGTCATTTGACACACTTGCGCACAGATGTGTCAACACTCAGAAATGTCAAGAAAGAAAGCAATGTGACACATTTCCCTGGTAAGGTATTTTTGCATGCTGTCGCATACGCTGGCAGAAGCATCTGTGAAGACATCTGTTTAGAGACATGTCGCTGCGCTGTCCAGCTGTGGCTCTGATGGAGGCTACATTTGTGAGTGGGGTCATAACTCAAAAAGCACCGCAGCATGCACAGCAGGTCTGCCAAGCTGTACAGCCACTATGCCTTGTCTGCTGGCATCTAGAGTTCATGCCTTGCTGCTTTCTACGGGTTGTCAAAAGCATTGCACTAGTGACTCATGGCTGCATTGCTGCTGTTGACTGATCCAAGTGCGCCGACGGGTATTTGCTGCTTTGCTGCACTTGCCGCTCATGGCTACAGTGCAGGGATGCTGCATGGCTGCACAAGCTCATTGTCTTACCCATGTACTTTCTGAAACCAGTCTGATGGACAGTCCCAAAGCCATGCCACAGCATGCCTTTGAACTGCCCTTCATATTCAGTCTTCCCATCAGCAGAGTACCATTTGCCCTTCTGCGGCTTCCCTAGATGCCAGCTGCATTCATAGTATGACTTGTCCGTGAGTGTGAGCCTGCCCTGCCCTTCCATGGTGTCAGCTTCCCACTCGCCTTCGTACCAGTCCTTGTTGCTGAAGGTGTGTCTGCCCCAGCCGGAGCGCTGGTCCTGCTTCCATTCTCCTGTGTAAACGGCACCATCCTCATACGTGCATGTGCCCTCCCTGTGCGCAGCAGGTCATACAAACGGTGTTGCCTTGCATGTGTGGGAATGTGGCAATGGCGGAACAGTCAGGTATGTCATCAGGCAACATATGGCAGTTGTAAGGGGTTTCTGTGGAGCTGTCTTGCAGTACATGATCTCATCTACACAGCACAGTCTAGGTTACTCAGTGCCTCTCACACACCCATGTGTCTTGTCATCTTCCCAGTCTCCATCGTAGCATACTGGCTTGGGCTGCTCGCTGGCTGCTGTTGACTTGTGTCTGTCAAAAACAGCATGACCTGTGCCATCACGCTTGCCATAGCGCCACCTTCCAGTATAGACATCCCCACTTGCGCAGCTTAACCTGCCATGACCGTGCCTTAAATTGCCAAGGGTGTCCCCCTGTGCACACAGTATGCAGTCAGGGCAGACATCATGATAGGACATCAGCTGATGAGACAGCAGCAGCTATGCATGGCAGACTTTACAGGTGCCAGCAAGTGTTTTTGGGCAAAGCACCTCAGTGGTTTAGGCTTACTTCATAGATATCTTTTGTTGCATAATGCACAGTCTGCTCAGTGCGAAGTTCCAAATCACCGTAATGGTTCATTGCAGAAGGCCTGCAGCAGGAACTACACGTATATGCACACCCACGAACTTCAAGCCAGGCTTTGGTTATCAGCAGATGCCGCAAGCCGACGCGGATCACCCAGCTGTCTCCTCTGCATCTGAATGGTGGCTGTCATCATCCCCAACATGGACCTGAGCGCTTATGAGCTGTTTCAGGCGTGCTACTTCGACGGCAAGTTCTGTTGCTGTGATCATTCCTGGTCCAGATCCCATGGCGGATAGCATGTAGGATAGCCACTCAAAGAAAAAGCAGACGAGTACTGTGCCGAAGGAAAAAAGACACAAGGTACCGTCACCTCGTTGCCCAGCTTGATACCAGTCCACGATGTGCATGCATCGATATGTGTGAAGTTGGCGTTACGTACATTGGCGTTAAATTGGCGCTTTTCCTACTTTTCCTTTCCTTCCTACCTCAGCTTGTAGACTTGCTCGCACCCTGACTATCACACAGGCAGGCTGTGCAATGGATGTAAACACATTCTGCACCTGCCTTGTGCAGCTTGCATGACAACTTCTGAATGCCTCATTCCATATCAAGTTGGCCGGTAAAGAGGCACATATCTGTGAAGACTGTTGTGTATGCATGTGGCTGTTCAAACATGTAGAATTGCCAGCCCTGCCATGACATGTAATTATGTGTGCAAGAATTTCATTCTTGCACGCATAGGACAGCACACTAATGTGCCATGCAATGTCAACTTTAGTTGCCAACTTTGCCAGGTGTTACACAATACCGTTCACTGATCACCCTACCTACACAGCTGAATGCAGACGCCGGTGCGTCAACAAGCGCAAACGATGCATCGAGAGACGTGCAAGGTGTATGTTGTGCCGTGAGCGCGCACGACTTCGTGTTCGCAGGCGGTGACTGCGCATCTGCACTGTGAATCGTCCTCTGTGCAGCATCAAACGCGGATTGATTCAGCACAAACGTCGTGCCGTACACAGCAACATCTACCTGGAGGGTCGTTGTGCAGCATCTGAAACAAGTCCTTGAAGTCGTCTTGACTTGGGACACTCCGACATATTGAGCTGCAACTCAAGGCATATCGAAGTGCAGCGGCAGCCATGTCTCTTGTTAAAGCCAGCACACAAACTGCACAGACAGCAGCATACCATGTCGGTGCTCAAGTCTGGGTGCCAGTCAAAGGTCCAGCAGATGCTCTTGGCAGAAAAGGTGCAGCGCGCTGGGTTAGAGGCAGAGTCACAGCAGTGTCTACAGAAAAGAACGGGATCAGTCTTGTCGAAGTCCAAACAGAAGAGAATCATAACCTGACTCTCAAGGCAGCAGATTGCCCACTGCAGAATGAAAGGGATGACACAGTGGACGATTTAGTCAAAAGTGACTTCCTCCATGAGCCAGGGTATGTGCATGCAGCAACATGCAGAATGCCAAGCACATCTGCTATATATACATTGCACAAGGCATGCTTGTGCACATCAGTTCTGACTCTATGCATCATGCAGGATTCTGCAAACCCTGCGTGTCAGATACGGGCTTGACCTGATATACACCTACAGTGGTAACATTCTGATTGCGGTAAGATTGTCAGACCCTGATCATGCTGCTGAATTCTCCTCCTATTTGTACTGCAACACTAATGCTACACTGACCATCTTCAGGCCAATCCGCACAAGCGTTTGAGGCATTTGTATGGGTCCCGCATGATGAACCAGTACAGGAATGTTGCTCTGGGAGAGCTGAGTCCCCATGTGTATGCCATCGCTGAACAGGTACACAAATCCATCTTCCTGCATGCAGCAATCCTCAAGGCAGTCGGTTGCAGTCATGCATGCACAGGTATGCTCACTGAGCTATGTCCAATTGTCTACTGCCATCTGCAAGCCTACCTGAACACAAGCATGCATGCACCTATATTGCAACACACCATCACATGTCTTGTGCTTATCAAACTGTTCATGTGCGTTTGACTCCTGAGTTTGCATTTGCCGTTGGTGCCAGCATGCAATGAAGTCTCACCTGACAGTGTGGTAGCTAACATGCCATGATCACCATGTGCAGGCATTCAATGCCATGATGATTGATGAGCAGCGGCAGGCCATCTTGATCAGTGGAGAGTCAGGTGCTGGCAAGACAGAGAGTGCCAAGATGGTCATGCAGTATCTGGCCCATCGCACAGCCCCAGCACAGGCCACCACGGCTCGGCCAAGAGTCCAGGGCCAGCCAGGCGTCAGCACGGCACCTGTGGAAGAGCAGGTATACATTTGCTTGTTGCATCAAATTAGCCAGGCATCAGCATAGCACCTGTGGAAGAGCAGGTACACAATTGCATTTTGCGCAAGATCAGTTCTACATGCACCGTGTGATTGCAGCATGCAGACTGCCATGCCACAGATGCAGGGCAATCAAGGCTGAGCAGGTCACAAATGCAGCTATGAAAATCACACATCTGAAAGCAATGCAATGCTGGCTTGTACAGACTGCAAGCCTTTGTAGGACAGTACGATCGGTGTGCAATACCACTAGACCTGGAGTACTCAGGGCAGCAAGCAATGCATACAAAGCAGACATGGCTTGATGACGCATTCAGCTCATTGACCTTGACATTGGACCGTGTCATGTTGTGAATGTGCCATCTGTTGGCCGCTGGCAGAGACCTGAACTGCTGCACGCAACAATGGTATGTTTGGGACAACCAGTGGGGTTGCATATCATACATGAACACTAGCTGTACTCACACCATGCACCTAGTACTGCTACATCAGAACAGGAAGAAGAATCAGCTCTTTGTGACACACAGGTACTGGAGTCCAACCCCTTGCTGGAGGCGTTTGGAAATGCCAAGACATCCAGGAACGACAACTCCTCTCGATTCGGCAAGTTCACTGAGATCTCGTTTGACGCGGGGGGCCGAGTGACAGGAGCTGCCATCTCCACGTACCTGCTGGAGCGCTCCAGAGTGGTGTCAGTCAGCACCCCCGAGCGCTCCTACCACATCTTCTACCAGCTGTGTGCTGGAGCCTCGCCTCATCAGAGACAGCAGCTCAGGTGTGTGCATAACTGATCCGGTACTGCTTGTTTTACTGAGTCATCATAGCAAACTTTCACGATGGAGGACTGGGGAAAGTCATGATGCAAGCTTGTTTCAGACAGCAAATGTATCATTGTTGTTTCATGCTACCATTCCCAAGCTTTTTTTTCTTCTGACAGTTCCCAGTTGTTGCATGTATATTGCTTTTGCATGGCCTTTGCAGCATTCAGGAGGCTCCTGAGGGGTTGAGCATACGATGGGCTATCATTGCATGTGAACCAATTTGTTTACTGGATGTACAGGCTGGAGAGGGGTTGGTCTTCCTTCAATTACCTGGCTGGCAGTGAGACCTTCAGCCTCAGTGAAGTAGACGATGGGGAAGCCTTCAGGGAGACCATGGATGCCATGGCAATTGTTGGTCTCACTGAGATGGTATGTTGTTTGCCCGGTGACCCTTGCCTTCATATTCATCTCTCATCCTTGAGTCATCACACTCAGAAGGCAACTGCCTTGTCACAAATGCCAATGGCTTTTGGGGTTGTTGATGCTAGCCAAAGCTGCATTGCACAAATTTACAATGTATTCAGAGGTCCTGCATGCTGACCTTGTGATCAGCATGCGTCATTGTTGCGTTTTATTCACTTTTGAGCACACATTGCAGTCTGTCTAACAGCATGCAATTAGTGTGGTCATACGTAGCACTTCCTATGCATGGCACAGACACACAACAAGTGTCATGCTTGCTATACACACAGGCAGCTGATCTTATTCATCATCTTGATGTCGACTTTGTATGGTGCAGGAGCGTGATGCCGTGCTAGCAATTGTGGCCAGTGTGTTGCATCTGGGAAACATCAGTTTCACACATGGGGACATGGACAATGCAATGCTGCTGGATGAACGGTCTGAAGATGCAATGTATATAGTTGCAGAACTCATGCAGGTCAGCTCATTCACAACCGTTCCTCTTGCATGCTGCCGATCATACACTGTGATCAATTGTGTGTCTCTGTGTCGCTGCATCAGCAGAGCTGACACTCAATCCTTGATTTGCATCAGCATTTCATTTTGTGTTTTGTTGGTGCATTTATTTGCCAGCAGCCCTTGCCTGCAGCAATATGCCAGCCGGCCTGGAACGTATGATTCCAGTTATCACAGCACCTGCATGATTTGCCTGCCAGCTTATCACGTGTGCTGTCTTGATGTAAATCCATCAAGCATTCCTTGAAAAGTTGATAGCTAGGGCAGATCTGATTTCTGATCTGAGCTTATGCTTGCCATTTTGTCTCACCAGCTACGCTTTGCTAAAGCACTGCAAGCCATCAAACATCTCTTGGGACAGCAGCTGCAGGTCATCGTGCTGCAACGACAGCACATCACAACACACAGGAGGTGCTGGTCATTGCGTCAGGACTCTGTATCACAGTCAGAGCTAAATGTCAAGCCAGCAATCTTTCCCTATCAGCTGATGGCCCTGACCATGCATGCCATGGAGAGTTTAATGCAAGTTGTCAAAGCTGCATGTCATGCCACCATGTTTGCATTCAGGTGACGCCCTATCAGCTGATGACAGCTCTGACCACGCGTGCCATCGAGACCATGGGGGAGCGCATTGTGAAGAACCTGGATGCAGCAGCAGCCTCAGTGTCCAGGGATGCCCTGGCCAAGAACCTGTACGCCAAGCTGTTTGACTGGCTGGTGGCTGCCATCAACAGGAAGATCTCTGCCATTGGTAAGCCCTCACGTGAGACCAACATCAAAAGCAAGCTGCTGTTGGGTGGTGTTGGCGAGACAAGTCCAGAACTCATTGTTCTGTGACATGACTGTGTAGTCAGGCATTTGCCTAGCTCCTATAGCAGCTCTGGTTTGGCTTGCACAACCTGTCAGGCTTGGCCATTGCACAGCATTGTCCGGGTTCTAGACAACCTGCCGAAATACAACGTGTTACTGGAGGACCTTGCTTGAGTATGCCTTGCGGTGTATGTCCGCTAATGGGCGCAGCAGGTCATAGAGTTGCTGCATGTTGGCCCAGAGCAGGTCTCTGGGCATGGTGTGGTGTGTATGTCATCATCTGCTCTCTGTGATACCGTGCTGTTTGTGTCAGCCACCTGGCAGGCCAGAGAGACAATGCAGACTGCACACTGTACCGCAAAAGTGCATCACACCCTGTACACACATTCATCACATGCAATGTATCAATGGATGGTGCATGACATCAGCTGTGCACATGTGCTTGTCATGGCCATTGTAGGGATGCACAAGACAGGCTGCTTTGGAGAGACATGACTTGTCCTGCACATACTTAGCTCCATCGTGAGCTACAAAGTGTTTTGATTATTATTGTTATTATGATTTTTATCATCATCATCATCATCAGTATCGTTGTTATTATTATTATTATTACAATTATTAGTATCATTATTACTATTCTTATGTGCTTGTCAGCAAGATGGATGCTTGCTGCTGCAGGTTCTGGTCAGCGCTCTGAGCGCACCATCGGCATACTGGATATCTACGGCTTTGAGAGCTTCAAGGAGAATAGCTTTGAGCAGCTGTGCATCAACCTGGCCAATGAGCGCCTGCAGCAGCAGTTCAACCAGCATGTCTTCAAGGGAGAGCAGGTATGGCATGCAATCACGTGTGCCTGCTTGTCACCAGCATTGCACCTGTGCCATTCCCCTCGGGCTTTGTTGTGTGTGACTATGCCCGTTGCACTTGCATGCCAACAAGCTGAACACTGAAAATGTGGGTTGACAGCTCTTGTGATACTGTCCAGGCACACTGCCCACTGCTAGCTACGTTGTACACAGGAGTGAAGGAAGATGTAAATGCAGTTGGAATGCATGCAGTACTGATGCAACACTGCTGTGGCTGCTACTGCCTATGGATCCTGTGATGGACCATGCACATTCTTCCAGTGCTAAATATTGCCTACATACTTGCAGCATCATGTGTCCGTGCATGACTTGTCCTGCACGTACCTAGCTCATCATGAGCTGGAAAGCGTTTATTATCATTATAGTTATCATTGTTGTTGTTGTTATTATTATTAGTATTGTTATTATTATTGTTATCACTACCACTATCATGCATGACTCATGGGTTCATATTTGACATGATGGTGCTGGTCTTACTGCTGCTGGTCTTACTGCTGCTGGTCTGACTGCTGCCCTTATGCCATAGGAGGAGTACGCTGCTGAGGGCATTGACTGGAGCTATGTGGAGTTCATTGACAACCAGGACTGTCTGGACCTGCTGGAGGGGTCCCCTGTCAACCCCAACCTGGCAGTGTTCCCCCTCATTGATGAAGCCTGCCGCATGCCCAGGGCTACCTACCAGGTATGGCTCCTTGAACTGTCATTGCCATTCGGCTGGATGAACCATGTGTTGACCCCTTCTTACGAGATTTTCCTCATCAATGATACAGAGCCCACAAACTGCACAGAATTTCAATGATAGTGGGTGGCAGGACAATAGTACATCGTACAGCCTATGCAAGACAACGTCAACAGGATACCATAGCAATGCCATCCCTATAATGCTGCAGCTAGGAAAGCATGACTCTCAGACTAAGCCATATTGGGCTGCAGGACTAGTGAAATGTCCTGTACAGATTTGTGGAGGCCAATGGTGACATGTCACACAAACATTCTGCTGTGTAACATTTTTGACAGATGTGCATGAGCTGAGCCGCATCCAGTTTGAGGTCCTCAGACATGGCTCAGCTCATGCTCATATCTGGTGTCACCCAAGCATGGTTGAACACTTGAGCGCTGGCCTGCAGTCTGTCAAGAAACGTAGGCAGCAGAATGGTTGTGTCACCAGTAGCCTCTGAAAGTTTGTACAGGACATGTCTTAGTCTTGCAGCTCAACATGCTCAACCAAAACAACTCATGCAGCCTGAGCACTTTGTACTGACTGTCAGCATGCCATGCCATACACCTCACATGGTTGCAGCAGCACTCACAGCTGATACTTAAAACGAAGTAATTGTGTTGGCAGACGATGTTGCTCTAGTCATGTTATACTGATACAGCATGGGTTGCTGACTGTGGTCTGGCAGGATCACAGTAGGTTGATCTTTTTGGTTATGGTAGGATCATGTCTGTATGGAAGTGAAGCTGCATGCTATGACAAAGTCAACCTGAGTCATGTGAGGTGCACAAATAGGTTGCAAACACGACCTGAAGCTAACCTGTCACTCTGTTATGCAGCACCTGGCGCTGGTTTGCATAGCTACCATTTCACAGCGTTATGCTGTTCAGGCCTACTTAGGCTGCACGGGGATGTTGGCATGTGCGCAGGATTGGGCACATGCTGTACAATGCAGATTGGCTGACCAGGCCTGCTTCATGCTGATGCTCATGTGAGATGACAGCAAAGCTGCATGCTGTACCAAGTGTCCAACTGTTACGATTTCATTGATAGTGAGCGCATGTATGCAGGACTTGGCGCACACTGTGCGTACCAGGTTGGCCGAGCAGCCCCGGTTTGAGGCACCCAAGAGGCCGCCGCATGGCTTCTCGGTGGATCACTATGCTGGCAAGGTCACCTACAGCACTCTGCTGCTCATGGACAAGAACAAGGACTTTGTCATCGCAGAGCACGCTGCGCTCCTCAAGGCCTCTGGCTTCCAGTTTGCTAGGTGAGTCGCAGTGTCATATGCTGTGGTATTTGCAACATTGAAGTTCCTGTTTGCTAGATGCGCTTCTGCATCTCAAGCTGACTATTCTGCAACCTAAGCTGAAGCTCCAGTGTATTAGGTGCTTTGCAGTGTTTTGTGCTGTATGTACTGCAAGACAAACTGAAATGTTTGGTCCTTTCTCAGTGCTGTAACTGCCCAAGAGTCTATTGGTGCTGTGCTGTGCATGCACCCAATGTGGCCATTAGCTGGCCCATCGCTGTCAACACATCTGTTACTCGTATACAGCTGAAAGCTGGACAGGCTGTCGCTGTTTGCCTCACAGAGCGCAGCCACATGCTGCAAGTGTTGAGGTCATACCGCATGTGTGCAAAGTGAGTTCAAAATGACTCTAGCAGATCTTCAAAATCATGAATCAACTGGTGTAGCGCAAGCCTGCGGCCACATAGAAAGCGTGTCCCATAGTATAGAATGATGCTGTCGTGCAGGGACCTGTTTGACGAGACCGACAGCATTGACAGTGCCGCTGTGGCCCCTCCCTCTCGCATGGCCAGGGGGGGTAAGAGCGCATACAAGCTGAACAGTGTGGGCGCACGTTTCAGAAAGCAGCTGCACGGCCTCATGGGCACCCTGAATCAATGCCAACCTCACTACATCAGGTCAGTCAGTCAAGCATGCTGTCTCCTTTGTTGTGCTCGTTGACTGGCTGGTCTGGAGCATTGCACAGCCACAACCAGGGCTTTCTCATTACCATCTTGGCTGGAAGTTCATGTGCTCTGTAGAGTCAAGTCCACATCGCCCACATGAATGTTCCGGCACAAATGCTGAGCGCTGCCCATGTCAGCACATGCAATGTTCACTGTACAATGATCGCTGAGGTCCTTACAGGTGTATAAAGCCCAACCCAGAGTCACAACCGGGCAACCTAACCCCCAACTACGTCTTGGAGCAGCTGCGAGCTGGAGGTGTGCTGGAGGCAGTTCGCATCGCATGCGCTGGCTACCCAACCAGGAAAGCGTTCAGACCGTTCGCCATACGCTACAACATCCTGTTGGCCAGTGGCAGAGGCGCATACCGCCATCTGAACCCTGAGACGCTGCAAGAGGAGGAGGCAGCAGACATCTCACGCAAGGTGCTGCAGGCTGTCAAGGTCATGGGGTGGCAGATGGGTAAGACCAGGGTGTTCCTGAGGGCAGGTCAGCTTGCTCAGCTTGAGGTAAGATGGTCACATTCTCTTGCCCTTTGCATGTCTTTCTGCTGGCTCTCTGTGTTGTTGTATGTACTTGAAAGCTGGCAAGTCTGCACTGCGGCTTGTTCTCAGCTGGGCTGTCTCACAACTGATGTGCTAAGTCGGCACTATGTCAAGTGATGGCTGACTTGCATGATACGTATTGACATATCCCCTTGCTGATCTTGCTTTCCTTGTTTTTGAGGGTTGCGCACGCCTCTCTTGTTGTTGTCCACCACTTGCAGCCTTCATGACTTATGACACAGTCCACAGCCATGCCATTACCTATCAATGACATCAGTATGTGCACGATGTCAGGCACCATCCTGACTGTTTCTCTCCATGCGTAACAACATGCTACAGAATCTCCACAGTTCTGGGTTGTCCAGATGCAAGCTCATGCCTCCACGTCTTCCGAAGTCTGTCTCCCTCTCGTGCCCCAGCTTCCAGTCTGTCCACCTCTCTTAATTCAGCTTCCAAAGTCTGTTCAACTCTCTTGCCCCAGCTTCAAAAGGCTGTCTCCCTCTCTTGCAGGGCGCAAGAGGCACTCGGCTGGCAGCCTCGGCTGTCACCATCCAGGCTGCCTTCAGAGGCATGGCAATACGTAAAGAGCTGCGCAGAGTCCGTGCAGCCGCAAGACGCATCCAGGTCACACTCACCCAACACCTCTTGTGTCTCTCTGTTCCTGTCCCTTTCTTTGTCTGTACAATACTCTTGTTGCATTCTCTCCCTTCTTCTGCTTTTGTCCCCTCTTGATGCATCTTCTGCTTTTATTGAGCCTCCGTGTACTGATCTGGGTCATGGGGCTCAAATTATTGTAAACCATCCATTTCATATCTTTATCCTTTTCTGTCAGAGTGGCAGCTGCATGCCAGTGAGTCTGTGCACTGCATTGCCTGTCTCAAGCATGGAAGCTGTCTACACACAATGGGCATACATGCAACATGACTTCCCGTCTTCCTTCATCTGGTGCTTGTCATGCCACACTTTGGCTGTGTAACATGTTGGCCTTATGTCATTTTGGCTTTGTCATATTTTGGCCTTGTATCATTTCAGCCTTGTGCTATTTTGGCCTTGTGTCAATTTGGCTTTGCGTCAATTTGGCCTTGTTATATTCTGGAGTTGTGACACTTTGGCATTGTGTCAAGTTGGCCGTGTGGCATGTAGGCTGCCTGGCGGGGCCTGCTGGCACGCCGCACAGCCCAGGAGCGCAGGAAGCACATTGCAGCTGACAAGATCGCCGCCACCTGGCGCATGTACCAGCAACGCAAAGCATTTGTCATGCATACAAGGTATACTTCATCCAATTTGAGCTGCTTTTGGCTTGGCCTCCACTGCTCAAGCCTTCCAGCATGCATTACTACAGCGCCCTGGATTGTGATACCTTGGTTAGCATGCATGAGGCCAGCTGGTGTTTGGCAGCAAGGCTTGAGCAAAATTGTCCTTTCTGCAAGATGAGGCAACCCAACCAACCTTGCAATGAACACGTTAGCTAAAAGGGCTGGAGGTATCGTGTGAAAAGTGCTGTGTGTGTGATGAATGTGCTTCAGCTTGTGATGATTGGGGTGCAGGAACCGCAGAGCAACAGCGGTGCAAAGCTGGGTGCGCATGTGGCTGGTGCGAACACGCTTCAGACGCACCACAGCTGCAGGACGCAAGGCTGCTGCAAGGGCTGCTCGCCAGGCACGTATTGTGGCAGCTGCCGTCGTCATACAGAAGAATGTACGCCGATACCTGGCTTGCAAGAAGGTAATCTGCTGCTTCATTCTGCACAGAGTATACGTGATCCAATATGTTCAGCAATGCTGAGGCTGGCTGTTCATACTTTGCGCCTGAGCAGCTTGACTATATCATGTGCCATGAGAGTGAAAGCAGGCTGGTGTCTGATGTGGCTGTTGCCAGTGCAGGGTCAACATTCTTACTTTATGCATGCAGCATTTGCCTGACTTTACTGTTTGGCACTCTCGACACCATCATGAGGTCTGCATACAGCATGGAGTCAACAGACACACACCTGTGTCATCAGAGTCCTGAAGTGATGCCATACGCCATATCACAGAACAAGCTTACAAATATGTGCAAGCTGCATGCGATGTGATGTGATGTGATTTGATGTGATGTGATGTGATGTGATGTGATGTGATGTGATGTGATGTGATGTGATGTGATGTGATATGGGTGCGCAGCATCCTAAGAACACTCCCACCATCATCTGTGTGCCTTGTTGCCAGCCTTAGAACAGTGCAGAGCATATTATGCAAACCTGTGTACTGCAAGCAGTGTACGCCCTCCCCAACAAGCATGGCATATTTGGTGGGAAGCACACAAAACATGCGTGGCAATGCAGGTGGCTGCAAGGAGGGCAGAGGCAGTCAAGTGGCAGCAGATGCAGCAAGCCCACAGCACGCTGCAGAGCCAGCAGGACCAGCTCATTGCAGAGATTCAAGAGTGGAAGGCGCGATACAGGGACGAAGCTGCCTACAGCAGTGAACTGCAAGCTGCTGCCAACAGGCTGCAGTCAGAGCTCACTGCAGCTCAATTGGAATCCCAGGTATGCAGTTTGCTAACAAAAATGCCCTTCTTGCTTCTTCACTCAGCCATCTTTTCATCACCCCGTGCGTTCATCCTTTCCTTCCTGCATCCATCCATTCATCCACCCATCCATCATCCAGTCATCCATCCATTTGTGTCTAACCAAAACTTGTCTTGCTTGAGTAGTCCCCTGTATGTCAGTGAGCTCTGAAACATGAAAAAAATAGAAGCCATTTGCAAGAATACAAGCCACTTATAGTTGCTGACAGGCTACACCAGCTTTGCAGTATGCAAGCTTCCTGTGCCTGTCCCATTTGCAGAATTGGTTGGGCCCTGAACCGAAGGGCCGGTCCTGATCTAAACGGCCAGTCCCCTCTTAAAACCCTGCCCTGAGCACATTCTTATCTTGCATTGAATGCACAAGCCTTCTGATCAGCCATTTGACTGTTCTGACTTGTGGGATGCAGAATGCTAAGAATGCAATGGTGAGCATGAGGGAGGAAGTGAACATGCAAGCCAACAACTACCAGTCACACGTGGAAGCTGCCAGGGTGGCTGAGCTGGAAGCTGCTCAAGCAGCTGCGCAGGCCGCCCTCATGGCCGAAATGGAACTTCTGAGGAGGCAGAAACACGGCGCTGAGCAGCAGGCCAGAGATCTGGAAGATCAGGCAAGCTTAGAAAGCACACCCTTAGAAACATCATTTGAATTTGAATGGCTGGCCCAGCAGCATACTGAACCAGTCCGATAGGAAATGAATTTTCAACACAAAGCACAGTGTTTGCACACTAATGCAACTACTGGCTATTGTCATCTCAGCAGGGATTCTTACCAGCATGTGGCATATCAACAAGTGTGGCTGCAGGCATTTTGCCTTAATCCAAATGCGTGACAGTGTATGCTGTCCACAAGCAAGGTTTTGCCCAGTCATCAACTTGGCTTGTGATGTGTGTACCGCAGGTGCGTGGAGTGCATCAGGAGTTGAGACGCAAGGGCGCTGAAGTGGAGGAGATGGTGGCTGCTGCTGAAGTGAAGGACGCTGACAACACACGCTTGTGGGACCAGGTACCCATCCCAAGACCACTCTGCTGCCCTTACAGACACTCAGGCTTAGCTATCTACCATGATGGGTCATTCTGCAGCTCAGAACAAGCCTGAAAAAGCAACAAAGCAGTATACTATGCCATGTACTGTGCGGTATAGGCCACTATAGTCTGTGACAGATGAAGTGTGTGCAAGGGGACATGCCAAATGCCAGCTAGGCCACTCCACCATTGCCGCATCATCGGCGTGAACATTGGCATGAACAATCTGATTCAAACCAGATCAACACATGTCACTGCTGGTATCTATTTGGCCGCCAAAACAGGACCTCAAACAGGGAGCTACTCAGCACTGTACATACCTGACCCTAGGGCAAAGAAACCTGTTACACACTACATGAACCTGCTGCATTGCCACCTGCCCTGGTGCCCACACTATGTTGCCCAATGAACGGCCTGCCTGCCACAATACTGGCCATTGGTGTGGGCACTCTTGCAGCGCCCCCCTGTTGTCTGGGTGTCGTACACAGAGTTTCACGGCTTCGTACAATGCAGCAACCCTGACAAGCTGCTATGTAGTGTTTTCCTGCAAGACTTGCATACACCAAAGGCGATTGCTGCCAAGTCTGCAGCCAGCCATAATGTGTGACTGTGTCAGGTAAGGGTGGCAGCTGAGGAGTACCACGCAGAGTTTGCTCAGAAGGAGTCCACCATTGCCATGCTCACAGCCGAGGCCGAGGCCCAGAAGGTGCAGCATCAGCAGAAGATCGACAAGCTGCGCACTGACATGGAGGTATGCTTGCACCCTTTGCCTTGCTGCTCATGTGACAGCCTGATCTGTGTGCCCTTGAACATCGCTCCACAAAACAGCCTTCAAGCATCATGCAGCATGGGCTGCTCAAGCTTGCAGGGGCTGCTTGAACCCCCCTCTGTATCCCTCATGGCAGCAGTGACCCAAGTAAGAAGGACGTGTCATAGGTGACTGCTGTCAGTTGAGACGGAACAGCTTTCACAGAAGTCACGTGGCTTTCCATCCGCCTGCTCATGCATCCCTCGACACATATTTGCAAGACTGCAATACTCTTGTGCCATCAAGTGTGTCCCATACCAGGGCAAACTTTGCATTGACATGTGTGTAACTGAGCTGCTCAGTTGTCTTATCAGCAGCAATGGCTTGCATCTGTAGACTGTGCCCATGTATGCAGGGCACGGTGGCATCTGTGCAGCAGGACATGCAGCAGCGCCTAGAGGAAGCTCTTGCTGAGAACAAGGCTCAAGCCGAAAGCCTAAGGGAAGCCCGTGAGAGGAACATGCACTTCAGCGCTCGAGTGGTCGCCCTCAACTCACGAGTGGCTCAGCTCACGAAGCAGGTTTGTCCTTGACCATTTCTGCAGGCCATTGCAATTTTGATTAGTGCGTTAGCTTGCTGTTGCTGACGAGAAGGTATAAACAGCTGCTGTGCTGAAGTCACCTCCACTATGGCGAGCTGGCTTGTACAATGTCAATTTCTACCTTGCTGGGTGATGGTGACTGGGCCTGCCAGCGTGGTACTGACATCAGTTCCTTGGTGTGTCCTGACCCCAAACAGCTTTTGAAAAGCTTGCGCTTGCTGTCTGGACTCAAAGCTGCCGTCTAAGACATGCTGGTGCAGTCAGCAGCAAAGTTGCACTAAGCTTGCTGCACTCAGTCCTGCATGCCACATGCAGCGCAATGCTGCCCACTTGCGTTGTACAAGCTTACAATGATGGGGTGGACTGTTTTGTTGCAGTTGAAAGACTCTCAGCAGAGGGAGCAAGCGCTATCTGCTGACTTGGAAGCAGCAAAGAAAGCCCAGCAGGAGGCTCAGCAGCAGCTGCAGCAGGCCCAAACCCAGGTGCAGGCTGTCAAGGATGCCCCCCTTGCTACCCCCAGCCCCTCCCACCGCTCCATGGAGAATGGTAAATGACTCAACCTCAGTACACATGAATAATGTGTGAAATCTGTGTGTACTGTGCTCCGCATCTGCTCAGCTGGTGCCAAGTGTCATGTCTTAAGTTGCTTCCCTGTTCAATGCTGTGCTCATGCACAAAGTGTCACCAGTTGATTAAATGCATGATCATTCACGCGCTCACACAGTCACCCACTCAAACTGCAGGGGGGCGAACCCCACCCATGCGCAGCCCCAGCCAGCTGACCAGCATACCCTACGGCGGCCGCACCCCTGACAATGACCCCAGCCTGGTCCCCCTGCCAGAACCAGTCCTGGAGAGGGACCATGAAGACACCCTGAAGCTGCTCCTGGGCGGTGTGGTGGACCGCCGCATGTCCATCATCAACATCCAGCATGGGGCCACGCCTGCAGACAGCGTGGGCATGCCTGTTGCTGCTTGGGTGCTGGGAGAGTGCTTGCTGCACTGGGCCCTTCGCTGGCGCCCTGCTGAGGTAACTCATTGCCCACCCTTTGCCCCTTGTTGTCATCGCCACCAGACCAGATGGTGGCAATGTCATTGTCATTGCCGCCTTCTTGTAGTTCTCCCTGAAGTAGTAGCAGTCACCCTGAAGTATGAAGAGCTGGCCACCAGCTTTCTCCACTGTGTTGGACATGCTGTTGAGACGCATGCACACTTGATGCCGTGCACATCATGCTGCGGGTCACGGAATGACTGCCGGGCATGAGCCCAGATCTCATGAGGAAGCTTGCTACTTAAGTCATGCATTACCTATGCCTGGCTTCTGACTACCAGCCGTATCAACTGCATAATCACATTGAGCAGAGTCAGACTTTTCAAGGGATGACCATTTGCACGGCTGACACTGTTAGCTGTAGCTCACTCTGTTTGGTGCACCAACAACTGCAACCCTTCCATTTTCTGTGATGCTGTCCCTGTCCGTTGGAGTCTGATGGGTGATTTGGTGTGCAGGTGGATGTTGCTGCCACAAGGCTGCGAGATGCTGTGGTGACCACAGCTGAGGCAGACCTCACCTCTCAAGCCTACTGGCTGTCTGCCACCCTGGCTCTCGGAGCTTTCCTCAAGGTATGCCTGCCACATTTCTGTATGCTGTAATTGGTCCACTCTGGGCGATGTGTCTCACCTTCTTGTCTACTTTGTTGATGAGAGACTGACGGGTATGTCCATCACATCGTGCCTTTATTGATCAAGTGAATGAGTGAACACCAAAAGAAGAACCAGGGTAGCTACATGCAGCTGCCTCTGATTTCAGCAATCAATTAATAATCTATTCTTTTGTCGCTTTACATTTACTATCTTTGGGGCTCATCAGAGGCGTGAAAAGACAATGACTGGGTGGAGTTGTCAAAGTGTTTGACCCTGCGGCAAAGCCAATGCAGTTTTCTTGTTAACGTGCCCGTGTGAGACTTTCATGCATTCTCTTGATCTCAGTCATCCCAAGACAACACCTGCACCTCCAAGCAGGCTGCCAACAGTCGCATGGTCTGCAGGTGCGCAGCATAGGCAAGCGTGACTGCAGCAGTCTCTTCAAGCTTGGAGACGAGATGATTGCCTTCACTGCACTGCACCAACTCTTGGCGTCCAGTGTAGCAGACATGCTGCCCGTCAATGTGAGCGTGCTGCTGTGTGATGAAGCCAAGAGGCTGGCTAGACAGAGCAACCCACGGGTTGAGGGGTCCCCCCTCAGACAGACCTCAGTTGAGCTGAGTCAACTGGGAAGCAAGACCTTTGAAGGCTTGATGAGCTCGCCCTGGAAGGTAAGTCATTGCATTCACCTTACTGTGATCTTACCGTAACTTTACGCTTACCTTACCGTAAGTGTGGCTACCTGCTGAGATCAACACACTCGGCCTTGAATGCCAGCAGTTCTACGCTTCTTCCTGGATTGCAATCAAGCTGACCAGCAGTGAACTACAGGTAGTGTGTTTTCGTGCACCAGCATGACTGCTGGGGATTGGTCTGCTCCCAGCTGACTGCTGGGGATTTGTCTGCTCCCAGCTGCCTGCTGTTCATCTGGGCAAACTGTGTGTTCTGATCCTGCTTGTATCTGTCAATGGTGTTGTTGGGTTTTGGCACACAGAGCAACATCTGTAGTGGCCACTCTGTTGCCAAACTTGTGTCATTGCTTATAGGGGCTGCTGGGGGGTCTGTCCAACGTGGTGGAGTGCCTGAGGGGTGAGGGGGCCCCGCCCCCAGCTGTCAGGGCTGTCGTCCATGCTGCCCTACACTATGTAGATGCTGAGCTGCTAAACGCCCTGGTCCTGCGACGAGACTGCTGTTCCATATCAGCAATCAAGGCCCTCCAGGTATGCAATCCAGCATGACTTCCTTCTAAGTACAGTGTCCATGATATGTGTCTGCCATGGCTCATTGCCTGTCATCAAGCCTGCATGCGCTGATGTGCATGCTTCAGTTGCGATCATCAAGCAAGCCGTCCCTTTCTGCAGTTTGTTTGTCACACCTCAGTGCAGCAGCTCTGTTGCAAGCTTCATAAGCTACATTTGCATCAAACATTGAGGCTGCAGTGCTCCGTGCAGCCGCTTGGCATCGCCAAAGGAGCATGTACAGCAAGCTTTGGTGTTGCTGTTCATCAACATACTGATGAATGGTGTGTTTGTACAGGCTGGTCTGGCAGACATCAAGGGGTGGGGCCAGTACATGGGAGCCCAATGGTGCGGAGATGGCACAGACATTGAGCGTGCACTGGAGCACAGCAACCAGGCTGTGCGCTATCTCATCTCTGGCAAAGATGATTGTGTGCGTAAGGCCTGCAAGGTATCTTCTCTTTGTATGTCATACACCCACTTGACAGACCGCTATTGTATCCCTGTTGAGACAAAGAAAATAATGAACACAAAGGCAACAGATCAGAACCCACAACAGAAACAGGGTATTGAAAGCAGAAAAAAGACTGTCTATTGTGTGCTGAGGTGTTCACAGGAAGGTTCTGTGGAAAGGCAAACCTCACAAAGCACATTCTTGCTGGAGTAAGGGATGATTGTAAGTGTGCCTTGATCTGCTCCACCAAGCACACTCCCCAGTGTTTTCTGCACGTTACACACAAAACAGCGACTGTTCTTGTGTCTCGTTCAGCACATGCCAATCATGCTACATGCAATGCAGGGCTTCGACATCACTCCAGACTTGAGGCGCATGTGCCCATCCCTTACATTGCAGCAGATCTACAAGCTCTCTGAGCATCACCATGACGACTGGATCACAGCAGTTGGCGACAACCAGGGCACCAAGACCATCGTCCTGCTGGAGACGCTAAAGCGGGCTGTAGATTCCTCAGGGGGCATGGCAACACCACCCCCAGCCTCCCCTATGAGAAGCACGGACGGATCTCAGACCCCCGGGGGTGCTGCCAATGCCTACCCCAGCCCTGCTAGCATCTCATCTAGGCATTCCTTTGCAGAGGATGAGGACAATCTCTTACTTGACTCACATGTGAGTCTAGCAACGCTGTAGGCCTGGGACCATGACCTGAGCTGACATGTAGCCTTCTTTGATGGGCAGGCCAATGCTAATGCAAACATCTGCCAGTGTGTCATTGCATACTGACGTTGGCAGTTGTCAGCACCTCTTGCTTGTTTTGCCCTTCAGTCCTGCTGCTGTTAGCACTGGTTGAGACCAGACACAGACTGAGTGCAGTCCTGACTTTGTGAGTTTCATACAGGCTGCCTTCGTGCTACCCCGAAAGCTGTTGACAGAAGCAGCACGCTACTTTGTGCAAGCGCCACGTGGTCACCAGAGCGCAGCTCCTGGAGTCAGTCTGTTGGACAAGATTGAGGCCAACTGCAGGCGCAATGTGCAGCTGCCACGACAATTGAGAGATTGGGAGCAGTTTGCATTCTTGCAGCGTCGTTCCTAGTCACAAAAGCGCTGAACAGTTGTTGAAGGTCGTTTATTGGTGTAGTGCGTCTGTACAGTCTGGTAGGTTTGTCGTTGCTTGTTGGGTGAGGGCATGTGCATTTAGAGCTGTAGAGAGATGTCAGTCTTGGCTTAGTCATAATGTCTGCTTTGTGCTATTAGGTGATGACACATCAAGCAACCCTGCATATGCCTCGACAATAACATTGACCTGCTGACAGCAGCATGCAATGGTTGTCGACTATGAAGACCTAACACTTGAGAGCAGTTTTATATGAGGGACTCTCCTTTGCTGTAGTGCTATGGTAAGTATGGTAACTATACTATGGTGCTTGAGGATTGTCTATATGCGCTTTAGGAATGTACAGTGACAGATTGTCTCGTGCTGTTACTGAACTTTGCAGCTGGCAAGTTTGAGCTGGCAATATACTGCTGCAGCGGTGGCTCTTCTTCGATTCTGCACTATGCAGATAGCGTAAATGGCAAAATAGGTTGAATGCTATACAGCACACTGAACATGCCGGCGCACAGAACATGTCGGTCTGCACCTATATTAGTTTCGACTCACAGAGTTGACAGTAAGCTTGTCCCAGCATCGCACTGGCGTTGATGCATCGCACGATCACTCACTGCTACAAGACGCTGCCAAAGCGTTCTGAGAGGAGAGTCAATGTAGCGCTGAAAGTAATGAAAAGCACAGTTCTCCCTGGATCTATGTGCTCACTCATGCGCTGTCAGAACTTGTAGAGGTTGAGGATGGACTTCGGTTTCACCCTAAACGGTGTTCCGGCAAGTTCTTACTGATACTGTAGGCCTCTAAGTACGGACCGACACACCTTTCACGGTTCGCCTATCTTGCGCAGGCTGAGGGCATTGTTTGCTGGGACAGAGTTCGAGTAGGCAAGTAAAAGTTGAACATGGCATTTTGCGGGACTGTTATGAAGCCTTATGTGCACGCAGGTGGACTTGACGTACAATCCAAGGAAAGGCTTAGACTGGTGGTCGATACCTTTGGTCGTAACTCATGCAGGTCACAGGTCAGTTCTGCTTACACACAGTGCATCCGCCTGGTCCACTGCAATCCTGTCCCAATAAGTCTGCAAAGCCTTTCCTGTAGGGCCTGTCAGCAGTGATCACGGATTTGTACAGGCTGCAAACATCTGATCACAGGTTGTACCTGGCCATTTCACAGAAAGCTGGCAGGTGAGCCAGCTTCAATTTGAACCAGAGTCTACACAGTAACCACCTTTCGTAACAGCATGAGTGATCATGCAGGTTGACTGTGTTTGGCGGCATCAAAACCGGAAGCAAGAAGCTGTTCATCCGTGTCGAAACTGGTGCTTTTTGTGAGATAGAGCCAACCTGTGTCTTGGATTTCTATGTGCATGAAGATTACCAGCGCCAAGGTCTTGGAAAGCATCTGTTTGAGGTGACAACACACTTCACATTCCATGAAGGTTTTACCTGCAGACCATGTGAGTTGCGTCAGCTTGTACGATCACCACCAGCAAATTCTCCCAACGTTCAATACTGTGCTATCATACTGAACAGCATTGTTTGCCTCGTTCTGAAAGTATGCTGTACCTTTTTGGCTGCAGCACTGCCTTGCAACTGAAAGACAGACAGCAGCATCTGTTGGGTATGACAGACCTTCGCCCAAACTCTTGGCCTTCCTGAGAAAGCACTATGGTAGGTGCAGCTGCCTCTCAGGCACTACTCCCTGCCTAAATCCTGCTGTGATGTTTCTCTAAACCTCATCCTGGCCTCAGCAAGCACTTCATAGCAAATGCTTCCACACAGCGCATAAATGCAATTTTCCATACGTGCACATATGTGCATGGCCGTACTTGCAATTTGAGCTCTTGTGACAGCCAGAACCCAGGGTATACCAAGAATGCGATATTGTGGGCGCAGGTCTGGCGCAATATATACCTCAGAGCAACAACTTTGTTGTCTTCAGTGCCTACTTTCAGAGCACTGGGCACCAGTCTGGGAATGGAACCTCATGGGTCAGTTTCACACTGCAAAGTGCATATGTTGCCTGCTCACAAATCAGCCTTACATATGGCTCAGTACTCACTGCTGTCACAATTCAAGCCTGTGTCCTTGTGTGTCCCCAAGTTACATTATCCCGTGTGCATATGTCCCCCATACAGACTTGAACCCTGTGGGTCAATTCTTGGTCCTGTCAACCTCTCCTGCTATCTTTTCTTTTGCATGAGACCAATGATATCATCTGAAGCTCGCACAATGCAGACAAGTGTTTCTCAGAGACCCTTGACAGCCAGGCGGCGGCCCCACATGCGCACTGCTGATTATGGCCAAGCAGGACCAGCCTACAGGCATGGCGTGACCTCAGACACCATTCCAGCACGTAGGCTATCCGGCACACTGGCAACGCAGCATTCTGGAGCCTCATCTGTGCCAGCATTCCGAACAGCTGCCAATCAGAGTCAACAGTCATCACAGCTGGTCGACCCCGGGCAAGCCAGCCATCAACGAATGCCATATCAGCGTGATGCTGCTGCTGCATCAAGCAGTCAGTCCTCTTTGCTGGTGGAGTCAGCGCCGCAACAGGGCAGCAGCAGCAGCTTGGCAAGGCAGCAGAGTACTGGTCCTGTTTGGCAGTTCTCAGCCAGGAATGTTTGCCGGGATCAGGGCCCAGGATGTGCAGGTCAGAAAGCGCCACTTTCGCCTAGGGGTTCCTTGCAGGCGGTTTCAGAGCAGGTTAATCGCCAGGAGTCTGGCAAGTCAATGGGCTCTAATCAGGGCTATGGCAGACCAGGGCAGACACAGTATGCAGCAGCATCTTCTGTCATGTATGTCAAGCCCCCCTGGGCTTTTGATGACCCTTATCAGGTGCCCTTCCATCTTTTCCTTGAAGCTTGAACACTAGCACACCTGTACGCAGCTCAAATGTGCAGCTAACCTTATCTGCTCTGATGTTGCAACATGCTGGCAATGTTGTCACAGAATGTGCTTACTGCTTTGCTGCACATGTATTCCAATGAGTCAATGTTTTCCGTGTTGGTTTGATCTGTTGCAGACTGGCAGCCAGATGCAAAGCATGCAGCAGAAACAAAACGCTGATCGGCCTGCTGTGGCAAGCATGCCTGTATCCTCTTGGTCATCACGAGTGGCAGCTGGTCAGCAAAGGTCAGGTGCTGGTGCCAGAGACTGCCTGAGGTGGTGACTCAGCATCCCACATACCGGCTGCCTGACATGCATCACATCCAGTGCAGCACCAGCAAAGCACCGGCGGCAAATATGCATAGAGATGCACTAACTAGACTTTGTTTTCTTCTATAACATGAGTTAAAAACATCCAATGGTATCTCATGAACAGTTTTGCGTGATTTGATGTTTTGACTGAACGTGATGCTCGGACATTTGGGCCTGATCAGGATGCTGCAATGGGTCTTTGAGTAGCAGCCGCCAGTTTTTGGCGAAGCCTAGCTGGGTCTTCCACAGCATCTATCTTGACAGCCCCAAAGTCAACACCTGGACCTGTCTGGAGGTTGGTCAGGATAGGCTTGGAGCCTGCTGTTGCGTTGATTGGTGCATCTTCTGCATCTCCTGTGTTGCAAACCACAGGTGTTGTGTACATATGCAATATGGCAGTTCAAACTGGTTGCTAGTTGGTGATAGACTGAATAGGCCTACATATGGGCAGGATGCATATGTAGCATGGAATGCTGTGGATGCATTGTGAAACATTAGCCCCAAGGACAATGAGACATGGGCAACAATAGCAAAGGCATCGCGCAACAAGCAGGGCTTAAGATGGTAAGACAAAATGCAATATGGCAGGCAACAATGCAAATCACCTCCTGATGGGCCAGTGAATGCTCCAGCAGTCTTGTGCTGTTGTGATGTGCTTTCCACTGATGGCATTTGAGGAGGAGGCAGCTTTTGAACACTGCATATACAATCAGAGGACATCGTGGAACAGTGTGGTGTGATTTATCCTGCGTGAGAGGTCATGTGGCTTGAACCAGCGACCGAACCTTTTCTTTGTCAGCTTCTCGTAGAAATGTTCCAACAATGACACAGCTGCACCTGGCCCACCCTGCATGCAAGTGTGCCACTCTCAAATAATGGCCATTCATCATGTCACCTGGTCCAAAGGACGTGAATGGAGTAACAGCAGCACATGGTAAACCTTGGCAGTTTCTTGCATCAGTTGAGCTGGTAGTGGCAGACTTTGCTGGCTGCAAATCTTCTGTATTTGTTGCCAGTTGTCTGTCTTTGTTGCAGTGCTCGTCCCATTAGAAAAGGAGTGCGGTTGTACTTCGGCCTGCAACATATGCTCAGTGATGTTGTGTTCCTACTGCAGCAGGCCAAGGGCAAAGCCACCCACCGGGTAGTACTTGTGAAGTATCTGCGCTATCAAGAATCCATTGGCCAGGTCTCTGCGACAACTTCCTGTTAGCCAGTGAGCTTGCTCGAGGACAAGTCGAGCCTGGGAGAGACGATCTGCCCAGGACACAAAGCAAGTAATAACATCAACAATCACCTACGAAAGTTGGTAATGGAGGCTGACAAGTCAAGGCTTTGCACCCAGCGAATGACTTCTCTGTTGGGATTGCCGCTGCAAGGTGGTGCCTTGTAACCAAACAATCCCTCGGCTTGAATCGGCATATCGTCTCGCGAAATGGCTCTGAGCCGTCGTCGCCTGCTTGAAGCAACACTCCCTGTGGAAGTGATACGCTTCAAGCCAAATCACACCCAGCGCACATTGCATGCGTCTAAGCGTGCAGTGCCACAGTAAACATGCTCCAGACCCGTGCCTAATTAGACTCATGCAGAATCTACATAATTGTCACTGGGCCCTTTGTGCATTTCAGTGTCAGCCCTAGACTGCATTTATGTGTACTGCAACTTCACCTTACCTTCGCTTGGAGACTTGTGCTTGACGTTGGACATTGACAAACAAATGGACTTACACAAGCGGATCATTGACAAGCACCAGAGACGATACAATGATGCAGGTTGCAATTGAATGCGTTTGTGACTTCGCCTGCTGAATGTTTATCACAATGCAACCTACATTACTGCAACAAGGCATTGACCCGGGTCGGTGTCGTGATAAGCCAAGCCTGGGCACCACGCAAGCAAACCCTGAGTGCAGGTATCCTGATTGTTGATGTTGAGCACGGTGATGTATACCGTGGCCCTCCAGAATGCATAAGACCATTGCACCCAAACCTCCCGCCCGCAAACAAGCTCAAGAAAGAGCAAGGGACAGAGCTATGCACAGACACCAAAGCATTGCAAATCCCGCCGGACACACATGACTTTATTGTTTCGACCTAGCATTGTCAAGCCAAGGTCAGACAGTGCAAACACATTGACCACACATAGAAAGCATAACATAAGAAAGACAGGCACAGCTTTGTGAATGTTTTGCAAGATCAGTGCTTAGGCGGCGGGGAGCCAGGTGGTGGGCGAGGACCAGGGGGGCGCATGCCCATGGCAGGAACAGCAGGATAGGCCATTGGCATAGATTGGGCCATCATGTATGATGTCATCTGAGCTGACATCTGTTGCGCCATCTGGTATTGATAGGCTGCCATACTGTAAGGGTGAGCTGCAGCATGAGGTGCTGTCCAGGGGCTCAAGGATGGGGGTAGGCCCACACCACCCCCCACAGATGCTGCAGGGTAACCAGCGGGTGGCTGGTACGTATTTGGAGCCATGCTGTAAGGTGTTGATGCAGCAGTTGGGGGTACACCATATGGAACTGCAGCTGCACCTGTCATGGCGTTGTAGGGCGCTGTGGCTGCAGTGGATGGGACGCTGTACAAGGCTTTAGCAGCTGCTGGTTTGGGATGCAGCGCTGGGGATTGGAGGCCAGGCACGCCAGGTGCCCCATTGGGGGAGGCTGTCGTAGCAGGGAAGTATGCAGGCGCCTGTGATGGCGATACAGATTTGGATGCTGACCCAGGGGAAGAAAGTGGGGAGAGGCCGGCTGAGCCCGGACGGGGTGGCGGTGATGCAATGACAGTACGAGAGTTGCTGTGCGGTTTTTGGCCACCTGCAAAGCCTTGCTGCCCGCTGGCATAGGGCTTGTGGTTGGACTGGCCTGATTTGCGCATCATGAAGCCAGGTTCGCCGTGCTGCTTGGGTTGGGATTTGGGCATCATGATGTGGGGTCTGGCCTGGAGCAGGCTGGGTCTGCCACTCTGCTGGGGGAGCTCTTCCTCTACTTCAACAGCCTCTCTCATGGTGAAAGGAGTGGTTTCAAAGAGCAGCTGCAGCCAACCATCTGCAGGGGGCTCATCCTGCAATTGCAGAGACAAACTTGACATGGGCTTCTGGTTAACACCCTACCACCACCGCTGTACTCTCAACACCTCCAACTTGTGCTATCTAAGCTCTTGCTTGCTGCTGCGCTACGCTTACACTCGCATAACTGTCGCTAGTCTGTTACACGTGGTCAGCGCCTCAGACATGACCATGAATGCACCTGAGGCATGTTGCGGTATTGGTCACCCAAGCAGCAAAGACTTGAAGTTGCGCTACAAGCATGCTTCAGATGACAGCACGTAAGCTTTTATACACAGTGCGAGCTTAGTTTGCTTGCCAACAGTGCCTATGGGTCTAGACATCTGAGCAGTTGTGATACCAAGGTGTGAACAAGTTTCTGTAAGAGTGCACAGAAAAAGCTGCTTGCGTCGGCACGTCAGCTGCCACACACAAAGCAATGTTCTAGCAATGAGCAAGCACCACAGTGGGAACCCCTCTTCCTGATGCATCAATGACTGGACAAAAGGCAAATGAGAAAGGCAGCTGAGAAAGGCAATAAGAAAGGTATTTGAGAGAGGCAACTGTGAGAGGCAAGTGAAGAGGCAATCGAGAAAGGCAAGCGAGAAGGGCATCTGAGAAGGGCAAATGAGAAGGGCAGCGCCAGGTGGGTACCTGGTAGGTTTTAGCTTGCTGTTCCAGTGTCTCAGCTGAGCTGTGGAAGGCCTCACTGACTTCAGTAATGCGCTTGCTGCCAGAAGCTACATCCCTGACAACACATCATGAAACCACATCACAAACTTAATGAAACAATGCCACAATATAGATGATCAGCTCAGCAGGTCTGAGAACAGACAGACAGACAGCCGAGACAGATGGAGTTAGGAACTGAAGCGAAGCTAGGCACATGTGTGCATGCCGCCTTGAGACGCAGCTGAAGGAGCTGAGCATTGAAGGAATGGCATCTGACAAGTACTGCGAAAAGAAAAGTTGACGCTTTTCAGCGATCATACAGGGGGCCTCCTAAGGCAGCAGCCCAGAGCAACAAGTACTGTGCATAAGAGCTGATCACCTGAGTGTGCTGATGTCTTGTACGCATAGCTTGGCTGCCAGGACGTCCTCCTCAAATTGGCACACGCTCTTCTTGGGGCAGATGCCGCCTGATCCAATAGCGACTGCATCTGTGTACAGGTTGAAGTGGCTGCCAAAGCGCCTGAAGAAGCCCATGAGTAGCTGACCCAGATCCAAAGCCTGACCATTTCCCTGTCAATGCACACTCCCACGACCTGATTCTGAAGCCCCTGAAGGGTATCGTGTATGCACATGACATTGCATGTAACATGAATGGACTCCAAGACAGATGTAACAGAGGATGCTGTTCAGAAGCAGACCGACGTATGATGGCACTGCAAATGCAGACACACAACGCTGCATGCGGTACCAGCATGGCACTGCTTGCATGACAACAAACTTTGTGGTGGTGCTTACCTTGGCCTCTTCCTGAAGGTGTGCGATGACCATGTTGACTAAGGCATAGCCGCCAAGGCCGCCTGTTGACACATCTGTGAGGCGGCGGGCCTTCAGGAATGCCTTGATGACAATGGTAAGTGGCCGGGCCAAAGGGAACTCTTGCAGCTTGGCTTTGATGATCTCTGCTGCTTTGATTCCATCATCACTGCCCAGAGAGATGTCAACCTCTGTGCCTTCCACTGTTGTCAGCTGCAATGGGCATTGACATGTTCTGATCTGTCTGATACCTTGATGTAGAGACGAGGCACAGATGAGACTGGGAACATATCGACACATAGCAGCATAAGCAAAGGAATCTATAGATGTCTGCAAGTGAGCATGGTTGTGGTGACAACAGCAGCACGGCAGCTGCCAGCACAGCCACACTACCATGTTTTTGGTGGCCGATGGCAGCGGCTGCACAGCTGCTGTGGCTCTAGTCGCTCACCTTGATGATGGGAATCCTGGCTCCAGAAATGATTTGCAGGGCTGATCCACCTCTGGCCACTGCATGCTGGGCGCGCAGCTGCTTCACCACCTTGAACAGCTGGTCTGTCACTGGCTTGCGAGACTCCTTGATGTAGCCTGCAGAAGCATGACCCTTGCCACATCATGATCAGCCAAAAGGGGTGGCTTTGCATGATGTTGGGTTCAGAGGAAGCTGACTGCACCATGTGTGGTGCCACTACAGGCAATGCAGCAGCAGAAATGTGAATATGATGTCAGCTGCATGCAAGGGCAAAATGCATCTTCACAGCAAGGATGAAGGATTACAGTGCAGCACAAGCCTAGCCGCAGCAAGGCGTATAATATTATTCTTGTTATTGTTGTTTACAAGCCTAGCTGCAGCAAGCGCAGCACTTTCCAAACACTGGAACAGCTGCAACATGCAAGACCCAGCAGTAGACAGCAAAGTCTCAGCAGACGTCAATGCCAGAAGCGACTGCAGAAGCAAAATGGCTGAAGAAGAAGGGCATGATGTGAAGAGCGCACCTCCCCGGCCATCATCAGGGTAGGTGACGCCCGTGATGACAACATCAATGTCTGAAGCTGCTAGGGAGAGACCATTGGCGTAGCTGCCAAAGGGCTGCACATTGACCAGTGCATACTGGGAGCGTGGGAAAGGAGCCAAGCAGCCAGACTTGATGCGCTCAAAAGCTGCAGCCTGCAGACAGCATATGATGGACGCTGAGTCGTGTGCATCAAGCACCTAAGTCTTAGTCACACCATTGTGCATAAGGTATTGAATACTGATCCTGGAAAGGTGAACTGTGCTGCAGCCTATATATGGCTGTAACAGCCTATTGCATGCTTCAGAAACCATTACACTTGACAGTAGAAATATATTTTCACAAGCATGACCAGATGTCACATGACCAGCAGAAAGCACCTTAGTCAGCTGCTCAGCCTCTGTGGGTGACGCCTTCTCAACAAAGGTCTCCAGCTCAGCATGGAAGCCGGGCAGGGGGTGTGCCTGTGCTGAAATTGGGCCAGTAGCAGAAGCAGAGGTCTTTGCCAGACTGGCCGGCACCACCGCTGGCAAGTCATCAGGCAGCCTGTGCTGCTCAGGCAGATCTTTGTTCTGCACTCGCTTGCGCTGCAGCGCTAGGTTTTGCTGGTGGCGTTTCTCATCTGGCACAGGCGGCACAGCAGATGGCTGAGCTGACTGTTCAGGAATGTCTGCTGTGGCAGCTGGTACTGCAGACACCGTCAAGGCTTCTGCCTGTGCTGGCTGCGTAGGATGAGCAGCTGGGGTGGGGCGTGATGCTGACATTGGCTTGGCACCTGGGCCTGTGAGGGCAGTTCTGGCTGACTTGGCGGTGATTGCACCTGGAGCCATAGCGCCTGAAGAACCTGGTATGCGAAGGTAGCCTGGTACAAAACCTGCCTTCAGGCTAGTTGGCTTGCTTACAAACCCCGGAGCACCGACTTTGCCAAAGCCGTAGGGGTCATCATTGTCTTCAGCCACCGAAGGAACAGGTGACAGATTGAGGAAGCCTGGGGTGACTCTCTGGTTGCCGTCTAGGCCATTCTCATGTGTGATGTTGGGGTCGTCAGATGAATCTCTTGCACGCTTCATGCTGACTACTGTTTTTGTTGTCACTCAGGCGCTGAGGCTCAGGGAATGCTGTATAGCATCTTGAGTGCGTGGCTGCCTGGAGCGTAGTAGTCTGAAAGGAAGCTGTCCTGCTGGAAGCCAAAGGACTTGTAAAGCTCTACTGCTGCTGTGTTGGAGCTGTCAACATGCAAACTTCCACACTGCAAGCTATGTCGCTGTGCTTTGGCTGCAGAAATGCTGACCTGTCATCATCAGAAAGAAAATGTTGTTGCAGGCACACTTTGCTTCTGTACTCTCAGTGACAATTGCAGCAAAACGTTACCTGCAGTAGGTGCCGTGCTATACCCTGCCGTCTACTGCTTGGAAGAACACCCAGCTTGGTGATCTGTACAACAAGCTGCGTAGTCGTGTAAATTATATATGCTACCACCTGCAACAAACACCAACTCAGTGCTTGTACGTTCACTTGTAAAAGTAAAGATCATGGTAAGTCTTACTTGATCAGACGCTCCAACTACGTAACACAAAGTAGTGTTCCTGCGCTTGACTTCGTTTTCTAGCACGCCTGCACCTCAACAAACAGCTGTAGGGCTCCTGACCGGCGGTCACCTTGGCAGCGACGTCCTGTTGATACGTGCCTGTCCAAGACGCTCTTTTCGCAAAGACTTTCTTCTCCAGAGCCAGTATCTGTTTCAGAACGTCAACTTGACCTTCAAAACGACATAGCAAAAATGGTGTGCCACCGCTGCCAGTCTGGAAAGACTGTACAGATGACAACTTGTCCTTGGCCAGCGTAGCAGCCTACTGCGGTGCAGAGTGCTCTGGTGTCAGGCGTATGCTGATGAGGGGAGCCACTTTTAAGCCCTGTACAGATCTTCGGGGTTCGTCGACCATTTCTTCTTCATCAGTCAACATCAGTCATGAATTTACCAAAGCTCTTTGTCAGGTAGGAACCTGATTTCGGCGTGACTTATGCAAGGCTGTGCAGGAGTGGCTTGCGTCGAGCAGGGCATGTTTGATGCTTGTTCGCTGAGTACCTCACAAGACCAAACCGTGGTTGAAGTCCCTACAGTTCACCTCTTTGTGCTGATCTTAAGATTGGCAATAGCATTACGTACGTGCACGCAGGCTCTGTGCTTGCAAAGAAGCGTCTTTCAATAGATCGAACAACACTCTGCGCTTGAGTCAGTCGTGTACTTTGCAAAGAGTATCAGTATCACTGCGCAGCCCGCGGAAGCTACATGCAAGGGAGAACAACCCAGGTTGCAGTCGCCGCTGCAGTGCTATTGGCATCAGTCGCACTGTCGTTCTATGGATTCCGCTCTTCTCATTCAAAACGCAGCATCCGTGCTGGGCTGAGACAGTTCGAGTGCACTCAAGCAGGAGATCGTTCCAGGTATTCTTGCTGCACAAAGTAAGCTCTGCACTGGGCACAGCCAAAATGTCTTGTGTATACAGGTATACTGTGATTTCTTCAACACAGGACACTCAGGGAGAGTATCTGAAGGTGCAAGAGTACATCAGACCGGGCATGCCAGGTACACCTCGACATATGCAGAGATGTTCTGCAGATATGCAATTTTGCACTGACGTCTGCTGTGCCTTTCTCCTGATCAAGCCTTGTGACATTTCCTGTTTTATCATCTGTTCCCATGATGCACCCACGAACTAGCTGCCAGGCACTTGTACAATGGCTCTTCAGGCTTTTCGCCAGGCAGGAGTGGCTCACCTCCTCTCCACATCCACAACAGTCAGGAGGAGTGCTTCACAGTGAATAGTGGCAGGTAACACAGCAACAACTTCTGTTTGTTCTCCCACAGCCTGCCTTTGACAGAATGAGTCAAGCAGCAGAGCCCATCAGCAGAGCCCATCTGCTTCTTGTTGCGTAAGTCTTTGCAATGGTCTTGGTATCACTGACAAACTCCACACCATGGTGACCATGCTTGCTGTGTTTGTTGTTGTAGTTTTTCATACGTTGTTGATGGTGTGGAGGGCCATTTGAAGCATGGAGACAAACCTGCATGCATTCCAGCAGGTATGGCACCAGGAGCTATGACAGACTTGACTCAACAACAGTGATGTGACACAAGCCAAAACAGGGCATGCATGGCTTCGCTCGTCATGATGTGCTTGTGCAATCCGTCCTGCATACAGCTCAATGGTGGGTCTGAGGCATAATGCTGATGCAACTCAGAATTGCAGCAGCAACGGCAATCATACAAAACTTGTCAATGCAACGCATGTGATCTACTGGCTGAAGGTTTCACCACTGAGGCAATCATTCAAATGTGAATGGCATGTATCAGATTATATGTGTGCATGACGCATGTTTGCTACATGCGATGACACAGTCCATGACTTTCATGCATATAAACTGTCATGTATGTGCAGGCAAGCCTCACCAATTTTGGAACGGTGACAACACCACAGTTCTTGACATGGAATTCACACTCACCCCAGCAGGAACCTTTGAGCAATTCATCAGGACATTCTGTGGGCTTGCTTCAGATGCTGGCACCGTGGACAATGTCAGCCCTCTCCAAATGCTGGTCTTGTTTCCTCATGGGGATATGCAGCTAGCAGACATGCCAAAACCAGTCTGGCTATTTATAGAGCGCATTGTTGTCCCTGTACTGCAGTCACTGCATATGTATCAGCCTGTATACCCAGAGTATGCAGGAGACACATACACCTGAGGGGCTGCTATGGTCAAAAGCCAGAGACAAGATCTATAAAATCACATTGTGTCAAAGTCAGCAGAAGCCCTCAAGATTACATTACAAGTGTTGCGTGTCTATTTCATGTCGCCTGATCAAGAGTTGTGAGCCCTATTTCAAGTATAGCAGTTCCGCTTAGATGCTTGGCTGTTGTGGCAAAATAAAATATCCAGTCTTCTCGCAGTTATCAAACTTTGCTAGCACTGCCTGTACCACTTACAGGATATGAGTGTCGGCAAACACGTAACATTCAAATAACAGGCAATGTGTAGAAATCGTAACTAGGGTATAACTTGTTTGCCTAGGCCATGGATGTGCCTAACTGCAAGGTAAGCTTCTGCTGCACATTCTGGAGGTCCTTTGTTTGTAGCATGCAAAAGGTGTGTGGGTCTCTCAAGTCAAAAGTCTTGGCTCAGCGGCCGGCGCACAGCCTTCTGTGTCAAAGGCTCCCCAGTTGCAATGCCAAACTACAGGTCTTCGACAAGGTCTTCCATAGGTGTAGGCCTGCGAATGGACAGCTGCACAGCACGGTGAAATAGAGCCCAAAACACACAAACATGTGAACCCGTTCCAGGTTCTAATTCAGGTCAAACATCTGGTCAAACATTGCAAGTTCGTGGAACTCGGGTTCCACACTGGGTAGCTCCACAGTGGGTAGCTCATCGAAACTCGTCTGTACTGTTTCGCAAGTCACTATGGTTCCAGAACTGCCGCGCACTGTCTGGTCTCACATTCTGGGTCAGCTGACCTATAGGCAAGCTTGCCAACTTGCTCGGACCTGTCAACTTTGGAACCAGGAGCTGCAAGAACGGATGGTTGTGGACTTGCGCGACTGTCAGCGTGTCTTCGCTGCCAGGAGGCGCATCTGCAGCCAAAGACATGGAGTCAACGACCTGCAGCTTACAGCTCCTGCCACTCACGCTTTTCAGCGCATTCTCGGAGAAGTCCAGTGGGGATACGAGGCAGTTTTGATGTACGGGCAGGGCGTGAGCCTTGAGAACCTCGCAACGACTTTAAATTGGGGCTTATTATCACTGCACGGTTTGAGGCGGCTGGAGCTGTACAATATGGCCTTCACAGATTACGCTCAAGGTGGCGATGTAGAAGATTGGTATACTTTCGATGTCGGTCTTTTGGAGATCGCGGAGCTGGAAATTCTTGTATTGCATTTCGACCGCATCGCGGACCCATGCAAAGACTTCCATCACATTCAGGGTGGTTGGATACGAGGTCTTGAAAACTGCAATGCTTCAAAAGTCACACTGGTGTCAGAGTGCTGTAGACCTCTGCGTGTACGCATTCCCCATCCCGTAGTCATGTTTCATGCCATCACAGACGACCGTCTATATCTCGAAAGGCCCAAGGGAGACAAACACCCTGCAGATGGCATGTATGAAGGCAATTATGTCGATGAGGGTGATGCTGCAGAAATTCATGATCTGTGTATACTTGCGGCACAGACCCCTCAGGCGATAATCCCCAATACTAGAACACGGCAAGTCTTTGATTCAAGCAATGTTGATGACAAATTCTCTCACTTGCGCACTTGCATAACTGGCAATGCAAGCAGTGACCAGCATTACACAGCCACCTTGAAAAAATGGGCGGCAAGCTACAGCAATCTTGCCAATGCAACTGACACCCTGCCTGTGAGCTGGTATGTTTCTGAGTCGCGGTGGAAGTGTAGGTCACCCTTTGAACCATGGTGATGATGGTCTCACACAGCAGCTGCTACAGTGTTGATTCTGGTGACCATGTTCTGTGTGAGTGCGGTCACTGTTTTGCAGAGCTTTCTAGGCTGAGTGATGGCAGCAAAGGACGCAGCAGAGGCAATGCTTTTGTGAGTCAGTTTGTGTATCTTATTCACCAGCTAGATCAATGTGCCAAATGTTAATTGAGCAAGCTAAAGTCTGTAGCTTATGTTGTTTGAATAGGAACCTGAGACAGAGCACAGAGTGGACTGTGATACATTGTCAGCATTCAGTAGTCTAGGGCTTAGAATTACGTATGCATTCTCATGTGATGGATCTTGCATGTGGGGATCGGCTACTGATCACAGATTCCTAGATGACTGCTCATTGGTGGGACTCTAGCAGTTTCTATCAAGACTCGACTGACACAGATGCTCTAGAACATTCATTGTCGCTAGGTCTTGGCAACACACAACAGGTGCATGCCCACTCATTGTAATTTCAGCACCCACTCATATTGCCTGTGCTATTGCGAGCGACGCCCTTCACCGGGCCAAGCTGTTCTGGCGTCACAAACCTGTAGGAACCTCATTCTCCATGATTGAATGACACAGGTCTAAGTTGGACCATGGCCATTGGCATACTACTTGACATCGAACATGGCGCCTGCTGTCAGATTTAGTCAGCAATTTCACATGCCCGTGAAAGTGCACACTACCAGGAGGTATGCACATCATTGCTGTCGTGATTAAGCCAGACTGTCTTTTTTGACAGCTATATCATCAGCTGGTTTCTTGAATGTGTTACACCGCATGAGTTGTATTACTGTAGTCTCAATGGCTGAACAACTATGGCATAGCTGCTTGGTCTTCACACAGATACTTCTACGCAGACAATGCGCATGGAAAAGACTGTGCCAGGCACCACATAACAGTGCTGTATCTCAGGTATTGAAACCATCATCAGCAGCAGAGGGTCACAAGAACATTTGACTGCAGATGAGAATCTAATCATCTGTGAGGTGGGCCACTGATGTGATGGTCTTCAGTCATTGAACAGCTCGTCAATAGTGATGCAAAAGGCTATCATGAAAGCACAGTCGGTGCCAGGCGAGACACGCAAGGCATAGCTGTTCTTGCCAGAATACTTCTCTTGACTGCTGACACTCCGCATCACCTGCAGGTACAAAGTAACAGCAATGAATGGCACATGTGCACAAATATCGGCCATACTGTTTGCCAAACACATACGATTCCAGACTAACGATTTGCAAACGCGAGTAGCAGAGGAATACGCGAGTGACCATGTCGAATAAATACATGAAGGGCGGTGCAGAGTCAAGTTGTCAGCTGTGCAGCATGTGTGACGCAATTCCACCTTGCAAGGTAGACCCAAAATGCACAAATGACATGGCCAGGATCAGGCACAGCAATTCCACATGCATCCTCTGCACTATCTGCCTATCGTTAAAGTGGGCTAACAGCACAACAGCTCAGACTCGCACGCTTGAGAACGAAGACAGCAAACACAACATGCACTCAGGCAACTCAGATTGCAGAGTTTGAGTACACATATTGCATGCTTTGTATCATGCATAGGTGCGTACCTCAGCAACAGGCACAGCACCCCGGTAGATGAAGAAGCTGCGATTGTTGATGTCTCCTCTCGCAGAATAGTCTGGAACTGGCTGGGCAAAGTGCTGACTGTTGTTGGCCTGTAGGAAAGCGCTGGCAGAATGTGCATTGTTGAACATGTCTTTCTTGATTGTCGCCACTCGCTCCTTGTCACCGGCTGAAGATCCGGTCGAAACATACCAGGTCCCAGTGCTGCTCATGAGCTGCAAAACATTCAATGTGTGTCACACACACATCATGACTGAGCAACAATGCAGGCTGCTGCTGCTGTCCCAAGTCGTTAGTCACAATGCTGTCTTGGAGTACAGTGGCATGCATGCAGTGCTGTCATGAATCAAAAGCAAAAAGCTGTTACAGGCTGTGCCATGAGCTCATTGTACTGACCTGTTATGCATGCACAGGCTGCATACATCTGTATATATGAACACACGCTGCTAATCAAGTAATATGCTGAGAGGATTCTATGAGATATAGCATGGCATAGCTATTGTACAGATGATGCATAAAATCCTCTCTGTAAATCCCTTCAACACCAGCACTGCCCATGGGGCATGTGATACAAGTGAGTTTGATGCAAACAGCAAATACGCATATGCATGGCACCTGCTGCTGAGCAGACGTAAACACTGCAGTACACATTTTCGTGACTGCCAGGCACATACACTGCAACTGAACCTGCTTGCACATGACATGAGCAGACAGCAAATGGTACAGGACAACTGCTTCAGTCAGCATACCTTCTTCTTCAGTGAGCAGACTGGTTGGTTCTGGGCGTTCTTGAGCACACGCTTTTCTGCCAAGCTGACTGCAGAAGCCTGCATCTTGAAGGCTGGACTGTTGTTTGCATCCAGAATGTCAAAATCGTCCCCACTGAGACTGGCTAGCTTCTCTTTCAGGAAAAACACCTGCCAGCAGAAAGCTTTGGCAGCTCAGTCGGTGCCATAAGTATCACTGTCGCACAATGCTTCTGTCTGCAGCCACCTGTCCATGTTCATGCAACCAGCAGGACCACCATTGCAACACATTCCATTGTTTGTTTTCTGTACCAGGGGGGAGGAAGTTGTACAGTTGCTGACAGCCACTGGACTGCACAGAGTTTGACATCCTCATGGCGCCTGCTCTTGCATTAGGGATGATGAAGAAGGGGAGCATGTTGTGCTCAGATAGACATGCGCTCAGACAACCATGGGCTCAAATAAGCATGTGCTCAGATAGACATGCATCGTACCTGCTCAATTTGGGTGCAGTACTGTGGACTGACCACAGCTGATGATGGGCCACCTTGCTGACCAAATCCTCCCTGCATGCCTTGCCCGGACATGCCTTGCTGGTTCTGACCAAAGCCTTGCTGCCCAGTCATGCCTTGCTGGCTCTGACCAAACCCTTGCTGGTTCTGGTTGAAACCCTGCTGTCCTGGCATACCCTGCCCATACCCCTGCTGACCAGGCATGCTCTGCTGATTCTGGTTGTAACCCTGATTACCCGGTTGTCCATAGCCCTGCTGCCCAGGCATGCCTTGCTGGTTGAAGTTCTGCTGACCATAACCTTGCTGTCCATAGCCTTGCTGGCCATAATTCTGCTGCCCCGGCATGCCTTGTTGGCCGTAGCTCTGTTGGCCTGGCATGCCTTGCTGGCCATAGCTCTGTTGCCCAGGCATGCCTTGCTGGCCATAGCTCTGCTGCCCAGGCATGCCTTGCTGGCCGTACGCCTGCTGTCCTGGAAAACCTGTCGAACCAAAGGATTGCTGTCCTGGCATTGACTGGTTATAACTCTGTTGGCCATAAGGCTGATTCCCCATGTTGTGATTACAGCCTTGCTGACCAAATCCCTGCGGGTCTGGTTGCTGCTGGCCCGGGAAGCCGCCAGAAAACCTGTTTTGCAGCAAGTTTCACATTCAGCCCGCTGCAGTTTTGCGTCTTCGTGTTGAGTGCAGATTTGTCAGGTGCATGTCTTACCCTCCCATGCCTCCAGGCTGATTGTTCCAGTTGTTCTGCATGCTGTGCACTGCTGATTGTGCGCGAGACGATTTGCCAAACAGTCCTCACCGTGCCGGTGGTCGTAATCTGGATGCGCGTACTGCAGATGCGAACTTGATGGATGTCGTCGTTGGAGCTGGTTGAAGGTGACATGTGTTGACATGTGCTGTATCAGATTCGAAGAGCCTGTTGTGGCAAGGCGAAGGTGACATGTAGCTGCGAAGGTGTGAACTGCGAAAACACCTGAGCATTTAGGATGAGCACTGCTGGTATGCTGCAGAAGAGGATCCTTACTGGTCCCCAAAGAGGCTCTCTCAACCTCACTTGACTGCATACTCTATCACAACACCTCAATGCTGCAGAAAAATTCAACCGGGCTCTGCAAGTTAATGCGTCCTTGGGGACACGTATCTGAACTTAATTTCGCTAAGGAAAGATCTCCAGAAGGGGACTGATTATAGATGGTCATTGCACTTTGAACTGTAGCAGAGTATTGAGTTATTGGGCACGCAACACACAATATTGGCTTTCGCCGACAACATCAACACTACCGGTACACTTCAATGAAGCACGCTCACAATTGTTGCAAATGCAACAAATGTGCCCGTTTGATCGAATTGGGCACAGTGTATTCAAGGACAAACTAGAACACACACATTCTTGTGCCCACCTTTATGATCTACAACCAAGAGAAAACTCTGGGGCAACTGTAGATCCAACAGCCTGTCCTGAGGATGTTTGCAAGACGGCACACATACAAGATGTTGAACATGCAATTGCTGAGTCAAAGCAATCAAATTACAGCCACTGATTGACACATTGCATGACTGCCTTACCATGTTGCCACACATCACAGCTGCAGATCAGCCTTTGACGACTCTGAAGAAACAGTGATGTGACAACTGATGATGGTGTAAGACAGTCAAAAGACACATTCAGCTGCAGCTACACTGCCTTTATACCAAATTTGCTCTCAAGCTTAAGCCTACAATGTCAACTGAGATACAGGTGACCACGCTTTGCTTTTGCTCTTAGAATCAGTCGTTGAACAGCTCATCAATCACAACACAAAACGATATCATCAAGGCATAATCTGTCCCAGGAGAGACGCGCAGCACATAATGGTTGGCACCTGTCACCTTTTCAGCTGTACTGAAGCTGCGCATGATCTGCATGACACACATCACGGCATCAGGACAAAGAAACGTATCAGCATCTTGCACTTGCCACCATCATCACTGGCTTCTCAACAAATGGACCACAAATGGACACCCACAGCCCATTCCAGGGCATTCAAAGAGCCATGCACACAGCCATGATCTGTACAACTTGCAAAGCAGACTACAGCCAGACATGACCTCACCTCAGCAACTGGTGCCATGCCATGATATATGTAAAAGCTCCGATTGCTGAAGTCGCCACGAGCACTGTAGTCAGCAATTGGCTGAGCAAAGAACTGGGTGGTGTTGTTGCTCAAGAATAGACTTGCTGAGTGAGCGCCGTTGTAAGTGTCCTTTTTGATGACTGCTAAGCGCTCTTTGTCGCTTGCATGTGAACCAGATGAGATGTACCATGTCGGCTGCCTGCCACTCAGCAACTGCATCACACAGCATGACAATCAGCAACAGTAGTGTGCATATGGGCAGCAAAAGTCATGTTCATGTTATGACTACATGACAGAGGATGTTACTGAGGTGTGTTTCATGCCAATGTTGCGATAAGAAAAGCGTGGATCCTTGGGTGAAATGGTCCGATGGCAGTAACAGAAACAGAACAGCACACTGACCTTCTTCTTGAGTGAGCAGACTGGATGGCCTTTCACAGTCTTCAGCACACGATGCTGCTTTATGCTGAAGGCAGAGCTGTCCAGCCTGAACACAACTTGCTTGTTGCTGTCCAGAATGTTGAAGTCGTCACGACTCAGGCTTGCCCACTTCTCATTCACAAAGAAGATCTGTTCCGCTTGTGCGCAGTACTGAGAGCCTATTACAGCTGCTGCTGTTTGCTGCCCAGGCATTTGAGCCAAGCCCTGCTGAGAGTATGCCTGTTGGCCATAAAGCTGCTGATTAGAGGCTTGTTGAGGATAAGCCTGTTGGCCGTAGGGCTGCTGCGCACTGCCTTGTTGGCCATATCCTTGGCTCTGCACTTGCTGAGGGTACATCTGCTGACCGTATGCAGACTGCCCCTGCTGGCCATACGGCTGCTGGAGATGCTGTGCATAGACCTGCTGGTCCTGCTGCCCATACTGTTGCTGGCCATACATCTGCTGACTGTACGGTTGCTGTCCTTGCATTTGTTGGCTGTAGGCTGGTTGGCCAGGCTGCTGCTGGCTGTAAGTCTGCTGCATCACCTGCGGTTGAATTGACCCCTGATTCAGCTGTTGACTGTAGTTGTCCCAGTGTTGCTGCTCGGCTCCCACTTGCAAAGGCCCACCGGAGTTGCCGTATCCACTTTGCCCGTACTGATTATAGCCTGACTGTGACTGCATAGAGCCACGAGCTCTGAGGTGGTTGGGATCCTCGCAGGACAGGTGTAAGACGAGAACAAAAGAGTGCTGTCCTTTTCGCTGTCACAGGGTGCCCGCGCTGCCTTGGGTCAGACAAGTTTAGGGAAGGTTTCTGTAGGAAGCTGAACCGTGAATCGCAAAGGGCTGCAGCCAGCTGGCCCACTCTTCTTCCGAACAACATCATCACACATGCAGAGCTGTACATCGCATCGCTAAGTCAGCAACTATTGCTAACGATAAGCCCAGTATGAGCAACGAAAGCAGTGCTCTTGCCTCGGCTGCAACGGAAGCTGACAGGGTTGTGAAGAGGCAAAAGATTTGCTCAACAAAGTTTGCAGACGCTGTTGATGGCTTGCTCGCTGCGGTCAATGACAGTAAGAACAAACTTCAAGATGGAAGCACCGAACATGCATTGACTGACTTGAAGCAGCACGTCACCCAGCTTGGGGTATCAAGCGAGCTGCATGATCAGACCAAGCAACTGCATGGAGCCATAGCAAAGTTGGGAAAGGTGCTTTGTCCTTCGAATGTGCCAAGGGTGTCTACCTTTGATCAGTCTCGATGCACAGTGACACTTGCGCAGGCGCTCGAGAAAGCTTTCGTGCCAGACATCTGCAAGGCCACTAGACCAGTTGAGTTTGACCAGGACACTCTGAATCAGGTCAGGAATTGAGACAACTTGTTGGGGCTATATGACTTCTTGTAAAACATCGCGTGAAATATACAAGTCTTCTTGCAGGTCGTGGCCGAACACCTGTTTCATGAAGGCAGATTTGCTGTAGGGGAAAAGTTCATACAGGAGGCCGGCATGGCAAATGGTGAATCTCTCAAAAGACCCTTTGAAGCTATGCATCAAGTGCTGAAAGAGGTAAACAGACTCACTGGGACTCTATAGTATCTCTCTGCCAAATTGATCATTGTCAATTCACATTCCCCAACTGGCTATAATAATAATACTAACAATAATAATTACAGGCGTTCCAGCTAATTGTTCTTGCCAGGTACCTACTAGGTGTGCCTAAACCCTAGTCCTGTGAGCCAACACGCACTGGCTATACTCATCCCCATCCACCTTATGTTCAATTAACACAGTGCATGAGATGGGTCTAGCACATGAATGAAGCATGGTTTGCAGATTCGAGCACACAATCTGGAGCCAGCGTTGCATTGGGTGGAAGATCACCGCCAGGAATTACAGAGACAGCCACAGGCCAAGGGGTTTGAGTTCAAGCTGTATCGCCTCAGCTTTCTAAATACCCTGCAACAGCAAGGTGTGATGCGCAACAGCTGTGGCTCATCCAATGTCAAACATGCATTCATGTTCTGTAATGTTTACGCCCCTCTTCTGATCTGCATTCAGCCTAGAAAGCAGACTGGGCAGGACTTGTAAACATGAAAGACTCTGCAGCAAAGCCTAGCAACACCTGGACAGCCTTGATGATGATTGCTTACTACCAAATACTATACTTGCAATTCGCGTATTTCAGCACATGGCGTGATTTGTTGAACACTTGTGTGGGAAGTACACGCATGTAAATTCCTCATTGTTGACTGGCAGCTTGAGTGCATCCTGACCTGACTCAGTGTCTTCTACTCAGGCTTGTACGAAGTGACACAATTGCTGTGTTCAATTATGAAATGTGTGACTGTGTATGCTTGCAGGACATAAGGCAGCGTTGCAGTATGCGCGGCAGCATTTTGCACGTTTCAAGGACTCCAACATGCCAGAGATTCAGCGTCTGATGGGCTCCTTGTGCTACACACGCCGGCAGAGCAGCAGTCCTTACGCTGAGTTCAACTCCCGTGCGCAATGGGATGATGTGGCCCATGAGTTCACTCGCCAATGCTGCGGTCTTCTAGGACAGGTGCACTTCTACCTCTCTGTTTCATTTCAGTTTACATGTTACAGTCTGGGGTGTGGAGCCAGATGTGACTCATCAGACATCCTGGCTTGAAAGCACAGGTGTATGCGGTGTGCAACAAAACCAAGCTGGTGGCCCAATGTCCTGTTGATAGCTAATGTACATACTGCACTCAAAAAGGACTGGTGAGCTTGGCAAAGACCAGAGACGCCCAGGTGTGAAGTCATTTGGTGAAGTGACTGGGTGGAAGTGACTTGAAGTGACAGAGTGAAAGTGACTAGGTCAGGCATTGCATGGGCATGCTCCCACTCTAGTCAATCTTGATCTGTCAAAAGGCTTTTGAGGCCTTTATTCATGCCAGAAACATGAATATGTAAGCCTAAGTTGTGCACTGACTAAGTTATGTGTCCAGGAGCAATTCATACTGCCATGGCTGCACCTTGCAAATCTGACTCAATGCCGATTGCGCACACACTGTATGGTTCTGCAGAACCGTTAACAAAAACTGAAACAAAAACTGCAATCACAAGCATGCTGCGTCTGTTTTTACAGGCTTACGAGAGTCCCCTGCTGGTGTGTGTGGCAGCTGGATCCGTTGCGCTGCCTACACTGCTGAAGCTGGCATCCAAGGTTGTTGGGCCGCAGCAGCATGAGTTCAAGACCGCCCCCCAGTTAACTGTCCCCTTGGAGTTAGGCAAGGAGTTTATATTCCACAGCACTTTCGCCTGCCCAGTGTCAAGGGAGCAGAGCACGGCAGAGAATCCACCCAAGATGCTGCCTTGTGGCCATGTGCTTGCCAGCCAGTCGATTTTTAAAATTGCCCGGGGCAATACGCGCACCTTCAAGTGTCCTTACTGTCCTGCTGAGGCGACGCCGCAGACCTGCAGAGAAATCCATTTCCCTGATTTGGTTCCTGTAGCTTAATGACTTATAGGGAAGGGTATCGAAGGACGACTTTTCGTTGCTCTTCTTCTTCCGCCTGTAGGTTGCTGGAAGCTGCTTGTGCATTATGTGCCATACAGTATCATAGGATAGGCCTGTCTCTACGTAGTATGTACGATGGTATCTCCACCCAAATCCAGCTGATGTATGTACATGATCCACCTGCCTCAAAGAACTGCCATACTTGGCAGCACCGGTCATAGATGGTCATGATGGTGCATTCCATGTAGCTCCATGTTCCCAAGCCTTCAAGCTCAATGCTGTGTGCGAATGGTTTCGGAGCGTGGCACAAATCAAACGCTCACAACGCGCACTGTGACGCCTTGACGTTCCACACCTTCATTTCTTCTGGTTTGGTTGTGTTGTGGCTGCAAACTCGATGCTGGTCAAGCTTGGGAATGCAAGACATGCTGGCCGTAAGCAACTTATGACGGCAAGGGTTACAGCCATCATTGCTGCAGCTGTGCTCGTGTCCTCAGGCAAGTTGAGCGCAATCATAATGCGTCTTGAAGCTAAGAAATCAACCGTAAAACATGCCGTCTGATTGCAGATCCTGTACTGTCTCAGGCATTGAATTTGTCTGCTGAGCAGATCCTGCAGGTGATCTTCGTTGAACTAAACTCTGCAGTCAGAGCGCTGCTCAACTCTAAAATGGGCCGACCTGTGGATGCAGAGCCATCACGAGTGTCCTGCAAATTTTCGGACTAGAACGAGCTCAGCTCCCGTTCTTGGGTACGTCACACCTTGGTAAGTGTCAGCAAGATACTGTTCTGGATCAAAAACATACAAACCTCCCCCAAATCATCAAGTTGTTACCAGAAACAGCGTGCTCATGAGAATATTTTGCACCCGCAGGAACAGCAAAGGATATGAGATTGCAGAGCGACTGAGCGCAAAGTTCACACACATCGCACCAGTATGGCTGCAACTGCGCTGGGATATAGCAGCTGCCACTTTCACAGTAGCTGGACAGCATGACATTGATGCAGGATGGATGGAAAGAGTAACGAGGCCCCAAGCTTTGGTATGTGCTGCTTGCTGAGCTGTGACCAATCTTCTGCTGAAAACACTCAGGCATCAGGAATCAGCCTGTCCAGCTGCATGACAGCTGCTTATCATGACACAGTGCAGAAACATCTGCTCTGATTCAATGCCAACTTTGTAGTCATGTAGTCATTCAGCAGCAATGAAAATTTTCAACTTCATTCATCTCAAGTAGTCAGATTGAGGCAGCCATACATCTGATAGCTGGAAGCAAGTTACTCATTACCTGCTTTTGTATCAAGTATGCAGGGAAGCACAGGAGTGAAAGTGATGCCCAGAATCGTGTTTGAGCTGGATCGAGCAGGGCTGCTGCAACTGCTGTCACATCCGCTTGATGTGGCAGATTTACTCGTCACTTTGTGCAAGAAGTATGGCTTTGATGGTCTGGTGAGCACACAGCCACTTGCAGCAAATATGACAACTGTTGCTTGATGGTCAAGCATCCCGAAGTCAACAGGGACTTGCAAAATATGATGGATTTTATGTCTGACTTTCTTTTTCATCTGCTTATGCCAATGAAAATTCTCTGGGCATGCATGCATGTGTGATCGTTTAATTATTTTACTATCTTGGCTCTATTGCGGCGGCCAATTGCTCCCAAATATTGCTTCTGGACATGCTCAACCCTGCCATCAGTATGACCAACACATGCCATGTCTGACTCCGACTTTAGTCCTGGGTGGTAGGAAGCCATTGACCTTTTCAACTCTCTCATACTGCAGTAGCCTTCAGCACATCAGCGCAAGCATGACCATGAAAACAAGCACCAGCACAGAGGCCTCACCTGCCTGTGCTTGTTGCATGATGAAACGCTGATGCAGTGCAGGTGATATGGACTTGGCCACAGTGTGCAGTCTTGTGGTCACCTTGCTCACATGGTATTCTAAAACACAACGCAAGATTGCACACATCTGAGCATTGCTGCTGATGTTGCTTTGCTCCTAACAGGCCTATTTGTACAAGGCTTCCCTGCCAGCAAGTCCTGCTGAGACTAAGGCCCTACTCCGTGAGGGGGCATTGGCTCTTGTAATGCTTACATGATGAGCAGTTGCAGTGCAGGTGGTTGAGACTTGGTCCCAGTGGGCGGCCTCAGGCCTCCTGCAGCACACCTCCTTCCGGCAGCAATCTGTGCAGGCTTTGCAACTACTGGCTGAAGCACTTCACAAGCCTACAGACAGGCCTCGCTTGGTGAGCTCTGACGGCTTGGGTTTGCCAAGCCTGTTACATTTTGGTGCCAGCTCCATAGCGCTGTGTATGTTGAGTCTAGATTTGGTTTCTTTCCGCAACTGATGTCAGGGGTTAGACAGAGCAGCCTGATGACATAGCATTGAGCATGGGACAAATTCCAGGTCTCATTGGTAGTGTATAGCATGCCATGGAGTCAACGTGCATACTGCCAAGTGTACAAAATGCAATGCAGTCAATGTGCACACTAGCAAGTTTGTAGCATGCAGTCAATGCACATACTAGCAAATTCAAATCATGCCACGCTGTCAATGCGCATGCCAGCAATACAAGAGATCATTTCTATGCTCATTTTGGCAGGAGCTGATCCTAGCAGTCCCTCCATTTGAGGCTGCCCATCAAGGGCCTGTCTTGGCAATGCCTGACTTTGAGGAGCTGCGAGCCTTTGTGGACTTCTTCTCACTGATGACGTACGATGCTTCTTCTGCCAGCAAGCCAGGCCCAAACGCGCCATGGAAGTGGGTCAAATCAAACGCACATGCTGTGGCCTGCACTGCTGTCAACAGGTAAGGATACAGCTTGGCTTGCAGCTCCCGGGCAGCCCGGTGTTGCCCTGGGCACATTAAGTTAACGCCGAAAGGCATAGACTTTTCTTTTTCTTTTCTTTGCTTGCGACCTTTGGCTGTTCAGCAGGGCAACAGGATCTGTCTGTACCCCTATCTGGTGAACTTCTCACTTGAAGGAAGCTTTACAGTTGGGGTAAACAACACGAGATATTGCACAAGTGACCATCGTCCTGTTGTGAGTGCCGACAGGATCAGCTGCGTGACTTGAACTGAACAGGAATGAGGATTACACCATGCTTGTGTTGGACCTCACTGATGTGTGTTGAGCCCACCTGCTCTTTGTGCTGTCAAAACATCAGGAGGGCTTGAAGGACGGTCTGTCTTGCAGACATCACTCTCAAGCCTGCTCTCCAAACATGGAGCTAGTTGAGTTTGCTCGCTGGTGCGAGTTTGGAAAGCTGTTCTCAATCTTGAGCTAACACATAGATCCAAACTTGAGCTGACATATAGATCCGTGTCATGTCAGGCCGACATGATTCTCTGCTGCTGACATCAACCAGCAGTGTATCTGTTGTATCCAACTTGCAGTGTGACACAGTGCTTGTATCGGTATTGAGCTTCACCATGTTTAAGACTCAGATTTTTCAACCCCATTGAAAGTCGCTTGTCATGCAGACAAAGCGCAAGACCAGAGCAGGTGCTCCTCGGCCTCAATTTCTACGGCAATGATTACACTCAGCTGTTTGGTGGTGGCCCAATCATTGGTCACGAATATCTCAGCTTGCTCAAGACCCATGATCCAGTAATCAGGTGGGATCAGAAGACCAAGGAGCATGTGTTTGACTATGCTGTGGGCAGCGAAGCACATGAGGTGTTTTACCCTACAAAGGCATCTATACAGAAACGCTTGGCTCTGGCTCATAAGTATGGTCTAGGCATATCTATTTGGGAGATCGGTCAAGGCCTTGACCATTTTTACGAGTTGTTATGATAGTAATGACTTGATTTGTATGCATGATCAACTCTGTTTCCAAATGAATCAGCTTTTGCGTGACTGTGTAGACTGTGTCCTCATCTTCTTATTAGCGTTCACGACATGCTGCCTAAAGGTTTGCCAGGTCTTAAAGTGTGGCTCGTACAGCAACTCATTAATGCTCAGCTCAGCTCAGCTCTGCACTGCTGTGTTTCACTGCTCATTCTTCTTCAACTCTTCTCCTGCAGTGATGTCAGGCACCTGCAACGGAGAGTCACAGTTCACTAGTAACGGACAATGTACACACAGTCAGCATGCAGTGTCGAATGAAGCAGACTGTGCTCTGCGCAGCCAACAAGGGTGTCAAGGTGCTCTGCCATCACGGAAACATTGTGGGAGGTGTGACGGTGCCTAGACACATGCTACTGGCTAGCCAACGCATACCCAGCAAACCTGTGAGGCTACAAGCTATAATGACAAAACACTGCATCCACCACAGGGCTACACATGAATACGCAGATGCAGCCAGTGCCAGCTGCAAAGCCTAATATGTGATACGTCACTTGTTCAAAGGCTGCAAGTAATGAGGCAAGCCACAGAGTGTGCAGCAGACTGTATAACACACTGTAGCCTGACAATCCATGTATAGTCATGTCACAAAGTATGGATGAAACGTGAATGTTGTATTGTGTTCATACTCTGTGCTTGGAAGCAGCCAGACGTGAGCGCTTTGCATTTTACCTGTGCAGTCTTTGGTTGCTTTTGTTGTGGAGCTTGAGCCATGCGTTGAAAGGCCTTGCTGTACATCTGGCCCTCCTTCTTGTCCAGCGCTGACTGCTCGGCCTTCAGCTTCTTCAGCAGAGCCCGCATGTCCCTAAAGCAAGGTCGGGACAGCATGGACCACACAGAGTCTGTGAAGCATGTAGACTGAGTGCACATCACTGTGATGTGCTTCAAAGCAGCAGATAAGATCCAGAAAACGATCCAAGAGCTGACAAGGAAACCTATTCTAGCCCCAAGGGGGCTGCCATCTGCATTCTTTGCCACTTTGCATCTATAGTGCACCCTGTACATGTTTTAACACTAGCATCAGCACATCCAAACCCAATAGTAATTAAGATAGTGATAACAATAATGATGATATTAACAATTTTGACGCTTTCTGGCTCATGATGAGATAGGTACGTGCAGGACCTAATCAGCTAAATGCAAAGAACCAACCCTGCTGGCAGTCAGCAGCCGTGCTCTGACCTCTGTGCAGTTGTGCTTGATGCCTGTCACACATTGCATGCATAATGCAAAAGCGTCATCACGTCCAAACCTGGTTTTGCAACTCAAGTTTTGCAAGGTGAGTGACAGACACACGCCGCCCCCAAACATGAGCACTGCTCCAAGTAAGCACAGGACTTGGAAAAGGCGTGAACAGCAATGTGGACAGGCTTTCGTCATTTGGCCCAAACTACCAACAACGGGACATTATGCTAATTTTTGAACAGAGCTTCCACAGCTTGGCTTTGTCGCACACCACATACACCTGTGATTTCAAGCCAGGATGTCTGATGAGTCACAACCCGCTCCACACCCCAAATGAATGACAGGCACACCTGTTGGTGGGCTCAGCTCTGAGGGCCAGATCCAGATCCTGCTTTGCCTCTATGTAGTCCTGAGTCAGCATGTAGGCCTGTGCCCTCCTGAACAGCGCCTTCACATTGCCTGGGTCCTTCTCCAGTACCTACATACCATTCCTAAGGATTTGCTTGGTGATACCCTTTGTTTGATGTTTTGGGCCTTACAATGTCCCAAAACTGGCAAGCCTCTCTCTACAGTGTCACTTGTTGTAATTATGATGCACCAGACAGAACAAAGGCTTGGCTTGATGGTCGAGAATGACCAGGAACAAAAAGACTACACCTTTGAGGTTGATGAGAAAGGTTGGAGGGTGAGGTATATCAAGCTTGCCTTGATGATGCAAACTTGTGATTTGTATGCTGCAATACTTTGAGGCAGCAATGTCAGAATGTAGCCTTCAAGCATTTACAATAATACCAGCAATTTCTTTTAGCCAAAGATCTTGCACCAGCCAACCAAAACAGACTGCTGGAATGACGTTCAAGAAATTGACAAATGCATATTGCACTCATGATAAGAGCCTCTTGAGGCGGCAGCCTGTAGCTCAAATGGGACATGTGCACAAGGGGAATTTAAGCTGCTGTGCTGTGAGCCATTGCAGCACTACTGAAGCACTGCTAAAGCACTGCAGCAACTAACACACTCTTAACCGGCTGCAACAAGCAGTGGTGCTAGCACCAACCAGCCCTGTTCAGGTAGGGTTACACCACTCACAAGCAAAATCAGAAAGCATGCTGCATCACAGAGAAGAAGGTCAACTTACTTCTGATGGCATAGGTGAACCTGCATAAAGGAGACAGCCAAGTATCTCTGGTTGCTGGCCTGACCTTGTTTCAAGCCTTGCATGCCTCTGGCTGTCATTGACCTTCAGGTAGGGTTACATCACTACCAAGCAAAATCTGGTTGTTGGCCTGACCTTGTTGCAAGCCTTGCGTGCCTCTTGGCTGTCGTTAATTTTCAGGTAGGTTGCTGCCAGGTTGAGGTTACAGGACTTCTTGATGTCAGCAGACGTCTTCTTCTCCTCAGCACTGAACTGGTCGTCGTGCTCTATCAGCTCCACCCCTTTCTTGTATTTCTTCAGTGCCCTTGCCCACCTGTGCACATGCACCAGCATGTGTCAACACAGACTAGAAAAGAAAAGAGAAAAGGAAAAGACTTGACTTTTTGGCATCAATTTGGTGAGAGCCAAGTATTATGTTTAGCTGCCCAGGACAGACTACCTTGTGCCTGCATGATTGTAGCGTCAGCTCCTGCTGCCTTTGCACAAAGCTGCAAAGATGTCATCCTGCTTGGCCGTTTGCTGGTCTGTGCAAAGTCAGTCAACGTGCATTACATGCACTGTGCTTATATGCACTGACCTTGCATACTCACTCAACAATCCCCTTGAGTTACTTGTCGCCTGTCTAGAGTGTCTCACAGCAACAATGCTCTGTACAGTACAGTACAGAAGAAAGTGTACAGCTCAGGCTGATGCAAGCCTACAGTGCTTTGACTATAGCTTGGAGCAATCAGGCAGGGGTGACAGCAGGCATACTTGGCCTGCTTGAAAAGGCCATTGCCGGCATCCTTCCTCTTCTTAGCTTCATCCAGCTTCTCAGGGGTCCCCATTTCATACCCCTCCCTTGGCTGCACACCACAACAGCTTCCCTTACTTCCCTTGTCATGTGTGTCTGTGTGACACCAAGCATGATAAATGCACAGACCGTCACCATGATGTGCTAGCAAGACAGCTTTGTCCAGTCCTTTGGGGCGTGGCTTGCGTCAGGAAACAAGGCGTAGCCATGTTTTGGTTGCCTGTCAAGTCATTGGTCGTAAACATGATGTAGACCTTGGTCTCCAGCAGAAAGTGTGGAAATACAGTGCTGCATGCGCGAGCAGCATCGTGACCAGGCCAGGCCATTTTGCAGAAACACAGTGATGACTTCTGCAAAATGGCCTCATCTGATCATGATGCTGCTTGCGCATGCATGTCAGCCCACAAAGCAGTATCTTCATCTTTCTGAGATTGCAGAGGCAGTGATAGGCTGCACCTGCTTGGCGACCATCAAGGAAACTGTCAGAACAGCGACCCACACAGTCAGACAGTCAGACTGTTCTGTCACGCATTGGCTAGGTGCAAAGCTCACTTTGTGTAGCTCCACAAGCTCCACAGTATAGCATATGGTTGAGTTGGGGGGTACAGTGGCTTGAGGGGCTTGGTGGGGGTCACTGCCGAAGCCATACTGGGGCTGTATGATGACTTCAGCAACCTCACTTAGCTTCATGGTCTGTATGGCCTCCTCCAGACCGACACAAACCTGCTCTGTAATCAGGCACAGCAAGCAAACGTCAGAATTGAGACCATGGGATTGTTGTATAAAACACCCCAATGTGTTGTATCCAGCAACTTCTATGGGATGCATAGGTGGTGGGATGTATGAACCTTGCACACAGCAGGCAGACTTGGCGCTGCAGAAAGCTGCCACAAGCTGTCGATCGGGCTGCAGTTATGCTTAGGTATGATGCAATCAAACATGCAAGCATTGGAATGACCTGATTCCTTTGTGGTTGTGTGAACATTATTTGAATGTTGACTTTCCTACAATACCCAACCCAAGACCTTCTGGTCTGGCTTCTTTGACCTGATGAAGGGTCACTATAGGTGGAGTAGGTCTACATATGTAGACAACTGTCCAGCTAATTGGACTAAGCAAGACTTGGTACGTGCAGCAGAGAAAACAAAGCACGTGCAAACACAGGATCTGTCACATACATGACCAGGCCTTGTGTGACTCACATACATGACCAGGCCTTGTGTGAGTAGCTCAACAGGAATGCTGATGATGGGCAGGCTCTCGGTTGTCTTATGAGACACCCAGAAATCACCAGCCAGATCAACATGACAAAACTTGCAGCAGCTACTAGAATGGCCGAATGTGTATGAACAAGCCTTCAGAGGGCACCAGCCAAAGAGTGGAAGCCAGAGAGGAAAAAGCCAAAGGGCGGAAGCTGAAGTGGAGGAAGGTCAGAGAGCAAAGGCCATAGGGTGGAAGCCAAATGGGCACATGGCCAAACGGGCCAAGAACAAAAACATAGGCAAGAGTGAAAGGCAAAGGTCAGACTCTGCTGAAAGCCGGATGGGTCTGACATGGCATGCCCAGAAACACCCATGTAAGAGTTGCAACTTGGTGACAGTCTAACACATTTTGTGACACTCAAACACACAGAGCTTGGTCAGATCCACAGAACAGTGCCAGCAGCACTTGACATGACATTTCCAAGCAAAAGGGACATTGATATACTGCAAAGCTCACCTTCACCAACAATCAACTCCAGCAGGTTGTCATCTGTCTGATGATCAGCAAAGACGGTGCCATCTGGGAGCTTGCCTGTGAGTCTGCATGCACAACAGAACGGCACATTGTTGGTCCTGATCAGCTAAGCAGTGCATGGCTTCATGAAGGTGCTGATCCGTATTGATTCTGGGACTTTGATCATGTTTTGCAAACATGCAGCTGTCTCTGACCTGCCACAATACAAAGCTTGATCTGTGTGTCAAGAGGTGCAGAGCTGAGAAACCTGAAGTGAGTCACAAGATCGCTGCACATGATCCAGGCTCCAATCCAGATTTCTCAGCTGTGCTGCCAAGGCACTTTATCACATGTCAAGCTTTGGATTGCCTTGCAGCCGGACTTGTGATGTCCGTGTGACACCGGCCAGTTCAAGCAGAAGCAAGCAGACACAGAAAACTACAACGTATATATTTCGCCCAGTGCTGCTGGTGAAACCAGCCATCCTGTTACTCTCAGATGCACCAAGGTGGTGCTGACACCAAGGCAAGCAGAACTTTGCAGGCTTTTCATATGCTGTAACGCCTGCAAAATGCAGCCAAGCTTACATACCTGACTTTGACTGTAGACTCTACAGTGGCAGTCTTGTAATCAGTGCTCTCATTCAAAGTCTTCTTAATGACTCCTCCATCCTTGGTGATGTCTGTTACCTTCTTCCAAGACAGCAATTCCACCTCGACATGTTGCACGCCTTCACCAGTCAGACCATCTGCAAATATACATTGCACTTATCTCTCCTTGGCAATTGATATTGATGGCAGAATCTTATATGGTGACATCAGTCAAGGGCCATCGGTGACAACAGTTTGACCTGAGCGTCCTGGGCACCATCGGAAGGCCAAGCTCATGTGCATCGGCAGAGATCATGTGAAGCATTTGCCGTGCTGTCACTGCAAGAACCAACCCTGTCCCTGAAGGTGCTGCTTGGCACACTTGATGAAAGATGTTCGTCTGGTGGCGAATGCGTCTGCAGGGAGTGCTGATTGCTGACCCTTGTTCACTCAGCTTTCTCTTCTGTTTTCATGCACGACATGACAGGATACGATATACACAGCCATGATACTTCACTCCCACACTTGCGTCGCCATTTGCAAATCAGTGACATGCTGCAAATTCACTGTGCCTCATGCAAGATGGCTGCATGCAAGCAGCACAGCACATGCTGGCTACTGCTGGAGGGCACATACGCTGAACGACTGCTTTGTCCCAGCAAGTCTCACAGACACCTTGATAGGAGTTGTGCACCACCCTCTTGCAATGAGTATGCCAAGAATAGGGAGAAATCTTACAGCCTGACTTGATGATGAGAGATGCTTTCTCTCCCTTCTTCATGGTCTTGAGAGCTACTGGTATGGCAGGCACTGCCACGCCCTCCTTCACCACAAACTCAGCGCCCTGCTCAGGTGAGTGCTTCAAAATCGTGGACTTATCTTGATTGAGGACACCATAGCGCACTGCAGCCAGTCAAGAGTCTTGATGTCAGAAGCTGCCGGCACATTTTGCAAGCTTTCTTGCAAACTAGGCATTCCTTTGCCTTGAACTGACCTCATGTCAAACAATGCTGTTGCATGACATCGCAAAACACATGTGGAGGAGGTTGTTGTGTCACTGCGCCAAGTGCATATGTGTGATGGGAACTGAAGCATGGTGGCAGACATTGATCCCAGCGTGAACGCTAAGCCTCACATTCTGCCACATATCTGTTATGCCCTGATGATCACAAGCCACTCAAGTATGCTGAGCACATTAGGCCGTGACATGTCACATTCAGATTACCTAAGACTTCATCATTGTCCTTGGGGCTAGCCCACCCCTCCCCCTCAGTGACTACAGTCTTGATGATGCCACCATCCTTGGCAGGAGTGATGTCCTTCACACTGTTCCAAGACAGAAGCTCGACCTCAAACTGGAGTGTGGCGTTTGCTGGTATGGTGGGTGGGGATCCTTGCTCGCCGTAGCCATACTCAGGCTGAATGGTCAGCACAGCTTTCTCCCCTTTCTTCATCGTTTTCACACCCTCATCCCATCCCTTGATGACCTGACCTGTACGTGTGACACCAAATGGTTTGGCTGCTGTAACACTGCTGTGTCTGTACTGTTGTTCCTCATGTGATTTCTTGTATGACATTGCTATGAGCATGCAGCAAGCGGCCTCGGCATATAGAGTGGCTGAGTCAATGAATGCATCAGCACTGAATGCAATTGCACATTGCAACTGTGGAGAATGTTTCCGTTACAATACAACAGGAACCTTTCCAGGCTATGGAAGCTTGCTGCATGCACACGAGGGCAGGCATTGGCTGTTGCTGAAATGCATGCAGATATTGGCTTGCAAGGCTTACAATGACTGACAAGCAAGGATTTGTGGAATACTGACCTTTGCCGAGATCAAACTTGAATGGTTCGTTTCTGTCCACTGATGAGTCAAATTTAGTCCCATTGCTTTTGAGGGTGCCAGTGTAGTGCACTGCAACACACACCCTGCTTGTCACAAATACAATAAGATGCAGCAGCAGCATAATACAAGGCACAAGCTGTTACAGAAAGTATTGAGTGGCCCTGTCCACTGTTGCTGTACAAGTGATGGCGGTGTCAGGGGAATTGTGCATAGGCAAGAGAGCTCACCAAACACCTGGTCTCCCTGTTCTGGTTTCTCCCATCCATTTCCAGCTTTCAAGATTTTCTTGGTCACCCCGCCGTCAGCCTGCAGTGACAACGGGGTGAACATTCAAGGAAAATTGCAAGCAAGGTGACTGCAGGTCGAGGATCACTTACTGTTAGCCCCTCTTCCTGGTTAAGCGAATCATCAGCATACTTCATCTCGATGTCATCCCCTGCGATGTCTGACCACACTGAACAGCTGCAACACTTTGGTATACAACCAAAAAGGAAGCAGCCACATCGACTGACCTACGGCCTTGTCTTCATCAGATGCCATGCTGGATGAGAAAATAGCACCAGACCACGAGCAGCAAGGTCAGCGACTGGTAAGAACTTTAAGCGATATCTTTTCGGATCCGATCTCTTGCGCCGAACACAGGTGCCGAACACAGGTGGGCAGGGACGATCTCTTGCGCCGAACACAGGTGGGCAGGGACGATCATGACAACAATTATTAACGCTATAGCCATGTGCTGCAGCAGATGCTTCTGGAAGCAGGGTGGGGTCATGCCATTGGCTTGCTGGGTATGTTTGCACCGCAAAGAGATCCTTGACCTAACAAGCAGAATGTCCGAAGCAGAAGGCAGCGAGACTGCATGCTAGATAATGACTCGGTACTGAAGGCGAGTTCAAATAGTTACTCTGTGAGCCCTGTCTTGAAGGATGGATTTGAAATCATCTTCATTCAGCAACGTTGTTGACATATCCAGATCATTGCGGCACAGAAATCCACATAGTGGCGTAGGCCATTAGTGCACACTAGTATCCTCTAGTAATGACGGCCCATACCTTGCTATTGATGAGTATAGGTAATTTGGAGAGAATATTATTGACGATTTTCTGACACCATAACAGCCAGAAAGCTTCAAAATTCACTCTGAGTCAGCTTTGTAAGGTGTACTGACTTAAGCACAAAATCTAGCACATGTGGGCAGGAGGTGCAACCTGCGTGCTTATCCAGCAGCCTATGCTCAGCAACATTGCTCAGGAAGATCTTAGTTGAACTGCAACAGCTTGCAATCAGCACCTGCCTATTGCAGCAGATGCGCATTGGCACATACACTGATATGCAAACTGCCATATCCAAGCTACCACAGCCATGAGCAAGATTGCCTTTGACTGCTGGTGTCATTGCTGGTAGTCATAGAGACAAATGTTCTTGTCATCTGAGACAGAAGCTAATCTGTTGCCAGAGACATTGAAAGCCACATCCCACACTTGGTCTGAATGCTCACTCAAAGTTTGTGCACAGCTCCTGCTGGACATATCCCACAGCTTGACTTTACTATCAGATGAACCTGTTGCAAAAGATTTGCCACTAGGGTGGCATGCCACACTCAAAACCCATGACTCATGACCTGCAGCCAATTGCTTACACATTAAAGGTTCAGCAGTTGTGAAGGCATGTGGCATGATTATGTGGTTGATGTTTCAAATGTGATTTGCAAAAGCATGCACAACCATGCTGAGCCCACTCACTGTCAGCACACACTGACTTATTGTTTGAGGGCGTGCTAAACATTGCATGCAGGCAGCATTGCTTTCACGATCAGCAGAGAGCCTTGGCACTCATGTACCAAAATGTCATATACACAGCATTTGCCAATGTGTGCACATGACGCGTGCATGCATGGTACAGGATCACCTGAGAAGGCCTCTACCAAAGAAGCATGTTCCACATCATATAGATGACTATGCATGTCATCACATGCCGTCAGCAGCATTTTGGAATCTGCAGCATACGCATCGTGATCAAAGATGATTTTGCAAGGAAAGTTGCAACAAAGCATGAACGGAAGCAGTGATTGTACCCGGGGTGAACGTGAGGGATCTGACAGGCTTGAAATGACCTTCTAGAGAGTGCATGAATTTTCCAGTGGAGACATCAAATATTGCAACTGTGCCATCTTGGCTTCCGCATGCCAACCTCTGACCATTTGGGCTGAATGCTACACTCAGCACAAACCTGTCTTTCTTGAACTTCTCATCTGCCTGCACACATGCAAGACAAACTATGCAACAGGCCTACAGAGAGCAAGTGCAGGAATATGGATCAGCCCATGTTTCAGATTTTGATTGCCTGGCATGGTTGGTGTTGCCAAAGTGTACAACAGACTGACTGGACAAGCCACTGGTTAATGTGACGCAAAAGGTGTTGAAAAAGTCACCTACCACTGGCAAGGAAAGACTGCTAATTGGCACATGGGTTTGATCACAGTTGTACAAGGCAATGTTGTTGTTGCTGCCTCCGGCTGCCGCTATCTGTAAAGACTCAGAGGCTGGATT
>JAABUK010000835.1_pt1 | contig 62329 bp, 87 predicted proteins | sample 5559141 | NCBI WGS metagenome assembly JAABUK01 (sample SAMN10711869, study PRJNA513367) | rock metagenome | isolation source: Antarctica rocks | place: Antarctica: Victoria Land, Pudding Butte nord | collected 2016-01-03
CACCCCCCCCCGCCCCCCCGCCGGCCCCCGCCCCCGCCCCCCCCCCCCCCCCCCCCCCCCCCCCCCCGCCCCCCCCGGCCCCCCCCCCCCCCGCACCCGTCAGCCATGTTTCTGGGTCCATTACTGGGACAGCCAAGGTTGCCTGCGCCCGCGAACTGCATTGCTGCTGAGCAACACACATCTCAACATCGTTCATGTACATGAATGGCTGAGCAACACACATCTCAACATCGTTCATGTACATGAATGGCGTGCCTGATGCTGCAGATAGTTGGGGTGATTTTTCCTGTCATGATCATGGCTCTAGTCCCCATCAGACAGTACATCATGCCCTACATCTTCTCCCGCCATACGTTGCATGAGCTAGATGCTGCTGAGTATGAAGAGGCTCCAGCCATTACTGATGAGGCGGCTGCAAGAGAAGCTGCAGACAATGTTGAGCTGGTAGGAAAACTGAGCCCAACTTAGGATCGCCTCAAGCTTCGCATCATCTTCTTCTTTTCTGTTCTGCAACCACATGCTGTGCATGTGTAGTCTGCATTCAGTGTACAAGGTTTGCATGTTGCACATGCAGTCACAGATTCGGACAGCAGGCTTGCTTTGGGTTTAGGATTTAGGCTCTGATGCAGGGCTCAAGCAGCACACCAGCATTGACTGACGAGGAGTTTGCCCAGCATGCGCCAAAGCACCATCTCGGTCGGGAGTCTGTGAAACTCAGACTTGGCCATTCTGGGGAGCAAGCAAGTAGTCACCGATCTCTGGAGTCTCATCTCAGGCAGACGCCGTCTGTTGAGCTGTCTCTTGCTCATCAGCAGTAGTCCACATTTGATCCCCAGCAGGGCTACGCAGGAGGATTTAGTGGCGGATTGAAGGTTGAAGAATAAAGTGTCACCTGGGCTTCTCTGTATCTTTAGGGTCTCATCTCCAGACAAACCTGTTTATGATCGTTTCATGCTGCATGTTTCAGCTACCCATATGTCAGCTTTTTGTGCTATTTTGTTTGAACTGTCAGAGACAATTTGTCACACCAATTTGATGATTGCTTGGAATGACAACATTGGAGGTTGTGACTTATATGCACAGGATTTGGTTTTTGTGTTCACATACGCTGCTGTTTGACTACAACTATTTAGGCCTCTCCTAACTGAATGGAAAGATGAAGACCCTTGCTGCACGTGCAGCATTGGTGCTTGCAGTTGCAAAAAGGTCTGAAATGCAGAAGCCTCTTTGAAGTCCTAGGACGTGTGTGCGCTGTATACTCTATGCATTGTATGGCAGTGACACATTCACTGCTGGTCAGGGCAATATTGATAGGTTGATCCTTGTTAAAAATTGCTGCATCATTTTAACAGTCATGATCAGTGCAGCAGTTGCACTGTGCATTGCATCATGCGCAGACCCCGGGTCACTGGACATTGGCGTGAATGCTTTCACGCTGTACAGGTGCCACATGTTTAAGCAGCAGTACCACCTGCATCTCCTGGTGGTGACCCAACAACCTGTGTATAACATTGTGTTCATAGCTACATACTCAATGAGTGACTCTGGTGCAATTTCAAGGCTGTCTTACACCTGAGGGATAGCAGCATCCTCTGCGTTGATGGCCATTCATGATAGGCTCATGTCAGGCTAGAGTCATGACTATGGCTCATGTTCAGGTAGAACATCTCAAACGTTCTACCTGAAGATGGGGGATGTCAAGTGGACATGCATTTTTGCGTATCCGGGCAATGGGCTCTGTGCAGCAGAGAACCCCTTGCAAAGCACTTCAAATCAAGATATGCAAGACCACATATGTAGCAGTACAGCAGCTGTACATGCAAGACCACATATGCAGCTGTACAGCAGCTTCTAAACAGTTCCCCCGCTGGTATAGTATAAGCGGTACACTAGTACTACGGTGTTTTGCCCTTAGCTACAGGAGCAGATGTGCGTTTACCTTGTGTTATTTCGTTCCTGGATGCATGTGTGTTGCTTTGGGCTCCAGTATACGTGGAGTTCAAGAACCAAAGTCAACATTGCTGCCCAAGTAGTTGCCCTGGCAAGCATGACTAAGATCGTAGTCACGTGCAAGAGGCCATGCAGACCTGACTCTAACAATCGGCGATCCCCGGAGTTAAGCCTGCGAAAGCTGTAGTCACGATATGTACAGTCGAAGCACTATTGCCCGGGGCCCAATCTGCAGCAATTGACACTTAAATGCTCTGAGAGCACGGTGCATGGTAGCAACTTCGCTTGAGATCGTTGGGATCGTTCTTGCAGCCCTTGGCGGCATCGCATTAGCTGTACAAGCTGGGGTGAACTCCTCACTCGGGCGCAACGTCGGCAAGGGTCTTGCCGGCATAATTTCTTTTGGGAGCGGACTATTCTTTTTGCTGATTTATTTCCTAATTTCGACCTACGGTGCAAAAGCACAGGGACCGACAGTTGCAGGATTTAGAGGTGCTGTTTTGGTTTTGCATGTCTGCTAGTATCAGCAGAAAAAGTCAACACCGTGCCAAGTGTTGCTTTTGTGCAGAAACACCGTGGTACTCATACATTGGGGGCTTTCTTGGGGCTTACTATGTAATCATTGTCATCCTGTTTGCTCAGCAACTAGGCAATGGCACCCTTACTGGGATAGCAGTCACTGCACAGCTTGTAACAGCCATATTCTTAGATGGCTTTGGCTGGGTGGGGTTTGTCAAGCGCCAAGTGCTATGGCCTCGTATTGTGGGAGGTGTGCTGATGGTCATCGGTGTGGTGCTAGTGTCCGTCTTTCATGGCGCACCAAAGCAAAGTAACATGTGAATGGCTGAGGCAGTGCTTGTGCAATTGCAAGCAGTGGGTTGGAGGACTGACCTTGACACTTTTACTTCAATAGACGAGGCAGCACCCAATCAGCAGCACTGTGCTGGTGCAGACCCTAGGAACTAATGTCTCCATGGTTCTTTCCACAAAAAGGTGGATTGAGTATAGCTGCATATGTTGACAAGTTTGCCGGTTTTCCAATGACCATGTGTTGTCTCTCTACTGCTACTGTATTATGTGATGTCTTCAAAAGTATCCTCAGCTTGGTATCAAAGAGCACACAAGTGGACGAGGTCCATAGCCAAGATCCTAATTCACAGTGATCACATCCGCCTTCCTTTCGAGGTCTTGATGCGGGGTCTGACGTCGAGACGTTGCTTGCATTGACTCTTGCCTGATGGATGTGACTGGGGGCATATCTGCTTAGTGCCCCCAGTCACATCCAGAACAGATATGAATTACAGTTCAGCAGCTCTCATCATTCGGTCAGGTCTCTGTGCTCAACTGCTGCAGCCCAGGCCCTCTAAACATGTTCCTGCACAGCTTGATGGCTGGCTGCGGGCATTATGCCCAAAATGTGTGTTTCATCCCGGTTTGGACCCTTGTTGCATGCATGCAAGAAATCAATCGATCACAGGTACGCGGGCTTGATGAATGAGTATGTAAAAGCACAATGTGCTAACAGGAGCACGTTCAGATCAAGCAACCTTGCATGCATACCTTGCAGAGATTACAAGCTTGCCGTGCATATCAGTTCATAGGTGCAACAGCAAGAGCTGTGAGTCTGGGAGCAGCAGCTACGTAAACATGAATGACTGTCTGTGCTGCATTGCTTTGAAACAAAACAAGGCAGAAATTGGGGATTCCACTGTCATTCTGCAGATGGCTCAGCAGCTTGGGGTGCAGGAGCTTCGATGTCAGGTGTCTTTTCAGGAGATCGGCTTGTGCTTTGTCCACTTGCAGTGGCCTTCTTGCCCAGCCGTTCCTCAAGAGCCCTTGCACCTCTTTCCCTGCAGCCAAGCCATAACATTGTGTTACAGCTCTGTGTTGACGTTTGCACAATGACCAACCATGTTGCACTGACAGGTGCAACAATGCATCTCACCCCACAAAAATTTGCATGCTGTTGATATAAAATGAGAGTGCACGCTACTCAGCAGACAGGCGTGGTTTGCCACTTCAAGCCAGAGAGCTCTATGTGGCACTCCAGCGGGTGTAATGACATTGCAAGCAGGATTTTGTCTTAAGGCCAGAAGGTTATAACCTGCGTCTTGCTGCCTCTGCATTGTCAGAACCTGGAAGAGGTGCAGCGTTGAGGACATATGAATTGCCAGACTCTGCTCTGGCAGGAGCTTGTTGTAGTCCAACTCTGAAGACTTGACTACATAGTCCTGCAACTCTGTCTATGACTGGGTGTAGAGCACCTGGGAAGAATGTTGCAAATCTGAACTCATCGCTGGGGTCGCCCCTGCATGGTGTCAATGATGCGCTTGATGCAGACTAACAGATACTTCTCTCTGCATGCACATGCAACTCTGCACATGTCAACATACTTCAAACAATGCCTGACAGAGCCTAACATTTGCGCAAAAGACACGAGTGACTGCCAAACAGTCAAGATTGTGTGTTCAAGCATGGCAGCCTCAACTGTGAGCTTACTGAAGGGAAGTCTCTGGTTTGGACTGAAAGAAGCGCAAGTGGAACCAAGATGCGTAAGTCCCAAATAATACAAATGGCACAGTCTTCAAGACAGTGCCAAGGACCAAGGCGCCTGTGACGGTGAGGGCTATAAAGATGGCTGGCAGGTGCTGCACACAACACAAGAAGCCTAAGCTCTTACCCTGTTCCCTGAAGTCTGGGAAGTCTTGCATGGCAGTAGCAAGCAAGTGCTCTTTTGACTGGTACAAGATGCAATGTTCACCTTGGCCCTAAATTTGACATAGCCAACAAGCGTGACATCGTTTTCTGGCATGATCTGCTTTAGACCAACCAGCAATCCGGCAAAAACTCCTTGAAACCCGCATATTTCAGTGTACCTGCAGGTATACACAAACCTGCTCGTGTGCATCTGGAAGAGGGAGTCATGCCTGCACATCAACTGCAGCTGTTGATCTTACAGCAAATCCCCTGTCCTGTCAACTGTGTACAATAGGTACAGGAGGACAAATGTGCAGAAGCCAGTCCAGAAATTGACAACTGCTGCAAAAAGGAGGAAGCCCTTGGATCCCCAGACAGGCTCAACAACTTTGGCCAGGACCAGCACGCCCACAATGCTGAGGAGAAGCTGCATAATATAAGAGATTCAGGGTTGCAAGAAACAGAGCTGGCCAATCACATGCAGCCTGAAAACGGTACATGTTTACCCTGAAGACGTCTGTCTCTATCAAGCCAGCGGTGAATACATTCCAGACGCAAGGTATCGTCCTGCATTGTACATCGTTTATGTAGCAGGTGTCAGCTACTGATCAGGGATGCAGTTGCTCTCACCTGCCCGGCACTAGTGTCAGATATTCGCGGGCGACGGGGACCACCAACTGAACGATGTAGCCGAGACAAAGGACGCCAGCAAAGGCCTTGGAAAGCCTGGTGAAATTGAGGCTGAAACTGGGAGCTGCGAGGGTCTGATGACTGTCCATGTGTTGTCCCTATCAAGCCATGCCGCAGCTATACAAACAAGCCAACGGTCATTGAAGTACGCTGGCAACTTCTTGTGGCGATGGCTATCTTGATCAGCTTCGACAGCAACACAAGGGGACTCTGGGAAAGAACTGTGATAAACGAGAGTGCTGGCAAACAGCCCCTTATAAGGGGCAGCTGCCCTTCGCACTTAGCGCTGGTTCAAGCGATACTTGTCTTCGGAGGCGACGCACGCAGTTCGTTCAGTATCATAGGTGTCTGACCGCCGAGTGGACAACATCGCACGGCTTTTGCCGTTGCGAAGCTGAAGCTTGGCCCGCATATGCATGCATGCAACTTGCGTGACCTTGCCCTAATACCTATCGAGCTTAACCGGGAGCTACAGCAGCGGAGTGTCGCTTGACGCATTACTCGCTCGTGATATTTGACCTGTTCGCCGTGAGGCCAACAGAAGTTCGGACAAAATCGCGTTTGCACACGATCAGCCTCAGATCGCTGTTATGGTTTCCACTAACCTGCTTCTCACCAAGAGAGCAGTTCTACTCACTCAGCAACCCCCAAAGCAGCAGATACCAGGCATTTTCTGTATGTCACAAATACAACTGGACTGGAAGCCAAATGCACCCGACACAGCGCAGGAAATCACAGCAGATGTTGCCACCATTTCTGGTCAGCGATGTTATCCTTAGGCACTTTCAACAAGGCCTTATCACTATTCACTTGGACAACCTGCATGCTGCTGCAGGTCCGCTGCAGCGTGCCAAGAACAAACCTATGTTGCGGATTCCTCTCAGGAACTCCTTCCTGGTCTTGCAGTTTGACACCCTGGAGGATCGCGATGCCGTTGTGGATACTTTGACTCCGCTTGCACAACAAGTGCAGAATAAGGGCAAGCAACCAGTTGTATCAGATCAATTCTCAGGGCCACCTGCTCTGGTAGCCATCAAGAAGAAGCTGCTGTCATCTGACAGGTGAGGTTTGCTGGTTATGCATGTAACATAGACTACAGCTAGCAGTGCTTTTATAATCTGGTATGGCATCCTCTGAGGCAAATTGCTGTTACCTGCACTGACCATTCAGATGAGCATGTTTGGCTGATCAGGGATCTCAATGCCTTATTTGAGGAGCTGGTCAGACAATCAGGCAGCATCAGTGAGCAGGAGTTCTGGGCCGGACGGCAGCATCTGCTGCGCAAGCAGCAGGGGGAGTCAGGTGCTCACAAGCAGAGGGCAGGTGTTGGCAATGTCATGCTGTTGGGGATGAGACCCAGTGCTGATGGCAGAACTAACACTGTGAGTGATGCTAGCTTCATCTTGCTATCATATACATATGGGAGCATTTACACCTGCATCAATGTATGTGCATCATTTGCCATATGTATCAGCTTGTATTGAAGTTGTGCTCAGTATATTATGGCAGTCTGTAGCCTTTGTTGACGGCCTACATGCTGCATGCTACAGGTGAACTATCAGGTCACCCCTGAGGGTGTGCAGCAGACTTTTGCCGAGAGGCCACATGTGCACAGGGCATTTCTGGCCAATGTGCCAGCAGTCATGGATGAGAAGGCCTTCTGGACACGCTTTTTTAAGAATGAGATTAATAGGCAGGTAAGCATGTTGGCCATCCTGTATGCTGGGTGTGCCTTTTGTGAGTATGAAGCACAAGTGGATTCACAGAGTGTGCACAACCATGTGCAAACAATCAAACACTGCTCAGCATTTGAAGCTTGCCTTGTTCTGCTGCATGTTTCTGGATGTCTGCTGAGTCAACCAGCTACACTCCATGCTTCTATCATTCAGTGCCATTACATGCATTATTTTTATCACATCACAAATCAAGTGTGCTGGAGCTTTTGTGCAAACCCGACCTTCAAACATGTTGTGGCAGATCATGTGAAGGCATGATGCATTGATAGCCTAGAAACAAGTCTTGACTGCTCAACTGTTGAGTAGACATTGCATTGTGCAGAAAAAGCGGATAGTTGTCAAGGAACAAGCTTTGCACCTGATTAAGACACAGCTGCAGTGGCTCAACATGACAATCTGTAACATGCGTACAACCATGACAGTCTTGGGTGCAAATCAAGCAAATGCGTCCCTGTATAGGGCCATAATCCAGGTCCACTTTGACCAATCACCAACTTGGTGTTGGACCAACAACAACAACAAAGAACAAAGAACAAAGGTTGCTCTGGACAAAGAACAAAGGTTGCTCTGGACAAAGAGCAACAAAGAACAACAAAGACACAAAGACAACAAAGAAACAAAGACAGTTTAATATGTTGCAGAGTCTGCGTGCTAAAGCTGACGCGGGCGACAAGGCTGCAGCTCTGGAGCTGAGAGAAGGTGATGATGAGCTGTTCAGACAGCACATGCAGCCAGAGGAGCGGGAACGAGAGAACAGGGCCAAAATTCGCCGAGTAGATCCCACTGTCAATCTAGCTGCTGATGGCTTTGACAGGTGGAGCGAAGGGGCAACAGCGCGTGATCACAGCAAGGTGTGAATGTTGCTGTGGAATAGCCTGAGATGCAATATGTGATTGGGTACTGCAGTAGGGTCAACAGCAGCAGATGCACCTTCTTGCCTTTATGCGCAAATGATGAACCGGGATAAACAATGATTATGGAAGATGGATGTGCTACATCTGCAAAGGTCATCATCAAGACACTTCAGCATAAGTTGCAAGCCCAGCCAGACTCTGACTAATTTAGAAGCTGCTGCAGTGCTCACGCAGCATCTCACATGTTTCTGGTGCATTGGGCGCTTGCGCTGATCAAGCATTTACACACATGTGCAGGAACCTGGTCAAGGAGTGCATGGGGCCAGACAGCAAGACGGCATCATCCAAGACATCAACAGACATGCTGCAGTGGTCATGGAAGGCCTACCTGATGCCCAGGCTCAGCAGCAAACAGTAGAAAAGGTTGCACAGGCAGTACGTGTAGCCAGACAGGTTGATATCAAACACTCCTGCCAGGTTCCTCTGTGCTGCATATCAGGTCTGGTGGATGTGCACATTGCACAACTTGTTGCATTGCTTGCTCGAATCAACAGAAAAGCTGCATGCGTATTGAACTTTTGTGTGCACTTGCTGACCTTGCTATATGCCACTTTGCTGACCTTGCTTAATGCCACTGCAACTTCTTGCCAGACTCATCACGTTGGAGTCGGTGCTGGTGTCAAGCAGAAGCACAAGGTCTTTGCTAGTGAACAATCTCTGTTGCGGCTCCAACACTGCAGCAGGCCAGCACATGCTGACACACATTTCGTGCGTAGCAACAGGGTGAGATCTCGCAGGCTAAGGAGAGGGCAGATGCTGGACAAAGCGAAGGCCAAACTGCAGGCATCAGCGATGACATGCAAGCTGAGTGGCGCATGAGAGCAGGCAGCGCTCTGGATGACCTCAGAGCTGAGAAGCAAGAGCAGTTTGACAGCCTCAATATACAGGCAAGCAGTTGACCCCTGTCATGACCGCCTCCGTCAGTGCATGTGAGACAAGCCCAGTACACCAGCAACCCACTCAAATGGAATGGCATCCAGCAAGGATAAGCACATTTTGAAAGACGCCTGCAGCTAGATCACTTTTAGCTTGCTGGCGTCATTTCTGGCATCTCATGCACATTGGTGCTCACATGGCAATTAGGAAGCAGCTAGAAATCAGCTGTACAGCAAAGATTGATCTGCATATACACCATACCTGGATTGGATACCCACGGCCATCAATACTAGTACATGTACTTCTGCGCTGTGTGGAAAGCCTTAGTCTGCGCTCAGACCTTTGCAAGGTTGCCTTGAAGCTGAACAGAGCAATTTGCTTCTTGTGCAGGACCCACGACGATACTTTGAACAGACCTCTACAGCAGGGCCGGGGCCAGTGCCTGTCAGCTCTGCAGCACAGCCCTCTGATGGACTTACCACTTTAGATGTGCTGAGGGCCATCAACCCTCATGCTCTGCAGTCTGGCATGGATTCGGCAGCAGCCACACAGGTTAGCAACATGATCAGTGTGTGGCGTCAGCTTGCTGTTGAGACATTCAATAGGCGTGTGGTGTTGCACGCTTATGGGTCAAGCTCTCTCATGGTTTGCTGAGTGTCTAGGGTCACAACCAACTGGTGACCAATATCACCTGTGCATCAAATGTGTAATGCTGGCACATGGCGCATGTGCAGTTTGCTTTGTTATGTGACTTGCTAGTGCTGCTGTATAGACGTAAAACCGGTGCACCCTTGCAGTTTTGCTTAGTCAGCATGCCAGCTTCCCAACATTGGCAAGCACAATGTAGACAAACGTGTGGCGTTCCTTTGTCTACAGGTGTTGCAGGATCTTCATGCAGAGCACACTACAGTGACCCTGGATGAGCAGGGCAGTCTGGTGGGAATAGCCCCAGCAACTGACCTGGCAAAGCCCTTGCAGGAGCAGTGCAGGCGGGTGGCCCTCACCTGTAATGAGCTGCTGCGCCACTTCTGGGCGTGCCTTCCTCTCACTACCCAACCTCGCCGAGACAAGGCAGCCCGCCTAGACCGTGCTTTACAGTCACAGTACGACAGGTGAGTAAAGCAAGCTGCAGGACAGTGGTGCAGTGAATGTGTGTGAGCAGCAATGCTGCCAGGGAAGCAGCATGCCAATGCAGGCGGTGTACCTCTCATGCACATGACAACCACAACATCAAGGCCGGTAGAAATTGGATAATGCCTGTGCAATCAAAATTGTGCTGGCAGTCAGCTCTGTTGATGGAAGATGGCTCTTGTGACCCACGCATATGTCATGTGACTCATGTCATGTCAACGCTGTAATGCGCTTTGTGGCAACCTCACGACGCTGTATCCTTGTCTATCATCTGCAGAGACACACTGTCAGTATGTCGCTTGTGTGAGTGTCTGTGTGAGACATGCTCTGATTGTGCTTGACCGCTGCTGTCGCCAACATCAGCAGTCTGTCCAGCAAGCTTGTTGGCTTTATGCTGCAGGGTCGTGGCAATGCAGCAAGGAGCAGAAGGTACAGAGCGGTTCTGCATCAAACAGCTGCTGAAGCCAGTTGACAATGTAAGTTTGCAGCCTGCTCTCATGGAGTGCTGGTGTCTCTTTGCATTCGTGTTGTATCGTGTTGTATGATATGCTACAATGACTGCGTGCACGATACATAGCCAACACTCCAAGCACAGGCAGCTGTCTTACAATACTACTGCACTGAAAATTACAGCTGCACATGCTGCAGGCTCTGAATGCTTCCTTTGAGCGCTATCAGGAAGAAAGAAGAGGTCAAGGCTTTCGAGAACATGAAACACTGATGGCTGCATGATTGTATGACACTCAGTGTGCTGTTTAGTCTCAAGGCTAAAGATGCGCTGTCCAGTATAACTGATTGAATTTAATCAACAGGTTCAATTTACAGGAGCGTCATGCACATGCTGCATGACCAAGGTCTATCTCAATGCACAAAAGCTGAAGTTGATGCATGTTTTGTGTTAGCTGTGAACTGAATGGGGAACTTCAATATCCTTAGGAGTTCGCTCTTGCTTATGGCAGCATGCCATTGATAGATGATCTGGAATAACTGACTCTAGATGAGTGACAGCATGCATCATGCATCTGACATTTGATTGAACCTGACTGTCATTCCAGGGGCTGTGTCAAACGCAATCTGCCCAACAGTCGCTTTAATGTTTATAGAAGTCACAAAGCATCGGTTGGCTGGTCTGAGCAAACCTGAAGCCCTGGGCCTGGCTCTCTTGAGGCAAGTTTGAGGGGACAGAGCCCAACTGCCCTGCCCTTCAAGGTTTTGAAAGCACAGGCAAAGTAAAAGCTTTCAAGCCGCACAAGTTCTTGTGCCTTAAACAGAGTGACCTAGATTCATACCACTTTCTTGTCGCCGTTATTATCAAGCTGTCTCACACAGCTCGACAGTCTACCTTTTCGTCTAACTTGGATCGTGTTAACTAGCCGCGAAATAGTCACAGGCACTGGCCTTTCTGGCCCACAATTCAAAGCAGCCATGGCAGAAGATGGGAAGAAAGATAGTTTGATGTACAAGCAAGTGCTGGTCACCTACGGGTGAGGACCTGCCCACGAGATCAGTCGTGCTGCATGTTGTAACTGGTCCAGGCCGCGTGCTGTACAACCCGTCCGAGTTATCAGCAAAATACAGCACTTGCACCAAAGAGTCCCCGTTCAGGTACTGAAATGCCGTTGGTCACGCAGGTATGTGACACTGTGGATTTTCCTCAGTGCCACTGTCATCATGTACAACAAGTGGGTCTTGTCTTTCTCTGGCTTTCCATATCCAGTGGCCCTCACTCTATGGCATATGTTCTTCTGCTCGGCTTTGGCATTTGGAGTTGTCAAAATGGGTTACGTGGAGACTATCAATATGAGCTCAGAGACATACCTCAAGTAGGGTGCCAAAGAGTTGAGTCTAACACAAACTGTGCACTGCAAAGCTTGTTCTACATCCTGATCTTGACCTTCAGGGCAGTTGTGCCCATTGGTGCATGCTATGCTGGAACATTATGGTTGGGCAACGCTGCTTACTTGTATCTCAGCGTCTCTTTCATCCAAATGCTCAAGGTATGATGCGCTGCCACAGTGTGAGCTTCCCTGCTCTGCATTGTGCTTATGAACGTTCCTAAAAACAGGCTTCTTCTTGTCATTTGCAGGCCCTTATGCCTGTAGCGGTCTTTGTGGTCGGATGTGCATTTGGCACAGAGAAATACAACGGCGGAACGCTTGTGAACATGCTGATTGTCAGTCTTGGTGTTGCAATTGCCTCATTTGGTGAGAGTCCAATCTCCATTCACAGCATTTGTGAGTTGCAACCGCAATTTGCTGCGACTGACAGCTTTGTCATGACGCTCCCTCATGGCTGCAGGTGAACTCAACTTCGTTGTTATTGGTGTTGTGCTCCAGATGTGCTCTATATGCACAGAATCCACCCGCCTTGTCCTCGTACAAATACTCTTGCAGAGGCGTGGGTTGAAACTGAATCCTATCACCACGTTATACTATATTGCTCCCTGCTGTTTCGGCTTCCTTCTACTACCCTTTGCCATGTTGGAGGCCCCCAAGATAATGAATGATCCCTCAGTGGTGTTCAGACCTGCTGTTTTCATCAGCAATGCAGCAGCAGCTTTTGGTAAGGGCAAAAACTGTCAGGCTTTACTGAAGTGGCAGTGCAGTCTCTTTGCATTCCTTATTGCATGAACACCAGCTTGTACAAGAGCTGACTAATGTTTCTTTTTGGCATGCAGCGCTGAACATGGCTGTGTTTCTGCTGATTGGCAAGACATCAGCACTGACAATGAACATAGCTGGAGTTGTGAAGGACTGGATGCTGATTGGCCTCTCAGTCCTGATGTACGCCTCGCCGGTGACTCCACTAAACTTGGGGGGCTACTTTATAGCATTCCTGGCAGTGTGTTTGTACAACTACAGAAAACTTCAATCCATGAAGAAGGCACCGCCTGTGGCATCTAAGGATGAGCTACAGTCTGCAAGTGACCCTGAGTTACGGCCTTTGAATACAAGCAAATAATCGACATGTAGAATTTCACATGGTACACTGTCAAACTTTTTCTTGAACAGCTGTGGAGCCTTTTTGCATGACCAGGCATTCATGTGGAAAAACTTGGTATTGTATCTTGCTTCCTGGTCACTGTGTATGTTCTGGCAGCCTTGCAGGATGTTGATTGATCAAGGTGCTGCAAAACAGTAATGGCAATGACGTCAATTACAAAAAAAATAATTAACTGCATTCATTCGTTCAGGTTTGGTCACTTCAACTGTAGCAGTTCAACAGCCCGACCAAGGCATGCCTGTCTTCTGACAACACGTATGCCATTGCCGAACACATATGGTCTACTGTACTTTTATTGCTGTATATAGATAGTCAAGCAAGGGATACACCAGCCAGAATGGTCAGATCTCTTCCACTTCCACACCAAGCCGTTCATATTTGGGCGGCACAGCAGCTTTGCAGTTTCCTGCAGAGGTGACAGATGGCACAGCAATGATGTCCTCGACTTGCTGCAGCATGTCAGTGTCATTGTCAGCCATTTCATGAGCTGCACCAGCCACTTCTGCCGGAACCTGACATCCTGCAATACTTGCTTTTCCAGCAGTAGCAGAACCATTCAGGAAGTTGTGCCGGGGCTGGTGTGATGCTGGCACTTGATGTGACTCTGCTTCAAGGCTGCCTTTCACACCATCAGCAGCCTCATTCAGGAGGTCATGCAGCCCTTGGTGGTGTACATATGTCTTAGCAGCCTGTCGCAGCGTCTCAGCAAGCCCCTTGAGAGCGCTGTAGCAAGAGGTTTTCTCCTTGCAGCTGACTTGGGCGATGACACCTACTGCATGCTTCATGCATTGCAGGAGGTGGTCCATTGTGGACAGAGCCCATGTATCATCTTCTGAAGCTGCAGGCAATATGGCACGCATTGTCTGACCCATGAGAGTGCCTGTGACCTGCACAACAGCAAGGAAACCTTTTTAAGCGGATCTAAGATGTGAGATCATGCCAGACTTCTGGTGCGGGCATGGTGGGCTACGGCGTACACAGAGCATGCAAATCCCTGATCAGATCAGATTTGAGGCAGACTTCAGCAGCAACACTGTTGCAACACCTGTACTGTAAACTTCTCATGCAGTACATTTCGAGTTTTGATTTTGCAGCAGCATGGCAACTTGACTGTCTGCTGGGAAGGACACTGGTAGGCATACCTGCTCAAAGCCCCACCTCCAGCCCAGGCAGCTGATTGCAAGCTCCAGAGCATGATGCAGGCATGTCCACTGCTTCTGCAGGCAGCTCTCAGATAGCTCGCCTTTGGCACACAAGCCCTGCAGGTTTGCTGCGACAGATGGTACAGCCGTGCTCCATAAGGTGTCTGCGTGCTCAGGCGGACAGGATATGACAGAATCTTTGCCTGTGGGCCTGCTCTGTGGCTGCTGCTGCCAGTGCTGAGCATACATGCTCTCTAACTGTGAAGCTGCTGTCTGAGTGAAGGGATTGTGACCCCAGTCTTGCAGCGCAAGCTTGCTCCTATCTTCTGTCCTTGTCACAGCTTCCCCCGGGTGTGGACCCCCTGCCAGTGCAGACGGGTCTGGCTGGGTTGCTGAAGCAGGCTGAGCAGCAGATGTGTCCTGCTGGACTGAGCTGACCACGCCGTGCAGAGCAGCAAGCGTGCACTGCATCAGGATGTCATCAGGCGTGTTGGGGTCTAGAGACGGCACCAGGGCTTCAGGCCATGTTTCTAGAGCAGCTGCTGTGCATAATAGCTTGGTGCTTGCTGCCATGTCTGGGTCCCTCAGTGCGTTCAGTACCTGAGCCCGCAAACCCTGCAGCACAACAGCATAACAAGGTTAGATCACGTATGAGTAGGCCATCTTCTGTCCTTGGCAGACGTAAACATTAATACAGTGTCGCAGGAAGTTCTGCAGAAGCAGTGAGATGACAGCGGGTCATGCAGCAAAGACATCAAAGGCTCTCAGCGACTGTTCTGAATTCTGATCACTTAGGGACTGTCTTGGAAAAATAGTTGATCATGACTTCTTGAGGGCAGCACTTTAATGAGGCAACTGCAGTTCTGATGTCAACAAATGATGCACATGAGACTGCTCCAGATGGCGCAGCATCTGTGCAACAACAGACTTTAGCTGACTCACCGCAGACTTGCCAGTGAGGCGGCAGAGGGCTGCAGCTGTAGCCGACAGGCAGCAGACCTCAGTCTGGAAGGGGCCTGGGAAGGGCACTTGGCAGGACTGCCTCAAGAAATGCAAGACCTGCTGCAGCAAGCCATTGAGCAAGCCACATGGCTTCAGCCTTTTCACAGCCTTGTCTATCCCTTGCAGTGCATCAGGGCCAAGGTCCTTCTGCTGCTGCTGAGGCAGAGACAGACCTGCCGCCTGCTGTAGGCGCTGCAGAGTCTTCTTGTTCTTGCTGCCAGGTGGTCTGCCTCGCCTCTTTACAGAGGGTGTGCCTTTCGCTGCAGCCTGAGCCTGAGCTTGGGCCGGAGCCCTAGGCTGAGGCTGAGGTGGAGGGGGTGAGCTGAGTAGGCCATCCAGCTCATTCGCGCAGTGCTGCAGCCACGTGAAGGTGAGCCGTTTGCGAGCTGCGCTTGAGCACCACAGCCTTGCCAGTGGACTGTCCTCCACAGGGACACTGGACTCCTCCACTTCAGGCTCTGTGTTGGTTTCCTGCTCACCATCCTGAGAGGCTTCCCCCAGCCTAGATCGCTTGCTGGCAGGCAGGCTGTGAGCATAGGGTGCTGCAGCGCACTCCAGGAAGGAACACACGAAGGCAGAGATGATGCACTGCAGGGGGCATTGGCTTTGTTGCCAGGCAGACCAGATGTCCTGAGCTACTGAGGAGACCAGCTCAGGCCCAAGCTCCTCGTCACAGTGAGTGATGCGAGCAAGCTGAAGCTCCAGGAAGTCCACAACTGTCGCGTCACTCTCCTGAATGCCAAACTTGGCCAGATAGGCTTGGGAACCACCAGTGTCAGGTGCCGCCTGTAACTGCTGCTGCTGCTGCAGCTGCCGGGGCTCTGATGGGTCTACCCTTTGCTCAGCAGGCTGTTGCTGCTGCTGGTGGTACTGCTGCTGCTGTGGTGGGTCAGTCCCTTTTGTGGGTGGGCCCTTGCGCTTCCTGCCTTTGTGTGCGTCAGCCACCCGGCCTGGATTCAGAGCAATCGTTTTACGCTTCTCCTTGAGGCCGTCAGCAGACTCAGGCTCAGCAGGCGGCCTGTTCTGAAGAGTGTGCAGTGACCTGCCGGCCAGCAGGCCGCTGCTGAGGCCTTGTGCTCTTGGCTGGGCTTGACAGGGCAACAGGCGCTGGGCATGCTGTGGCTGATGGTGAGCTGGCTGCATGAGACTGGCTGCTGTGCCAACCACGGTGCTCATGCTGTCGCTGCCTGCTCCCAGTGTGTCATGCCGCCCAACATCTTCACCGTCCCCTGTGCAGCAACAGTACACGATTGGCTCATGATGTATCACGCCTGCAATTGACTTTTGTTAGCAGGCAATAATTGGCTGATGTTTTGTCGCGCCTGCAGTTGACTTTTAGCAGGAACAGGCATGCAGGCTGCAACCGGCATTTTGGCTGCTACCCAAATGACAACCTTGTTGCAGCCAGCTCGACATGAGAGTGCACCCTTTGGCTGTAGCAGACCATATGCAGATGCGCAGCCACTCACCTTGCCCACAAGCCTGTGCCTGACCTGGCTGTGATGTGATCCTTTGTCGTTGAGCAGACTGCGCAATGTGGTGTTTGTCACACAGATGCATCTTGGCTTCCTCACCTGCAGTGCTGCCCGCCTGTGGAGTGGATTCACGCCGGGCAAGTGCACCATTTGGTGGTGAGCTACCCTGGCAAGGCCTCCTGATCTCTGCAGGGTCTGGCCTGAAGGCCAGTCTGGGCATGATGTTTGAGCCCTCAGCTGCCACCGGGCTCACTTGCCTCTGTCCTGATGCTGTCTGCTGTGGACCCTGGATCTGTGCTGACGGCATCACGCCTCCTAGGATGGCAAAAGTACTCCTCCAGGTTTGCATTTCCGCCAGCCACTTTGCCTGCTGCTCGTGGCTCTCTGCAAGCTGATGACGCATGCCAGAAAGCTCAGAACGCAGCTGTGCAACATCTCTGCAGACAAACGTGTCAATTCAGCATGTCATTACCAACTAATCAGAGGTCAGGTCTTGGACAGGAACAGGAACAAGCTCGAGCCAAGGCAAGAGGTAATAGAAGATGACAAGAGCGTGGCAGTCACCTGTCATCGTTTGTGTCACCAGACCGGTCCTGAGTGGACGGCATGCTTTCTGCAAGGTTGCTGCCTCTGACTGACAGGCTCCTTTGAAGTGCCATCTGCTGCCGCAGCTCCTCAACAGCTTGTTGAGCTACAGTGCAGCCTTGGCAAGCTTGCCTGCTGCCATTTGGGGCATGAGCACGAGCCTCAGCAGGCTTGCTAGCTTGAGCCTTCAAGCTGGTGATAACCCTCTGATCATCCTGCAACACAGCAGGCCAAGCATCTTTTTCTTTGCCCAATGATCTATTGCACAAGCTGTATGGCTACAAACATGTACCGCATCGTGGACGCAAGGGACAAAAAGTATTTTGCAGTGATCTAGGGCGGTCTGCTCAACATGTGCATGGCATTTGCAGCTGTAGGACAACAGAGTAAAGATGATCAGAGTTCTGAGGAAGTAAGTGAGACTGGCAAAGATGGTCTGCATGCTGCTACAAGGGCTTGCTCACCTGCTGTTGGTTCTGCACAATTGTCAAAGCAGACTCCAGGCTGCGCAGCTGCTTTTTCAGGCCATCCAGATTATGTTCGAGATTCTGGCGCACCATTGCAGACTTTGCGCTGTCTGCTTTGGCTTGCTTGCTAGACTGCTCTGCTTTGTCAGCACGCTCCGTAGCCTGTCTCACGTCATGCGCCAGTTGTTTGAGCCTCCTGCATGATGACAGCTACAGTTGAAGGTGTGCAAGCCTCCGCATCCCCTTGAAAATCAGTTGCTGCATTGCATTGCAAACACACTATGCACAAGAAGTTGAGAAACCCCGCTAAATTGCAAGGGTGTTCACCTGTCCTGCTCCTTCACACACCCATCTGCGTCTTGATGAGCTTTCTCAAGGATTCTGTTACTTGAGCGTAGTGTTTCACACTCTAGAACACGTAGTTTGTGCTTTTCGTCCAGGGACTTGTATCCGGCCAGCAACGGCTGGACGTTCGTACACTTCTCCTGAGTTTGCAGCTGCAAAAGCACAGACCTTGTGACCTAACCTTCAAAAGGCTGGCCAGGTTCAGCAGGGCACTTACCAGCTTTTTCTTGAACTTCTCGTTCACTGCCTCCTTCCTGCACAACTCCTCTAGCAACTGTTCACGCGTGAAAGTGTCGTACTCAGCCATGTTGCTGAGGCTTGCAGCCTGGTTGCAGCTGCATCACAAGCAGCAACTCTGCATCACGCACAACCTTGAGGTCCACGCACAAGACATGCGTCCATGTATATGCGGTGTACGAACATGGAGCTGCATCGCCCTGCAGAACAGGACGAAACGCTCGCACGAGGACCGGCTCTCGGACTATCATTATCGCCCTTGCTGTAATGAAGGCGGCGAGCTGTGAATGTCTTGCTTCCTCTTGGGACGCGTAAATTTGCAACTAAGCACTGCACGCCCGCCGTCATGGTTAAGGTGAGGCGGCATTGCATGTATGCGCATGAAGCCTGAAGACGCTAGTTGTCACTTTGCCTTCACTGACTCCGATGTTTACTTTTTGAAAGCACTGGAAGTTAAAGCTAAACGTCTCTGTGAATGCAGACGGTGGTGATCGATGCCCGCGGGCATATGCTCGGCCGTTTGGCATCCATCCTAGCCAAGCAGATGCTGAACGGACAGCAAGTGGTACGTGCATGTACAACAGCACAACAGCAACACAACAGCTCCTATTTAGCCTGTCAGAGCTATATGTCCAGAGCACATCATTTACTGCATCAGCGTACTGCAGGTTGTTGTCAGGGCTGAGGAGATCTGCATCTCTGGTGGGCTTGTTAGACAAAAAATGAAGTATGAGAGGTTTCTCAGAAAGAGGATGAACACACAGCCCAGTCACGGACCTATTCACTTCCGTGCTCCCAGCAAAATCTTGTGGAGGACCATTAGAGGGTCAGCACTCTGCTCAGCTGCTTGAGTTACCCCACCACTATGCCACTGTTGGTGAATTCCGATAACTCCCTGTTTCCTGCAGTATGGTACCACACAAGACCAAGAGAGGTGCAGCTGCTCTAGACAGGTTCAAGGCGTATGAGGGCGTCCCCCCTCCATACGACAAAGTCAAGCGCCTTGTGGTGCCTGACGCACTCAAGGTGCTGAGGTTGCAGCACGGTCACAAATTCTGCAAGCTGGGCGATCTGTCTAACTCGGTGAGCTGCTGCTCACGTTGGCAGCTGTTGAGTGCGTGGCTCATGACAACATGCTCTCTGGTGTCGAAAGCATTTGGGACTGCATGCAGCTCTGTATTCCCCCTGTTTGGGCAGAGTTTGCTCTTCCTTTTGGAATTGTATTGGACAGTGCAAACACTGCTCTCCATTCATTGCATATCTCTCTTAGGACACACTCATTGCCTGCCTGCTAGCATGTAGAGTGAGGAAGCAGCAACTCAGCTCTAATCCATCTTGGCGTCTCAGATGACACCTGCAATATAGCCAGTATCCAGCCACCACTGTATGTTGCACATGATCAGAGCCACTTTCTACCGAAGCAAATCAGTATGCGTTGTGCTTATTCGTCGGCTAGCATTCTGACTTTACTATTGTTTCATGCAACTGCAGGTGGGCTGGAAGCACCAGGAAGCTGTCAAGGAGCTGGAAGAGGTCCGCAAGGTCCGCAGTCATGACTACTATGTTGCCAAGCGAAAGCTCAAGGCACTCAAGACCAAGGCAACTGCTACTGTTGAGGGACAAGCATAGATTGACTTGAATGAAAGTGTCTGTAACTCAGCCATACCTTCGCTGCAACCCCTTGACAGCTTTTCTTGCATGGTTGCAGTGAAAGATTGCATGTTCCAGGCATGGCTCTCTGGGCATGCATTGCCAGTCTATGTTGCTTTTATCATCATCCACCCTCTGAATGTATGGACATGCAGCATGTGCAGCACTGCTCAATTGGGATGTGTAGTTATGCCCACTGCACAGCAAACTTGTCTAAAGGGGTGCACCTGTATCAGTTTGGCACCAGGCGTTAAAGAAGCCTTTGATGCCACTAGCTTGTGATCAGGCATGCGTGTGGTCTTTGTTGAGGAGTATGTTCTGATGAGGGCACAAAGCCTGATCCTGCCTCCTGACTTCATGTGACAGATGTGTTGCCATCCTGCATTCATATATTGCAGTTGTGTCACGTTCCACCTCTTATTTGCAATGCATCAGTCCAGGTTTACATAAGCCTTCTGTCAGGTGCACAGAGCTATGCTGAGCAGGTTCACAGTTTGATTGAGCCACAATCACAAAGGCAACGCTCAGTATCAGCTGGCCTTGCAGAAGCAGCACTGAGTTTCTGTTGAAATGGTCACTTCTCAAAGATCTCCAAAGCCTGATCTGTCAGATTGGGGGTGCACATGGCATGCTGGACTGTTGCCAACGAACTGACAGTGCAGTTTAGGGGACTTATTTGTAGATCTATTTGTACGTAGAGAGTTGTCACGAATTGCAGCGTTACCACATGAGCATGAGCATTTGCGCAAGATTTCAAAGGTTGTCCGGGCCGACCATAACCATTGAATTAGTAGACTGGAAATGTGAAACAAAGGTTGCTAAATACCTTCAAAGCACTTATGAAAACACTAATGTTCATAGCTGACGCACTTAAACTTGACCAAAGGTCATGTCTAGTTTGTACTGCCACCAGGGTGTTCCTGTGCCCCTCAAAACCTGCTGTTCCTGATGCTGCTCCTCTTCTTGCCAAATTTGCCCAGAATCCCATAAGCAGTCTGCATGCATGCTCGCATCCAGGCAGACCTTCGACGTTCTGCACGTTCTGCGGCAAGCCGTGCAGTAACACTCCCGCCTGTGTGTGCTTACTGGCCCCTGATCATTGACCAATTTTTGCTTGGGTCGCCAGTAAGCTAAGACTGACCAGACGATCTGCCGCTTGCCGGCGTCAAACCTGTCTGATTTCGTTCATTGCATTCGCCTTGTCGTGCAGAAGCTCAGCTGTTTGGCTGTTTACAAAGCAACAATGACCGAGGTAATGCAGACTGAAGTGGGACCATGAAGCACACACACTATGCACCTCTCAGTGGCTGAGTTTCCTTGCTCTCGCAGTTCTGGAAATCCAATGCGATGTATTGGTGCGACTACTGTAAAGTCTGGATGAACGACAACCCTGCCACAAAAGCTACACACGAAAATGGACTCAAGCACAAAGACATGGTTGCCAAAAGTAAGCAGGCACTGTATCTGCCTGCAGCATCCTGTGCAGCGTGCACAGGGCTGAAGAACAGCTTGTGCTGACAGCTTCTCACGTTATGCAAGTGTAATCTGCATATTAGGCAGTCAGTCTCAAATGAGCATAAATTGCACGCGCAGAGTTGCGACAGATGCGGCAGAAGCAAGATCAAGATAAGAGAGATCTTGTGGAGGCTCAGAGGTCCATGAGTTCCATTGAGGCAAAAGCTCAGCGGCAATATGAGGCAGATCAGAAGGCAGCTCAGGAATCACTGAAGCAAAGACTCGGTGAGTGGGTGAGTGTACATGCTGCAACCAACCTGCAAGCAAGACCCATGCTGCGCCCAGATACAGGCAGAACCATATTTGCATTGCCTGCTACATGGCACGTTGCTTGTGACCTGTATTTTGACAACATCACGGCTCAGCCTTGTCCGTATCTTACAATATTCAGCAAGTACATGTCAGAACCACATTTCAGAACTGCAGCAAGACAAACCATTTGGTTGCGTTCTGCCTTGCGGGTAAAGTTGTGCAACATGGCTTGGAGTGATATATGCTTGCTGTAATTGCAGGTGAAGGATCAGGGCTCAGGGTATCATTACAATGCAGTGCATAGATGGTACTATGATGCAGCCTCTAGTATGTATTATGGAGGAGAGCCGCCTACCTGGACCAGGGTTCCAGACATTCCTGCTGATGCTAAGTATGAGGCAATGACAGCGTCAGCAGCTGAAGGTAGCACTGCATGCTCAGCACTGTCTTCATGCTTGGCTTTACATCATTGTGATGAGACACAACAGCAACAATGTAGCAGACGCATATTTCACTAGAGACGCATTCTAAATTTTGCTGGCGAGCATGTTGACACCGCCTGTCAAACGCATGCTGCTGCCGCAGGCAAGTTCTGTGGGTTTTGTTGCTGTTGTGTTTGTGCTTTTGACTGCTTTTTATCAGTATGTGTTGTTGCTCTCAGGGACTGGTGCATCAGGCGCATCAACATCAGGGAGACCAGCGGGTGCTCCTCCAGCAGCAAAAAGAAAAGCCCCAAGTATACAGCACCCACTTGCAGAAATTGGTGGGTATAAGATGCCAACAACAGGCAGGATAGGGGGTGCAAAAGGCATTGGGTCTAGCTCTGGTGGTGTGACTAAACGCAAGGGGCAGCCAGAAAGTGCAAAAGCCAGCAAAAGCAGCAAAGCTGTTTCACAGGAAGAGGCAGCTGCCATAGCTGCTCGTGAGGCAGCAAAGAAGCGAGTACAGCAAAGAACTCTGTCAACTTTTGGCTTGGGCTGAAGAGCAACTGACCTTGATGATGTTGTTGGTCTGCATTCGAGTATCAAGTACCAAACCAACAAACATCAGGGCCCTTGAAGGCACGTTGACAGCAATTCACTCCGACATGTTTGGACTGGATTTAAGGGCCTGGTATGCAAGCCATCGAACATGGTGACATCCAACAGTGACACTTGTGCTTAGTTGCATAAATCTTGCGCCTCAAGGCGTCATTCAAAGGGCTGTAGATTCAAGCCTTCCAAGTCACGCCAACAAGACACTGCTGGCACTTATCATAATGACCTCATGATGATCACCAGTGCACACTCACTATCAGCATGCATGTGCTGGCATGAGATAATACATTCACAGTCACTCATGTGCAAGAGTACAGTCTGTGGCATGTTCTGCCCCTCAGGAAGTTGTGAAGGGCACACCCAACACATAATTGTGCTGCCAGGCTGGGGCTGCATGTAATGCACGAGCGTTACGCCAGGTACGCAGCAGCGCAGGTTGTTTTAACTCCAACCCACGATGGTGCACCTGACCACCAGGTGGTGTCAGCTCCCTCTCGATGGAGCGTGCCCCGTGGGTGCATGCATAAGCATTAGCTCGTGAGACAGTTGTAACATAAGCCGGACACGATGGGGTCACCGGCGGTTGTGACAGCACAGTTGCAGGTGCTGCCGCAGACGGTCTTATTCAGTGACGTGGACACTGAGCGGCAGTTGTATACGACAGTCACTGTTAAGGTAAGCCAAATTGCAGTTGCTGTATTGTCGCAACGAGTGGCATTTTTCGTCGAGACTGCTGCAAATCGCTTTGTGAACACAACTTTGACACACTTTCAACAACTTCTTTTTACCCGTTGCAGAATTTGGACAGCCGGCAGCGCTTGCTGCGCTGGAAGGCTCCCAAGACAACGCTGTTTCACGTGCAAGGGTTGGCAACTGTGTCCAAGCTCGCACCTGGACTCCAGCTCACCTTCAAGGTACCTCCCACCTTTGGAGTACAGTCTTGCAGTTTGAGGGGTACCTGCTGTGAATTTATCGCTCATCAATGCTGCAAATTTGCAGGTGCTGTACAAAGGACCATCTGGCCATGATGCACATGATTCCTTCACACTGATGATGGACAATGGAGCCAAGGTGGAAGTACCTTGTCATGCATTGCAGCCCCGGTCCAAGGTACAAGCATGCCACATGCAATGCCACACAGTCTGTACTTGCGTGAAAGCTTGTTACCACTGCCCATTACATTTATGGCTTTGGCACTCATTTACCAATGTCAAAAAGTTGTCAAAGGTCCTATAGCACATCTTGTTTTGCAGACGAGCAATTGTCAGACATGCACTCCTTACAAGGCTGGCATGATTAGGCGCACGTGACTATACAGGGTGAATCTCTCTGTGCCTGGCACTGCAGTTGAGGGTGAAAGGTGACCTGGCCTTGGGCTTTGTAGCTCTCGACTCAGTGGTGCAGCGCTCCCTGCACCTTTCCAACTCAGGACTCAACATCGCCAGCTTCCGAGTTGAAGTAGAGTCCGGCTTACCCATACAAGTCACCCCAGCAGACGGCAAGCTGAACCCCAAGGGAGCCCCAGGCTGTACATGCAGTCTGAAGGTGGAGCTGACAGCTGAGATATCTGGCCCTCTCTCAGGTGAACAATAGCAATGATACAGCATAACATCAATGCTTTGTGGCTCGTAACGAGCTAGGTACATGCAGGACAAGTCCTGTCTTGTGTTACAGGTCAGCCCTGCTCATTTTGATGTCTGCCTGGTCATATCACCATAGCCATGCAATTGCATTAATGACATGTTGTCAGGCTGCTGACCCTGAGATGCAGTTTACAGAGTAATTCATTGTGTGATTGTTGTGTCACTTGCAAACCTGGTTGTTGCAGCAACAAGCATCAGTATCAGTCAACACAAGTGCAACATGCAACGCTATGCCAGGCATCTCCTCTGTGCACGCTTAGTCCTGCAACTTCAAAGCTCGTACAAAACCTCATGCAAGCCATTCCTCCGGTACTTTGTGCCATCAGCACACAGCACCTTGAGCCTCATAGCATATGCCCCTAGAGAGGCTACATACATCCAGGACCTCAATGGTCATAGCATCTTGCTCTCACCCACACGCAAGTCCCAGCAGCAATCCCCGCAATTTTCACAAAACCTTTTTTTGGCTGCTCAGGCAAGGTCAGTATCTATGCTGAGGATCAGGTGGAGCCAGTGTCGGTTGATTGCACTGCGACGATCGTGTCCAGCACCTTCGAAGTGATGGACAGCCAAGGGGCGGTCATGAGCCAAGTAGACTTTGGAGCCTTGCACTACGGGGACAACAAGCAAGTCAGCTTCAGTGTGCTCAACAATGGGCCCAAGCCGGCCAGGTTCTTTGCGGCTTGTGGCACCCCACAGCAGCTGGCAGAAGATACTGATGCCACTACACCCAGAGATGACCCCATGACCGCTTTCATACAGGTGTGGAGCCTCTTGGCAGTTTGTTGATTTGGCACACTCTGCTGACTGGTTGCCAACGTGTGACTGATCAAGATGTGGGTGAGGCCATGATTTCAAAACGTCAGGGATCAAGAACAGCCCACAAAATGCTACCTGCAGGCTCTCTCACCAGATCACACTACAGCAGAGTAGCACAAAGGGCCAGAAGCTGGCATGCTTTCTCATCGTGACATCAGCACTTGCAGCTGAGATGAATCAGTCATGTCTGCAACCTGACATGCAGTCATGTCTGGTTTGTTTCAGCGTCAAGTGCTGGTATGGTGATGTGGAATCGTGACAGCTTCTTGCTCTGACTAAACTTGCTGTTCTGCTGTTGTGTGCTCTGGTCAGAGAGGCTGCAGGTGGAGCAGACCCAATTCTACTTCCAACGATCACTGTGGGAGTGTGGTGATGCTGAGGTATAGGTTGCAGCATGAGCAGGATCTGTGCGCTGATTCCAGTGGATATGTACTTTCAAGCCAGGATGTCCGATGAGTCACAACTGGCTGCGCATCCCAGACTGTAAGGTTAAATGTAATGAAAGTTACACTGGATATGTGCATGCGCAGGCAGCAAGGGTGCGCAGTCAGCAGATAAACTCAACCGGCACCAAAATCTTTGAGGTGTTGCCGCTGTCTGGTGTGATAGCTCCTTACAGCAGAGCCACACTGACAGCTGTCTTCAAGCCTGTGACAGCTGGCAGGGTCAAGGGCTTCAAGGCAACTGCCCCGCCCTCCGATGAGGCTTTCACTTATGCCTGCCAGCTCAGCTTTGATGGGTATGTCTACTGGTTACATGCGTCCGGCTCTATATGCATGCCGCTAGAGTTTCTGCAAGTGATCATGTACAACAAGTGACACAACTCGTGTTTGAGGTGGAGCAAACAAGTGGTGTTTGTTTGCACCCATAATGTGTCTGTGGTAATTCTGCATCAAATAGAACATGAGATAGACAGCTCTCCTGTGACATTGGGCTGCATCATGTCATGTGACTCATGATTTTGCAGCCCCTTGGTGCATCATGTTCCCTGTTTGGTGCCACCAGCTTTAAATCCATCACTCACACACTTTAGTCACACTATACTTGCTACGCCACAGATCGTGCCAAGCTTCTGCTGGTTTGACCACCTGTGTTGTTCAAGCTTTTTGGGTGCACACATGCTGCAGGAGTGCACAGGAGCTGAAGTGTTCCCTGAAGGGGTTGGCTTTGGAGCCTCGGCTGGCAGTTTCACACCCACAGCTGTTGTTTGGGGAGGTGGCCAGCCACGACTGGGCCGACCAGAATCTGGTGCTGGCCAACCAGGGGTCCACCCTACCCCTTCAATTTCGCATCCAGCCCTCCCCCTACTTCCACTGCTTGCCTGATCAAGGTGGGTGTGCAACAGTCAAGACAACCTTGACAACAGTCAAGGCAACCTTGACACTCTTTGCAGTGGTGCCCCTGCTCAGTCCTTATGCAAGTGACCTGACCTCGGGACGTGTATGCTCGTTGTCTTGCTTGGGCATCCTGACCCTGACTGCATCTGCATGGATCTTTTGACCAAGTGTGACCTTTGGGTGACGTATGGCCCAGCAGGTGTGCATACGCTGCCTTGTCATGCGCCTCTTTGCGTGTCTTTGAACAGCTTGCGCAAGGCCGTGCTGGTGTAGGGACATAAAGCTGTTGTGTGCATGAGGGGTGAGGGCTGAGGGCAAGTTCTTGTGCTGGTGAGGTTGCATGCAGCCTAGGTCTACAGCTGGCAGTAGCTCAAAGGCCGTGCCCGTGAATAGTTATCTGGGATCAGAATCTGGAGATCAGACACTGAGATCAGAATCTGAGATCATAATCTGGGATTTTGAACGTACACGCCTGATAAGCACTTTCACCCAAAGCTCTTGATGATAGTGATGCCTGACAAAAGATGCACAAGATGCTAAAGTGCAAGAGGCATGGTGACTTGTGTCAGAGAGGGTCACAGGCTCAGGGCTGTTTGTATGTGCAGGCAGCATGGCACCAGGTGCAAATTGCCCTCTGGTGGTCAGGTTCTGCCCTAAAGCCCTGGGGCAGCACCAGGCCAGTCTGTCTGTGCAAGTGCTGTGTGAGCACACCAACAAGGTCATTGCTGAGGTACCCTTCAAGGCCTTGGGGCTTTGTAGGCAGTTGGGGGAGCACCGTGGGGGTACCCTCCCTGGGGGTCCCCTGGCCCTGCCAGAGACCTTTGCCAAGCCCAGGCAGTTTGTTGATCCAGACAAGGTAGTTGTCCTGGTTTTCAGTGTCTATGGCTGCCATGGGAAGAATGTAATGTACAGCAGTAAAGTGAGAAGCATGCTTGCATAAGGCTGTCAGACATGCAGTATCAAATCGTTGAGCATGTCTGCGAGCTACTTAAGTCAAAGCTGATTTAGTCAATTTCTGAGCTGTTTCTTTGCTGGTCGCTGTTTGTGGCTGAAGTGCATATCTGCAAGCAGTAACATGAGCCTCCCCAGCGACAACTTGCAGATCAACATTCTTCCTGCATGTTTGACGCAGCCACACATGTGGCAATGATGAGAGCGTGCATAAGATGCATCATTGAAGCTGAACAAATATATACTTATCTATCTATTAATACTTACTGTTATAGTTAGTGAACAATTTACTTCATTCACTTACGTATTCACCCAAACAGATACATTGATAAATGCTCATGATAGCAGTAACAAAATAGTGTCAGGATGCATTGAGCACATCTGCGTTCAGCCGTGTTGTTTTATTACTGTGTTGTTTATCACATTTGTTCTACTGTTCTCTACTTTATTAATGTGTTGTGGCAACATAGGCCATGACCCAAACCTTCAGCAAGGGGAGCCCCTACAAACGGCCTGCAGTATGGGAGCAGCCCGATGTGCTGCGCCAGTTCCAGGACCATGTGCTGGAGACCACCAAGAACACCTTCAGCTTAGAGGACACTAAATGGCGTGTGGCCCATAACAGCAGCTATGTCAGCTTCATGCGCAAGGGCAGGACTGCCAAGGAGCAGGCTGATGCCACCAGGAACGAGACTGATGACAACGTCAGTTTGGGCATGCATCCTTACAGGTATGGCAACAGAATGCAGGCAGTGTCCATTTGGGCATGCACCCTTACAGGTACAGCAATGAAATGCAGGCAGCATACGAATCGCGTATCACGCAGCATGCAGAATGCGATCAGAGCTTGCCTGTACAGCACTTAAATGCAGGTAATGTCCATTTGGGTATGGATCCTCACAGGCACAGCAAAGAAATGCAGGCAGTGTACAAATCACACATCACGCAACATGCAGAATCCCATCAGAGCTTGCCTGTGATCTCACTTACAAGTCTCTTAGCAAGTACAATCACTGAGCAACAAGGCGAGGGCTACAATGGCAGAAGTCAGGCCAGCTGTATGCAATTGCCACACTGACTGCCTCTGATGCAGGGGTATGGTGGGGCCTGAGAGGGGTCTGCGGGCGGGGAAGGACCCCCTTTGGCTAGATATGGCAGCTGTGCACACACGGCCAGCCAATCGGCCTGACATCCCTGCTGATGCTGTGGATGCCATTCCCATGTTCAAGGACAGGCCCGCATCTGATGAAGAGCAAGAGCAATGCAGCCGCCAACTCACTGCACAGGTTTGCACCTCTTTGTATATGCACATCACTGTTATTATAGGTGGTGGTCAACAGGCAATGCTTCAATGCTCACGAAGTACCTGACCTGTTTCCCCGCGCTAGCTCACTGCACATTGATGTCTGTTTTGTCACAATCTGATTGCTGCATGCACTTGCTCAGAGTTGCAGCTACATTTCTACCAATGTGACTGCTGCTGTTTGGTTGTGCTGTTGTTGCTGATTCTGAACAGGCTCTCACACCTCTCAATGCACCCAACATACGTGACCGGTTACTATTGCTTGTGAGACGGTAAGAGACACACCACAACAAGTGTGCTGAGAAAAAAGTTGCAGGTGGTATATGTGTGGCCATGCATGCTTGCCCTGTCTCATGGCCTGGTCTGCACAGCCAACTACCCATATGCTCAAGCATGATCCGACAAGTACAGACCAATGCCAGGAAACGACAGCCTGTCATGTCATACCACATAGATATTATGCCTGACATCTCACTGACAACACACGCAGTCATCACAGGACAGACGATTCTCATAACAGAAGTGTGTGCATAACATCAACTGCAACACACCACAAACAGGCTGCAGCAGCCACACAGCAGCTCTCAATGCCAGACAGGCACCAAGCTGATTGCCTCGCACACTGAATGAAGCAGTCATGATGTGTGATGGTGGTGGTGATGCAGGCAGTGTCCCAAGTGGCTGTGGGGCCTCGCTTGCTGGACTTTGGCAAAGTGAGCGCTGCCTCCAGGAATGTGCGCTACCTGGCAGTCAGCAACCCCCTGCTGCACAGCATTCATGTCGTGCTGGCGCTGGCCCACCTGCCAGAGCTAAGCAGTACTGAGCCTGTCAGCCAGGTCAGCATCCCACATGCCCCACTGTCTCAGCAGCAGAAAGCACCGTATGCATGGCTTGCTGGGGTTGTGTCTTGGTGCAGCATTCAGCGTTCAACGTTTGGATTGCTTGCTGGAATGGTGTCTCAATGCAGCTATCACTGTTTGCATTGCCTGCTGGGGTTGTGTCTCAGCGCAGCAATCGCTGTGTGCCTTGCTTGCTGGGGCGATGTCTGTGCTGCAGAGTTCACTGTGTGCCTCACTTGCTGGAGTAGTGCTTGGTGCAGCCATCCCTGTACTGCATTGCTCACTGGGCTGGTGACTGTGGCATTGTCTTGAATGCCAATGAACTTGGCATGCATTGATTGCAAGCTGGTACAGCACTGATTGACATGCAGCCTGTATGCAAGGCAACAAGATCCCTGGCGCCTCAATAGGTGCTATGAAGTCATGATGCCATGCTCAAACTCACAGGCCAAACAAGAAACTTCACCAGCAATTGTGTGGGTACAGGTTATCCCTGCTGGAAGCACAGCCAAGTTTCCAGTTGTCTTTTCCGATTCCCGGGTGCAGCACTTCCAGCAGACTGTGGAGTATGTTGTCAATGGCTGCCACATCTTCACCTTTCAGGTACCGCACAGCCCGTCGTGAAGTGATGGAGTTTCTGCATCTATCTGCACTGTGTATTGGTCTCTTGCATGAACATGCATGTTCTTTGTGCTAGGCACATTGAGTGCCAATCAGTTGCATGGCCCAACAACTCCCATTCGGCTCAAATGGTCAAGCTGTGCCACGTACAGCAATGAACAGCGCAACAGTAATCATGTCATCAAAGTTCCTGCCTATCCAGCACATGCAGCATGATGTGGTCCTGTCCAAGCTTCTACACGGACTCATGTATGACGCACCCGCACCTGCATGCTGATGACAGACAGAACTGTATTTCTGACCAACACCTGGTGCATGTGCCACAAAATACCCTGCAAAAGCAAGTGCGTGAGTGAATGGATGGTGGGTGAAGGTGCGAGCCAGTGTGGTGGCTGTGACTCTGGACCTGACAGAGGAGGAGCTCTTCTTCCAGTTTGGCATGGACAACTGGAGTGCATATGTCGATCAGGTCACCCCCTGCTCCCCTCACTGCCTCTCACAGCCTTGCTGCTCCCAGACTTAGAACCAGTGCATGCATGCATGCATGTCAGAACACAAGATGTGTGTTGTGCTGCTGGCAAATCTAGAACTGTTGCATGTTGATGCCAGAGTAGCAAAATTGGCAATGTTCTGTTCACACTCAAGCCAAAGTACTGTGAAAGGCAATGCTGATATGTGGTTGTTTGCCTGAGGTAACACAGTGCATGTGCAGCCGACAAGTGCTTCAGCACTACATGCAGTCGCATGCTGCAAGGCTTACTAAGGGCTCAGCGCCTGCATGCAAAGCTGTTGATTCAAGCAAGCTGGCAGAGAGTGCTGTTGTGGATGGTGATACTGACAACTCCTCCCTCATAGGTGTTCATGCTGAGCAATTCACAACCCTTCCCTGCCAGCTACAAGTGGGTGCTGGCAGAGGGGGCTGACCCGTCTGTCTGGAGTGTGACCCCGGCATCAGGTCAGCTGGGCGGCCCCAGCACCGAGGAGGTCACAGTTCGCTGGAACCCCAAGCCCAATACCGCCCCTGGGGAGACTGAGGTCAGTCCTGACCCCCTCTCACCCACCCCCCTTTGCAACGTCGCACTCACTCTGACACCACCCCTCCCCCTCTCCCCTGGCCCATCCCCTGTCCTCTCCTCTTTTGCTGGAAGGTTATGGACTGGTGTGTGGCTTTTTAAACAGGATTGTGATGTTGGCTGTGTGCAGTTGAAAAATGTGTAAACAGGTTAGTCAGCCAGCCTATCACCAGTAAGTAAAGGCTCACTCTTAGCCAAAGTGTTGAAACTGGTTGCCGTTGACCACCACCCAGTGAGAGACGCTTTGTTATTGGCAGCAGGGCGCTTTCATCACACCGCCACTTTACTGCTTACAAGGCTCCTGGTTTCTTGAGTGCTCACAGCCCTTGGGGTATGCACATTGAATGCACAGCTGTGTGTTCAAAAATGCCTACCTGCTAACTTCTTTGTCGAATCGCTTTGAATCCTTGCATGGCAAACCGCTCGGTGCCAGCTGACCTTGACCAGCATAAGTTGAGTTAGCATCAAAGTCCAGCATTCACCAGTGCTCCAGGATGTCTGAGCAGTGACAGTTGGCTTCACAACCCACACTCAAAGACACTACAAGGGGAAAGGGGACAAGCAGAGTAACATGAAAGACTGAGTGAGTGAAGTGAGTGTGAGTGAGTGTGTGTGTGTGATGGGGTGCAGAGCAGCATGAGGTTGGAGGTGGTGGGGGGTGACAGTGTGGTGAGGCAGGTGCGCCTAAAGGCCCTGCTGCCTGAGGGCAAGCTGGTGTTCTCCAGCAAGGCCCTGGACCTGGGGGGCATCCCTGTGGGGGTGCCCCAGACATCCCTGGTCACCCTCAAGAACACCGGCCTGCATGATGCCATGTTCCAGGTCAGCCATCAGACTTGCTCTTTGCAGCATTTAGCCAGAAAGGGATTCCACATCTTTCCTGGGGAATAATATATGTAAGGGATAAAGTGACATCAGAAGAAAGCAATGCATGCTTAGTGGTTGCTGAGAGGGAAGCTTACAAGCAGTATACCATCTCTTTGTGACTGACACAAAAGCAGTTGCAAGCCACGGTTGGCCTGAAGTCAAACCTGCCAAGTGAAATCACAATTCTCATGATGCTGTCCCGTGTGGCCTATCAAGCCCAGATCCTTGCTTCTGCTTCATATGCAGATTTATGCTAATTCTGGCATGAGGGGCACTGAGAACCTGTGATGAGTAAAGCAGATGAGGGGCAGTGAGGTGACATCAAGTGAGGGTCACTGGGCTCAGGTGGGGGTGCACTGGAAAAGCTGAATTGTAGTGTTCTATTGTAATGTAGTTGAGTGAAGAGGTGAGGTGAGGGGCGGTGTATGCAGGTGGGGCCGAGTGATTTGGTGCGGTGCAACCCTGACAGAGGCAGAGTGGCTCAAGGAGGCACCTTGGACATGGAGCTCACCCTCAGCTGCATGGAGCCCCAAAGTGTCAACACACAGGTCCTCACCTCGCACTCCTGCACTGCATACTCCTTGTTTGTGTCAGCCTTTGTCTGTTTTCGTATTTGTACAAACAACTGCAATTCAGTCATATGGGTTAGGTGCTGCTACGGCAACCCCAAATTCCCTGACTGACTAACCAACGATGGTGCTAGAAAATGCAATTCACAGTTATTGGTGCCCTGCTCATCATAGGCCTGTTGTGTCTGTGCCACTTCGTGGTTGGCCTCCTGTCATCACTCCAACATCACCCCTTTGCCTGCTTGCTTGTCGCTTGGTGCGCACATACATCTTGCAGCGCTACTGAGCCAATGCTGTCAGGCAGCTTTGACAGTTCCTGCCCTCCAAATGGCCTCAGTGCAACGTCTGGGACCCAAAGATAATGTTCCATTCACTCTTCCAACGCCGGTTTAAACACTGCAGCAGTGTGCAAGACCATTGTGCTGGGGTTGCTCAGCTCTTTTCCAATCCCAAAACGTCTATTTCAAATCAGAAACGTCATCCGTAGGTGTTGGTGGAGGTGCGCGGGGGCAAGCCGGTGAAGTTGGTGATCAAGGGGGAGGCGGTGCTTCCTGCAGTGGACATCCAGGAGAGCCAGCTGGACTTTGGGGAGGTGTACACCGGGGTCACCGCCCGCATCCCCATCACCATCATTAACACCACACCTGTCCTGGCCGGTATGATCAAACATTGCTGCTGCTTGCTGCTGTGTTTCAAATGCTATGTACACATGTGTTCAGTAAATCACTGTGGACTGCTCACTGCCCGCATCCCCATCACCATCATCAACACCACACCTGTCCTGGCCAATATGTCCAAACACTGCTGCTGCTTGCTGCTGTGTTTCAAAGGCTATGTGTAGATGTGGTTGATCATCACTGTGGTCATCATCATCATTGTTGCTGTTGCTGCTGCTGCTGCTGTTGCTTGTGCTCATGCTTGCTGATTCCATGCGTCATGAGCAACAAATCATGGACTGTAGCTGTGGAGGCAATGCCTGTGAATGTAGCTGCTGTTGCTTTTACAGCCCATCATGAGCAATACAGCATGAACCCTAACCTTGAAGATTCCTGTTATGTAGCTGCTGCCGATGCTGCTGCTGTTGGCACTGCCACTCCTGCTGCTTTTGAGTGAAGGAACAGCCTTGCACAGCTGCCACTGCTTATCTTGACACTGCCTATCTTGACATTCAGATCCACAGCTTTTCTAGCAAGCAACATCACTGCATGCTCCTACTGAAGACTCAGCCTTTACACTGTACAGATTGCTATGATGGTGATGATGCTGCACCAAGCTGATCTTAAACCTAGATAAGAGGATGTGCGTTGCTCCCATACAACGCAGCTGCTGCTGTGTACAACTCACAGCTCAATGTGCTGAAGTTATCTAGCAGAAAAGATAAGACAAAAGTGATCATAACAGAGCCTCCTAAGGCGCTAACCCGGAGCCTGGAGTTATCTATTGTGCTGGTAAGAGGGACATGTTGACATGTGGTTGATGGCGCATAGGGATGTCAGTGGACCTGCAAGCACAGCCCAGCTTCAGTCTGGATCTGCCCAAGGAGAACTGGTCCCCAGACGAGTATGAGGACTGCCCCTTGGTGCGCCTGGGAAGAAGAGGATCAGCTGGCAGCTCCAGATCTTCTCGCAGAAACAAGTGAGACACGTTATGCCCATCAGGGATTTGCTGCTCAGAGTGCTGCTAATATGGGCCAGTGCTGCTCTATTGCTGCTCTATTGCTGCTGCTGCTGCTGCTGCTGCTGTGCATACTCTCAATGCTGCATGATGCAGAATCTAAATATGGGTGAGAATCTGAGAATCTGGATGTGGTGATATGCATCAGGGTGACTGAGGCTGAGGAGCTGAGTCGGCTGATTGAGGGGGCGCGGTATCAGCTGAAGCTGCTGCCCAACAAGTCTCTCACCCTGTGGCTCCTCTTCACAGCACGCAAGGAGGCCACCTACAACTTTGACCTGCCCATCTCACTCCTGGGCTATGGTTTCTCTGTGGCAGGTGTGCCATGTCCCACTCACATGCTTGCTGACTCACCCCCTGTAGCGTCTACAGTGTCATGTGCAGTGCAAGTCTTGATGCATGCTTCTTGACATGTACCCCCCCTTGTGGGGTTTGTGCATGCGGCATGTAACCCTCTCTGTATATAATGATGTATAATTTGTGTGAATACAACATGCATATATTGTATAGTGCTACATTGTTCATACCATATCATGCGGTCTTTTCAGCCAATCCTCACAAGCCAAGAGGGTGACTGTCTGGTGGTGTGCAGGCGTGTCTGCTGTCAACAGGACCATCACTGCAAGAGCAGTAGAGGCTCGCCTCAGCCTCTCCAAGACCATGCTGGACTTTGGCAGCCAGATTGTGCTGAGGTCCAACCAGGTGAAGCCACCATACAGCTTGGATGTGTTGCTGACCAGCAATGAGGAGGGGGACATTGCCTGGCAGATGGGGCTACCCTCCTGCGAGGGCCTGGAGGGGTGTGGGGGGGTCTTTGCCATGGAGCCCAACAGTGGCACCCTAGCCAAGGTGGGTATGTCTGATCTTTTGAGAAGCGGTAGCACGCATGCATGGCTTATTATTGTCATCCGTTACCGCAATACTGGTCAGCCACCTGAGCAGGAAGCTGTTGCAGAGTCTTTCATAACATGGGATCATTGTTGCTGGCCACACTATGCAATAACATGGGATCATTGCAAACTCTCTACTATAAAGGCAACATCTATCATTCATCTGAATGGAGTACTGAGGATTAATTTTTGCATCTTCCTTGCACTGTCCCGTCTGAGGTGGCCTGCTACCATTGGTCATGGCTGTGAGAGTTCTGTCTGAGAGCTCGTGCATGTGACAAAGCACAATTATGCTTGGGAGTCCAGGCGGATGACTCATAGTTACTGATTGCAGAATGCAAGGTGTCTGGTCAAGGTCAAGTTCAGCCCCAAGGACAGCCGCATCTATGAGGCCAAGGTGCCCCTGTTCCTTGGGGGCAACACGGCGCAGCCCTACTACCTGGTGGATGTGAGGGGCGAGGGGCAGTACCCACGCCTCAAGTTTGACACCAAAGAGTGCATCATGCCGCCTGTACCTTTGGGCTTCACCTCTAGGGCTCAGTTCTATGTCATCAGCCAAGGCTACGACAACCTGCAGCTTAAGGTGTACAACACACCTTCCCAATCAACAGCAAGCTCACATATGGCTGAAGTCATTGCTCTGCAACATCATACTGTTCCTCCTCTGCCCTTGACATGGTGTTACTTGTCTTGTGCAGACTCATTAGAGATTGACTGTTGCATGGCGTGCTTTCCTGCGTGTTTCAAGGCTGCCCAGCTGTTGACTCAATGCTAGAGCAGTCACAGCATGTAAGGCTTTGACTCAAAGAAGTGACTGCATGATGAGCATGAATGAAATGCCCCATGTGCACTTGCTGAACAGCTGGCAGCTGGCAGATAGTCATGAATGTGGTTTTACGTATAGATTCGGCCGCCGCCTGATGAGCAGCATCTGCCTCTGACCTTTGACTTCCCAGAGGGCAGCTTGATAGGCATTGCCAAGGAGAAGCTGCCAGTCAACGTGAGCTTCACAGGCAGCCGCCCCACTAGCTTCACTGCCAATGTGGTGTTCCTTGATGAGGAGGGCAAGAGGTTCAGCCTGCCAATCACTGGCACCACTGACGCCTCCCTGCTCACCACCAAGCCCTTCATGGATGTACGAGCTCCCTTTCTGCCTTCTGCTGTGCCCCCTGTGCTGCCTTCTTCTGAGCCCCCTGTGCTGCCTTCTATTGTGTCCCCTGTTCTATTGTGTCCCTTGTGCTGCCTGCTGCTGTGCCCTATGCTGACTACTGCTGTGCCCCCTATGCTGCCTTTTGCTGTGCCCTAATCTGCCTTTTGCCATGCCGTCCCGTGCTGCCTTCTGCTGTGCCCTGTTCTTGCATTGATATGATTGCTCCCCTTGCATAGAGGTAAGACCTCAATCCCCATGATCTTGCCAGGTTTTTTTGTATGTGCTGATGTTTGTTGTGCCTGCCTGTACAGACGCAAGCAAAGGTACAACAACCCTGTGCAACATTCCCTTGCATGCATGCAAGCACCAATCACTGCTGTGATGAAGCCTGTCCTCCATCCCATGCTACAGGTCCTCCATGGCGGCGGCCTGTCTTAAATTTGTAAAATGCCACTTGTAGAGCTAAACCGTGGCATGCATGTGCAGGTAAATGGAACTGATTTGGCCTGGAGCAGTTCCACAAGTGGGCCACCCCAGCTGGACCCCAGGGGGTCTTACAAGCTGCCGGAGGGTGGGTTTGCATCCATGGGGCCGACGGTGTCCCCTGTGGCCCTCAGCAAGTTCCTGACTGCCGTCTCTGGCAAGCAGTTTCAGAACCCTCCTAGTGAGATGCTGGTGTCCAGGGGGCTGCTCATCCACGACCTGCTGGAGCTCTTCAGTGGCAAACCCATGCCTGGCAGGGTGGGTGCTTGCCTTTCGGCCCTGCTCTTTTTGCCTTCTTTCCATCATTGTTTCACATGTCACCCATCTGGAGCTCTCTATCCTTTCCTCACGCCTCCTTGGTCTTGTGGCAAAGTGAGCCAGTGTTTGCCTGTGCCTCTGCCCCTGCCTCTGCCTCTGGCAGCTCAAAGCAAGCGTGCACCTGCTTAAGGAAACAAGCAGCATTTGAAATGCGCACGGAAATGTGCATTTCCTGTAAGGCTGCACAATTTGGTACGGCACAGTCATACTTACCAGTGTGCATGGCCAAGAAGATCACACAGGTATGGCATGGCATGACTATGCATACAAGCTTGCTTGTCCTCAGTCGTCAATCGATTGATCAGTTCACATTTCTTGTCTTTAGGACTCACCATACATACACATCAAACAGGCACATCAAACATGCACTAAGCACTCAATGCAGTGGTCATGAGTGCAAGAATTGCCACACCATGAACATTGTTGTGCAGACGTCTGGTGGGGGCTCAGGGCGGCGAGAAAGTGCCCCGGCCTTGCTGGCTGGGTACGAGAACCTACTGGCCCACCTCAAGTCACAGGGCGCCTTACTCAACGCTGTCAAGCCAGAGCTGCTGCTGGACATCACTGACTTCAGGTCTCCTCTGGCCTGTGCGCACAACAATGACATGCATCATGATGCCTTTCTCTGCTCTGGCCTGTGCACACAACAATGCCATGCATCATGATATGCCTCAGTCTGCTGCCTGCCGTCTCTATGGCTTGTGTCTGGTTTGCTAGTTTGCAAGGGGGGCTGCAGTACCCCTAGCTGCTGCCTTTCCGTGGTGCATGTTCTCTTTGTCGGGTTGTAGAATCCAGCAGCTTTCCCTTTCTGTGATTATGCACGAATGCAACTAGATCCTGTGAGCAGAGCGCACGAGAATTATACTTTGACAGAAAAGAAATTGAAATTTGATGCTTTTCAGCGATCATAACGCGAGCCTCCTAAGGCGGCAGCCCGGAGCAATCAATCCTTTGTACTGAGCTGATGCAAATGCACGCAATGCTATGCAACTGCTTGCTCCTTCTATCAAGGACAAGGATCAGCAGCATTCACATCTTTGGCAATCCAGCTAGGTACCCAAAAAAAACAAAACCAGATGTGGCAGATGTGACAGTACCCTGGTCAAGCATACCAGTGCTGAGTGTTCATTATGGCCACAGGCTGATTTTGGGCAAGCGGGAGGCCAAGGCAGTGACAGAGGCGGACACAGAGGCCCTGGACTGGTGGTATGACCTGGAGGACGACTTTGAGCTGCTCTCCTTCAAAGCCTGGAACGCTGTCATATACCAGGTCATACCCTGCTCACTGTTGTCGTTGTTATGTATTCCCACAGACTGTCTGCCCTGACTCGCACAGTCATGGTGCATCTGCAACTGCTGGACCCATGCATGACTGTGTTTGGTGACCTTGCCTGGGTTTGATCTGCTCTACTCTGGAAGATTTCTCGTTCTAGGAGACAGGCATCTTCTCATCCAGAGTGTATCACATTTCTGCTCGCAGGCTACAGTGAATCAGCCCAAGTGCTACTTTGCTGTGTCTCAGCCACTTGCAACTGCATCCTGCACTCCACTGTGACTCAAGCGCGTCATCAAATGCACACACACAACAGATCATGTCACAGACCTGAGCATGTCCATGGCAGCTGCAAACAGTTGGTAGACACTGGATGTGTGCTTGGTAGACAATTGGTAGGATGAGTGGTAGACAAGTGGATGCTGGTGCAGGTGGTCAGGGTGTTTGTACTGGCCAGGGTGACTGTGAAGAGCCTGAAGAGCCTACCTGGCATGGAGGGGTGCCAGCTGCCACCTGACAATACTCTGATGAACAGCAACGTGTACAGCACAGCTGAGACTGTCTTGCTTGCCTGGATCACAGCGCACTACCATAAGGTATGTCACTCTGGTTGTCATCTCACTTTTCTGATCAAACCCTTTGGTTGTGTTATGTCTGCTAAAGCAGTGCAGCTGCCTGGTGTCACATGCAAAGGATTGCATCAGGCTGAGACTGTCTGATCAGAGTCAGTGCAATGCTCACAGGATCTGTATCCCGGTGTTCAGCTCTGTCATGAAACACTCATTTGAAGAATGTATACTGCCTGACTCGCTTGAGCATGGCGAGTGGCCTCACTAGCGCTGCAGGGATGTCAGTAGTGCTGATGGTGTCAGTGAGTCTGGGCTGTCAATGCTACTTGGCTTTACAGTTCTGCCTCCGTTGCTCTCACTGACCACAAGTCTTGAGTGGTGCAGGCACTGCCTGCTGCGGCACAGCGGGTGACCAACTTTGACAGCGATCTGTGTGACGGCTTGGCACTGGCAGCCCCTGCTGATCAGTCACTGGCCTGAGCTGGCCTCCTTTGTGAGTCAGCTCAAGCTGAGTCCGGGCAATCAGGCAGGCATGCGGTATAACGCCGGCACCCTTGTCAAGATGATGGAGGAGCTGCAGCTGCCCTGGACACTGCAGGTGCTCCTTCTGCTTCCTGTTCAAGTGTGGCAAGTTGGCACGTATGGGTGTGCAGAACAGACTGTCTATTGCTGGAGAACGGTTTGTTCTGCATGCTGTTGTGCTGTGCTGTGCTGTGCTGTGCTGTGCTGTGCTGTGCTGTGCTGTGCTGTGCTGTGCTGTGCTGTGCTATGCTGTTGCATAAGAAGGACTGTTGTGACATATTGTGTGATATAGACGTTTTGTGTATGTTGAGTACAGGAGGAGGAGATCACCAAACCAGACTCAAGAGATATGGTGCTGCTGGTGCTTTACTTGTACCAGACCATACCCCAGCTCCTCCCTAGGACTACCCTTGACTTTGCAGGCAAGCTGGGCGACAAGCAGGTCAGGCCCTGGTCTTGCTGCAACATATCTTCCCATGCTGTGCATGCCTGCCCTTCCTGTCACATGCGGGTCAGAGTAGATGTGTGGAAGTGCTCCTGTTGCTGCACTTTTGATTCAGCTGTTCCAGGCAGGATGAGCCTCAACACTCGTGCCCCCCTCTCTGGGAACACAAGTTGCTCCTTCATCCTCTTGTTTGTGAGCGAATCATTCTTACTAGATTCTTACGAGATTCTGATTAAATTTTGAGACATGAATGGCATTCAGGTGAGGAGCATTGAGCTGGCAGCACAGGGCAGCAAGGCAGTGGTGTACAGCGCGCGCCTGATTGGTCACCCAGACTTCAGCCTAGAGGCGGCCACCATCAGGGTGGAGCCTGGCAGCAGCGCCGGCTTTGCTGTGCAGTGCAAGGCCAGCACCACAAACGCACAGGTCTGCCTCTTGCTTGTGCAGGCTAGTGACTGAGACCAACCTCAAATGTTCCAGACTGTTCAACATGAAAGCGTTACTTTGTATTTGAGGTGGCATTGCTTCCTCGCCTGACCTCCACCTCGGCCTTGCTTCGACCTGTCCTGATAGTTGCACCAAATCGTTGCAGATGACAGCACTGCCAACCGCAACACATCTCTGTACAAAAGACAGTCTCTTCTTCACATCATATTGTCCTGGTGCAATGCATCGGTGCACATCATTGCCAGTCCTTATGGCATCAGGTTGTTTTCGATGACACATGTTGCCACCATGTGTCTTGCATGCAGACTGCTAAGCTCGTGTTGGTGAGTAAGAGGGGTGTCAATGGGGCACTCCCAGCTGCACCCCTGGCCTTTGCCCTCAGAGGCGAAGTAGATGCACGGGGTCCGCTGAAGCGCATCAAGACCAGCGCTCAGCTGTATGAATTCCAGGAAGTTGAAGTCAAGCTCACCAACCCTTTTCAGGTGCTGCTGCTTGAGTTGGGACAGCATTTTAGTCTGTCATGCATGCGTGCGTGATGGTGAAGCTACTTCTACCATGCACCTTTGTGCACATGCCATACACAGTGCTTGAAGTCTCTATCAGGGCAGGACATGACAAATGGTGTATGCAGGTATCAGCTTTGCTGGCTGCACAGTTTACATACCCTGTTGCTCAGACTGTGAACAGGGTCTTCTGTTGTGCCTATCTGAAGTTGAGGGATCACAGGTTGGATCAGGCACGGCCAGTGACTCTCACATCATTGTGTGATTCACACCAGATTACCTCTTGAGAGCTTGGCAAAGGAGCTTTATGATTGCAGGTGGACTGTGACTTCAGCATCCGGGTGGTTCACGCATCTGCTGCTGATTTGGATCTGGAAAGGCTCCGAGGTCCAGAGGCTAAGAAGCCAGGGACATCCAGGTCATGAAAGTTCTGGGCAACTTTTGCACGTTACTGGTGTTTAGCAGAATCCACAGGCAGTTGCCTGCTTGTGTACATGGCCTCAATCTCGACATTGCAGGCAGGACTTTCATGTTGTGTGTGACGCATCTGGAACATTCTTTCACTGCTCCTGAAGGTGCACTGATGTTGTGCTTCCAAGCAAGCATTGGGTGTGAGCATCAACAGGTAAGCATACATATGCTGCGGGCTCTGCTTGAAAGATCAGATGTGTTGCAGGGTGCAAAAGAAGCCTCGCCCAGATGGAAAGGAAGCAGGCAGCGCTGCAAAGGGCAAGGTCTTCCCCAAGCCTTTTGGCATCGATAGGCAGAGGATCCGCATCAAGGCAAATGCTGAGGAGACTTTGAAGGGAGCTTTCCTGCCCTTCACTTTGGGGCAGCACACATGCAGCATCATCTTTGAGGATGCCTCCTGTGGCAAATTTGTGTATGAGGTCACCGGGGATACTAGCCTTCCTCAGCCGTTCAACAAGTTCAGATTTCAGGTCAGCGACTATGCTCTGCTGCTTCTGTCTTGCAGATGGCAGCCTTTGTGACATGATCTTCACACTCTGTACGTGTCAATGTGAACTTTGCATTGCATGCTTAGCAGCAAAGACTATCGTATGGCAGATGCTGGCACATGCCCAGTCCGCTCATCTACATACTGGTACAACATAATTGTACAGCAAAACCAAGGATGCCAGTTTTGTATCTGCTTGACATCAGGTGGCTAGTGATGGTCCTCAAACGCAAGACATCAGCCTGCCATGGAACAACAGCCAGATCGATGCAGCCCGCCGTACTTTCCTTGACCGCCACCCTCTTGCTAAGAACAAGGAACAGGTGGCCCTGGCTAAGGGCGAAGGTAGGGCACCTTTGCCTTTTACCGCTCACTAGAAATGTTGTGGCGCAAGGAGGTTCACGTAAAGGCCATTCTGTTGCTCTGATACTGCAAGTCTTGACATTGTTCCACGCTGTAGACAGAGTTGACAAAGCTTGTCAAGTGCAAGGTGTCATCTTGCAGTCATTGTGTAAGCCATGCAATATAGAACAGCACAAGCATTGGCTCATGTGTGTTGCCTGCATGCCTTTTGCACAGGCAAATTCATCTTCCTGCTTTGTCTCCTGTTTGTGCCCCGTTTGCCCTTCAAGCTCGAGTTGATCTTGCTATGTGAAGCTCCAGTTGTACGGTGTTTGCAGGAGAAGCCATCAGCGCTTCTGTCAGCTTTAGTGTAGAGAAAAACAGCAGCCGAATCGAGGTCCCTGAAGCTTTCACCCTCCACCGCAGTTCCATACCAAAGTCAGAAGCACCGGTTCCTGCTGCAGCAGCATCCGCCGCAGCTGGCGCACCTGCCCTCACCCGGAAGCTCTCCAACGTGAAGTTGCCGCGAGAGTCTGCGGAGCCTGCGGTCATCAACCGAGCTCCAGCACCGGGCCCTGACGGGGCGCCGCTCAACAACTTGAGAGTGACGTTGCATCCTGTGGGAGCTGGAACATACCCAAGCAAGGTAGTGCTGACCAGCGGTGGGGATGTCAGGGTGCTAGACGTGGAATTCATTGCTGTCAAGACTGGTCAGCAGGTCATGCTGGAGTTCAACAGCCCAGCAAGAGACAAGCTGGTTCAGGAGGTAAGCTGCGTGCAATTTCTGTCACAGGCTGTTGTCTCACCATGTACTTAGCCTAAGTACTTAGCCTAAGGGCTACCCTTTGTGTGTGTGGGGGATGCTGCGACAGTTCATCATCAAGTTCACTGTGCCAAGCACATGCAATCTGAACATATGCTGCGCAGGTGTAAGACAGTCAGCGAATGGCTGCATCGCTGCTCTGGCGCTTTTCTGCAAGGGCTCACTTGCAATTCCGAGGCATTTCTGCAAGGATCACTCCGTTTGCCAGTGAACAACTGCTGTCTTGTTCCCTTTCTCAGCTGGTGATGCATAGTGACAATGACATGCTGCAGGTGCCAGTTGTCAACAAGAGCAGTCAGGTGGTGCATGTGACAGCTGACTTGAGAGGTGGGGAGGCCTTCTCTGGCCCCAAAGATCTCATGGTTGGTCCTGGCCAGACTGCTATTTACCCCCTCACCTTCCGTGCCCCCTGGATTGGCGACTACGTCGGCAATCTGGACCTCAATTTTCCTGCCACAGGTGTTTGTCCATGATACCTCAAGTGCTTGAGGGCATGATGACAGCATTCCTTGCAGGCTTCTTGTGCTGATACTTGCCCTCTGATTGTTGACTGTGTGGCACACAGATCAGCAGTTGACAACAGCAAGCTCAACAATGTGATGCACCTGCTGTAGAGTTCACACAACATGACATGCATGCTGCTGCTGCTGATCTGCGACTGCTTTATGGTAAGGTATGATTTGCTTGTGTTTGGAGGAGCCAGAGCATGGCCCCTCAACTCAATTCACATTCCTTGCTGTGAACCCAGCACGCTCCTTCCCTGGTGTGTTGGTGCATGTAATCATGTCTCTTCTTGCCAAGGGCAATGTGCATGACATAGAATTGCCCAGTCCATGATTTGCAATGCACAAACCGGTTGTCGAGATACATGGTGTACCGCAAGCGGTATTCGCCTGGCCTGGGAGCCTAAGACACATAGAATCACATTTTTACATTGATTGCAGAGGAGAAAAACCAGTATGCACTGGTAGGCAAAGCCAGTCACCCAGTTGCTGAAGCCCACCTACAACTGGCTTGTCAGGCACGTACTCACCTGGCCAAAAAGGTGCCAGTCCCCAACATAGTCCCAAAGAAGGAGGCCTACTACAAGGTATTCAGCGACCTGGACTGTCTGGGGGGTAAGGAGGGGGTTCAGGTGACCCCAGGGGGCACTGGGGGCTATACCATGCACATCCTAGCACCCCGCCCTGGGGTATTCAATGGCAGTGTCACCTTCATGGCAGAGTCAGGTAGATCTTCCTTAGGGTTTAGGACTATTCTTCTCTGAGAGTTCTTCCCTAGAAATTAGCCTAGAGTGCGCCTTGATGCGCTCACATGATGTACAACCATCTGGACTCCCCGCACTGCTTATGGCATCAATGTTTATCAGATGCTCTACTGGTCATTTCACGCAGCACAGCATGCCAGCAAAACCAATCACATGAGACTTGTGCATTGTGATTTGGACGCTCTTGTCATTCTCAAGCCACGAGGGCTGTGCCACTTTTGCAGGACCTGTGGCAGGGCAATGAATGGGGCACATGCTGTTGCAGGGCATTATGTTTGGTACTCATTGCAGCTGAATGTATCAGAGGCTCCGCCAATAGGCAGCTTAGATGTGTCAGCAACAGTGCGGCAGGCGGTGGCGGTGCAAGTGCAGATCAGTAACCCGCTGCATGATGCCCTCACCTTTGACCTCACCTACGGCTCAGATCAGCTGGTGGGTCCTGACGTGCTGGCTCTGAAACCAAAGGAGAGCCGGGAATTTGAGTTCTTCTTTGCTCCCTTGGTGGAGGGTGACTCACAAGCGTCTGTTACCTTCTCTAGCTTCAGGGTGAGCTTGACTCATCTGTGCATCTGTCCTATCATGCCTGATCAGGCCTGCAGTTGCTTGTTAGCTTCTGTAGCCACTTGGTATTGACATCGTGTATGCCATCATGCTGCTATCTGCTGTGCTTTGGCTGCTTGGCATGCCCCCAGTCCTATGCTGCACACTTCTGCTCTACAGCTGCTTGTTTGACTGATGCAACAGCGACCATTTGTTTGACAAGCACAATGCAGCGTTGTTGCCTTGATGCAAGCAGTGATAACCTTATTAGAAGAAACGCAAGTGTGTCTGTGTGTCTGTGTCCATCACCAGCAAATAGCTGCAGGCAAGCTAAGGCTCATTGGTACCTTGGTCAAGCCCAAGAACTCTGCCTCTCCATTCCTGTTTCAAGAAAGCATGTGTGTTTGCAGCAAGATTTCCTCCATGCGTCACCTATAACAGCACGATTCAAGCATCATACATGACAGCATGGTCAAGAGTAGGTCAGATCTAGCTATGGTTTTTTTCACCTTGTTCAGGAAAAGCTCCTAAGGTCCTGCTAACTGTACATCTTCAATGGAGTTGACACACACATTGAAACGGCCCAGGCTCGCAAAGCCACTGCAGCCACCAGCATGCTTTCATCTTCATATTGTGTTATCTGTCCTTGCCACAACCAATTGTCCTACTGGCTGCCATTGACATCTGTGCTGACTATTGCTTGCAGCTGGGAAATTTCTCATACATGGTCAACATGCATGCTGACCCAGCAGAGGCCCAAACCATTCCTCAGTTGCAAGCCTGTTTAGGCTCCACAGCCAGGCACATCTTGGAGCTGCAGAACCCTGTGGGCACAGAAGTGGTATTGCAGACATCCTGCACCAATCCCCACAATTTCAGCCTCACCACTGCAGCACTGGTGCTGTCGCCTTATGGCCAGGCAGAAGTGGCTGTGGACTACCTGCCCAGCTCTCTAGGTGTGTACAAGAGTCATTGCTGCTTTCCATGCTATCACAACTGAACATGTCAGTCTTTGCTTGGCTGCTCAAGATCAACAGTCAGGGCCCTGATGAGTTTACAGATGTGCTGAGCATGGAGTATGACATGTGCCGACAGTTGCTCACGCTACTACCAAAGACAGCGTGTACTCCTGGCCATGACAGCACAGCTGCATAACTGTTACCTCCCTACTCTCCTGCTGGGACCAGCTTCAATGGGCATCATGCACACAGCATGCAGCATCCTTGCAGTTGGATTGCATCTGCATGCCGATGGCTACGTTTCTGCCAACAAAAGGTGTTTCCTAGCCAAGTGCGTTGTACACTAGCACTGTCCATGCCATGCGCGAGACACATGCATCTGACGCCCTTGTGCAACCCATACGCAGATTATCATAGTAGACAGGTCCAGCTCAACAACGCAATTACAAATCGGGACCACAGGAAATATACAGATCTCAAGAGTCATCCTGCATCCACTGGCCTGCCTGAATGCAGTGCTGCATTACTCAACTGCAGAAGATGTAGTGAGGGGACCACATGTGTGTATAGGTACAAGTGAGGAAGGTGTGGTGAGCCTGTACAATGAGGAGGTGGGCATGTGGGAGTACAACCTGTCAGGGGTGGGGGTGAGGCCCGGTATGATGGACCCCACCCGCATCACAGCCACACTGGGATCTGATGGCAGCTCCTTTGTGAGCTGGCGCAATCCATTTGTGGACCCTGTCAAGGTGAGCCTGGCCTATGCCGTTGCAGACCACTATTCTTGCTTTGGTCTCTGCCCTGGTTGCTGCATTTGTGTGCCTTGGGCTTTACTGGCACCTACCTTTGGCTTGGCCTTTGCCTTTGACTTTGCGCTTGTGCCTTTGGCTTTAGTGGTTCTTGTATTTGTCTCTGCCTTTGTCTTGGCAGTTGCATGCCCTCAGCTGTACTGGCACCTGCTTGTGGCTTTGCCTCTGCACATGTCTTTGCATTTGCCTGCTTGCTTTCACAAATTCACGTTGCTGTGGCATGAAGATACATGCATCTCTGCCCCTCATCGTGCAACTTTGCTTGATAACATGACAGACACCAGTCGCTCACTACAAACTACTCAGTACCACGTTTGCAAAAACGCAACATGGCTCTTCATTGACCCACTTGCAAAGCCCAATGATGAGTGCATGCTGTATCCTCAGCTGCCCATGCACTGTTGTAAACTGTCTGCCTTTGTTTCCTTGCGTAGGTGGATGTGACATTGCTCCAGCAAGGTGGATCAACAGAGGAGCCAGCTGCAGATGAGAACCGGTTTGAACTGGTCCTCAAGAAGCTCAAGGGCATTGCTGTTGGGTCCTTTGGGATTCTGCAGATCCCCATTAGCTTCAAGGCACAGTCCCTGGAAGAGAGCACTGGTGAGGTACAGATTGTGATGGATGGGGCTGCAGTCACAGGGCAGACCCTGACAGAACCCCTGCTGTGGCAATACCCCATCAAGGTATGAGCATCAGCCACTTTGAGTTTGAGGCAAAAACCCGGCTCCCCCAAACAGCAGGGTCTACCCTCAAACCCACAAACTCTCAGGGGTAGTGTGAGCATAGCTATGGTGAGCTGTGACAATCCACACGCAATGACAAGTAATGCACAGACTATGCAGACACTTTGCCAGACAATGCAAACGCTGAATGTGATGCCTGTCCAACTGCCTTATACCATGCTTTATCCCATAGCATCCAAGACATAGCACCCACACCCTTGCTTGATGAAGGATCCGCCACCCTCAACATGGATGTGATGTCTGCAGAATTGCTGTGTTGCTATACAGGGGCTGCCCGAAGCAGAAGCTTCTGGTGAGGTCTTCAAGTACAGCTGCCAGGCTCGCAGCAGGCTTGAGGGCAGTTTGGAGCTGCGCCTGGAGGGTCTGGGCAAGCTGACTGGGGCTGAGACCTTCACCCATGACTTCACCATTCCTGCCAGCAAGCAGAGCGCCCTGAAGAACGCCCTGCAGCTGGTGCCTCAGTTCACCAGCGTCACTGACCCAACTCAACCTCTCAGGTATGCAATGAGCGTGCATCTGACCATACCTGTGCACATGATCACGTGTTGTATACTTTCTTCGTGACTGGTTTAAAAGAGCAAACCTGATACCTGCATGAGTCATGCCATGTGAATTCGTTCAAGATTGGAGAACCTGAGGCCAGCAAAGGCTGATTCATTAATCTTACCAATGGCAAACAGCGCTGATCCTGCAGTCAAGCGTTTGGTGATGCAGGTACAAGGTGATCTTCGAACCCCAGAAGACAGTCTCTGCCAAGGTAGAGTTGGTAGTAGAAAAGAGCACAGGTGGTAGATGGCGGTTTGAGCTGCGGTTAGAAGCCACCCAACCAGATGTGGACGGCAGTGTCACCATCCAGGCTGCACCAGGGCAAAGTGCCCTAGGCCCTGTCATGCTGTACAGCCCTACAGACCAGCCTGAGCCCTTCACCTGCCACTTCACCCATGACTCTTCCATCAGCTTTGATGTGTCACCCAGCGAGGTGCGGCCTGTCTGCCATGCTGCCTGCACCGGGGTCTGTCTGATGCATGTGCATCTGTCACCACCGCATGTCATTCACACTGTCTCATGCTATGCATACAAGACACACTGGCTTTCACAGTGTATCAGCCTGCAGCTGTTCAGCATTAGCTTTGCACTATGCATTTGTGCTTTACACTACGCATTCATGCTTTACACTATGCTTTCGTGCTTTACTCTGAAAGGCTGCATGCATGCACACAGGGGGTGTTGCCAGTCAGGCCAGCAGCAGCAACCAGGGGGGTGGCCAAGGCAGGTCGGGGGGCCCCAGCTTCAGGGCAGACCCCAAGGTGATAAAGCGGCTGCACAGGCTGGAGAAGCACATGCGGGAGAACAAGCTGCGGCACAGCTTTGCAGACCAGCTGGGGGAGGCTCAGGAGAGCGACGAGCTCAACAGCAAGAAGGAGGCACGCAAGCTGGCCTTCTACCTCTTCTGGAATGTGCGGCCCAACTTTGACAGGTACATCAATCAATTTACATTTCTTGTCTTTAGGACTCATCAGGGTAGTCAATAGACAATAACTGGGAGAACAATGTGCACTAAGCACTAAATGTCATGCTTCCTTCTGACACGAAGCAACTGTGGCAATACAGCACATGCCCAGTCCACAGCTTGCAACATGCTTTTAGCTGGGTATGGCAAATGTGCAACGTGCTGACTTAAGTATATGCACATTGTCACAGCTTGCAGGGATGCTGCACGTGATCGGTTTCCTGTTGGTGTTTGCACAAGGTCCAATTTGTTGCCTCATGACGCAAAATGAGACAGCTTGCTTGCATGACTTCAGCTCATGGCACACCGTGCATGCCATTTGTATCTGCAGTGACAGTTGTTGCACAGCATTCAAGGCTTGAGATACATGCACAGTTGTACTAGGAAGAGCGAGCTGCTGTGCACATTTTGGTCCCATTTGTTACTGCCTGCAGTGTGAATTTGAATCCCTTTTCCTCCGTTTCTCTATAAAACATTGAGAAGGCATATTGCGTTCTTTATAGGAACAGGTTTTGTGGCATCAGTCAATTTTGCATGGTCACTCACAGGAACTTCATTGTGCCCATGGATCTGGAGTTCTTCATGCCTCCAGAGAAGATTCCTCAAGCTCTGAAGGCACTGGACGTGGATGGGGATGGCAAGATCTCTTTGGCCGACATGCGGGATGCTGTCATCCAGGTTTGCCCTCTCCTGCCTGCCTGAAAGAAAAGTAAAGTAAAGTAAAGACTACGCCTTTCGGCGTCAATTTAATGAGAAGCCAAGTATTATACCGGGCTGCCCAGGCTCCTGCCTTCCTACTTGTCTTGTCCTGCCTGCCTCCCTTTCTGTTGTCCCCAGTTGCAAGCCTTGACGTACAGAGCGCGGACTCACGGCCCAGCTGTGAAGCCTGTCTGTGCTGTGCTGAGTCTGTGTACAATGTCAGCTGTGTCCAGATGCTAGATCTGAGCTGCCTGCCTTCCTGGCCCTGCCATTGTCGCTTCTGCTATATCTGTCCTGCTATATTTGTCCTGGTCAACACTGTCACAAGTGCAGACTGTGTGCTGTTGAGGTGCCATACTTTGACTGTCACCATTCTCAAGTGCTTTTGGCAACCTGCCAATCTTTTCTGGTTACAACCATGCTTTGCAGCTCACTATTCAACAGACTCACCACCACTGCACAATCACTCAAGCAGATTATGGAGCCCGTAGATGCGCAAAACAGACTGCTTTGGAAAGACAAGATTTGCCCCGCACATACCTAGCTCATCATGCAACTTCGTTATTGTTATCATCATTATTATTTGTTGTTATTATTATTATTATTGACAACACCAGATGAGGATTGCCTGTCCAGATATACAAGGAGCGCAAGAACCTGGCATATACCCTGCAAGATGCCAGGGGGGTGGTCAGCAAGCTGGAGCTCATCATGGGGGTCATGATGCACGTCCTCTTTGTCTTCTTCTACCTCATCATATTTGATGTAAGCTGCACTCTGCTATGGAAGCTACTGTGCAATCAAGTCAACCTTACATACCCCATGCACTGGCGTCACTGTCGTGCTGTGAAGCTACATGCAGCAGGATTGCTGTAAAAGGGATCTGCAAAGGTCTGCGTGTAACTCCTGCTTGCATCAGCGCATTCAGAAGATAGCCCTTTAAGACAAGCCTCCCCCCGTGCCGGGGACTGATCACGCCTCTGTTCCTTGCTTGTCCCTCTGACCAGTCCTGGCCAGCCCGGTATACTTCTTGGCTTCTCTTTAAATTGACGCCGAAAAGTATAGTCTTTCCTTTCCCTTCCATTCCTTTCCTTTCCTTTTCTTTCCTTTTCTCCCTCTGACCAGTAGCCTGGCCGCAGGTGGATGTCAACAAGGTCTGGCTCAGCTTCTCTTCAGTATTCCTGGCGTTTGTCTTCGTCTTTGGCAACTCCCTGCGCAACATGTACGAGAGCGTGATCTTCCTGTTTGTGATGCACCCCTATGATGTGGGGGATGCGCTCTTCATCAGCAACGACTGGTGCCAAGTGGAAGAGATCGCCCTCCAATACACTCAAGTGGTGCGCTACGACGGCGTCAAGATCTGGTACCCCAACTACGTGTTGTGTGCTGGAGCGGTCATGAACATCACACGCTCTGCAAAACGATGGGAGTCGTTCAAGGTATGTGGTGCTGCATCCATGGTCTAAGTACATGTCAGACATGCTGCACACATGCACATCTGGCAAATGCCTCTGTGCAGAATTGTGACTGGTACATCATTTGACTAACGTTGCCATTCTGCAACACAATGACAAGCTTGCACAACATGACAATACTTGTGAGAAGCAAGACCCTATCTTGAAACACCCAGGCAGATCGTGTCCATATGTTTATATACCTTGCACAAAACCTGCAAGCTGCTAGACTATGTTGCCCATGCGTGCAAGTGAGCACACAGGCAGTGATTTCAACAACAAAAACTTGAAACAATTGACAAATGTTGCTCGCATGAGCTCGTCCCAAAGGTGACATCATATGAAACTATGTCTTTCATCTGCATGTCAAATCCTACCTCAATGCTGGGGACCTATTAGCTGTTCGCAATGTAGAAACGCATGAGAGCTAGTAGGTGTTCCAATGTACTATGCACCAACTTGCATCATGCTCTGTTCCTGGTCCAGCACAATGTCTGGGTGCATCCAGAGACACTGACGGTGTCATTGCACTGCAGGTGTCGGTAGACATCAGCACTTCACCCTCAGTCTTTGAGGCTGTGGAGGCGGCAGCAGTGGCCCACTTCAAGGCCAACCCCAGTGACTTCTCAGGCGAGAAGATGATCATCGCCAACCTGGTTGGAGACCCTCTCAAGTACATGCTGTGTGTCTGGTGGGAGTACGCCTATCCAGGTAAGCTTTCTGCAGCTGTCGCCACTTTGTTTGGTCATCAGGGGTTTTGTTTGAAGCCATGTTATGTACTGCTGCTCCTTTTGTGAGCCCATCATTGGGCACAACAACAGCCGTGAATTGCTTTCTTTGACACTTAGCCATGCATAAATTGCTGCTGTGTCATGCACACGGATCAAGTGACCAAGTGACAGATTGATGCAGTAGACTGAACAGGGACACTAATCATTGTGTACCGCAAGGCATAAGGGTATCCTTCTTGCTCATGTGAGCATGTTGCTGTGAGGGATGTGCTAAGTCCTGATGACTGTGCAGGTACTGAGCTTGGCAAGATGGGAAAGGCTCGTTCTGGCTTGTACCTTGCTGTCAGCAAGACCTTGACAGAGCACAACGTGGTGTACACACTGCCACCGTATCAGCCCGCAAACAAAGCAGCCTCTGCAGAGCAAAGGCCTGTAGGGGAAGGCCAGAAGTTCATGCCGCCTTTCATGCAGAAAGACCATTTGAAGCTGTAGTTTTCTGCAGGTTGCATGTTAGCCATGCAGTCCTGCTGTACACACAAGCACACTCTCTTCTAGCCTTGCTCTGCTGCTGTGCATTTCTTGTTGATAGGCTTGGGGTCATGTGCCCTTGCAGGACTGACCAACAGAAGCAAAGTCTCTGCCTTGATTTGTGCATCGTTTTGCTTCTGGCTAGCCTAGCGATTGTAGTCAAGCTTTCTGGTCGGCGCATATTATATCATTTGTTTTATTCATGCTCTGCCAAACAAGTCATGTGTTGAGAATTGAGCCGGGAGAGCATGCTGCTATCCTGCAGCTTTGTTGGCAGATCATGGTACCGTACTCCGTTCGTGTTGGTAAGTTTGGGACTGAGGGCTGCATGGGGACAGAAATATCTGTGCAGAGTGGTCACGCTAGAATCAAAACACATGCCGCGTAAACTTGCATTTCAGCTTGCTTGCCAAGCTGTCAGTGCACACTGCAATAATTCATTGAGAAGATGTTTGCAACAGCACTGAGTTTGACTCCTTCTCTATTTCTGATATATCAAGCAACGCTATTATTAAAAAAAGTCGAGGTAGGACCACAGCAGCTGGCGGTAGACATGACCATTCACAGATCTGTTGTGTGTGAGCAAGCTTGATCATCTGCTAACATATATGTGCATCATCAATGTGCTGCGTGTGTTGAGCTTGGTCAACAGTCTGAAGAACCCAGCCAGCTGCCACCCCTGACGTCAGCCTCAGCTCCTGTAGAGTTTCGCAAGTGCACACACATGCACATATTCAGTCACAGCATTGCTGAAGCAGCTAACACCAAGAGCTTCTAGACTACACCACCATGAAAGTGCTGTGGGTTGCCTGTGGATAGAATAGCAATGTATGGCATACAGTGCACCTGTCAGAATACTGCCAAACAGGACTGAAAATGCTTGCATACTTGGTTGCCAAACGGGGACCTGTTAAGCTAAACTTGAAGACTAAGCTGATCACATAAACGCGACCTGGTTGACACCTGACAGATTTGACATAGTCAGCTATCAGTGCTGCAGCTCTATACGTATACACTCACTCTTGAGCAGGGACCAGCAAGACCATGGTGTTGTCAGCTTGTCCAACCCATAAGTGATGCTATGAATTTGAACATAACAGTTACAGATGCCCGGTGGTAGCACAGCTCGACGTGAATATTGCTTGTCAGTGAGTGTGAAGTCTGTCAGCTGCATTTGCTGCCTTGACTTGTTGCTTTTCCAATTTGTTCTCCGCCTTGTGTAACTTCTTGTCTTCCTTCAGTGCATGCTTCGTTTCTAGTTTCTGCACTTTCTGCTTATCCTTTGCCAGGTTCTCTTCAGCATGATCCACGTTGTCTTGATGCTTCTTGAGCTTATGCTCAGAGGTACCGGGGATGTGAGCCTTCATCTTGACGGCAGCAGTGCTGTCTGATGTGTCGCCTGCGCGGTGAGACCCAGAGTGTGTTAGGTCTTTCGTTGTGAGTGCAAGCCGTAAAGATGTACCTCACGCAAACTGCGAGATGCGATCTTGGCAACTGCAAATCGTCAACACAATGTGCGCAAGCGCTGGCGACAGCAATACAGCTGCTCAAGCAAGCGGTCAAAGATCGGTAGTCAGCATGGCCAACGAAGGCACGGTGAAGTCTTACGTGGCACCTGCGGGAATGCTAGGAACAGCAGTACGCGGGGGCCTGGGGTCGAGGTGGCTGTATGTGTATTGCTTGAGTGGCTGCAAACAGCTCAGCGCAGGAGGTCAGGATTTATTGCACTGCAGTGCAGATTGCGAGGTGTCCCGGGAGTCTGGCACCTATTCAGATTCCGTCATTGCAGCTGACCACCTCACTGCAGGCCACTCGGACTACTGGCGTGAGGTCTGGCGAATGTCAGCTGTTATGCATTGACATGTGAAAATGTCCGAGCTCGCTCTCCCTTGTTTGTCGAAAACAAAGCATACAAACACAAGCTGCCCACAGAGCACAGAGTGTGGTATGTAGCAACGGTGGCCTTGTCTATTCAGTCACACCCTCTGACCATCATGACCAGAGATCATATGGTCATGATAGTCTCCACCTTACTTTCCTCAAGCCAAGTTATGTTTCTGGCCTCTTGCTTGGACAACGGACATATTGCGCTGAATTACTTCATTGCATGCATGTAGTCATGTTTCACAGAACTGCTTCCCTGCCCTGTCCTTCCCTGCCAACCTCCAGGTCTTGGTGCCAGCTGGATGTGCTGTCAAGGGGTGTATTTTTAGTCAGGCATACCCTTGGCAATCCTACTATGCACCAGAGCAAGAGGGCAGGATAGCCCTGTTGTAGCAACACAAATTCAGACATGCAAGCTACCCCAGCAACATTCCTCTGAGTTCCCGCAGTGGCCTAGAAGCTGTGCTATGACTTATGCTGTTGCAAGCGGCCAGTCGGCAACAGTTTCTGTGCCAAACAAGCATGTCAGGAGCAACACCAGGCGCAAACAGGCACAAGCACATGGCAGACCTCACTTGAAGGCTCTGGCACATGCAGATTGCATGTGATGAACAAGTGAACAACCGCCTTATCCCATAATGAAAAAAATTACTCTAGAGTAGATGCAAAAGAACAACTACTAGCCAGCAAATGCCAGCAGCGGGCAGTGTGATTAGCACCTTGTCAACAGCGTCCATCAAATTCCAGACCCCTAGAAATGTGCAATAGCTGTTTTCTGTGACTGATACAGCTTCTGGGATACCAGGTGCATGACCCCGCAGTTTGGGATAACATGCACAAGAAGAACGCAGACATGCCCATCACCCCCTCACCTGATCAGCAACTTTGCCAGTGGTCCAGAAACTGCAACAGAATAATGCCCAACAAATCCCAAGTTAGCTGCTCTGCTGCAGAGATGGACTAGCCATGCACCTGTACTGGTTTCCCATGCCTGAGGGGATTCACCGCAAGAGGCATGCAGTAGGCCAGCAACAGATACCAACACATGTCAGCACAAGCTCAGCCATCCACTTTGTGCATACACTGCCTTTAATGTACAGCCACGTTTCAAGCCAGATACGGTGGTAACCAGACAGCAAGTGGCTGCACAAGGACTCTGGAAAGGCAATATGCTGTGCAGCAGCACCTGCTCGTCTGTTGGTGGACCGCCTGTGTTGCAGCAGCGCAGTTCGCCATGAAAAGTTTGACCTGCCTCTTGCAGTCAGAATGCAACATAGAAGAAGTTTGACCAGTGTGGAGCTCTGATGGCAGACCTTAGACAGCGCTTGCTGCATGCCAAGCACTTCACATTGTAACAACCTGCACATATTGGCATAATGGAGCTGAGTGTGCCATGGGGTGGACAAGCTGCAGGTGCGACAAATTGAAGTTGAAGCACGCAAGCCGTGTAAGTTTTTTGAAAAACATCTACAAAAAGCCTTCTGCATCAGCAATTCCAATGGTCTTGCATCCCCTGCTTATTTGCACCAGACTTAGACAGATCCCACAGCGCAGCCTGTGAATGTTGGCGCTGCTGGTGAACAAACCTTCTCACAGCCTCAACTGCAAGATGCCCTGAGGCCACAGCTATCTTTGGCGCCGTCAGTTCAGACTGCACCGTGCTAATTGAGCACTGACCACTGTTGAAACCAGTCTTGATGGTATCTAGTTTGTGTGACAGTGGTCAGTATTGTGATATGACCTTTTGTGCGGAAGTTTGGGCTGCATTGCCAAGTGACTTGGAGCCTGACTTTAGCGGCTACTGGAACACATATGAATGTGGTTTTGATGACTCACAATCTGTTGTTGTGCTCATGCTATAGCTACCAAGCTGCATAAGAGTGTCTGCTGTTGTCGAGTTGTTGAGTTGCAGGTAAGCTGTTGCTCTAGCACTACTTCAGTGCAGCACCCTGTCTGAGCATGTACTCAGGCTGGGTCGTCTTTACAGCAGACAAGTCAACCTCGCCCCCGATTGTATAGGCTGCAGAGCTGCGGCCGCAATGGGTTGCCGTGGGTTTGCTTGGGTCCGGCGGCCCTTTGTTCGTTACAACATGTATCATATGACTCTTCTGCCACCAGCAAGCTGTGGCATCGGCGCAGTTCATCTCATACTTTGCCTGGACCAGTTTATATGGTTCACCTGTTGTTGGCCGGTCCAAGAGCCGTGAACGATGGTCCTGAGCTGCCACAGGAGCTTCCGACCTCCAGCTGCAGCGGCTGTTGCACAAAAACGGCAAGGATGCGGTTGCTTTCCACGCTGGCGTTTGTGCTAGTGCTGCAGTCCTCGCTGAAGTATGCGCATGCAGCCCCTCACAATACTGCAGCTGAGAATGCACACCACAACTGGGCGCTTCATCAGGAGGCATCGTCAGACCGGCTCAACGAAAGTGAGTTTGCTTGGGTAGTCCAGACCGGCAGAAAGAGCGCTGAAGAGGCGGTGGCTGCCGTCATGGTCACTTTCCTGCAGCGAGCATCAAAACACGCCGGCTTTGTGGCAGGTGATGTCAATGCAACAGAGCAGTCGAGACCCAAAATGGATGGATGCTTTCAGTGCTGTAATTGAAGTGTGCTGTAACAAGCTGAATTCAACTGCCTTACTAGTCAGCTCAGACAGTCAAGTACTATGGGCAGTATGGCCAGACAGCATTGCTTGTTGCATGTCAGCAAGCAAAACATGAGTTCAGGCTAAACCTGCAGATGTGGAGTCCATCGGGAAGGTCAAACTGGCAGACACTAGCCACATCATTGAGAGGTGGTCCTTGGCACGCTGGGAAGAACATTGGCCGCAACAGAGGCTGGAGTCAGACCCTGAGGCAGAAACAGACATACCCAGGCAGCGCCCATCTTTTTCTCACACAGCCCATAAAGTCCTGCCCGGCTTTAACTTGATGCATGCTAAGTGGCCAGCAGCCGACTGGTACATCATGATTGATGACGACACATTTGTCTTTCGCCGAGCCCTTGCTAAGCTGCTGTCAGGTCTAGATCCACAGCAGAAGCACTACATAGGCTACCCTCGGCAAGGAGCAAGCATCTGCAGAGATCCCAGTGCTTCAGAAGATTCAGAACCATCAGACAGGCCCTTTGCACTTGCTGGCTGTGGCATGATCCTTTCTCATGGGGCCATGAACAGGCTGGCGCCGGTCATTGTGGAGTGCACCATAGCCAGTCAGGAGTGCTTTCTGGATGATGTCAGGCTCTTCTTATGCCTCAAAGACATTGGCATACACCTGGACACAACCATCAGCTACCCAGCAATGAACTTTGCGCCAACCAAGAATATTGATTGGGGCAGGCTGGATCCTTGCTTACATCCTGTTGTCTTTCATGGGGTATGCTTCCTTGTCAGCTGCACACCATGTGGTACTGACTTTGTGCTCAGACCTGGCGCATCTCATGAGAAGCTGGCCTAGCCTTAGCTGGCCTGCTAGCAGCTGTGCATAGTTGCATGTGCATGGTGTCACTTTTAATTCATTTTGTGAGCCAGTTTATGATTCTATCTTTGGTCTCACAACCCTCTACTGCTGTTCTCCATCGAAAACCATCAAAAACCCTGTTTATGATGCTAACATGACTTCTGGCAGGTGATGCCAATGGAGATGCACATGCTGCATGCAGCAGATTTGAAACATCATGGCCAAGCAAACATGGCAGACATCTTTGCTGAAATGGCCACCTGGGGTGTACACTCTGATCGAACAGGTGTGAGATACAGCACCAAACACTTGTTAGCAAACATGAGTAATGTGGTGGACAAGCGAGACTGCAGGCTACACTGCGAGGGCAACTCCAAATGCAGAGCCTGGAGCTTTGCCAATGAAGGGAAATTTTGTGAGCTGAGTGATAACCTGGCCATCACTCAGGAAAATTGGAGATTCAACAGCGGTATATCCCAGCCAGCTTACCGCTGTCAAGCAGCTTGAAGCTGTATGTAGTCTTGCAGTATCCGTATATATGTTGATGACGTTTGATGAAGGGCTCAACAAGTGCCTCAAGTTTCTGCTTATTTCCTGGATAGCAAAGCCTTGACATGCCTTCATGCACAACTGTCATGGTCAGGCGAGAAGCAAGAATTGGAGAGTCGACGCCTGCCTCACCAGTCACGCCTGATGCTGTGGTGCCAACCTTGCCTACAGAAATCTGTGTAGCAGGTTGTGTTGTATATATATACTTCGAAGTCATATACATGTTGAAGTGAAGGTCAGATGGCAGTGCATGTTGGGCACGCCTTTTGTGCATGCATATCTGCTTTCTTATCAATATCATCTACATTAGCTGTTGAAAGCAAGGCCAGAAGTGAGAAGCATGTTGTGTTGCAGTATATGTCCCTTCATACAATAGGCCCTAGGGCAGAAGTTCTTGCACATTGGGTGAAACAAACGCTGACAACAATGTTAATATACAATGAGAAAGTTTACGCAAACAGTCTAGGAGCAATGACAAGTACAACAATACACTTGCCAAAGATAAACTGTGATATGAAAATTTGGATGCACAGTTACCAGCGTTGGTGCAGCATGCTGCAACATGCAAATGCAGCAAGGGCAAGCTGCATTTTAGACATAGCAATGCAAAAACAAGGCATAAAACATGCACAACAAAACCCAAAGGGCAGCCCATATCACACAGTTCTCCGAAGGTAGTGTACAGCTCTAATACAACCAGATCGCCATCTTCTAGCATCAGTCAATGTTGAGGTGTCCTTCTTTACAGGTTTAATGCACCCTTGCTCTGCAGAAATGCACCCTTGCTCTGCAGAATCTCCATCGTCTTTTCATAAACCTTCTTGCATGCCCCAGCATCCTGCACAATTGGATTCTTTGGGGTGTCATCAGTCACATTCAGCTCAGTGCTCAGACCAAAAGCATTCAGAGTGCCAGCTGGGAAGCCCTTGAAGGGGAAGTACGGCAGTCGCTTGTGGATGGGGCCGTACATGACATCTCCACCCAGCCCTTTCTCTGCAGCAAGCGCAGTGTGTCAGTGCTGTGCTTGCATGGGCCTTAGTGTGCACATACTGGTCAAGAGGTACCTCAAGCACATGTAGCCATACATGACACTGAAGTGAAATGAGACATTTGATGCATTTGTGACCACATTAGATGCAGGCCAAGCTGTACAGTTTCAATATGCCAAACTTTGAGAGAACAGCAGCACGAACATAAAATAACATAGTTTGGACAAGGCCATATGGTATGAGCCTGTGTTGCTATGTTACACTTGATATGTAGTGCATTTACCTCTCAAGTCTTCTTCTGGGGCGCAGCATGCATACACCAGTGGCTTAGCTCCATCTTCAGGGCTTTGCCCATAGCCTTTAAAGCCCAGCCACATGATCCAAGACTGGAACTTGGAGTAATCCACCCTGATGTTGCAAACTCCACAATGCACATGTCACATGGCTCAGGTCAAGGTAAACATTGAGCACTGAAACATTGAGCACTGAACCGATACATGCGCAGGGTGTGCCATTGTTGGCATTGAGATAACTGAGGCAGCTCAAGCAGTAAACAAACATCCTTTTCATGGCAGTACAGCATTCATGCTTGGCAATGAGGTAAACCTATTGCCTGCTGTGTGTCCTAGTTGCACTGCATTTTGACAAAGAGCTGAAGGCAGTACCCTTGTGTTGTAGGGCACAGGCTTATCTGCTGCTCAGCTGAAGCTCTGTGACTCTTGTGTTTACATTCCTCAGCATGGTCAGGGCACAGCCTCACTGAATGTCACAGTGGCACATCTATTGTGCTGCACCATTTTGCCATCTGGGCTGGCTACCAAGAAAGCAGCCGCCGTGGCTTCAAATTTGATGTTGCTGCGCCCCCACAAAGAACTGCTCCCAGAGGTCAGACCGTGCAAAAGATTGTGTCGTACAATTTGTCTTGTTCATGCTGTTCCAACCACGGGTCATGCTTGAGGGCATGCAGGAAAGAAGTCTTGATGATACACCTTTTCCATGCTGTGTTCAGTCAAGCGCTGATACAGTCCAGTACTTTGCATGCATTGCTAAGAAATTCAGATGCAGTGGTTCATTTACATGCATGTACAAGCATCTGTGTGCAGGGCAGGTTCCATTGACTGACGCTGAAGCTCAGGCATTGAAGGAGTCACGTCAAACATCAGCCTCTCAGGACTGGTTGATGGGAGCAGAATCCATAGAGCATGAGACCACAGCCTGTCAGGATTCCGGTGAGTCACTGCTTACTGTCTGCAACACCATGTTTTCACAAGCTGCATCTGGTCCTGAGCCTCACCTGATGGCAGCAAGCCCAGACATGCTGTGCTGTGTCTCACAGCTGTTTGCATTTTGATGATGTTGGTCCAATCCTGTAGCCCATACCTTTGACATATCAGCCCATTGTAGCAAGTGACACTTTGTTTCGGAAAGCGTGTCAATTCCCATCAACCTAACAATCTTTCTTGCCTGCTCACAGGCCAAGATGGGCTTCTAGATGCCATGTTTGAGGAGCAGGACACGTAGTTGCAGCTGGATGCCAGAGCTTGATTGAGCTCCCACTGCCACAAACTGAAGTTAGGCCCTTGCCTCACAGACCCACACAATATGCTGTACCATAGCTCACCCGGTGTTATTTGTAAGTTTACACTTGTGGTACTTAGTGCCATCAGCAAAGCTGTCAATGGCCTACAAAGAACATGACAGGCCTGCTTGACAGCAGAGTCGGTATGTGTCAAGAGGGGTATGCATGGATATGTTGTCTGCTGTTTGTCCAAGATTCAAGGCCTGCACTGCTTTTACATATGAAGCTCAATATTATGAAAATTACTCATAAGTTCATAGTAAGGAAAAGGACGCAGGCTGAGGGTGCTACACAGGCAGCGGTGCTTTAAATGATTGCATTCAGATGAAATAAACACAAGGTGTGCGCTGCAACATACCATTGCACAATAAATAAACATGCACAGAGTGATTTACGGTCAGATGAAGCCTGGGCGCTCAAAAACCAGCACCAACAGAACAGTTGAACGATTGCACTCACACACAAATGTTCAGACCGGCCACGCAAAACATGGTAAGATCAGAAGAGCAAGCGCTTTGCTCTTCCAAAATAGTGAGATTGTTCTCTAGCAAACTCATAGCATGGACAAGACATCAGCAAGCCATTGCAGCAGCCTCTCTAGGCGCAGCATGTGCTGCTGCAACAAAGTCATGGCCATCAGCAGCAGCAGACTGGGCTGCAGCAAAGGCTTGTAGGCTGGTCCTGCCTAGCGCTTCTGCAAACAGCGTGCCTGTGGAGCAGGAATGTACTTTGACAGCCACATAGTCTCCAGGCTTGAGGCTGACTAGCTCTCCATTCTGCTTTCCAGTGTACTCTGCTGCAACAGGGACATCATCAAAGATAGCCCTCTTCATATGGTCAGTCCTGCCGCTCAGTTGGGAGTCAGACCTCTTGGAGAAGCCCTCAACCAGCACCTGCACCACCACTTATGTCAGAAGCAGGTGGACTGCTTAAGGTATGCATGGGCAGCTGGAGACAGATCAGCCTCGCTGCTAGCTATGACGCACGCATGAACCTCTTGCAAAGGCAGCATCAGGGCAGCTGCAACTTTGATAAGTGTAGGCATTGTCATCAGGCACCTTGATCAAGACTTTGAGCGCACCAGGCTCCTGAGGACACACGTACACAACTCGCGATTACAACTGACCAGATGAATCTTGCCAATCTCAGCTTCATTTTGGCGCAGCTGCCCCTCTCTGAATATGGCAATGATTTCCTGCAGGCGGCGAGACTTCACGTCTGCAGGTACATTGTCTGCCAGATGGCGGGCAGCATGGGTCTTCTCCCTCTCGCTGTAGGCGAACATGAAGGCTTGATCGTACTGGGTGCGCTGCATCAGGTCCAGTGTGTCCTCATGCTCTTCTTCTGTCTCGCCGCAGAAGCCTGTGACATCAGAACAATGCATGTCAGTGTGGGATCACTAGCACACTTGACTGTCCCAGGATGAGTAGTCTTGAATAGCTGACGCAAGCACGCAAACAGTGACAGCTGACAACAGAGCAACCTGTCACTCTTCCAGCAAGGTGCCAAGTCC